>Ga0163144_10017810_pt1 | contig 14438 bp, 13 predicted proteins | sample OliLak19BULKMAT1_FD_123175 | JGI IMG/M metagenome (GOLD analysis project Ga0163144, IMG submission 123175) | Freshwater microbial mat bacterial communities from Lake Vanda, McMurdo Dry Valleys, Antarctica - Oligotrophic Lake LV.19.BULKMAT1 | ecosystem: Environmental > Aquatic > Freshwater >... | reverse complement strand
TCAAATAATTTTACCTAGCATCTGATTCTCTTGTCTAGTAAAGGTTGAAGGAGCAAAAGCATCATTACGGACTTCTTCTCATAAGTGGTCTAATAGGTACGATATAACTTCAACTGTGGTAGTTTGTGACTTGATGTCTTCTTTTGTCAATTTCTCCCCGTTAATATAAACTCTATCAGCTACTGTATCGAGCAAAAAACCCTGTTTATTATTTTCAAAAAGATCGGCATATGATCACACTTCTGATACTCCTTGATTATTAGAATATCTAAAGAAATCTTTCTGAATATGAGAAGAATACTTTCCTGCATAGATATTTTGGTGAATAGTAATTCATTGATTTGTTTGTCCATCACGTCGTGAGCAGTATTCATAATTTACTGTAGGGTATTTTTCTTGTAATTTGATAATAACTTGTTCCAATGTATTTCTACTCTCCCCGTATGGCACAACCAAAAGATAAGATCACCCATATTTTCATGAGTACAAAGGAATTGATCATAATAGTTGATCATCACTATTCTTTTTCTGATCAAAAACCTTTCTCACATGCATCAAAAAATCATTTTCTCATTGGATCACCTCTCAAATTTGTGTCATCTCATTGAGGTAGCGAAGCACTCAAGATATTTCACGATCATGAGTTTCTCAGATCTGCATTAATTCTTGAATAGCTTGAATACAAAGACTAGTAACAATTACCAAAGTGTCTGAAACAGCATCAATAAATCACCTCTTCTGTACTAAAATATCAAGATATCACTCCCAATCTCATTCATGAATACTTTTGGTAAGTCTGGCTACTTTATCCTCATACTGTTCTCGTTTTTTAATATCTTTCTTAGTATCTTTCTGAGTTTTTTCTACGTTTGCTGAAGTTCAAGAAAATAGTACGCATCGATCAAATGGTATATCGTCACCCCCTCCTAACGAAACAGATCACCACTTCTGATTACTAGATCATTCCTTCCATTCACGCATAAATAAACAAGTCGACTCTATATCTTCAAATGCAGCCACTATCCTATCACCACTAGCATGTTTCTCTCTTATTGCTTCTTCAATACGGAAAGCTAACTCAATTTGATCAGAACGTTCTAGTTTTTGACTAGTCTGTGAAGCGATAAATGAGGCTAATAATGCGCATAATGCTCAAGTAAAACCAAATCCACGTCCTCTTCCCGCCTCAGACAATAACGACATCTCACATCATCCATCCACCTTATACTCTTTGAAAAGTAAAGTGAGGATTTTTTCCAAATTATCTTTGTAGGAGAAAAATTCAGTGCTACTCTCTGTTAAAAAACTTTGTGTTCCTGTGTCGAAGTAAATCACCTGTTTGAGTGAAATTCAATTATCCTTCTTGCAAACCCCGATCCATTGATTGAGTGGAATTTTTGAAATTAATGAAGGCAATTTATTTGGGTCTCCTATTCATCCTAATGCTCGTCTTATGCTAAAAGTAGCACTCATTACTATATCATGACATGCAAAAAAATCTTTGTACACATCAGCGTGCGTTTGTTGCAAATTTTTTGTGTTATGAGCAAATAGTGACATTAAGTAGGTAATACCTAAGTAAACTCTATGTATAAGTATACCTACACTTCATTCTTTTGTCAAAAAAATAACTCTTTTTGTAGGTCAGTATTCCCCATCTAGAAGACCATTCTGAGCGATTTTACTACCTACACTATAGACAGACTTAGACAAGCATCCTTATTCACTAATATCATAAATATAAATATGTAGAATTTTCCTGAGTATCTCCAGCTCTGATATAATCTCATTTGGAATTTCTTTTTCTGAAATACGACACTTCTCTTGAAGTAGTTTGAGATGATGTACGACTTCTAATACTTTATCATCAAACCTATCTACCTGCTCCAGCAAGTCGACATTGATATCTCAAATAATATCTAATGCTCTCTCTGTATTTCAAACATTTAGAAAATCCTCTGCTGCATCCAGCAATAGTTTAATTTCATCATACCAATCTGGGATGGTACTTCATTGAGAAGTATCTTGTGAAATATTCGTACGTATTTCGGCAATCATTACGACTATTTGTTCATGAATACTTGAGCTGTTCATAGTTGTAAACAAATTAAGTAGTAAATACTTTACTTCGGCAGATCTGTAGTAACTACGCTTCAACTGTGGATGAAAGATCTTTAGATGCATGGATACTTTCTGATTTCACTAAATGTGAAGCGACTCGAGATAACTCTTCAAAGCATTCCTATCGTTTTCTAGAAACTCATATACTTCTTCCAATGCGTTTTTATATTGAGGGTAATAATTCTTTGTCTCAAGTAACTCACGGACAGATGGATAACAGTATTTATACTCTCTATAAGATCCTAAATTTCATACATGAATCATAGTATGAGGCATATAACTTCTTTGGAGTGGATGTAGGGCAATAGATGAGATATTTGTTGGCTCAACGTGTGCATGATTTAATTTAAAGACTTTGGTCCTTTCCAGCTTATACGAAAGGTGATAATATACCTCATCAATATTCTCACAAAACGTAGGACGTCAGAGTCTTCATAGTTTTTGCTCTATGACCTCCCAATCATCTCGTTCATTATACTCAATAAGAATATTTGTCGTCGGAAAGTTGATTCATTGCGCAAGCACATTGGTGCAAATTAATACTCTAATCTCTCCTTTGCGAAATCTATTTTGGACAGTTATCCTTTCCATGCTAGTATTACTTGCCGACAGTACAGCTACTTCTTCAGGAAGTAAATTAAACGTATCAATGAAATACTTGGCATAACCTGGTCAAGGAGTGTATTTACTAAATACAATTGAACGGTGACCATCAATTATATTTTTTTCAAAAATCTCAATATCAACTTGCTTCTTTTCAGGAACTTTCTTTCGAGGTTTAAGTTCTACCTCGTCCACATTCAATTGATCTAATAACTCATCACTAAGATTTTGAGTCGCAGTCAAAAGCAACACTTCTACTGCTTGCTTACTCGCTGAAGATATAATATTCATTAGATGTCCTCATCTCTCTGAGTCTTTGAGATAGTGAGATTCGTCAATTATTATACGGTCATACTTCTGAACTTCTCCAGGATCAAACGCTTCATACGTTCACATAAAGTTTTCTGTTCACACTAGATGTACATCACCAGTCTCAAGACGAGTATTACAATTTCCATAATCTTGAAATACCTCATACACAAGTTGTTTACATGGAGCTATATATGCAAATGAGCCTTTATAATCATTTATTGCATGGAACGTCTTACCACATCATGTTTGTCAGGTAATTAACTTTGGCATTTTTAAGTCAGTATAGACTAAATATATTATGGTATATCGTTTACTCTCCATAATAATTAAACGTGAGTTCTAACAAAAGTCACTAAATATCAATCTTATCGAGAAAGATAGCTCTAAATCTCGAGTCATTTAACATTTGGTTAATCTGCTTGTGATTAAGTAGTTCACTAGAAAGTATTCCAATATTCGGAATATCATACTTTTCCATGAAATAAATCGTAGATGGCTCACAGTTACCAACATTTAAACTATCTTGCAAAGTCCATTTAGCTTGTAAATTTGAACCAAGATATTCCATTACAAGCTGGACTTGTTTCTCTGTATTCCATTTTTGTGTATTTCTGTATTCGGTCTTTGACTTTGCAAACGCAGAATGTTTCATTCATATCTTGTAATATTCTAGTCATTTTTCCTCTCGTTCATTCAGAGGGACTATCATTTCGAAATCTTGTAACTTCTTTTCTAAAATACCGAACTTTTTATGTAACTTTTCATTTTCTATGATATAACACATATATACTTTATCGTTTATAATCCTGTATATTAAACTTCAGCTTTTATGCCGGTTTTCAAAGAATTGATCACTTGAAAAGAACTTCTCCTGTAACTTTGGACTAGAATTAAGATCACTGACAATTCATTCTATCAATCGTGGTAGTCATTCAATATATGTCTTTTCCAGATAATCAGCAGATCATACTTCCATTTTCTTATATAGATCTTTCATGTCATCCTTGCATGATGCAAATGAAATATCATTTGCAAACATTACAATATCTATATCTCATATTGCACATCTAATCTCTCAAAATTCAGAAGAATTAATTATTTTATTTTGCTTACTCATAAGACCACGTCTATTCACGCGTATACTCCTGATATATGCAGAATTATATTCTTCAAGTGCTTTGGCATACAGCACACCATTTTCTTTTTTATAAGCTAGATTTCATCCTTCTGCTAACGTTCGTCCGTTGATCATAAATTTCTTATCTTTGTTATGAACTACACGTGGATTCTCACTTCAAAACCATCTAGTAATAAGCCCATACTTTCATTTACCAACATACTGATCACCAACCTGATATATTCCTAACACTCTATCAAACTCAGATCCTGTTGCATTATAGAAATTTCTATATGCATTCAGTTTGCCAGTAAAGTGTAATATATTATTGATTATTTTTCTATCGATGACAACATCACTTGCGTACCTAGTGATTATTTCTACCGGCTTTCCGCTCTCATTATAAAGTCAATCCAAGATATGTTCATGGATAGGCATATTCTTGATATTATCTCATCTGCTTTTGATCATACCAATTACTCACTGAATATTGGACGACTCAATAAAAGCATAGTCAATCACAGAATTGTCCTTTGGGAAAACAATAATCGGGTATTCTCTATCAACAACTCATCTGTTTGAAAGCGCTCATATCTTTACTCAATTTACCATAGGTCGTTCATGCTCATTGCTAATACCAAAACGTACGGTAGGTAGAAATACTATAGATTTTTTTCATGTGTAAATACATCCTGCTCATGAAAGTCACGATATAGATAAGTAATAACACTTTCATCAGAAATCTTTATGAAGTTCATCTCTTTCATTATCGTTCTCTACGCAATACATCTTGTTAAAGGTTTCTGACAATATTACATCACCGCTCCCCCCCGCAAAAGAATACTTCCTACGCGGATTAGTGAGCAATATACTATCATGCATTTCAATTTGCTGATTAATTCTTATATACTCTTGTTGGGTAAGTGTACGAAGTAATATTTTTTCATTGATTTCTTTAACCGTATCAGTGCCGCACAATAGAAACGATTTATTTTCAATAATTTTCATTAATTCGTGAGTTAATTTTGTATCAAGAAGCTTTCCGCTAGCATCATTTATTAGTTTTTCAGTAAACAACTTTACAATGTTTTTTTTGGTAGATTCACTTTGGTTAGGATTCTTAAATTTGATATAACACTTATTAGTATTAATTTCAGCATCCCAAGCCCATCAACTATTTTCAAATTCTCCGTTATTTTCACGTAAATTGTACTTATCTGCCTTTTCATAGATATAATTATTTGCAATTGCTCAATAATCAACATATATAGATTTAATGGTTTTCATTGTATTATTTTAAGATATAAATTAATAAAAGATTAATTATGGTGTAACCACAACTCCAGCAAATCCTCTCGTAGGATTGCCATATGCTTGACCAACTTTATTAGGCAAACTATTTGCCCATTCCATAAACTTAACAACTGTCTCCGGTTTGGTATGACCACCAAGTACAATCTTCAGGTTTCCTGTAGGATTGTGTTCTTTATCAGTATCTGGAATTTGTGTAATATAAGCCATACCCGTTATAAGCGCTGCTTCTGGGAGTTCATCAACTAATCACATTGCACGTAAGTCACGAACACCATCAAGGTCAGGGGCAGATAATAGTTTTTGCTTTGCAATTTCAGTGATGCCTTCCAAAGCTTCAATTGATGCTTTGTATGCATTACGTGGATCCTTTTGGAAGAATTTTACCTTTTGGGAAATGCGCATTGCTTTAAATTTTTCTGGATCAATACCAGGACATCTTCCTTTGTATGCATCTGCAGGACAGTGATCGCTTGCAGCAATATATAACTGTTCTTCAGATGGCTCCATACCAAGATAGTTCATTAATTGACCCAAACTAGATGCATCCCAAAACTGCTCTGCTCCTAGTCCATATCCTAAATCACCAGGATTGTGATGATCTGCATTGAGTATGATCTCTAATTCTCTAGCAGCAGCCTTACTGCACTCAAAGATAATTGCTTGAGTAGGAAGTACTTCTTGGTCTTCTTCATTATCGAGTAAATGTCAGGCCGCTTGATACGCATTACCAGCATGTACTTTTTTGTCATCTACAAGAATTGCCGTTGCCGTAATAAGTCATGCATCATGCGCAACTTTACGTGCTTCGATAGATTCATAATCTTCTCCACCAAAAATAACTACTGTTCTCTCTCTATTTTTCATATAGTAGAATTGTAACCTTATAAAAGAAACTTGCTTATCTTTTGTTGGATTGTTATGTTTTCATTCACAAACGAACGACTATTTTATCCAAACATAATCATCCCATTTTTTACTACTGCATTTCCATGAAACGTCCTGTCCATACATACCTTTGCGGCATATGAGATAGCTTTGATGTCTCATATAAACTTACCTTTGAGGTTGCTCGGAAGTTGTCTATTTAGGTAATCTTGGCTATAAGAACGTCTTATTTTACTTAATTTTTCATATGACAAATCTTCTCACTCTAGCAATCTTACATTATACGCAACATGCAACGACATCTTTTTGATTGAGTACTCGCTTAAAAGACTTTCAATTATTAAAAGCAGATTACTCCCGCGAACTTTCTTCTGTTCCTGCATATCTAAGGAAAACAGCAAGATTTGCATAGTTCCTCTCCATCACTTATGTGTTTTTATTTGCTGTAACTTTGTAAGCATTTCAAGATTTGCTCATGACTGTTTGAGTCTAGTTATTACTTGATTGCAAGATAACTCCTGAGAAGGAAGCTTTTTTTCAACTTTTACATGTTCATTTTCTTGTCATCCCTTCTTTGCCTCTACTTTCTGCTTTGCTACTTCCGCTTGAATGTCGATAATATCTTTTCCGTTAGGTCAAAGAATGTATAAAGGTTTCAAGTTTACCTTTTTACCGAAATAAGGAGCCAAACTACTGTCTTCATTTAATGTAATCCCAATTATATCTCACTGAGAAGACATCCATGAAAGAAAGCCATACTGTTTCAACATAGTACGTCCCAAACCTGTAATCTTGTATCACGCAGGTAAGAACTCTTGCTCATTGTTAAATTTTTCTTGATTTACATGCACTAGTCCGTCTGCTAGTGTTGCGTGTAGCACTTCAGTAGTGACATTAGCAAAATCAGTTTGTGATTCTACTTCTACTGGAAGTACATCTATTGGATCTTTCTGTTCATCTACTTCCACTGGAGTCTCAATCATTTTAATCTGAAGATCTCATGTATTATTGAGTGATGAATTAACAGTAAAGTTTCCTGGTAATGAAGTTGTCGTTGTGTACATAATGTAATTATAAATTATAAAGCAAGTTGATGGACTACCATCAGCTCATTACAGCGGCCAAAGGGAGCTGAAGAGCTCAGGAATTTGTTCTTTTAATAATTACTTTGGTGTATTTAATTATTCTACTAAATGATACTCTTCAGCCGAACCACAACCAACACAACCAGTTATAGCTTTCATCATTGCATGTGCCAGTACTGGTGTCACAAAAATAATTTCTTCGCTAACATACGTGCGCTGATTGATATTAGCTCATCCATAGTAATGCCAAGGAAAAGTAAATTTCTTAACTTGTATTCTCACAACTCAATCTTTACTTTCAAGCTTCATCAACTTCATAAGTTCAGACAGATCTTTTTTGCTCTGATTAATCCTAATTTCCAATGCGGATAGTTCTTGCTCTTTTTGTAACTTCACTTGTTCCAATTTTTCAACACTTCCTTGAAGTTCGTTTAATTTAGATAAGGACATACTATATAATTTTTAAAATAATAAATATGTTTACCATCAGCTCATTACGGTACCTAAAGGGAGCGGATGCAGTCAGGAATACCTTGTCCTCTAGACGCTGTAGTGAACTAATGACGGATGAGGTATACTCATTTAATTTGTGATACATATTGACATATTTGTGATACTATTAAAGTATTATAAATCCTAATATATAAGCCATTTATACAAGGAACAGACACAAGTAGACATTAAAAATTGTCTGTTTTAAGTTAATAGTATCCTTAGATATAAAAAACCCTGGAGGAATACCTCCAGGGTAAGTTTAAATTAATCCGGCCTTTCGGAGCGCCTCCTGGAGGTCGCTATCAGCTGAGTGTGTGGAGAGATAGGAATTATCGTCCTGATCTTCTTCACTTTCATCCAACTGTGTCGATCCAAAATGATACTCCCACACGAAGTGTTTGACATCATTCGGATCTGCTCCGCAGAAGAAATCTGACTCTTCACTCATGGCACGCCAAGCGTCTTCCATGTTTTGACGAGCCCGTGCTCTTCCGCAGGTTATTTCATGCTCATCTAGTCTATAGGTCTCTATCTTTTTGATATGAGACATAAACTGAATCGCACAATCAACATCTCCAGAAAAAACTCTTATTAGCCCTTCTGGAAGATAGACCTTCTTAATTCGCTCTTCTTCCATCTTTCTTTCATTGGCGAGGTCAGTCAATGAAGAAAGTTGTAGTTCGATAATCTCACAGTGCTCTCTTGCTTCACTAAATTCACCTTTTTGCAAAGATGTTTTCGCTTTACTCAGTTCCTCACGCATCTGTGAAATTTCGTTTTCTATATACTTCTGTTTAAGTTCATAGAAAACGCTATTTATTTTCTCTTCAGAGCTCGTAATGGAATCTTTTGCTTTCCCATGCGAGGCACGAAGAGAGAGCTTAATCTCCTCTGCTTGAGTTTTCACCAATTCAACACGTTCGTTCAGATTATCAAGAGTTAGTCCCCCACTCATCTGTACACGAAACGTCTCAAACTGGTTTTTGAGTATTGTCCCAAGTTCCGTCTGGCTGTTCGTATAACCAGAACAAAAAGGTTCTTCCTGCGGAACTGAAAGAGTATTAGCAATTTGGTTTTTAAAGTTGTTTACCAAATTTGCTTGAACTCTCTCTCTATGCTCCCGCAAAGTTTGCGTATAGCCTCCACAAGAAATTTTCACTTCCCGGTTAGGGAGTGTAATTTCCTTTAGTTCGATACCACAGATAAATTCTTCTGTTACCTCAATCTTGGCCATAAATTCACTCCATGGTTGTGAATAGGTAATAGAAAACTCTTTGCCTTCAATCATCATCACCAGCGGATTCTCACGTTCTATGCGAGCAATCTCTTCTGATGAAATGAGTTGAGACAAAGATATCCGTAACTCATCTTTACTCACCTCATTTCCTATGAGGTTTTCAAAATGAGTAAGACTCTGTATACGGTAAGGCTCCAATACCTTCATATATAAGTCACGAGTAATCAAACTCTCCATTTTCTGGATCGTCCCACCACTGCGAACATAATATGCCTGGTACTGATTCAAAATCTCAGTATTTGCACGGTACAGTTCATCAGCAACATCACTGCCACTATATGACCGCATCAAAGCATCTACAAAAAAATTGAACACCTCAGTTCTCCACTGCGCTGGCTTTTTCTCACGCGCAATTTCCTGTCCATTGAAGATCGTCACATGATCTTCAGTAACAGTACGTTGATCGCTATTCCATGAAAGTCTTTCGACTTTTTTGGAGACCAGGTGTGGAGCTATTTCCACCATCCAGGTAGGTTCAACCACCGTAACGTTACTGACCAGTTCGATGGTCTGCCGACGTCCACGACGGTTAACAAATGAAATATTAAATGGCTCCCCAACTATCCAATCAGGATAACTACTTAATCGATATATTATCGACTCCTTAGCTAACTTTCTGGTTCCACCATTTTCATAAGTTCCACCACCTGTATGGCGATAGAGATGGACAACCATACCAGCTGTAACAGATTTCAGAATTTCTTCTTCACTCTGTGCGTTCTGGTTGTTGGCGTCCATTCTGTATCCAAGTTCCTGCAACGCTTCGCGAAGCTGACCTCGAATTTCTAATGCCTTACCATACGCCTTAGGCATGATGCCATTTTGCGTATGATTCGACTGGCCGAGTTCTTTGGCATGCCAGAACAACTCCAGCTCTACCAAAAGGTCTGACTGATACTTTTTATCAGCATCAATCAGGTTCTCCCAGCCCAAGAAATGCTCTGGGTCGTCATCGCGTCTACGACGCTTCAGGGAACTTCCCTGAACGCCAAGGATTGCAGCAATGGTGAGCACTGGAGCAAGACACTTTCTGTCTATTGCTTCCAGTATCATTCTAGCTGCTTTCACATCGGTTGGGAACTTATTGATCTTATGTCCCAACTTAGTTATTTTCCCTTGTGCATCCAAGGCTTCAATTGCCATCAAAGTCTCCTTCGCTTCTGCCAACACTGATGGATCAGGTTGGTGATAAAAGGGAAGCTGTGTGGCATCGAGTCCGGCGCCTGCAAGACGAAGGACCATCTGGTCCAACAGTGTCCGCAAAATCTCAGGAACAGGATATTGCGAAAATGAACTATATCTTGTATCGTTACACAAGACATATTCACCTTCACGTACCCGTCCTGCACGACCTGCACGTTGAAGACAGTCAGCTTGTGATATATTCGCAAGTCTGAGTGTCTCCACGTTATTCAGTAGTTCGATTCGTCTTTCCAGACCACTGTCTACGACAGCATCAATGTCTTGGATTGTTACCGAGGTCTGAGCAATATTAGTGCTCAATATCACCTTCGGTAAGTGGTACGAATCGAATACAGAATCCTGTTCGTCTGGTTCCAGCTCTCCATGGAGAGGCAGAACCACTGCATGCATATTCGCTTTTTGTAAAGCACCTTGCATGTCAGAGATCTCTTTTTTGCCAGGAAGAAACACCAAGGTGTTCATTCCAGCAGTAACCAATCGTTTGATCTCCTCAAGGATTAGGTATGCACCTTTTTGTGCAAGCCCTGTGCTTGGTGATCCCACGACTGGGAAACATCTCCCGGGTACTTCAATCACGGGTGCATTATCAAAAAAGTTCGACAAGCGTCCGTGATCTAGCGTTGCTGACATAAGTACAACCTTGATGTCAGCTCCTTCCAGTATCGCTTTTTTCACCCAAGCGACTAAGGTTTCGATGTTTTGATTCCATTCGTGCACCTCATCGATAAGAAGCACGACACCGTTACCGATGGTTTGCTTTTGGCTGGTGAGTTCCCTCACTAGTTGCAACCCATCTGTAGCAAACAAACAACGTGTTTCCACGCTGTCGTTTCTATCCACCGCCGTACGGAAAGCTACTAACCCTCCGAAACGACAGTCCATTTCATGTGCCACCCGTCTTGCGACGGACTTGGCAGCAACGCGACGTGGCTGTGTTACCACTACCTCGTAGTCGGTTGCCTCCAGCAGAAGCTGCGGCACGCGGGTGGATTTTCCCGCACCTGTTTCAGCCACAATGACCGTCACAGGATTATTTTTTATAGTCGCAAGGATTTGCTCCTTGAAACTATCTATTGGTAATTTTATTTTCACCATCTCGCCCCACTGCACTAGGGACTTTTTTTTTCATTGCAGAGGGTTTAGAATTATTTGTAATCTCTTTCTCGCTGAGATTACTATTGTCGCGCTGTCATTTTTTGTGGTACAGACACAGATTGAATTGCTTCTTTACCCAAAATACTGCTGGATAAATCCAGCAATCTCTTGATGGTTTGGATATCCACCCCAAAAGGCAGATCCTCCATTTTTACCAAGGCCAGCACCACCTGGCCAGCCTTCGAACTTTTTCTGGAGTTTAGTACACAACGCACCATCTCCATAAAAATTCACCTCACCATCCTCTGATAAAATCAGGAGGTTGGTATACTGACCGAAATAACGATCAGTAATGGTTGCACATTTACTGTGCACCATACAGACAGTGGTCAACTGTCTGATTTCAGTTCTTTGTTCCCAAGCGTGAACTGCCTGGGCTTCTTGGTCAGGGTTGATCCCCTGGCTAACACGGTCCGACAAGCGGATAGCGTCGATGACGCCCTGTGCTAGTCCCAAGGATTTCAGTCCTGGGATCCAAGCTGTGGTGTTTGTCATCACTGACTGTTGATAGTCAGCAAGACGCACACCCACAATCTCTGCAACTTTTTGCAGAGGTGTAAACGAGCCTGGACAGTACGGCTCAATTATTTCTACCGTCCACTCGCAGTCACCTGCAAGTTTGACTCCATAGATTTTCGTCTCAGAGTTTTCAGTAAGAACTTTTTTAATTTCTTCCTGAAAAGTGATAGGAACTTGTTCCCATTTCATTCCCCACCACCCTGGAAATGAAATGACAGCTTCACCTGCTCCAATGAGCAAGTTTCTGGTCTCGGCTGTCTCGAGGTCAGAAATTGGCACCACCCACAAGCGGGAGCTTGAGGCAGTCGAGATTGGAATAAAAAGTTCCACAGCGTCAATCTCGAGCGCTGTGAAATATAGTCGGCCCGCTTCTTCACGAGCCACCTCATCCTGGTTTGCCAGGATTTTAGTGGTCTCGGCAAGCGCCTTTAACGCAGGACGCTTGTGCCCTGCTATTGGAGTCGCGGAATACGCGATCCAAATTGTCTCGGCCTGGACCTGTCCGGTCTCAGATAGAACCCACATTCCCGCAGCCTGCGTGATGGATGTGAGCCCAAGTGCCGATGCTTGTATTTTTAGTGAAATGACCACCTCTTCGGCAACTGGCCGGCCATTTTTTTGCAGTGTTGGGATATAAATCGCATCCCGCTCACTGCGAAAGGGGGTCCCGTGTTGTTGGTGATTTAAATCAGAAGCCTGAGACCACCAACCAGTCGCAGGTTCGAATGTTGCTCCCCCCATAGCAGATACTGCGATGAAGGGATCATGTAAATATATTTTCATGTGTTGAAATTTTTTGTGTTCCCATATAGGGAAACTTTTTCTCTCAGATCCGCTGAGATACCGGTTGACCATCGGGTTATTACTAAACATGAGAATAAACTGAAATGCAGTCAGGAATACCTTGACGTTCTCATATCTCTAGTAGTGACCTGATGGTCACTATTGGTTATTTAGATTGGTTTTCTTTGATATGCACATATGCAACTAATGCTGCAAGACAATCGTACATAGGATGATGCGTTTCACCATCGAAAGGGACTGTAAGATTGTTCTCTTTGATATATGCATCTACACTGTCTCTGACAGGCAGTAATGATTCGAGTGTATCGATACCATATGGTCCATCTAACATACCTCCAAATCCATATTGCTCAATTGCTTTATCAAAGAGCTGTGTTTCAACTGGGTATGGCATATGTGCTACGACTACTGAATCATTTTTGTGTAACATCCAGAACTTTCGGAATGCTTCAATTAGTTCTTTTTCAGAAGCATAGGTTTCTTGCATAGAAGCAAGTTTCGGAATTACATTCTTTGCAACGTATCCATTAACTTCTTTATCAATAATAGAACGTCATTCAAAGCTATCTAGGATATTTCATTGAGTATCTGTAACAACTGCTCCTATAGCAAAGTGTTCTCCTCCACGTAAACCATTACGTTCTGCATCGAGAGAGAATAGTTTTTTATTATTCATGCTTTATTAAATAATATATAAAGTAAATCTTACACAATTGTAATTATATAATAATCGCCAACCATCAGGTCATTACTAGACGCGAGAGTGGACTGAGTTTCAGTCGGGAATGCCCTGACGCTTCCACATCTTAGTAGTGACCTGATGATCTATAACTGGTAATGAACTTCTTTACTTAGTAGTGCTTGATAGTAATTGAGACCTTGAAGTTCAGGTAACCTAGTGCAGTCTGTCGCAGGGAGGCTATCCCAAACTTCGTCTCTTTGCTCTTCAGCGAGAGGGAAGATACGGAAATGGTTTGTGATACATATTGACATATTTGTGATACTATTAAGGATAAAGTTTAAAATGGCCTCTATTCGGCCTTTCAATAAAATTTAAAAACAAAAAAAGCCATGTGAATGGCTATTTTATAGTAAGTAGTTCGATGTTGAACGTCGATTTAATCTATCCCCACCAGGAGTCGAACCTGGATTTACTCGTTAGGAGTGAGTAGTTCTATCCGCTTGAACTATGGGGACACGGATTAAAGTATAAAATGTAAAGTTTAGATATAAGTGATGAAAGGATATCTACTAGACAAATACTATATTGGCTATAGATTATCTGGCTAATCTATCTTAAACACTGTTTTAAAAATCCATTTCTCGATTCCAATGATCGGAGAAATAATATTCTTATTGAGTCGCCTTCGACCTTTTTTTGAAAGAAGAATCCAAGCGACCAGTGCTCCTACTATAATTCCGAAAATAATATCAGTCGGCCAATGAACTGCTACAGCAATTCTTGAAAACGACATTATACCGCAAGCCATCCAGAAGAAAATTGAAAGTCATATGAAGAATGGATCTT
>Ga0163144_10017809_pt1 | contig 14438 bp, 17 predicted proteins | sample OliLak19BULKMAT1_FD_123175 | JGI IMG/M metagenome (GOLD analysis project Ga0163144, IMG submission 123175) | Freshwater microbial mat bacterial communities from Lake Vanda, McMurdo Dry Valleys, Antarctica - Oligotrophic Lake LV.19.BULKMAT1 | ecosystem: Environmental > Aquatic > Freshwater >... | reverse complement strand
GGGCAAGCCGTCCGCCGAGGTGCCGCAGCCGGCAGGTGTGGTGGCTGCGTGCAACATGATCGGCCAGCACAGCGGCACCCTGCTTGACGAGCGGCTGGCGCCCGGCGCGCCCGTGCTCGACGACATCGCCGGCGCCGCAATCGCGGCGCGTGACCCGGCCACGGGGCTGGGCTTCACGCGCGAAGAGCTCATCGACGAAATCTCCACGTTTTTTCTGGCCGGGCACGAGACGACCGCCAGCGCGCTCACGTGGACGTTCTTCCTGCTCTCCCAGCTGCCGGCGGTGGCGGAGCGGCTGCGCGCCGAGACGCGCGAGGTGGTTGGCGGCGGGCCCGTGGAATACGAGCACCTGCGCCGGCTCGGCGTGGCCCGCAACGTCTTCCGGGAGACACTGCGGCTGTATCCGCCGCTCACATTCATTCCGCGCGTGGCGGCCGATCACACCCGCATCGGCGACCGCCGGGTGAAGCGCGGCACGATGATCATGCTCTCCCCGTGGACCATGCACCGGCACGTGAAGCTGTGGCCACACCCGGACCGCTTCGACCCGGACCGGTTTGCGTCCGACCGCGAGCCGGCGCACGTGAAGGGGGCCTACCTGCCCTACGGCTCGGGGCCGCGCGTATGCGTGGGGGCGGCGTTCGCGCAGACGGAAAGCGCGCTGATCCTGGGACGGCTCGTGCGCCGCTACGACTTCGAGGTACTCGCGCCGGAGTCGGTGGAGCCGTCCTCGCGCCTTACGACGCGCCCGCTGCGGGAGATCGAGTGCCGGGTGCGGCGTCGCTGAGCGAGGCGCCGCGCCCGCGCAGCCGCATCAAGCGTACCGTGTGGTAGATGATGATCGTGAGCCCCACGATCAGTGGAATGGACCACAGGAACGGGCTGAAGACTTCCTCGGGCATGAGGCGCACAAGCCCGAAGGCCAGGAAGGCCGTGTAGCCGGAGATCGCCGCGCCCACGAGCGCCTTGGTATGCTCGATGAGGTACGCGAAGCGCTTGGGCGCGTCGCCGAAGGCGAACACGAGGTTGGTGACACCCGACGCCACCCCCACCACGGGCAGGCCGAGCATCACCGGCTGGTTGATGAGCAGGCCGTGCACGACGGTATTGATCGCGGCGACGATCACGAGCACCTGCAGGAACACGTTCAATATGCTGCGGTTCGCGCGGTGGTTGTTCTTATGCCGCACGGCGCCCCATCCGTGCCACGCCAGGCTGATGGTGAGGATGGCGAGGAACTGCATCATCCAACCGAAGAGGCCGCGCACGAGCGCCGCGTCGTGGAAGATGGGGTGCTCCACGAAGTGCGGGTGCGTGGCCATGGGGTCGATGAGCGTGAGCGTGCTCATCCCGATGGCCATCGTGCCGGTGAAGATCATGCAGTACACGAACACCAGTCCCCACTTCCGGTGGGGTGCGGCGCCCTTGCGGCTGAACACGCCGGACACCCAGAAGAGCACCAGCCCCACTGACCCGGTGACCAAGTGCGCCCAGACAAAGGCGCGAAACAGCGTGTGCATCATGGTGAGAGCATCTTGCGGGTGCGCATTATGGGGTGCGCCTCACGCGGTGGTGGCGAGCTGCGGAGTGGGCACCCGCGCGCCGCGCGCCGCGCCGATGAGGTCGGCCACGATCTTGCCGCTGGCCAGCACGCCGGGGATACCGGCACCCGGGTGCGGGCCGGCGCCGCAGAAGAACAGGTTGGGGATGTCGGCCGACATGCTGTGTGGCCGCAGGTAGCCCGACTGCAGCAGTGTAGGCTCCGGACCGAAGGCGCTGCCGAGGTAACTGTTGAGCGTCTGCTCGAAGTAGCGCGGGTCGATGCGCCGTTCGGTCACGAGGTGCTGACGCAGGCCCGGCACGTATCGCTCCTCGAGGTAATCGAAGATGCGGTCGCGATAGCGATCGCCCACGACCTCCCAGTCGATGTCAGCACCCAAGTGCGGCACGGGGGAGAGCACGTACCACGCGTCGTGTCCCGGCGGGGCGAGCGAGGGGTCGGTGGCGGTGGGGCGATGCAGGTAGAGCGAAAAATCGTCGGCGAGGATCTTCCGCTCGAAGACGTCCTCGAGCAGCGCCTTGTACCGGGGGCCGAGCAGGATCTCGTGATGGGCGAGGTCGGGGTACTGGCGGTTGGTGCCGAAGTAGATCACGAACAGCGACATGGAGTGCCGGTAGCGCTCGATGCGGCGGTCGGGCATCGACGGGCGTGCGTCGGCCGGGATGAGCGTGCGGTACGCCTGCGAGAGGTCGCCGTTGCACACCACGGTGTCGGCGGTGAGCTGCTCACCGTCGACCAGGCGCACCCCGGTCGTGCGCTTCCGGCTTGGGGCGAGCGTGATCTCCGAGACCTCGCAGCCAAGTCGCACCGTGCCACCGAGATCCTCGAAACACTGCACAAGTCCGCGCACCAGGGCGCCCGTGCCACCCATCGCGAACCACACGCCCCATTGCTGCTCCAGCATGTGGATCAGCGCATACATGGCCGAGGCCCGGTACGGATTGCCACCGACGAGCAGTGGGTGGAAGGAGAACACCTGCTGCAGGCGCGGGTCCCGCATGTGCTTCGCGGCCAGCTGCGCCACCGAGCGGTCGGCGCGCAGGCGGGCGAGCTTCGGCACCACCTTGAGCATCTCCCACGGCGAGTGGAGCGGTTTGTCGACGAGCGCCATGCCGGCCTTGAAGATGTCGGCCGATGCCTTCCGGAAACGCCCGTAGCCCGCGACATCGCCTGGTGAGAACTCGCGCACTTGCCGGATCAGTGCGTCGAGGTCGTCATTGTAGCGAAAGGACGCGCCATCCTCGAAGCGGATGTTGTAGAACGGATCGAGCTTCACCAGCGAGACGTATTCGGCCGTCGTGCGCCCCGCGGCAGCGAACAGCTCGTCGAGCAGATAGGGGGCCGTCACAATCGTGGGACCGCCGTCGAACTGGAAACCGTCCTGTTCGAACACGTAGGCGCGGCCCCCGGGCTTATCGAGCTTCTCCACGATGGTCACTTCGTGGCCTTGAGCCTGCAGGCGAATGGCGGCGGCGAGTCCGCCGAATCCGCTGCCGATGACAATGATGCGCATGGGTCAGTCCTGATCGTGAGAGGCGCGCGAGAGGCGCGCGAGCTGCTGCAGGTGCCAGAGATGCATCCCGAGGGCCAAAAGCATGGCGAGAGCGAAGCCGGCCGCGCCGCCGGCCCGTCGGTGAAACAAGAGTGCGGCGGCAAAGCCAGCGCCGGCCCCAAGGAACGTGAGCGTGGGGGCGGACGCCGGACCGCGCCCCGTGCGATGGCGCCACCACAGCAGGGCGAGCGCCTCGAGCGCTAGCACGCCCAGCAGCGCCAGCGGCAGTGCGTCGCGATCGAGCAGCCCCCCGTACGCCGGCAAGGAGTTGGGTGAGACTGGCGGATTCTGCACGGAGGCGAGCATCGGTCGGATCACGGGCCGCGTCAGCGACCGGTCGCGGCCACGCCATCGAGCGGCGCGCGACGCGCGTCGGCGAGCTCGGCGTTCGCCATCCACGCGGCCGCGAGCGGCGCGCCCATCACGATCAGCCCGATCACGCCGGCCAGAACCATGTCCTGCCGAAAGCAGATTGCCAGCGGCAGCAGCCCGTTCAGCCCGTACAGTACGAGCGGGAAACGTGACGGCGCCACGGCGCGGGCCCATGTGCTGGGCGGCACGATCGCGAGCATTACCCGGGACACGAGTAGGCCAGTCAGAAGCCATCCAAGCCAGTTCGTGATTGGCATACCAAAGAAGATGGGCTCACCGATGAAGCGGATGAACGCCGATTTTCCGGAGAGATCGGGCACGTTCCACACCCAGTGATACGTCTTGACCATCGCGGGATCGAGCGACACATCCCACGCCGTGAGCGCGGCACCGCTCACGAAGGCCCACCACCATTTGTTCGCCGCGTCGTCGCGGGCCGGCAGCAGGCGCGAGCAAATGGCCAAGCACCCGACCAGCATGTAGAACCACGACGTGGGGATGTTGAACGGCACGAGGTCCAGGATCTTGTAGCCGAGCCGACCCGAGTAGGCGTACTCGCCGAAGGGGAAGCCGAAGTGCGTGCCGGAGAGCTCGGCGCCCAGCGAGAGCACGAAGATCACCGCGAAGGCGATCGACGTCGTGCGCAGTCCGATGCGCGACGAGAGAAAGGCGAAGCCGGCGATGGCGCCGATCAGCACGGTGAGCTGCCCGCCCCAGACAAGGCCAAACTGCAGCAGGCCCAGGTAGCGCGGCTGGCTGAGCCACGCCGGGTACGGCTCTACCAGGAAAGTGCCGAACGCGACCGCCGAGATGATGTTCGACGCGGCGTGCGCAACGAGTGCCCAAGTGGCCACGCGCATGAGGTACGCGGGCCCCTCGAGTGGCACGGCGGAACGGGACGTCATGGCAACGAGCGGGACCGGGAAGGGGAGGGCGCTCCAGCGGCACAGAGATCGCAACTCGGCTCAATATAGACCTCGGCCCCAAGCGGATCAAGAATGCGCACGGCGAGGTGAAATCGCGTGCGATGCTGGAGCGCTCGCCAGGGTCCGAGCGAGTCGTTCGGCTCGCGAGCGAGCTGGAAGCCGGGGTGCGACGCCGGCCGCGTGTTGGTGTGCTCCCGCGCTTACGCCCGCCTTACCGCCAACAGCGTCACATCATCAGCGGGCGCTTCGCCGGCGGCATGAAGATGCACCGCATCCAGCACCCGTTGCAGCAACCGGTCAGCGCTGTCCGCCCGCGCCGCCAGCAGCGCATCGGTGGCGTCGTCGCCCAGCAAGGCCCCACTTGGCGCGCGCGACTCCGTGACCCCGTCGGTCAGAATCACCAGCGTCTCACCGGGCCCGAGCGTGAATCGTCCGGTAGTGAACGGAATCTCCGGCAGCATCCCGACGGCCGGACCGGTGGGCGGCAAGAGCAGCCGCACCCCACCCTCGGCGCCCAGCACGCGCGGTGGTTCGTGGCCACCGTTCACATACGCGATCTGCCCGCTGACCGGGTTCAGTGCGCCCACGAACAGTGTGGCAAACATGTTGGTTCGCCCGTGCGTGTTGGCGATGTAGTCGTTGGTGACGGTGACCGCGTGCAGCACCCGCTGCTCGAGACTCAGGCCGGAACCCGTCTCCAACTGCGACCCGCCAACAGCCCGAATGAGCGAGCGGAAAAGCGCCATGAACAACGCCGCGCCAACACCCTTGTCGCACACATCCCCCAGCACCAAGGCAACGGCCCCGTCTGGCAGCCGGAACGCATCGTAAAAGTCTCCACCAACCTCACGGGCTGGCTCGAATCGCGCGGCAATCTCGTAACCCGGGACTGACGGCAGCGACTCGGGAAGGAAATCACGCTGGATGCGCGCCCCTACTTCCAAGTCCTTCTTCATGCTCGCCGATCGCCGCTGTTCGGCGTCGCGAAGCCGCTTTTTCTCCAGCGACGATCCCACCCGCGCTCTCAGCAGTACGGGATCGAACGGCTTCGGCAGGTAGTCGTCCGCCCCCAGTTCGATGCACTTGACCACGGTCTCCATCTCGGTGTTCGCCGAGTTCATAATCACCGGAATGTGGCGCAGCGCGTCACTGGCCTTCATCGCCGTGAGGGTTTCAATGCCATCCAGTACAGGCATCATCACATCGAGCAGCACCAGATCCCACGAGCCGTGCGCCAACTGGTCGAGCGCCTGCTGACCATGCTCGGCCTGCTCAACCACATGCCCCTGCCGCTGCAGGCGGCGGGCGAGCAAATCCCGATTGGCTTCGACGTCATCCACGACAAGGACGTGGGCCGGCTGGGGAGTGACGGTCATGCGGGTGGTGACGCGGGGGGCGACGCGGATAGTGACGCGGGGGGCGCCGCGGATAGTGACGCGGATAGTGACGCGGGGGGCGACGCAGGTGGTGACGCAGGTGGTGACGCGGAGGGCGCCGCAGGTCGTGTCGAGCGCCACGTCGAGGGCGATGTGGCGCCTATCTCCGCCGACACAGCGCGTTGCATTGGCGCGACAACGGCCGGTTCGGCACCCTGCGAGGCCAGCAGACGCCGCAGATACGGAATCTGTTCGTAGGCGGCCTTTTCGCCCTGCTCGATGAGATATGGTACCTGTTCCCACTCGGTGATCCCGACGTCGCGATCGAGCAACGGCACGATCGGCAGCACTTCGGCGTGATGCGCCGTGCTGTAGAAGGCGAAGGTCGCCCGGAGCAGATGGTTGGTGACAATCGTGGACGTGCGCCCGATCGCTTGTGTGAACGACCCCACGTCGGCCGTCATGTGGCTTTCGAATCCCATCGCGAGGATGATGTCGCATCCCTCCATGATGGCGATGTCGATCGGCAACGGGTTCGAGGCCCCACCGTCCACCAGCAAACGATCCTGCACCGGCCAGGCGCGCAGTAGCAGCGGAATCGCAATGCTCGCGCGTACCGCATCGATCACGCGCCCTTCGCTCAGCGTCACCTTCTCGCCCGTGCGGTAGTCGGTGGCGGCCACGAAGAACGGCATCCGGCAGTCGGCGAACGTCCGCATCCCAAACTGCGACTCCAGCACGTCCCACACGCGTCGATCGTCAACCAGCCCCACCTGCTCGTGATACCCGAAAAACGCCGGTGCGATGGCCCGCGCCAGCGACCGATAGTGCAGCTTGGTGAACAGGTCGCGCCATACGACGAGCGACCGGGCCTCCATATCGCGCACATCGTCGCCCAGCGCGTACAGCCCGGCGTAGATCGCCCCACCGCTGCACCCGACAGCCACATCGACGGGAATCCCCTCGTGCGCCAGCACCTTGAGCAGGCCAATCGCCATCGTGCACTTGATGCCCCCGGAGCCGATCACGAGCCCGATGCGCGACCGGCGCTGCGAGAGGTCACCGAGCGATCGTTCGCCAGTGAATGATAGCGACATGTCAGGGTGCGCCTGTCGTCTGGGGTGCCGACGAAGCCGCCAACAGGCGACGAAGATAGGGCAGTTGCTCACGCATCGCGGCCTCGCCTTCATCGATGAGCATGGGAATCTTGCCGGTATCGAAAAGGCGGATGCGCTGCGAGAACTGGGGCAGCACCGCGATCACCTCGCTGTGATGTGCCAGCCCGTGAAAGGCGAACGACGCGCGCAAGAGATTGTTCGTCATGATACTGCTGAGCTGAAACGCAAACCGGCCGCCGGAGGTGATGCGCTCCTGATTCGGGCTTTCAAAGCCCATCGCTACGATCACGTGCGCCCCTTCACGAATCGCCACGCCCACGGGTAACGGGTCGGAGAGAAAGCCGTCCACGCACAAGCGTCCGTTTACTTCCCAGGGCGGGAAAGCGAACGGAATCGCGATGCTGGCCCGCACCGCATCCGCGATGCGCCCTTCGGTGATCGTGACTTGCTCCCCGGTGCGAAAGTCGGTCGCCGTGATGAATAGCGGGATCTTGCAATCGGCAAACGTCGCGTTGCCAAAACCCTGCGCGAGGCGCTCGTTGAGAATCGTGTCTTTCTTGAGCCCGAAACGGCCATCGAAGCCGAACCACTTCGGGAACACCAGGCTCAGCAGGGCGCGTCGGTCGGGCTGACTCGTCACGTCGCGGGTCCATAGCGTCGTGGTCATGGAGGCCGCCGAAGCCGCATCCAGGCCCAGGGCAATCGCCGCCGCATAGATGGCCCCGCCGCTGCACCCAACCACGAGGTCGATCGGGATATCCTCGCTGTGGAGACAGCGCATCAAGCCGATCGAGGCCGCGCACTTCACGCCGCCCGAACCAATCACCAACGCGACGCCGGGTCGGCTCATGCGCGGCTCACTTCGGGAAGCTCGCCACCGCCATGCTCACCTCGGCGTAACACTTGAGGATGCTCGTGAACCCGCTCAGGTCGAGCACCTGCTTCACGTTTGGGCGAATCTCGGCGAGTCGCAGATCGCCGCCCCGCTGGCGCGCGTCCTTGAGGGTGGTGAGCAACACGCGGAGGCCGGCGGAACTGGTGTATTCAACGCCGGCGAAATGGGCCACCAGCCGGATGTGACCGGCCTGCAGCTCGTCGAGCAGCGCCGTCACGAGTGTATCGGCCGTGAGCGCGTCGATACTGCCGGTGATGGCAACCACAGTCACATGATCCTGTTGGACAATGTCTATATGCATGGTCAAGTATCAGCGACTGCGCGCGCGACTCCGCGCTTGATGAGCGTCAGGCGATTCAGCAGCCCGTCGGCGACGGGCGCCGATTCGTAGGAGAGGTCGTCTACCATTTGCTTCACGAGGAACCAGCCAAGTCCTCCGACTGGGCGGTCCTCCCAATTGGCCGAGAGATCGGGAGCGGGCGCATCGGCAGGATCGAACGGGCGCCCCCGGTCCTCCACCACGATGATGGCATCCGAATCGCTCCGGCGCACTGTCACACGGGTTGGTCCGGGAAACGTACCCACGTCAGCGTGCTCCACAAGGTTCGCGCACACCTCGTCCACGGCTAACACACAGGCGTCCACGGCCGCTGCACAGCCAAGCTCCGTCAGCGCGGTGGTCAGGAAGCCCCGGATCTCGGCCAGCCGGTGCAGCGTGAGCGGAGTGAGCGTGAGCTCGCGCTCGTCGGAACTGAAGTCAGTCGCCACCGAGCAGCGCCTCCATCGTGGCCAATAGTCGCGCCAGCTCGACCGGTTTGGTATCGAACGCATCGCAGCCGGCGGCGAGGGCCTGTTCTTTATGTTGCACCAGAGCGTGCGCGGTGAGGACGACCACGGGAACGTCGCGCGTCGAGGCGTCGGCCTTGAGCTGGCGTGTCAGAGCCAGGCCGTCGAGCCCGGGCAGGCTCGTGTCGAGCAGCACGATATCGGGCGGGTCGAGGCGAAGCAGGTCCAGGGCCTCGGCGCCGTTCCCGGATTCGCGCACGACGTAGCCGCGCCGAGTCAGCCGTCGGCTGAGCATCTCCCGATCGAGGGCGTTGTCGTCAACCAGCATCACGCGGTGCGGCGCGCGGTCACTCACTCGGGAGTTCCTCAAGCCGCTTCAGGCGATGCAGCGAGGCGTCACTCACTGCGGTGTTCCTCCCACCGGGATCTGGAACATCCGCGTGTGGAAGTTGATCGGCTCGGCGTCATCGACGTTGTCGCCGCTGGCCTCGGTGGACGCGTCCGGGGCCGGGCCCGCGACTGGGAGCACCACGGTAAACGTCGAACCACTGCCCGCCTTCGACTCCACTTCGATATCACCGCCCATCATCAGGCAGAACCGGCGGCACAACGCGAGCCCCAAACCGGTGCCCCCGTGATCGCGCTGCGTGGTGGCATCGGCTTGGGCAAAGGCCTGAAACAGCCGACCGAATTGCGCGCGGGTGAGCCCCACGCCCGTGTCCTCCACCTCCATGGCGATATAGGCCACGCCCTCGCGATCGATGCGCCGGGCGCTCATCGTGATGGTGCCGTTGGTGGTGAACTTGCCCGCGTTGGAGAGCAGGTTGAGCAGCACCTGGCGCACCTTGCCGGCGTCGGCGGTAAACGTGCCCACGTCGCTCGCTACCTCCACGGCAAACGTGTTGTCTTGCTTGCGTACGACGGGAGCCGCCGTGCCTTCGACGTCGCGCATCAGCGTGGCGACATCCACCGGTTCCAGCACCAACTCCATGCGGCCCGCTTCGATCTTCGAGAAATCGAGGATGTCATTGATGAGCGTGAGCAAGTGCTTGCCAGCGCCGGTGACTTTTTGGAGGTCGGCGCTAATCTCGTCGGTTGACATATCGGCCACGTCCTCCTGCAGCATTTCGCTATAGCCGATAATGGCGTTGAGCGGCGTGCGCAGTTCGTGCGACATGTTGGCCAGGAACATGCTCTTGGCCGTGTTGGCCGCCTCGGCACGCTCACGCGCTTCAGTCGCCGCATCGCCGGCGGCGGCGAGCTGCTGAATGGTGTGATCGAGCGCCACGCGTTGTTGCTCAACTTCCGCGTGCCACGCCGCGCGCAATGCCGCGTCGCGTGTGCGGCCGGTGACCACAAGCACGACCAGTGACGCGCCGAGCGTGGCGATGATGATGAGGGAGAGCAGCGTCATGGCATCGTGTCAGGCGCGTGGTCGTAGTGAGATGCCGATCGGCAGACGGGCTTTCGGTGAACTCAGCGTTACTATCGCTCGCGCGCGGTACGGAGGCAAGCCCGAGCCGAGACGTGACGTTGCCCATGCGCCGCACCAAGCGGTCCTTCGAGATCGAGCGAATGTTTTCGCACTTGATGTAGCTGTCGAACGTCAACCCGGCTTGCTCTCGGCCGCGCGTTGGGCGGAGGTTCACCATCCACACGTCGCCGCGCGATGGAGCGATTGCAGCCGACGGCTCGGCGCTACTCACTTGAGACGCCGTCCAGCGCCTCGCCGAACAGTGCGTCGAGGTCAATCCGCAACGCGGTGGCGGGTTCACCAGCAGCTCGCCGTCCACGCACTCAAAGCGCATTCCGGGCTCGTCCGGACGCGATCGAACTTCGTTTGTTGTCCAGCGGCGTGCATCGACAACGGGTATGAACATATGTTGCAAGCACTCGGCGTTGGGTCGCAAGGGCCGCCTTTCCCCATCCGTTGACTGCTTCTCCGTTCCCAAGACTCATGAAAATCGAAATCTGGTCCGACATCGCCTGCCCGTGGTGCTACATCGGCAAGCGTCGATTTGAACAGGCACTCAACCAGTTCCCGCATCGCGACGCGCTCGACATTGTCTGGCGCAGCTTCGAGCTCGACACCACGGCCCCTGCCCGTCAGACGACGCCCACCGTGGAGCTGCTCGCTACCAAGTACCGCATGTCGGTCGAGAAGGCACAGGCGATGATGGACAGCATGGCGGCAACGGGCGCCCTGGACGGGCTCGAGTTCCGCTTCGACCGCGCGATCTCCGGCAATACGTTCGACGCCCATCGGTTGATCCATTTTGCCGCCACGGTCGGGCAGCGCGCGGCGATGGTCGAACGTCTGTTCGCGGCCTATTTCACCGAAGGTGAGGCCATGGGCGACCACGACACGCTCGTGCGCCTGGCGGTCGACGTCGGCTTGGATGCGAGCGCCGTTCGCGTCATGCTCTCCAGCACGGCCCACGCGAGCGACGTGCGCAGCGACGAGGCACGCGCGCAGCAGTTCGGCATCACCGGTGTCCCATTCTTCGCTATCGACGAGCGCTACGGCATCAGCGGCGCACAGCCGCCGGCGGCAATCGTCGACGCGCTCACGCAGGCTTGGAAAGAATCGGCAACGGCGGACCCAGCAGCTCCATCCCATATGCCCGCCAGAGCGCGGGATCCTGAATCGGCATAGCGTCCCCCTTCGACACGACGCGAAAAAAATCCTCCATTGATCCCGGCGGCGTGAACGTGATCAACATGCGCCCCACGGTGTTGCCCACAAATGCCCACACGTGCGGCACCAGTCGCGGCGCAAGAATCGTATCGCCCGGTTTCAGCTCGAAGCGCTGATCACCAATCACGATCACGTAGTCGCCCTCGATCACGCAGAACAGTTCATCCTGCGCGAGGTGCCGGTGTTTCGCCGGCCCGCCTTTGCCGCGATTCGTATTTTCGATCACGAGCATCGCGCCGCCCGTATCCGCCGACGTCACCTTGAAGTCGATCGTACTGATCCCCAGCGTCTTGTGCACGCCGTCACGATCCGTGCCTGCGCGCACGAGAACCGGGTCTGATGCGTGCGACGATCGTCGCATCGGCACCTCCTCCCTGTGCATGTCGAGGTATGGCAGCGGCAGCGCCGCCAGCGCGAGTCCCAGGAACGTGCGGCGTTCGATCGGCGGCATGGCGTGGCTCCGGTGGGTGGTGGGCGTCGGGTGATTGAAAGATACAGGACTCGCGCACCGGGTTGCTCAGGCGATGCATTCACGACAGTCGCAGCGAGGCGCCCCCGCGGGGCAGGAAAGGAGGCGAAGGTTTCACGGGGACAGCCACGATTTCGCCAGTGGCGTCGATGCAATGACTTGCGCCGAACCAAAACATTGCATTGCTGGCCCCGTGCCCGGATAAGTGATAACCTACGGGTATGCCGATCACCGCGCCCCGAAGAAAGTCTATCCCGACCACCGACGTGCGAGACACACCCGCATATCCGGTGGCCGAGGCGGCGCGGTATCTGCGACTGCCGGCCGCCACGTTGCGCGCGTGGGTTCGAGGCACTCAAACCCGTTCGGGTCGTCGCTCGCCAGCAGTCATCCACGCGTCGGCCCGCGACCCGTTGATGCTGTCGTTCTGGAACCTCATCGAAGCGCACGTGCTGCGCGCGCTACGAACAGATCATGGCGTGTCTCTTCCCGCGGTACGCAAGGCGCTTCGATACGCCGAAGAGGAGCTGGGGATCGAGCGGCTGTTGCTGAGCGCGGAGTTGAAGACGGATGCGGGGCGACTCTTTCTGGATCGCTACGGGCAGCTCACGGACCTGACGGCTTCCGGTCAGATTGCCATGCGGGTGCTGTTCGATCAGCACCTCAAGCGGGTCGAGTGGGATCAAGACCAATTCCCCATCCGCCTATATCCGTTTGTCCAAGACCAAACGCTGGAGACCGATCGCGCGATTGCGATCGATGCGGGCATCGCGTTCGGACGTCCAATCGTAAAGCGCATCGGAGTGAATACCAGCGTCATCGCCGATCGACTTGACGCCGGAGAAACCATCGCGGACGTCGCCAGCGATTACGAGATGACCGAGAGCGAGCTGGCTTCTGCGGTGTTGTACGAGCGAGCGCGTGTCGCGTGAATATTTCACCGATCGAAACTTCGCTACAATCCCAATGAACTGCGTGCCGTCGTCGAGGCATCGGTGACGCTGCTGGTCGTGGTTGGCAAAGCCATCCCGGTTACACCGACAAACGAGACGGTTCCGGGAAGGTAGATCTCTGGTATCCACCGCAGTAGCACGCGCTCGGCGCGAATGCTCGACAGATCTGCAGGAGCGCTTCAAGCGCGCGCGTCAAATACGAGTCGACGAGCTCCTGTCCCCTGCCCGCTTGCCTGATCGGGGCGTGGATCGTGGCCTACGAGCGGGAGGTCGCAGATCGGGCTCGCTATGGCGATGGGCTCATAGACGCTTTGCCGCAGGCTTTCAAGCACTGGAGGATTGGTGGCTCGGGGGCTCGATCCTCAGGAGCTACGGCCAGATTGCGCTGATTTGGCCGAACTTGAGGATTCGCCAGACGCCGTCTGGCGCATCGCTGGAGCCTGCGGGAGCACAAGCGGCAGGGCGAGTCGATGCTGTTCGAACGAGTGGGGTTTTCGCGCGACCGCGAGGCAGAACGCCTCCATCGCCACCGGCGGCGGCACGGCGAAGCTTCCGCGTCCTGTTCCTGCTATTGACCGAGAGATAACTCCGCGCGTCCATCGAGAGTCTTGCGATGCGTGCAATACCTCTGCGAGCAAATCAACACGAAGATCGCTGCCGTTTCTGGCGCGGCGCAACCGGTCGGTCGTCAACACCTGCAAAGGATTCAGGACCTTCGCGAAACGGTCGGTACGCACACCAAAATTCTTGCCGTAGTGAACGCGGTTACTAGTGTACTGAACGCGGAAGAAAAAGTGGTGCTCTTTTGTCACCACCACGCCACGGCCCAAGAGCTCGCTGTGCACCTCGGAAAGGCAGTGGGTCCACGTCAAGTCCCTCGTAGCTCCGATGTGGAAGTCTCGGCGTCGGCTTGGGCTGAGGTGTTCAAGTCGGATCGTGATTCGTCGGAACGAGACCGTTCGCATTGGGCATTTATCACATGGCTCTGCGCTGCGAATCAGCGAGCGCAGGTCGCCGCGTGGATTGGTCATGTTCCGAGTGACGTGGCTGCGCTCGTACAGCGGCTCATGAACATAAAGCCGCGCCATCCTCGCGCGCAGGATTCGATTGCCGTAGCCGCCAAGCGGCTCTACGACGGTTTGATGGAATCAACATCGGGAAGAGCTGTACTCACAGATGCGTTTAAGTATCCCGAGCGGCTGCTCAGCTCGGAGTCCGGGCATCGTGTGCTGTCGACGAGCGAGGCGGTTGAGGGGTCGGACTTCTTGTTCATGCGGAATACGCAACCCGATACGGTGATGGCCATTTTCAACACCTCTTCGGACCAGACGTCTTGATCACCACGGATCGCCTCTCGGAGGGTGTCGATTTGCATCAGTACTGCCGGCATTTGGTACACTATGAGCTGGACGCGAGCCCGATTCGGACGGTACAGCGAAACGGTCGCCTTCGCCGGGTAAACGGGTGGGGGGCGATTATCGGCGAACCGATCCGTTACGCAGATCCCGCATTCCGAGGCACCCGCGACCACCGCCTGGTGCAGATCATGAAGAAGCGTCTCGACAGCTTCTCGCTCTTGCTCGGCGGCGTGCAGGACTTTGACCCTGATATTACTGAGGACAGTGCGGAAGACTGGCGGATGCGAGTGGTGCAGATCGCAAAGCGTCAGCTGACGGCAGTTGGTAAGAAGTTGATGTGGGACCCCTTACACAGCGGAGTTTGACTATCACCT
>Ga0163144_10017808_pt1 | contig 14438 bp, 10 predicted proteins | sample OliLak19BULKMAT1_FD_123175 | JGI IMG/M metagenome (GOLD analysis project Ga0163144, IMG submission 123175) | Freshwater microbial mat bacterial communities from Lake Vanda, McMurdo Dry Valleys, Antarctica - Oligotrophic Lake LV.19.BULKMAT1 | ecosystem: Environmental > Aquatic > Freshwater >... | reverse complement strand
TGTGGTCCCCAACCCACTTTGCTGATCCAACCAGCGGGGCGTACCAGGTCTAACGCAATCTTGAGCGTGATGCTTGCACCGGCGGCATCAATGATTCCGTCTGCTCCCAGCCCGTCTCGTTGCGTTGCCCATGATTTTGCGTCGCCGATGATCGCTTCACAGCCGTATTGCTTAGCGATTTCCAGACGATGGCGATCGGGTTCAAGACCAACCAGTGCGACTTGCGCACCGCAGAGTCTTGCCATCGCAGCGCATAGGATTCCAATGGTGCCCGGTCCCAAGACAACGATACGATCGCCGGGCTCGATGCGAGCGTTGCGAACGACAGCGTTGTAGGCAACACAGCAGGGTTCGGTCAAACATGCTTGCTCGAACGGCAAGTTGTCTGGAACGCTGTGGAGAATGCGAGAGGGAACGCGAACGAATCGGGTCATCGCACCGTTGACCCCATAGCCGAAGCCTTTTCGCGTTGGATCGAGATTGTACATGCCACGTCGGGTCATCGGGTTGTTTTGACTAACGATAGCGGCAGTCTCGCTGACAACTCGGTCTCCTTCTTGCCAGCCTTCGACCCGTTTGCCAACTTCGATGATGGTGCCTCCGAATTCGTGGCCGAGTACGACTGGGTAGTTAACTGGCCAGGAGTGGTCTGCGGTCCACTGATGCAAGTCGCTACCGCACACACCCACGTTGGCGACCTCGAGCAGCACGTCCTCGTCACCTATTTCTGGTCGTTCGATTTCGCGAATTTCAACGGAGTATTTTTCAGGGGAGTAATTAACAACGGCAGCTGATTTCATGATTCGTTTTCGAGAGTAGGTTTGACGGAGTTACGGATTGCGTCGCAAATCATTCTCAGGGAACTCTCCAAGTCGCCACTGGCGGTTTTGAAAGCATCTGCGTCGATGGTCAGAGGGGCTCCGAGGACAACTAGTGGTGCACCGTAAGCTGGACACTGAATCGCTTGTTCGAGCGTTAGTCCGCCGACGGCTTGGACAGGGATTTTGACGGCTTGTGCGACTTGGCGCAATTGATCGAGGGGGCTTGGCATGCGATGGCCGCGGGCAGCGATGCCACGTCGTTCATCGTATCCGATATGGTGTATCACGTAGTCGCAGCCCAGATCCTCGAGCCATTTCGCGCCTGCCACCATGTCGGGGCATACCATGTTATCGCCCATGACTTTGACACCGAAATCTTTGCCCGCTTTGACAACGCAGCGAATGGTTTCTTCGTGAGCACGCGCCATGACGACCACGTGAGTGGCACCCGCACCAGCCATCATTTGTGCTTCGAGGTACCCGCCGTCCATCGTCTTGAGGTCGGCGATAATCGGAGTTTTGGGGAACGCGGCCCGCAATGCGCGAATACCATGCAGTCCTTCGGCCAGGATAAGCGGTGTTCCAGCCTCGAGCCAATCTACCCCCGCCCGCATGGCCATGGCAGCAGTCTCGAGAGCTTCGTCAATGTTGGTGAGGTCGAGCGATATTTGAATGATGGGATGCATGGGGGAAGTTTGAAGTTTGAAGTTTGAAGTGGGAAGTTGGAAGTTGGAAGTTTGGCCTCAAGTCTTTTGGTTTTGCCGTTTGTCGAAAGGCTAGTGTCTTAAAGTCTCACGCGTAGTCTTTGGCGAGTTGTTGGATTATTTTTTTTATCTCCTTGCGTCCTTCAGCGGGTTCAAGTAATTGAGCTTCGTTGCCAAGCTTCAGGACGTTGGGAATGATTTCCATTGGGTGGTAAGCCGGCACTTTCATGATACAGGAACCATCCGATTCGAATTCGAGTTTTTGGTCTGCGTGCCAAGGTTCTTCTTGGATCCATCTAGCGGCGTTGCGAGAAAGCTTAATCGTATAGGTTACCGGTTTTTCGCCACCGCTGAATATGCCAACGCTTTTTCCGAGATGATGTTCAAGGTCTACATCCTCGTCGGCTTTGAACCATTCGTCGAGCGCGGTCGATTTGGTAAATCGATCCAGTTTCCAATGCCGAAGTCGTTCGTCGGATTCGGCATCTTCGTTTTTACCGGATTCGATGGCAACGACGTAGATGCTGCTTTGATAGATAACCAATCCATAGGGTTCGAGCCAACGGGTCGCGGGTGGCTTGCCGATGGACTCGTATTCGATTTCGAGTTTGCGATGTTCTTGGATGGCGCGGTTGATTGTCTTGAGGATGCCTTGTTGTTTTTCGTAGGTCTTGGCAGGAACACCGAGGACGCGCAGTGTTCGGCGATAGCGTTGGTAGTGGTCCCAGACACCCGTTGGGAGTTGTTCGCGAACTTTGTTCCAGAACCCCTCGATGCCTTGCCAAAACTGAGTTCCAACCAGCGGCAGCAGCAGATCACGGCCCATCGACAACGCGATGAGCTCGCTGGCGGTGATCGCGATTTTGTGAAGCCCCTTTTCGACGCGGCTCATCTTCCAGACTTTGCCGGTCTGCGTCTCCTCGGTGATGATGGCCATACCGGCGGCTTGGAGTGCCTCAATGTCACGTCGAATGCTCCGGACATGCAATGTCCCGATACCGAGTTCTTGAACGACCGAGTCCCTTAGATCCTCGAGGGTCGCACCGTAGCGGCGACGTTCTAGGATCTGGATTATCTTGTGTTGACGAATAAGTTGTTCGTTGCGAGCCACTGACCATTCCTTTGATGCAAAATCGCGATTTGTAATATTACGAACTTGTTAGATTCAGTACCGTCTAGATAGTGTATCGCATTTGCAAAGGAGCCCAAGACTCGATCCACATCAGCTCGGAGGTGACAAACCTGTAAGGGTAGAGATTTCCTACCCTTTCGAGCGTGTTCGTGACGTATTGCTTGAGATATAGTCGCTGCAGAAGTCTGCTGGATTCTTTCAATCATACCCAGCGAAGTGCAATGGAACGAAACTCACGATAGAAATCCACAATGACAACAGAAAGTTCAACCCCGGTCGGAAATGCCGCCGGATTTCAGAAGTACTTTAAGAGTGACTTGGTTTCAGGTCTGTTGGTCTTTCTCATCGCTCTGCCGCTGTGTCTGGGCATTTCTGGAGCCAGCGGTTTTCCGGCAATCAACGGAGTTTTCACGGCGATCGCCGGGGGGCTGATTTGTGTCTTCCTAAGCAATTCCGAATTGACGATCAAAGGTCCCGCGGCCGGAATGATCGCGATTTGCCTAAGCGCAGTACAAGATTTCGCGGTTGCAGCTGGACTAACCAAGGATCAAATGAGCAATACGGATTTGTCCATATACATGCAGTACTTGCCTTCGGTGGCTGCCGTCGCTGTCGTTGCCGGTATTGTTCAGATACTATTGGGTGCAGTCCGAGCTGGATCGTTAGCGGACATGTTTCCTTCTGCAGTGATTCATGGATTGCTGGCGTCCATTGGGCTCATCATCATCGGCAAGCAGTTGTACATGCTGTTGGGTTTAAAACCAAACGCATCGACGGAGGCATATGAGGCGTTCTTTGAACTGCCTGTGCACATGCCTCATTCTGCATGGCAGGTCGCCGTCATTGGTTTCGCGAGCTTGGCACTCTTGTTTGCCTATCCACATTTGAAAAAGCGTTTTGCGATTTGCAAGATCATTCCCGCACAGCTCATCATTTTGGTTCTGGCAATCCCTGCCGCGATGTACTTGTTCCAAAGTTTTGACGGAGCGAAGCGAAGTTACGACGTGACACAAGCCGGTCAACCTGTCGCTCAGTTAGCTAAGTTGCTGGTCAAGGTTCCTGAGAATGCAGCAGCTTTGCCAGGCTCTTTGATCTTCCCGAACTTCTCCATGGTGAACTCCTTCATCTTTTGGAAATGGGTAGTCATGTTTACTCTCGTTGGGTCGCTCGAGTCGTTGCTTAGCGCAAAAGCCGTCGACGTCCTTGATCCATGGAAACGAAAATCCGATTTGAATCGCGATCTGCTTGCAGTTGGTGTGGCGAATACGGCAGTCGCATTGATCGGTGGGCTGCCGATGATATCTGAGATTGTTCGCAGTTCAGCCAATAAGGACTTTGGTGCGAAAACACGCTGGTCCAACTTTTTCCATGGAATATTTCTTCTGCTGAGCATCGTATTGCTTCCATTCTTACTGAATAAAATTCCGCTTACGGCACTAGCGGCAATGTTGATCTATGCTGGATGTCGACTGGCTCACTACAAAGAGTTCCTGCACATGAACCATGTTGGCAAAGAGCAACTCTTGGTCTTCCTATGCACGATAGTAGGTGTATTGGCAACGGACTTGCTCTGGGGAGTCGCAATTGGAATCGCGGTCAAGATTGTTTGCGAAATGTTCCTCGGCGTTACTCCCATCCAATTTTTTCGGCTTCCTGTCTTCATGGACGAGGATGGGAAAAGTCAACGAATATCGCTCCATGGCAGCGCTACGTTTACCAATTGGTTTACGCTTAAGAAGAAAATCAACGGCTTCCCAGTTGGGAGTGACGTCATCGTCGATTGTTCGGACGCTAGATTTATTGACCATACAGTAATGAGTCGCCTGGACGAATTGAAACGAGACTTCGAAGCAGGCGGACGAAGCTTTTCGGTCGTCGGCTTGGGGAATCATAAGTCTCTATCGCATGATGAATTAGCAGCGAGAAGGCTACCGAAAAAACCAAAGTGATTGATAATCGCTTTAGCCAAACGAATAGCGAGCTGCGAAGCCGCAATCGAGCTTGCGGCCCAGCGAGTCGATTAAGTTGGCTTGATGGATTTCGCAGTTCGCAACGGACTTGGCACCGAACTTTCGTCCCAACTCACCATTGATATCTCGAATCGCAATGTGCGACGAGTGTCCACAGAGAAGGATTGCCTTGCGATCGTCGGACAGCAACTGCCAACAGTCATGCAGGAGTGGCATCAGGTGGCGATGGATTTCCCAACGCGTGCCTTTGGAACCATGGCCATACGTGGGCGGGTCGAGAAGGATCGCTTCGTATTGCATGTTGCGTCGGAGTTCGCGTTTTACGAAGGTCACCGCATCGTCAACGATCCAACGAATGGATGCTTGCTCTAGATTGGAATGGGCGCAGTTCTCACGAGCCCATGCGACTGTCGGTTTGGATGCGTCGACATGCGTCACGGCACAACCCGCGCGAGCAAGTGCCAGAGTGGTTGCACCTGTGTAGGCGAACAAGCTGAGAACGCGCGGTGGAGCGTGGACGGCTGGATCGTTGACAGCCAGTTTATCTAACAGCCATGGCCAATGCGACCAGTGTTCCGGAAAGACACCAACTTGCCCAGCTGGCGTCGGTTTGAGAGACATCCGAATGCCATCGCAAACACAGAACCAGTCTTCATTACCGGTTGTTGACTGCGTCTTGCCGTTTTGGTGGACATGCCAGCAGTCTTCGCGTTTGAGCCCATACGAAAGATCGACTTGTTTCCAAAGTTCAGGGGACTTTTGCAAGTTTACCGCGCCTGGACAAGGACGATCGACGGTCAATTTGCCCAATCTCTCCAGTTTTCGTCCAAGTCCGAAGTCGAGCAATCGGTAGTTGGATTCCGGAATTTGCATCGAGTAGTGGGAATGCGGAAGGATTTAGTGCGTTGATTCGAAGCTGGACACTGCTGTTGGTTACTTTTTGTTCTACCTTAGTTGTGCGACGCTCCGGGTCGCAGGAATCACGACGCGGAGCGTCGTGCAACTAAGTTTGCCAACCCAAGTTTTTAGGTTGTACGACACAATTACATTTAGTCTACTATCGAATCAGGGAAACTTTAGCATGCAAGACGTAAGCACCAGCAAAAAGACGTAAAATCAAACTCTTGAGAATTTATCGTTTTGGCTGGCGGATGAATTGGGGCTGTCGGCTTGGTTCGGGTGGCGCCACCGATGCTGTCTCAGAGTTTAACGTTTTGGTCTTTTCACGCGTGTCGGATGATTCGTCTGCATCCATGGGTCGGATCGACTTCATGCCGGTCTCCAAGAACGGAGGGATTGGAGCTGTGATTTTGACAGAGCTACTACGTTTCGCTTTTGCCGGTGGAACGTATCCTTCATCAGGCCAGCTTGTTCGTTGGCTTTCGGGAGCCCATACCGGACCCGAGTTAGAAATAGCTCCCTCCGCTTTTAAGTTTGGCGTTAAAGGAACCATTGGAACGCGTTCGGTCTTGATTACGTCGCGAAGATCGATGCGTGACTCGTTCCAGGGGACGAGCGTCACTTTCGGTTCGCCGACCAGTCGGGATTCATCGCTTATTCTTTTGTCAAAATCAGTCCGCAACACAGGCGGGACGACTGCGGTGTCGACAGTGCTTGGGACTTCCAGTTTCTCGTTGCTCCATAGGCTCTTTGGGCCCGATGCCGAGTTTGACCAAGATGTCGGGACGGTTGAATGTACCGTTTGTGCAACTGTATCCGGCAGAGGCCGGTACCAGTACCAAGTACTAAATCCAGCCAAGATCAAAACCAACCAGCCAACGATGCGCGGTTGTCGACGTGTATCTGTTGAGACATGCGGAGATGGGCCTTTGGACTTTGCCAAGTCATCGCGTTTTGTTTTTCGTGCCATGGAGATCGGCTGCGTGAGGGTGAATAGGACCGTGCTGGTTCTTTCGCAACCTCCTTGCGCGATGAATACAGATCAATACGAATTGGCCTCCTGATGCACCTTCGTTCAATTCTGACTCATCGGAAATCGCATACCCAGAATTGAATTAAATCTAAAGAGTTCGGTTTGTATCGCGTGGGATGAACGAGACGGCGGTTTCGGCTGCGGGCGCTTGGGAACGGTGACGAATTGAAGTACACTGCTACGAACATAGGAACATTCTCGGTTAGGACTTGGTGCAGTGGAAAGACGCTTTCGATCGATTGATTTCAAGGGGCAAATGATTTTGCTCGGGACCGGCACGAGTGTCGGCGTGCCGGCCATTGGTTGTGATTGTCAAGTTTGTACCAGTTCGGACCCTCGAAACAATCGCACACGATCTGGAGCAATCTTGGGATTGCCGGAGGGGAATTTGCTATTTGACACTTCGCCCGACTTGCGTCATCAGTTGCTGCGAGAGGGGATTGGTATGGTTCATTCCGTCGTGTTTACCCATGAACATGCCGATCATTTGCATGGCTTGGATGATCTGCGCTTGTTTCCTTTTGTCCTAGGGCATCCGGTGCCGTTGTACTGCACACCGATGGTCGAGAATCGCATTCGGAACGTTTTTGACTACGCTTTTGATAGGCGGGAGCCGACACATGCCGCGTCGGCACCGCAATTGCAGATCCACGGCATCACCTCCGACGAATCGTTTATAGTCCTCAACACAATGCTTAAGCCGATACCACTCGTTCACGGCCCTAACTGCAATGTGTTGGGTTTTCGGTTTGGAAACATCGCCTATTGCACCGATACCAATTTCATTAGTGATTCGAGTTTGGATTTGCTCCGTGGACTAGACTGTTTGGTATTGGATGCATTGCGATACACGCCGCATCCGACCCATTTTTCCGTGGACGATGCCCTTGAGGTCGTCGAGCGGATTCAACCCAAGATGACATACTTAACTCACTTGTCGCATGATCTCGATTATGAGTTGGCATCCGCAAAACTGCCTCCCAATGTGCGACTGGCCTACGATGGGCTTCGGATTCCATTAACATAAACATGAATTTATCTGAGCTACGGGGACGCATTGAGCAGGCCATCGATCGATTGCGATCGGATTTGGTAGAGAGCAAGGGATCGTCCAACCATTGGACCGGTGCCCTTTCGACTTCTGCTTTGTCGACGGCGACGGCCGTCAGTGCTTTATCGATTAGCCGAGATCAGTTCCGGACGAATCCTTGGCCGATTGAGCGTGATGTTTCGGGTGATCGTTACTTGCCACGACGTTGGGATGCATTGATCGAAAACGGTTCTGCTTGGCTTTCCCGGTCCCAAAATCCGGATGGAGGATTTGGGGATACGAATCGATCGCTTTCCAACATAGCGACGACACTTTTGGTTTTGGCGGCTTGGCAATTGGCTGGCTATAACTCGCGTTACGCAGTGCAAATCGCGGCGGCATGGGCGTATGTAGAGCGGAGCGGTAGCTGGGATGGGTTGCGCCAACGGTACGGCAAAGACAAGACGTTTGTTGTTCCGATCATGACCAACTGCGCGTTGGCTGGGTTGGTCGACTGGGGCAAGATTCCTACCTTGCCATTTGAAGCGGCGGCGTTGCCGCAGTCGTGGTATCGGTTTGTGCAGTTGCCGGTGGTTAGTTATGCGATTCCAGCGTTGGTTGCCATCGGCCAGGCGCAATTCTATCATCATGCGCCGCGAAACCCGGTTTTTAGAATAGTGCGCGCGGCTGCAAGAAAACCGACGATGCGTGTACTGACTCGCATGCAGCCTACGAGCGGTGGGTTTCTCGAAGCGGTGCCGCTGACGAGTTTCGTCTTGATGAGTTTGGCTTCGATTGGCCATGGTGCATCGCGTGTAGCGGTGGAGTCGCGGAAGTTCATCATCGATTCGGTTTTGGAGGATGGCAGTTGGCCAATCGATACGAATCTAGCAACATGGGTTACGTCGCTGGCATCGGCGAATTTCTTTAATGTCAAGAACAACTCTGTCAGCCCAAGACCCGACGAGCCATTTACATTCGATGAGTGGATGCAATGGGACCGGACAATCGACTGGTTGCTAACGTGTCAACATCGACAGCGTCATGCATTTACAGGTGCGGAGCCAGGAGGTTGGGGCTGGACGAATCTGAGCGGTGCGGTTCCGGATTCGGATGATACGCCAGCTGCACTGATCGCGTTGCAAAAATGGATCGTGTCTCGAGACGTGGCGTTTGGAAAACTTGGCGATGAGTCTGGGACGCTTGCGAACACTCGCAGAAGGCGAGTTCTCGATGCTGCTCAGGAGGGTTGTCGTTGGTTGATAAGATTGCAAAATCGAGATGGGGGATGGCCAACTTTTTGCCGAGGATGGGGGACATTGCCATTTGATCGCAGCGGTAGTGACTTGACGGCACACGCGATCCGGGCTTTATCCTGCTGGCGAAAAACTGAAGGTGCAATCGCTACAAGTGGCGTCGATCGCGCTATGGAACGCGGCTGGGCTTATCTTGAAAAGCATCAACGAGCGGACGGCAGTTGGCTTCCGCTGTGGTTTGGAAACCAAGATCGGGAAGAAGAAGATAATCCAATTTACGGAACTGGCAGGGTAATGTTGTGTTACAGTGAGTGCGAGCAAGAGAAAAACCCTGCGTTTCAGAGAGGACTTGCCTTTTTGTTGGCGAATCAAAACGCCGAAGGTGGGTGGGGAGGCGGTAAAAACAGCCACTATCCCAGCCAGGAACGAACTTGGGGTTCATCGTCAAGTACGATCGAGGAAACCAGCGTTGCATTAGAAGGAATCCTGGCCGGAGATGGCACAAAGGGCTGTGGCGACTCTATAATGCGAGGCGTGAATTGGTTGTGCGATGCGATCCAGCAAGATCACCACCACGTCAGTCAACCAATCGGATTTTACTTCGCTCGGCTTTGGTATCACGAAAAAATGTACCCGCTCGTGTTTTCATTGGGTGCCCTAAAAAGAGGACTTGAGTTTTGTCAACGTTAACCCCACCTGCTTCGATGCCTGAGACCCAAACACCCCTCGCAGCCGAGAAATCGGAAAAGAAGACACGGCGCAAAACTTCGCACCTGAAACTCGTACCCGAGACACCTGCCCTTCGGGAACAAATGCGGGATAAATGTCGCGAAGTGGCTGCACGCATGAACAAAGAGATGCCGCCCAACAAAGACGAGCTGGAAAAGATCTCGCGTCGAACTTTGGAAGAACTCGGGATGTCCGAGGGATACGTTGGTTGGATCATGGTGATGATCAGTACGGAGTTCTTTCGCGATGCCGTCGCAGCGACTCCACCCAGCCGACGCCTCTTCTTGCTTCCTCACTGTCTAAAGCATGCCGAAGGTTGCCCGGCGGACTACGACGAATTTGGAATGGATTGCAAGAAGTGCGGAGCTTGTAGTATCGCGGACTTCCGAACCAAAGCCGAAGAGATGGGTTACAAAGTTCTTGTGGCCGAGGGTTCACCGGTTGTTCTAAAGATCATCGTCAGCGGCTATGTCGATTCGATTGTTGGTGTGGCTTGTCTGAATGTTTTGGAAAAGGCCATCGACAAGATTTTGCTGGCTGGCATCCCATGCATGGCAGTTCCGTTACTTTCGAGCGATTGCAGGAACACCAGCGTCGACGAAGCATGGGTCCGGGACATGATTATGGTTCAGCAGCCGGTCGCCGAGCAGAAGACTCGGTCTTATGTTCATTTGATGCGAGGTGCCAGCGATTTGTTCTCGCAACCGCAACTCGACGCCATCGTGGGGCGACAGCGAAGCCAAACGCAAATCGATATTGAGTCCGAGCATCCACTGAGTGTCGTGGACCCGATCGCTGCAACCGAGGCCTTGGCGACAAATTTTTTGGCTCGGGGAGGAAAGTACTCGCGTCCCTTCATTACGTTGGCCGCGTACGATGCCATGTCTGGTGGCAAGGCGACTGGATTCGGCGGGGAAAAAGTAGTGGCTGGGTTTTCTCGCGGAGTGCAAAGCGCCGCCTTGAGCATCGAATGCTTCCACAAAGCTTCGCTGGTCCACGACGACATTGAGGATGGAGATGCCTTTCGTTACGGTATTCCAGCCATGCATCAGCAGTTTGGTTTGTCGACGGCGATCAATGTTGGCGACTACATGATCGGCATGGGGTACCGGCTGATCGGACGCGAGATCGAGTCGATTGGTGCCGCTGCAGCCGCTGAAATCCTGAACTGCTTGTCATCCGCGCACATGCGATTGGCCGAGGGGCAAGGGGCCGAGTTGCTTTGGCGAGACGGAGTCAACAAACGCCTATCGCCGCTCGATGCGTTGAAGATTTATGCACTGAAAACTTCGCCGGCCTTTGAAGCGGCGCTTTACACTGGCGTTCGACTTGCGGGGGATGCAAGTAAGTATGCTGAGCCGATTAAGCAATTTGCAAGGAACATCGGTGTGGCGTTTCAAATTATCAATGATTTGCAAGACTGGCACGGCGATGACCACAACAAGCTCTCCGCTGCAGGCGATATCTTGGGTGGACGACCGACTGTGCTTTTGGCATTGGCTCTCCAGGCTCTTTCCGAAGTAGATTCAGCGAGACTTTTGACCTTGATGGGAACGGAGTCAGGACTTAGCGATACAGCTCGAGTGGCCCTGGCAAAAGACTTGTTCACCAAAGCTCGGGTATTCGAGCAAGCGGAAAAACTGATTGATCGGCACCGTGAACGAGCAGTCGAAGTTGCAATGGGCATCGAACCTGAGCCATTGAAGCGTCTATTCCATTACTTGATCGACACGGTTTTGAGCGAAGCTGACATCAAGGGAACGGTCACCCCCGAACCCGTTGTTGTAACGCATAGTATCTCGATGAAACCACCTGCATCGCTTTTGAGTGCCGCAGCTGAAACAGCCCATTCCTAATTCAGACACAGCGGAATTCAGACACAGCGGAATGCAGACACCATCGGACAAAACAATGTATGAGCCATGTGAGGGTCCGTGCATTTCAGCGAGCGAGTTAATCGGGATCTATTTCCAAGACCATAGTCAGCTGGGCCGATTTGAACGCGTCGATAGCCAATTAGTACCAAGCGTCTATCGAAAGCTGCTTGACCACATCAATCACATGACGGTCACGGTCGAGGCTCATCACTCGGATCGTGTCGAGGTGGAGGTGCTCAGGTCGGATGTCGTCGGGGAACACTACCGACGCGAGATATTGTTGAGGCCCCAAACTTCAAAGACCGTAGTTCAGTATGGTATTGTCCGTCTCAATACCAAGTATCTGGCGGACGAACCCCGCAACGAGATCCTTGCGCAGCGAAAGCCTCTAGGACGCGTCTTGATTGAGCACGATGTCCTGCGAGAGATCGAGCTCTTCGATCTGCTGCGGGTCGAGTGCGGCCCGGTGCTCGCGAACCACTTCGGTGTATCACCTGGTTCGGTCACCTATGGGCGCACGGCCTTGATCCACTGCGATCATGAACCAGCAATCGAATTGTTGGAAGTAGTCAGGCCCGAATAGTCAGGCTTGAATATCAGGGTAGCTGCAAATTTTCCGATCACGCCCTGAGGCATATGTGTGGCACGCCCTGAGGCACGAAGGGCGTGTAAGTCACTAGCTAGCTAGGTGTCGTTTACCAAGTTTCCCATCCCTATCGCGGTGCAATTGTATTCGACAACGAACGCAAAGGATCACCTACCTGGGTGACGGGGGAATTGGACACAGAAGGCACGGATAACAGTAAAAGTAAGTATAAGTTTTGTGAAGGCCGCGTTCCGTGTCGTCCGTGCAATCCGTGTCCACACGGCGATCATGTAAGGGAAATGGCAGTGGCATTAGGGACTTTCAGCAGGGACGGCTAAGTCTATTATTTTGGCTTCCAAGTCGCCAACGTCGTATCGAGTCAACCACGGAAACGCAACTTCTGGGATTTGCCCGTCGATTTCGCTTGGAGCGCATCCCGATTGGAACTCAGAATGCATTCGCCGCATTAGCGGTAGCGAATCCAAATCACGAAGAGCGATCAACTCTTCCATCGCCAAAACAGTACCTTTGTTGTAGGGAGCATTTAGACATCGACGCCAAGTTGAAATCAATCGATCGCGATCCGCTACCGAAAGCACCACGGGTGTTCCTGAAGGTCCGCTGATTTTTGGTAGATGCAACTCAAATAGTAGGTATTCGATGACGCGACCATCGACCTCCTTTGGATCTTCCAATTGGCGCCGGCATCGTTCTACATCCCATCCCCAAGGTGCAGGGCGATCTCTCAGAAAGTCGATTGCGCGATTCCGGGCGTGATCAATAAACCCTGAAACTTCAGGGCGAATAGAAATCGAGGAATCGCTCGACAGACGCTTCAAGGCTCGTAGCGCATCTCGAATCAAGGGATCGCGCTCGGCCTGTGCACCGAGAGAATTCTTATCTTTCTGACTTTGTCCCTTATCAAAGCGTCCAGCAAGTGCCAATGCGCTCGTAAAAACAACATCAGGATCGGCATGTTCCAACAGTCGGTGAAATTCTTCTCGATGCTCGCCGGGATAGCGATCGGCAAGTTCCTTAATACTCGTTTCCACCAAATCAGCCCGCGGATTTTTCAGGTCCTCGAGTAACGACTTATGATAACCTTGCGAATCTCCTTCACAATACCGTTCTCGGAGCCATTTGTCTTGGTTGCGATCGATGTTGAGGCGACGCTCGCTATTGCGAATCGCGAGCAGAGCAACTTGACTATCCCAATTCCGGCGAAGCGAGATTCTGCTTGTTGTAAATAAGATTGCCTTTTTCAGGGACTCGATAGGCCAAGCGGAAGTAGCGTCCGAGAGGAAACCAAAGGATTCCTTCTTGCTTTGCATTCGAGACGCCAGCGCGAGAAGCAAGTCTGCGTCGCTAGGTTCCCCTATCGCACTGAGCATGTCACAAGCGCTTTCGATAAGAATTGTAGAATCGTGTTCCACTTCGGATGGATTGCAAATTTCGGGGAGTATATCTCGCCAGTAGGAACGCCAGTTGTCTTGGGCCATGCGGTCGCTATCCGGGAGCCAAACTTCAGAGGCGAACCGTCCCCACAACAGACTCGTGATGGCGGACGTCTTCAGCTCATCCAGATTACGAATCCCATTGATTGTTCCCTTACTGCTTAGAATCGGTCGAGATTTCCATCCGGCCTCTGCATCCTCGCGCCACACCACCAGATGATTTGAACCATGCGAGTACATAGTAATGCTGCTTTGTGTTTCAACAGCGTGTGGGATCGCCTCCTCGACTTTTAATCCCTGCAAGTAGCCAATAGTCCGCCACAGCTTGAGAAGTTCATCGGTGGTGGTGTTGGCTGTGAAGTAGGTGACGGAATCAAGATACTTTTCTGACTTGGCGATACTCACTTTGGCTGCTTCTTTCGAACACTGCAGCAGCAAGAATTCATCTCCGCCGTAACCGACGTTCATGAAAACTGCTTCAAACGATGTCGGCAATGGCTCTTCCTCTTCATCGGACCACACGAGGCGCATTCTCCGGCGATGCTCATCATCGCGTTTCCGCTCGAATGATTCCTTAGCGGCGCTAAGTGGCGTCTGGCCATCACCAACCAATTGCTGGCAACTGGCGTTCGTTATCAAGGACAATACCGCAACGATTGGTACTAAAATTCGCCCGGCGTTCGTAAACGCAATCGATAGCGTATCTGCGGGATGGAACACTTTATGGGCTCTTCTATCTACGTTAGTGACCGCTCGTGAAAGTAACCAATTTTTCTGCGACGCGCTAGTGCTGAGCATAGGCCGTCCCTGTTCGGGGATGGTGTGTGTCAATCGCAACTAAGAATCAGCCATTTTCGCAGGGTGGTTGGGGTGGTTGCGATTTCTTGATCGCAACTTGCAGGTCTTCGGACTAAAATTGGAAATTCGATTCCTATTTTAAAAAAAC
>Ga0163144_10017807_pt1 | contig 14439 bp, 17 predicted proteins | sample OliLak19BULKMAT1_FD_123175 | JGI IMG/M metagenome (GOLD analysis project Ga0163144, IMG submission 123175) | Freshwater microbial mat bacterial communities from Lake Vanda, McMurdo Dry Valleys, Antarctica - Oligotrophic Lake LV.19.BULKMAT1 | ecosystem: Environmental > Aquatic > Freshwater >... | reverse complement strand
TGATCAGTGGCGCGGTCATCACGTTCGTCGACATCAACGCGACCAAACAACTCGAATCCAGTCCACGGCAAGCGGCGGACCGTTGATCGGGGCGCGTCATACTCTTGTCGCAGTTGGCCCCAAGCGAACTTGCCGGCTCAAACACTGCGAGCGAAGCGCACTCCAATCTCGACAAGCGCCGCAGAAATCTTGTCCGGCGGCAGAACGAAATCCACATGGCCTGACGCCTGCGCACGGACCGGCATGGCATCGATCTCTGCCGATTCATTCTGTGCGAAGGTGATGCCACCCTTTTCCTTGATGTGCTTGCATCCTGCGGTGCCGTCCCCATCATAACCAGAGAAGATGACACCGATCGCCCGGTCACCGAAGGCGTCCGCGATCGAAGCAAAGAACAGATCTATTTGTGCGTTCCGTCGGCTCCGAGGCGAAATGACCTTGAACTTGTAGTTCTCGACCTCCAAGTCGCTGTTTGCTGGAATAACATAAACGTGGTTGGCGTTGATGGGCATGGCAGCCGATGCGACCAGTGCCGGCATCTTCGTATGACGTGCCAGAATTTGAGCCAACTGGCTGTACGCGTCTGGATTGAGATGCGAAATGATCACGATTGCCATGCCTGTGTCGGCTGTCAAATGATCCAACAGCGCCTTGTACGCATTCAGAGCGCCCGCCGAGCCGCCAATCCCCACAACGCCGGTCGGAATCGACATTTCCATGCTCAAGCGGGAGGGAGGGCGGGCATTGCTGGGATTCCTGAGCGATTCTGTTATTTTCGAGTCGTGGCGGTACCTTTTCCGACCTTCTTTTTCTGATTGGGTCCTGCTGTGGCGTGGACGTCCATTGCTACGAGCAGCAGCCCGTCATCGCTCAATATCAGTTTGTGCACATCGCTGGAATGGCCCATGCCGCGCGACTTGACGATGTAAATGCCGCGAATGCGCCGTCGTCCCTCGTTTTCCTCCAATTCCCTGACGACGATCCACGTGTCAATCAGGGACGACACGCCGATTTCACCGCTCGTGTCATTTTGCTCGGTCGAAGAGACTAGGCTAGTGAAGAATCCAGTGGTGCCCTTAGATTTGAGGGCATCGATCAAGCGTGTCAGCATCGACTGAACTTCAAGACGATTCCCTTGCCCCAGCAGACTGGTCAGCGGATCGATGACAACGGCTTTTGGCTTGAAATCGGCCAAAAGCTTGTACAAGTCAAGCAAGTGCTTCTCCAGACCAAAAAAAGACGGTCGAGTGGACACGATTTTCAACAGCCCTTTCTTCACCAGCGGCCCAAGGTCGAATCCGATGGAACTCAGGTTCTGGATGAGTTGGCCCGCTGACTCCTCATACGAAAGGAATAGGCAGCGCTCCCCACGCCGGCACGTTTCAACGGCGAACGCCGCTGCAAGACTGGTCTTGCCTGTGCCCGCGGTGCCCGATGCAAGAACGGTGCTGCCTCTCGTGTAGCCACCACCTTGGAACAATTTGTCCAGTGACGCGACGCCTGTCGCCACGCGTTCGGCCGTGCCCGGTTGGTCCAGGCCTGCGGAAGTGATGGGGATGACTGAAAGCCCGCCATTGTCGATGACGAACGGATATTCGTTGGCTCCGTGGTTGGAGCCGCGATATTTGATGACACGAATTCGTCGTGTCGCAATCTGTTCACTGACGCGGTTGTCCACAAGGATGATGCAGTCGGAAATATATTCCTCCAAGCCATGGCGAGTGAACGAGCCTTGTTGCAGCTCTCCTGTGATCAACGCTGTGACTTTCTTGTCCTTCAGCCAACGAAAAAGCCGCTTGATTTCGAGGCGCAGGGTGCCCGCGTCACTGACGCCGGCAAACAATGATTCGATGGAGTCCAGCACGACACGCCTCGCCTTGATGGAATCGATGGCAAGTTCAAGTCGAACAAAGAGTCCTTCGAGGTTGAATTCCCCTGTTTCCTGAACATCTTTTCGCTCGAGCAGGACATAATCGATAAGAATCTTCTTCTCAGCGACGAGCCCCTGCAAGTTAAAGTTCAGCGAAGCGACATCTTTGTACAACTCGTCTTCAGTCTCTTCAAATGACATGAAGACGCCGGGTTCGTCGTAGCGGCTCGCTCCGTTGAGCAAAAAATCAACGCCCAGCAGTGTCTTCCCGGTACCGGTGCTTCCACACAACAAGGTGATCCTGTCTCTCGGAATCCCGCCTTCCGTGATTTCGTCAAACCCCTTGATGCCTGTCAGACACTTTTGCAGTTCAAACTTCGGTGCGAGGCTCTTCTTGCGAGGACTTCTCATGGCTTGATTTCCGGAGTCAATTGGAGTCATGGCCACCTCGATTGCGTCGCGTGGAAGAGGGAGTCTTCTGCAAATAGCGAAGGACGCCGGCACGAGCGACCAAAGTCGAGATGTGCGATTTGGTGATCAAAAATGCGCCGCCTTGTTCAACATGGCTGCTTATGCTGAACGCGAATGGATGCGCAATCTGTACGGCAGCAAACAAAGACGAGTTGGCACAGCTTGCTGGGTATGACGGCGTGCGCGTTCGCGCAACTCCCGCCACGCGAAGCACCTTTGTCGTTCACAGTGACGCATTCGTTGGCGATGACCCGACGTGCGGCGCGGTGTCTTCAGTCGTTGCGAGAGGCAAGCACGGCGCGAGCGTTTTGCGCCTTCGTGGTAGGGCGCTCCGCGGCACGCAGCGCCTAGAGTTAGGGGTACTCGCCACCACGCTTGGCAGGTTGTTGGCGGACGCCCCGGCGGCATTCATCGGCGACGAGCGGGCGACGAAGAACCCAATGAAGCTGGTTCATACGGTACTAGCAGCGCTATCTGCAAGACGGAATGGCGCGGGCCGCGCCCGCTCTGCTGGTCGAGCTTCGAAGGAAGCGCGGTGGAAACTGAGGGTGATGCCAGTCGCCGGCAGCGTCGCGGATGGGCGTGAACGGATTGTTCGCCGGCCGGCGATTACGCGCCTATTACGGCGACATGCCGCCCGCCGCAGCGACCGCTCACAGTGCGGAAACGAGATTACCTCGGCACGGAGCGGTCACCAGGCGATGCTACTTTGCAAGCCTCACCGCGTCTGTTTCCTCCTCCAGTGCATCTGCATGCGCCTCGCTGCTGTCACGCGTGGCGTCGGCCACGTTCTCGGTGGCGTCGCTGTCCATGCCCGGATCGCTGTCCTCGATGGCGTCAGCGCTGACTTCACCGCGCTCACGCACGCTGTCGGCGCGGTCTTCCACCGCATCGGCCTTGCGTTCGAGCATGCGGTCGGTGGTATCGGCGTATCCATTGAATGTCAGCGGCGCCAGCGTGACGCCAATGATGTGTTGCATCCGTGTCATGGGGATATCTCCATAGCGGACGCTCAATGTAGCGATGCGCGCCGCGTGTCGCCGTCGGTGGAACGGCTTGCGCACCGTCAGCGTCGGCGCGTGCGTCATGGTCGGATGTGAACCCCGGGCGCGCAGTCCGCTGGCTGGGTACGAACTGCGCGTGGGACAGAACCTGCTTGTCGGGTGCGCAAGGACTGCGCATGCTGGTCTCAAGCGCCGACCCCGTGCTGAAATTGAATACGCTCTCTGCCTGCGCCATGTCGCTGGCCGCCGTTGCCGTCGGCTTCGTCATGCGCCGTCTGCTCGACCCCTGGCTCGGGCAGGGCTATCCGTTCATCACGCTGTGCGTGGCGATTGGCTTTGCCGCCGTTTTCGCCGGCTGCGGACCGACACTGATGGGCGTTGCGGCGAGCGTGGCGCTAACGGCATTGCTGGAAGAACCCGGTGGCACGCTGACCATCGCTGCCCGGGAAATCCGCTCCGGACTCATCCGCAACACGCGTTTGGACTCCGGCGTGAAACCGTAGCCGTGGCACCCCTCGTGGCGAACGCGGTCGCTGCACGGCGTGCGCAGACCGAGCGCGCGGGTCTGCAGTTCCAGGTCAGCGTACCCGACGACGCGCTATTCGATAACGTCGACCCGGTGCGCTGCGTACAGGCCCAGATCAAGTCGCTGCTCAGTGCATGCAAGTTCACCCCGCGCAGGCGACGAAGTGCAACTGTCGATCGCATCGGCAGCAGTCCTGCTTACCGTCGTCTGGACCCCTTCGCACACGCAAACCGCCGTGACCTTCGGCTTACCGTCCAGGTCCGTCGCCGCCTCGGTCTTCGCGTCCGCAAAGGTTTCGACGAGCGTCGCCAGCTTGTCGAGTAGCGGGGTCAGTTTGCGCGCAAGTGCTTCGAGAATCGGTGGCGCGGCGGCGCAGTCTCCCATTGGAGACTGACCCTTCGGGCATGGCGCTTCGACCACCCGCGCCCAGTTCAGGACGCGGAATGTGCGGCGCCAGCTTGCCGATCTGTCAGGGCTCGACGCCGCGAACCAGACCTCGCCCAACTGCCTGAAGGTCGCACAATGATGTGTGCGCGGCGGCCTGCCGTTCGCGTCGCTTCTCAGCCGCGGGATTGATGCCCTCCGCCTGTGGCTGGCGTGCCTCGAACCAAAGCTCGCGCGCGCTTGAGCGGGATCTCGGGATATTTGCCCTGCGTCAGCGTTTGCTGCCGCGGACCGTCTAGAAAATCGTCGGGCCACGACTTTGCGCCGGTGAGCATTGGCGGTACTCGGGGTTCGATACCGCCAACAATACCGTCAGACTATGCCGGCTCGCAATGGACGCGGCCCGACGGTAATGATGGTTATCTATTTGTCTATACGCATTTTATCGCTGAAAAATGGACCGGGTCGGACGCCCTCAGACGGTGTCGTACTTCAGGTACTTAAAGCGTGGATCGTCGGGCGTGCCCTCCAGCGGACCGTCCTCTTCTCGACCCGGTTGCCACATCAGAAATTCCTCAATCTTGCCGGCCAACGCAAAATCCTTGTCGGTGATACCTTTTGCGGCATGGTTCATCAGCTTCACGGTGACGAACGCATACGACACGTTCAGATCCGGATGGTGCCACGCGGCCTCCGCGAGGTGCCCGATCGCATTCACCGCCATCAACGTGCCCTTCCAGCCGGATGTCTTGTAGGTGCGCCGAATCCAGCCGTCTTTCAGCGTCCAGACCGGCAGGGTGGCGGCGAGCCGCGCTTCGACTTCGGCGTCGGTGTAAATTTTTTCAGATGTTTTCTCGCGCCAACCCATGATGATCTCCTCTTGGTGAACCCTGTTCGCCGCCCGCGGGCCGGGCGCCGCCCCCGATCCTGGCGCGCACCTCGAGCACGCGTTGACGATCTATGTGGCCATTACGCTCGGCGGCGTCGCACAGCGCACTCCGGAAGCCGAGATAGTCTGGCCGATGCGCCAGCAGCGGTGCGATGTCATCCGCCGCGAGGCGCCCGGCGAGTCCGGTCAGGAGGCCGAGTCTACGCGCCTCGTCAACGAAGACCTGCAGGTGTGCGTCCGACATCAGGGTCCGCAGCGACGGCCCACGCTTGACGGCCGTGTCGAGCATGACCCCGGCGATGCCCGTGGCGGCCAGTCGCGTGAGCGCGGCAGCGCCCGGCGGGGCTTCGGCGAAGCAGACCACGATGACCTGCGCGGGCACGGCGCAGGCCAACGCAATCGCGGCGAGCAGATCGCCCGAGGGTGCGGCGGCATAGACGCCGATTTTGACGTAGGCCGCGCCGGCCGCGGCGACGTCCGCCACACGTGCCGGAATCAGCGACGGCGTGTCCCAGCAATCGCCGATCGTGGCGCTGATGCGAAAGCGCTCGCCGAGCGCGGCGGCCACCTCGCGGATGACGGCGGCGTCGACAGCGCCCAGCGCACCCTGCGTCGGTTCCTTCAGATCGATCCAGTCAGCGCCGCAGGCCGCCACCACCTGCGCTTCGGCGAGACTGCGGACGCTCGCGAGCATGGCCGTCATGAGGCAAGTCTGCCCGTGAGCGCGCAGTACCGCGGATGCCGGCTGACGGCTTCACACAGCCACTTCCACCCCTCGCGCTCATGCGGTCCGGCAGTTTTGTCGACCGCCACACGCAGCCGCAGGAGTGCATCGACGACTGCGTCGGGTTCCAGCCAGTCGAGACGCGAAACCAGCACTGCTGCCTCGATCACGGCGGCCTGCGCGCGATTGAAGCCGGTGAACGGCGCGTGCATCCGTTCGACGACCACCCGGCAGGTGAATTCAGGGCGCTGCGAATCTTCTCGTACCTCAATGACTTCGAGCTCCCAGTGCGCCAGTGAGGCGGCCAGGCGCGGCACGGCGACGCGCTCGGCGGGCACGGTGGGCCACCCTCGTCGCCCGGTCAGACAGCCGGCCACCACCCTGACGTCATCGGTGAAGTTCAGCACCGCGGCGCGAGTGGCGCGGAGATTCGCCAGTGTCTGCGACGGATGGAACGGCGCCAGCAGCACGTGTTCCCCGCGTTGCCGATAGCCAAGGGGTGTCAGGTGCGCCTCGCCCGCGGCGTCAAGGGTCCCGATCACTGCTTCGCGGATAAACTCAGCCATGCCCGCCGCCCTGATCCGCGTTGTCGAGATGGGCCATCGTCTGGTCGATATCAGCCAGTCGTGCCGTACCGTCTGTTGTATACGACCAGATCGCCGCCCGGTGCTGACGGGCACCGCGCCCGGCGCCCGCGAAGCCATCATTCAAGTACTTGTTTTGCATCAGAGTCATCAGCCACCGTCAGCATCGGCGCAGGTGGCACGTTAGGTGCTTTATCTAGATCGAGCGCGACGGGATCAATTCTCGCAGCGCGGGCGGCCAGCCTCAACGGGCGAGCCACGGAGTTCAAGCTTTTTCGGAGAACAGACATGACAACTTGGGAAACCCCGTCCTTCGACGACGTGCGTTTTGGTTTTGAAGTCACGATGTACATCAACAACCGTTGATTCCGTGACGAACGCTGCCCGGGAGGCCGTTCGCGGCCGCCCGGGTTTGTCCGTCTACACCTCGCGCAGCGCGCGGCTCTACCGGACCCTACCCTTGATCGAGTTCTCCATAAAGCGCCGCCCAACCCATGCGCCAGCCTGGACGCGCGACGAATTTGCACAGCGCCTGCGGGACAAAGAACGCTACTATCACATCCATCATCCGTTTCATGTGCGCATGAACGAGGGTGGACTCGACCGCGAGGCCGTGCAGGCCTGGGTCGCCAACCGCTTCTACTACCAGACCAGCATTCCGTTGAAAGACGCGGCCGTGCTTGCCAACTGCGCCGATCGGCGCACGCGCCGCCTGTGGATCCAGCGCATCATCGATCACGACGGCACCACCGACGAGGGCGGCGGCATTGAAGCCTGGCTGCAACTCGGCGAAGCGGTGGGCCTGAGCCGCGATGAACTCGAAAGCGAAACGCGGGTGTTGCCCGGCGTGCGCTTCGCGGTGGACGCATACGTGAACTTCGCGCGCCGGGCGAGCTTTGAAGAAGCCGCCTGCTCCTCGCTGACCGAACTTTTTGCACCGACCATCCATCAGCGCCGGCTCGACAACTGGCCCGAAATCTATCCGTGGATAGACGCAAGTGGCTATCGGTATTTCCGCCAGCGCCTGAGCGAAGCACGGCGCGACGTCGAGCACGGGCTGAGCGTCACGCTTGATCACTTCATCACGCGCAGCGATCAGGACTATGCGCTGTCGATCCTGCAGTTCAAGCTGAACGTGCTGTGGACGATGCTGGACGCGATGTGGATGGCCTGCATCGAACACAAACCGCCGTTCTTCTGCTGCCAGCATGACTGACGCTGTCGTTACCGCCGACACCGTGCCGCGCATTGCTCCGCTGTATCGCTTCCAGTGGGAAGAAGCGCAGGCTTGCCATGTACTGCTGTACCCGGAGGGCATGGTGCGGCTCTCGGGCAGTGCCGGCGAGATCATGCAACGCATTGACGGCCGCACGCCGGTGGCGTCGCTGTTGACCGCGCTGCGCACGGCTTTTCCGGGCGTCGATCTCGAACCGGACGTCTACACCTTCCTGGAGACCGCATATGGCCACGGCTGGATCCGTACCGTCGCTGCAGGGTAAACCGCTCTGGCTGCTTGCCGAGCTGACGTATCGCTGTCCCCTGCAGTGCCCCTACTGCTCGAACCCGCTCGAGTTCGCGCGCTTCAAAAATGAACTGGACACCGACCAGTGGATCAAGGTGCTGCGTGAAGCCCGCAAGCTCGGCGCCGCACAGTTGGGCTTCTCCGGTGGCGAACCGCTGGTTCGACCGGATCTCGAAATCCTGATCGCCGAAGCGCGCGGACTCGGCTACTACACGAATCTCATCACCTCCGGCGTCGGCATGGACGAAGCGCGCGTGGCTGCGTTCAAGGAAGCTGGTCTTGACCACATCCAGATCAGTTTTCAGGCCAGCGACGAGGAGCTGAACAACTATCTCGGCGGCACCGACAGCTTCGCGCACAAATACGAGATGGCGCGGGTGGTGAAAAAGTACGACTACCCGATGGTGCTGAACATCGTCATTCATCGCCAGAATATCGATCAGATCGAAGACATCATCCGGATGACCGTCGATCTCGATGCCGACTATGTCGAGCTGGCCAGCACGCAGTACTACGGATGGTCGAAAGCCAACGCCGAACTGCTGCTGCCGACACGTGAGCAACTCGCGCGTGCCGAACGGATCGCGCACGAGTATCAGGACCGCATGCAAGGCCGGATGAAGATTTTGTACGTCGTGCCGGACTACTACGAAACACGTCCGAAAGCCTGCATGAACGGGTGGGGCGCGGTGTTCCTGACGATAGCGCCCGATGGTGCCGCCCTGCCCTGTCATGCTGCCCGGCAGTTGCCCGGCTTCGACTTCCCGAACGTCCGCGACCATTCAATCGAATGGATCTGGAACGATTCACCCGCGTTCAGCCGCTACCGAGGTTTCGACTGGATGCAGGAGCCTTGCCGCAGCTGCCCGGAGAAGACAAAGGACTTCGGCGGCTGTCGCTGTCAGGCCTTCATGATGACGGGCGACGCGACGAACGCCGATCCGGTCTGCGACAAATCCGCCCACCATGCGCGGCTCGTGGCCGACGTCGACCGCATCACGGCGCAGCCGCTCGAAGCCGTGCGCGCCAAACCGCTGCTGTTTCGAAACACGAAGAATTCACGCGCGCTGATGCGCGACGGAAAGGCCTGAAGCTCGACACGCCGGCGTTCAGTCGGCGCTGCCCGCCCGTATCGCCCAGGCGACTTCCATCGCCTGCCGGTTCTGCCTGACGTCGTGCACACGAAATACGCGGATCCCGGCCATCACCCCGAGTGCCGTGGTGGCGCAGGTGGCGCCGATCAGCTCATGCGGTGTGGTCTCGCGGCAAATCGCCCCCATGAAACGTTTGCGGCTGGTGCCGAGCATCACTGGATAGCCGAGCGCGGCGAATTGCGACAAATCGTGCAGCAGTTGCAGATTGTGGGCGCGGGTCTTGCCGAAGCCGATGCCGGGGTCGATCACGATACGCTCACGCGCAATACCGGCGGCGCGTGCCGTGGCCACCCGCGCTGACAGAAACGCCAGCACTTCTGCTGTGACGTCCGCATAGCGCGGGTCGAGTTGCATGCTCTCCGGCGTGCCCTGCATGTGCATCAGCACGATCGCGGCGCCGCGTGCGGCGACGAGCGACAGCATCGCGGGGTCGGTGGCGGCCGAGATGTCATTGACGATATTGGCGCCCGCCTCGAGCGCCGCCGCCGCAACCACGGCCGAGCGTGTATCGATGCTGATCGCAAACGCACCGCCCTGATCGTGACGCAACGCCCTGATGACCGGCAGCACGCGCGCGCACTGTTCGTCGTCCGCGACGACCAGCGAACCGGGCCTGCTGCTTTCGCCACCGACATCGATGATGGACGCGCCTTCTTCGAGCATCAGATGAGCCTCGGCCACGGCGTCGGCCACGCGGGTGTATCTGCCCCCGTCGGAGAAGCTGTCCGGGGTGACGTTCAGCACGCCCATGACCAGCGGCATTGCGGACCGATCCGCCAGTGACAACAGCATGTCAGGGCTCGGGACGGAGCCGCTCGAGCATGCGATCAGACGCGCGCAGCAGCGCATCGGTCATCGGCGGCTCGCCGGACAGGTGGCCCGCCGTGCGCAGGATTTCAAGCGTCGAGCCGGGAATGGCCTGATGCAGCGCCCATGAGGCAGACGGCGTGCAGGTCAGATCGCGCTGGCCATGCACGATGCTGACGGGCACGGGCGGCAGCCGGCTGGCGCCCAGGAGCAGTTCATCCGGCCCCAGGAAGTAGCGATGCTTTGCGTAATGAATTTCCAGCTGCGTCTTGGCCAGCAGCACATCGGCCGGCGGCTCCGGATCGTTGTCGCCGTGCTCCATCGAGAAACAGACCACTTCGCCCGACCAGCGGCCCCAGGCGCGCGCGGCGGCCAGCGCCGCTTCGCGGTTGGCACCAAATACGCGCCGATGCATTTCATCGATGATGGTGTCGGGTGAGCCGAACGCCGCGCTGAAATCCGCCCATGCGCGCGGCAACATGCGCCCCGCCCCCTCGGCGAGGAACCAGGCCAGATCACTGGCGCGGGCGAGGAAACTGCCCCGCAGCACCATGCCAAGCACGCGAATCGGATGCGCCTGGGCGTAGGCAAGGCCGAGGGCAACGCCCCAGGACCCCGCAAAGACGACCCAGGCAGGGATACCGAGGTGTTCACGCAGGCGCTCGATGTCGGCCACGAGATGCTGCGTGGTATTGGCGACACAGCCGCCGAACGGGCGTGACAAGCCGGCGCCACGCTGGTCGAACAGCACGCTGCGGTAACGATCGGGTCGGAAGAACTGGCGATGGGCGGGCTTGCAGCCGCTGCCGGGGCCGCCATGCAGGAACACCACCGGCAGGCCGTCGAGGGGGCCGGCGTCTTCGAAGCAGATCTGGTGGTTGTCACCGACGTCCAGCCAGTCCCGCGTGCGCGCCTCGATCAGCGGATAGAGCGTTCGCAACACGGGCAGCGTCAGATGTCGCCGAGGATTTCGTTGCGGCGGCGCTGATACTCTTCGTCGCTGATCAGCGATTTGGTCTTCAGTTCCTGGAGGGTCGCCAGACGATCTTCGACCGAGCGCGCGCTGGCGCCACCGGCTGAGATTTCCTTCAGCTGCTGCCGCAGACGGGCCATTTCCTCGCGCATCTGCCGCCGCTCCAGCGTGAGCTTGGCCGCTTCCTGGCGGGCCGACATATCACGCTTCTTTTCCTCTTCCGGCACCTGGCCCTCACGATAGGCCACCGCGGCCTTCGCGACGTCGATCAGGATCCAGTCGGGACGGCTGCCGGTTTCTCCGCCAGAGAAGCTGACGCCGAGCGTCGACACCACGCGGCCCGGCGTCTTAGCCGAGCGCTCCTTGCGGCTGCCCGGGTCGAAGTACATGTCGCTGTAGTCGTTGAGCACACCGTGCGCCGCTTCGGCGTTGCGGATCCCGCGGTCTTTCTTGACCTTGAACGAACCCAGGATCACATTGAGCCGGCCGTCGACATAGAAGGCCCGGCCGCTAGTCCATTCGCGCTCCTTCAGTGTGTCCATTACGATGCTGCCATAGCCACGCACCACGAAAATGGCGTCCTGCTTCGGTGTGGCGCGCGCCAGCGCTTCGGGCAGGTAACGGCCCAGGGTTTCGGCCTGGCCTTGCGTAAACACGGGCATCGACTGCTCGTTACGCAACAGGCCGCCCTTCTCCCACAGCTCGAGCGAGCGGAGCGCGTCACGCACGTCGCCGACGTCGAGTTCGGCAGGGTGCTGGTTCGGCGCAATGGCCGCTCCCGAGGTTCCCTGCGCGGCCAGGCCGACATACTGCTCACCTTCGCGCCAGATTTCGCGCTCGACCGCCACCTTCTTGAAGATGTCCGGCAGCAGGTCGGCGCTGACCTGACCGATAACGGCGAACAGCAGCGCACACGCGAGCACGGCGCGACAAGTGGGAGACGGATGGCGAGTCTGTTGATTCATGTGCTTGGCAGGGATGGAGACTATTGCGGCTGAGAGGCCGCAAAGTATATCGAAGTTCAGTCAGGCACAGCACCTTTGGTGTGCATCAGGCGCCTGTGAGCGTAAACCGGCGATGAATCGCTCAGGGCAGTGTCGGTATCCGGCATGACCTGCCGCATGCCTGCATCGCCGCCGCCATGCGGCAGGACACCACGACATTTGAGTCTGAAAAAAGAAGAGGGCGCATCGTGAGATGCGCCCTCCCCTTGAGCAGAAGTCTCTTAGCCGTCGCTTACCAGACGAAGAACGTACCGAGGCTGAACGTGTCAGATTCGGTCGAGCCATTGAACGTGCCCACGCCATTCGCGGCGTACTCGTTCTCGGATTTGCTGTATTCCGCGATCAGCTTCAGCCACGAGTTCACGTCGTGGTAAACGCCAACGGTCCACATGCTGAGTACGACATCCTGGTTCGGCAGGCCCGACGTCAGGCCAGCGGCCACCGCAGCAGCGGAGTACGCATCTTCAGTGGATTCGCCGTAGCTCCCGCCCACCTTCGTTTTGCCGTTGAAGGTGTACGTGCCTTGGACGTAGTAGCCATCGTTCGCGGCTTCTTCACACAGCGTGCCGGCCGCGTTACACGCGGTACCGCCAACGAACTGCAGCGAGCGGCCAAGACCTTCGCCATCGTAGTAGTAACCGGTCAGCGCGAAGCCCATGTAGGAGGCCGTTGCACCAGCGCCCCACGCCGCGACAGTCGCGTCGTTGGTGGCGGTGACGGCAGTGCTTTCGAGATCCTGCCACAAGCCGTCAAACCAGGCCTTGAAGGCACCGTTCGCGAAGGCCGTTGCGTAGGTCAACTCACCTTCGAAGCGCGGCGTATCGGTCTGGTTGAGCACCGTGTTCGCGAGGTTGTTGAGCTGCTCGATAGACGGATCGTACAGGCCGAATTCAGCCTGGAAGCCGGAGAACACCGGCGTCTTGAACGAGAAGCGGGCATTGAAGTTCGGATAAGTATAACCGCGACCAATGCGGCCGGCGCTAACCGCCGCGCCGTCCTGGTTCGCCATACCGACACCGAACAGCGTCATGTCGTTCAGGATTGCCTGGCGGCCGAAGATCGACAGCGTGCGGCCGAAGCTGACGGTACCGAATCCGCCGTCAACGTTGACGACGACTTCGCGAGTATCAATCGAAGCGCCCTGGATACCATTGTTGCCAGCGCCCGCGTTCAGCGGATCTGCAGCGAACAGCTGGTTCTTGGTCGTCGCATTCGAGATCTGCGGCGCGAAGCTGAAGCGACCCGTTGCGGTCAGGCCGTTGACGGTCGGACTCTTCACGTTGAACGAGAAGAAGGCCGGCAAAAAGCCCGATGTCACGCGGCTGATATTTTCCGAGGTACCGGCGAACTGGCCGTTGGCCACTGGCGCTGCGCCCAGGCCAAGGTTATTCCAGCCGGGATCGTTGTCGCTCATCACATAGAACGCATTGATATTGCCATCGAAGCTGACTTCCCAGCCGTTGTCACCGCCGACCACGACGACTGCATTGGCAGCAGAGGTCAGGCCCAGGCCGAAAACAACCGCGGCAATCGCTGATGCGACTTTTGTCTTATTGAATTGATTAGCCATTAATTCCTCCTAACTCAAGGATCTGAACGCTTCATTTGCTGTGTCCCACGCGCCGAGCAAGCCGGCACCCCCTACAGTTCTCACCGATGCTCAGGCGGGTGGAGTGTTATTGATTCACCCGCAGGTATCGCCAATTATTGCGTGGCAACTTTAGACCAACGCCCCCATCGAAGCAAGAACTTTGCAACCAAAAATGCCACAATTCTGCGCCGAAAGATGGAGAGCTGTGGCCTCGGTACAACAACGATATCGGATGGGATGGCGCCGACTTGAGCCGCTCAGCCGCCGCCCTGCTGCAGACCGCGCGTGCAATGCACCAGAAACGCTTCGATACCGGCGTTCGACCAGCCCTCGAAAACAAAAGTGAAGCAGGTCCCACGCAGGCGGATTGAACCGAGGCGACGCTCGGTTTCGGGTTCGAGTTCAACGCGCAGGCGGCGCCCGTCCGGGTACTCGGCGACGAGCGCATCAGGGCTGGCGACGGTGATGGCCGGGGCGGCCAGGCGCGGGATCAGGCGCTTCAGATCCGCATGTGACAGGGAGTAAATCCAGGTGACCCGGTGAAGCTGGCCGCCCTCGCAGTCGCCCACCCGGCTAGCCGCCGGCCACCGGCGGCCAGGCCGCCAGCACATCCCCCTCGGCCAGCCTGTGGGTATCGCGCTCGGCGGGCGGCACATAAGTGCCATTGACGAGCAGAAGGTGGGCACGCACGCGCGGCACACGGCACAGATCAAGCACGGTATGGGGTGTTGCCTCCGGAGCAATGTCGAACGGGAATGCGTTCGACTGCGCCTCCGGCGGGAGGAACTCGGCAAGCGAGGCGTAGAGTTTGACGAGAATGCGCATGAGACGCGGCCGCCCCGCCGTGGGGCGGCCACTGCCGGGGCTTACTTCATCAAGGCCGCGTTGAAGCCGACCGCCTGGGTGCTGGCCAGATAGGCCTCCATCAGCCGCGTC
>Ga0163144_10017806_pt1 | contig 14439 bp, 13 predicted proteins | sample OliLak19BULKMAT1_FD_123175 | JGI IMG/M metagenome (GOLD analysis project Ga0163144, IMG submission 123175) | Freshwater microbial mat bacterial communities from Lake Vanda, McMurdo Dry Valleys, Antarctica - Oligotrophic Lake LV.19.BULKMAT1 | ecosystem: Environmental > Aquatic > Freshwater >... | reverse complement strand
GCGGCTTGGACGCGGCCTCGCCGCCGCCGCCCTCCTCATCGAGCTGTCGGGTGACGGTGAGGCCGAGCTGGCCGGCCTCGCTCGCCGCGGCGAGCGCCGCTTCCTTCGAGCGCAGGCAGTTGTCGCAGCGACCGCACGCCGGCGCGTCGGGCTCGCCGAGGTAATCGAGGATCACCGTGCTGCGACAGCCCGGGGACTTCACGTACGCGAGCAGCGAGTCGAGGCGCTGCCGATCCGCGATCCGCCGGCCCTCGTAGAGGCGCGCCTTGGCGTCGAGGATCTCGGGCTCGGGCAGCTTCTGCGGCTCCGCGAGGTGATACCCGCCGCCCTCCTCCTCGATCACCCAGCCCTCGTCCTTGAGCAGGGACAGGACCGTGCGCGTGCGCTGCTGGCCGACGCCCGCCGCGAGCGCGATGTCCGCGACGACCGGCAGGCCCTCGGCCTGGATCTTCCCGATCCCTTGGCCGAGGCCCTGCGCCTTGGCCTCGTCCTCGAACGCCTCGAGCGCCGCGTAGACTGACTTGACCTGACGCTTGGTCGGGTACGTGCCGCTGAGGAAGTACTCCTGGATCGCGACGTCGTCGGGCGAGAACAGCAGGACGCAGCGCGAGGGCTTGCCGTCGCGGCCACCGCGCCCCGCCTCCTGGGCGTACGACTCGAGCGAGCCGGGCACGTGATAGTGGAGGACGTTGCGGATGTCGCGCTTGTCGATGCCGAGGCCGAACGCGTTGGTCGCGAGCATGACCATGTCGCTGCTCGCCATGAACTTCTCTTGCGAGGCGGTGCGATCGTTCTTGCCCATGCGGCCGTGGTACTTGCCGACCGGGACGCCGTGGCGGCTCAGCGACTCGTAGAGGTCCTCGACCTTCTTGACCGTCGCGCAGTAGACGATGCCCGGCCGCGGCAGCTTCTTGAGCAGCGTGACCAGCGTCTTCATCTTCTGGTCTTCGTCGTGGAACGCGATCACCTCGTAGTGGAGGTTCGGACGATCGAAGGTCGTGGTGACGAGCTGCGCGTCGGGGCGCAGGCCCATCTGGTGCGCGATGTCCGCGCGGACGTGCGGCGGCGCGGTCGCCGTCGTCGCGAGCACCGGCGGGCGGCCGACGTCCTCGAGCGCCTTGCGCAGCGACAGGTACGCCGGCCGGAAGTCGTGGCCCCACTGCGACACGCAGTGCGCCTCGTCGACGACGAACAGCGAGACGCCGACGCCCGACGCGCACTCGCGCAGGAACTCGCGGAACTCGGGATCGGCCATGCGCTCGGGCGTGGTCAGCAGCAGCTTGCCGCCAGGCGCCTTGGCGAGCGCGAGCATCTCGCGCTTCTGCTTGACGGTCAGCGTCGAGTCGATGCGCACGACCGCGACGCCCTTCGCGACCATCTTGTCGATCTGATCCTTGATCAGCGCGATCAGCGGCGACACGACGACGGTCAGGCCCGGCAGCACCAGCGACGGCAGCTGATAGAGCAGCGACTTGCCCGAGCCGGTGGGCATCACCGCGAGCGTGTCCTTGCGATCGAGGACGTGCTGGAGCGCCTCGGCCTGGCCGGGCCGGAAGCCCTTGATGCCGAGGACGTTCCTGCCGAGCTCGAGCAGCGAGTCGAGCGACGCCGCTGGTGGTGGCGCGCTCGCGCTCGCGGTGGACGGCTTGCGTCCTCGCGCGGATGGCGCGGGTGCGGCCGGCGCGGGTGCGGCCGGCGCGGGTGCGGCGACGACCGCCGCCTCCTTCATCGCCGGCTTCTTTTTCTCGGCGGCCTTCTCGGCGGCCTTCTCGGCGGCCTTCTCGGTGGCCTTCTTGGGCTCCGGCTTCGGCGCGGCCTTGGGCGCAGCTGCTTTCTTCGGCGCTGGCTTCGCCTTGACCTCGGCCTTGGGCTTCGCCGCCGCCTTCTTGGGCGGGGACTTCCGCTTGGTGGTGGACATCTGACCCGGCTACTCCTTACACACGCACGGAGAAGGACTGGCCTGCTCACGTGGACCGGACTGTCGTCCGGGTTGACACCCAAGGCGCTCTGTTGAGCACCTCGCCGTCGTGAGGCCACACTAGCACGGCCCCCATGGCCGCAAGGGGTGAAAACCAGCAGATCTCGGGCGGCGAGATCCGGAGCGGGGCTATAAGGAAGGCCATGACGGAGGGCCCGGATCGCCCGGTTCGCGAGGCGAAGAACCGCCTCGCCGGCTTCAACGCGGACCGCGAACGACTCCTCGCCGAGGTCGAGCGGCGCGTGGTCACGCGCATCGTCGCGCGCGCGGCGGCCGGCGGCGAGGCCGGGCTCGAGTACGTCCTCAACGACGTCTGCTACTCGGAGATCCACCGCCTCGAGGGCCAGCGTTCGCGCGGCGCGCGGGCGCAGCTCGCGCGCTGGCGCAACCTCGCGGGTCGCCTGATCGACATGTCCGAGGATCAGAAGCGCGCGGAGCTGCGCGACCTCGTCCGCCACTACGGCAAGGACGTCGTCGGCAACTTCGATACCCGGGTGTACCGGTTCGCCAATGACGTGCTCCCCGCGGCACTCGGGTTCCTGATGTCGCCAGTCGGCTCGCTCAAGGACGGGTTTCGCGCGATGAACGAGCTCGACGCGCGGATCCGCGTCGAGGGCGAGCTCGAGCTGCTGCACGAGTGCGCGGAGCGCGGCACGCTGGTGATCACGCCGACGCACTCGTCGAACATGGACTCGGTGGTGATCGGCTACGCGCTCGAGCGCGCCGGCCTGCCGCCGGTGACCTACGGCGCCGGCAAGAACTTGTTCTCGAATCCGTTCATCTCCTTCTTCATGCGCAACCTCGGCGCGTACCGCGTCGATCGCCGCCTGCGGTTCCAGCTCTACAAGGACATCCTCAAGGAGTACTCGACGGTCCTGCTCGAGAACGGCTATCACTCGCTGTTCTTCCCCGGCGGCACGCGGTGTCGGTCGAACATCGTCGAGCGGAACGTCAAGCTCGGCCTGCTCGGCACCGCGGTCACGGCGTACCGCAACAACGCCAAGACGGTCGGCCCGCAGCGCCGGATCTACGTCGTGCCGACGACGATCAACTACCGCCTCGTGCTCGAGGCCGAGACGCTGATCGATGATTTCCTCGCCGAGACCGGCAAGAGCCGCTACATCATCGACGACGACGAGTTCTCGCGGATCGGCCGGATCCTCGAGTTCGTTCGCAAGATCCTCGCCCACGAGGGCTCCGTGGTGATCCGGCTCGGCCGCCCGATCGACGTGTTCGGCAACGACGTCGACGACGCCGGCGAGTCGATCGACCGGCGTGGCCGCCGGGTCGACCCGGCGAGCTTCGTCCGGGGCGCGGACGGGGTGGTCGTCGACGACGATCAGCGCGACGAGGAGTACACGCGGATGCTCGGCAAGCGCCTGGGCGAGGCGTTCCCGCGCGAGACGGTGCTGCACGGGACCCACCTCGCGGCGCGCGCGCTGTGGGATCACGTCACCGCCGCGGTCGGCTCGCGCGACATCTACCGCGTGCTGCGCGCCCCGGGCTCGCTGCTGGTCGTGCCGTACGACCGCGCGGTGGCGGGCGTGTCCGCGCTGATGTTGCGCGTCGCCGGCGATCGCGACGCCGGGCGGCTGCACCACGACGTCGCCGGCCATCCGCCCGATCAGGTCCTCGACGACGCGGTCCGCGGGCTCGGCACGTACCACACGCGCCCGGTGGTCGAGCGCCACGGCGATCTGATCGCCGTGCGCGAGCCGCGGCTCCTCTACTACTACCAGAACCGCACCGCGCACATCGCCGAGCGCGCGAGCCGCACCTCCGCGTCGCCGGGGCGGCCGTGAGCCGCGCCGACACGCTCGGGATCGTCGGGGCAGGGCGGTTCGGGACCGCGCTCGCCTCGGTGGTCGCGCGCGCCGGTCGCCGCGTGATCATCTGGTCGCGCGATCGCGCCGTCGTCGACGAGATCGAGCGCGACCGCCGGTGCTCGCGGATGCCCGAGGCGCCGATCCCGCCGTCGCTGACCGCGACGACCGATCCGGCGCGGCTCGCCGCCGAGGCGCGGATGATCGTGCTCGCGGTCGCGTCGACGGACATCGCGGAGCGCGCGCGCGAGGTCGGCGAGGTGGTCGACGGCAGCCACCTGCTGGTCCACGCGATCGGCGCGCTCGCCTCGCCCGACGACGCGCGGTGCAGCGAGGTCGTCGCCGCGGCGACGCCGTGCCTCCGGCTCGGCGTGCTCGCGGGACCCGCGATGGCCCTCGATCTGGCGCTCGGCCAGTTCGCGTCGATGGTGATCGCGTCGCGGTTCGACGAGGTCGTCGCCGAGGGCCGGCGGCTGCTCAACGCGCCGCCGATGCTGCGCGTCTACGGCTCGCACGACCTGATCGGCGTCGAGCTCGCGTCGGCGCTCAGCGGCGTGTACACGATCGGCCTCGGGCTCGCGGACGCGCTCGCGGTCGGCCCGGGCTCGCGGGCGGTGCTGATCACGCGGGCGCTCGCCGAGGCGTCGCGGCTCGGCGCGGCGATGGGCGCGGACGCGCGAACGTTCGCGGGCCTCGCCGGGCTCGGCAACCTCCTCGTCCGCGCGGGCGGCGCGCCGTCCGCCGAGTACGACCAGGGCCGCCGCCTGCTCCAGGCCGTGACCCCCGCCGAGCGCGACGCCACCGAGGGCGCGCGCGCCGCGGTCGCCGGCGTGCGCCTCGCCCGGCGCGCCGGCGTGCGGATGCCGCTCCTGGAGGGCATCGCCGCGGTGCTCACCGGCGCGGCCTCGGCGAAGGACGCGGCCCGGCTGGCGGCCGACACGGTGGCAGCGGAGGAGTGATCGCGTTAGGTTCAACGCGCATGCGTGGTCCGGGAGCACTGATCGCGATCGCCGTCCTCGCCGCCTGTCCACACGGCAATGGTGGCGGGCGGCGATCCCACGTCGTCGCCGAGGACGGCCTGTCGGTCGCGATCTACGTCGGTGACGAGGAGCTCCCGGCGGGCACCGCGCAGGAGATCATGGTGGCGCCGCCGCCCGATCCGCCGCCGGTCACCGGGACCACGCGCACCCACCGCTCGGTCGCGCTGATCGACGACCGCCGCACCGTCGAGGTCGACGCCGACGGCGTGCTGCACATGGCCGACGTCGCGGACGGCCTCGAGCTCGCGTCGCTGATCGTCGAGGCGATCGACGGCAAGCCGCTCGACGTCGAGAGCTGCGCGCGCGACGGCGGCCTGCGCGCCGGCTGGCTCAACCGGCAAGCGACGTTCGTCACCGCCACCGGCGAGGAGATCGCGGGCACGGTCCGCGACCTCGGCCACGACGGCGTCGCCGCGACGTGGGTGGTCGAGGACGCCGAGGGCCGCGCCCACTTCCTCCGCGGCGAGCCCGATCGCGCGATCCTCGCCGGCGCCGCGGCGCTCGAGGTCCGCTGCCAGGTCCGCGCCGCGCCCGGCAAGCACCGGGTCCGGCTGGCCTACGCCACCGACGATCTGTCGTGGCAGGCCTCGTATCGCGTCGACGTCGCGATCGAGGGCGACGCCGCGACCGCGGTGGTCCAGCCAACGTTCACGATCTCCGGGAGCGCGCTGATCGGCGCGCGGCGCGCCACGGTGCAGCTGCTCACCGGGCTGCCCGGCGGCGACGCCACCCCGCGTGTCGCGTGGACCGGCGACGTCACCTTGGGCAACGACGCCGTCGCGGTCCAGCCGGAGGCGCGCACGGTCACCGGCGTGTTCGAGTACGTGTATCGCGGCGCGCTCACGCACCGCGACGACAACCCGCGCGTGAACTACTGGCGCCCGAGCTTCACGTTCGACGTGTGGGCCGGGATCGGGATCGGGCCCGACGAGGCCGCTGCGCACAGCGATCTCCCGGCGGGGCCGGCGCTCGTCATGGTGACGCGGGCAGGCGTCACTCGTCAGGCCGAGGTCGCGTGGCCCGAGCCGGTCCTCGATCGCCCGCCCGGGTTCACGGTGGCGCTGTGGCCGGCGCCGGATCTGATCGGCTACCGCGAGCGCAAGACGACGCAGGACGACGGCCAGCGGCTCACCGAGCAGTACCTGTTCTCGGTGGCCAACCAAGGTGACGAGGCGGTCAGCGTGTGGGTCGAGGAGGAGCTGCGGCCCGGCGGCAATCGCAAGATCACGAAGGCGTGGCCGACGAAGCCCGAGCGTCGCAAGGACGTCCTGCGGTTCCTGGTCACGATCGCGCCGCACCGGATCGAGCGCCTCGGCTTCGAGGCCAGCTACCGCTGGTAACTCCGGATCTGTCCGGGCGAGCGGACATCATCCGTCCGGATTCCGGACCGAAGACTTTTTGTGTTCCGACTCTCCCTTCCGCTGCGGGCATCTGGTATCACGCGCATCCCAGCTCGACGTCTCCGCGTCTCCGGGATTTCATGAGGGCCAAGCCAATCCGCCGCGATCTCCGCTCCCTCCTGCTGGTGCCCCAGCATGACCTCACCGCGCAGATCGATGCGCGACTCGAGAAGATGGGCTTTCCGGCGCTCCGGCCGGTGCAGACCCAGCTGCTCTCGCACGTCGAGCCCGCGGGCGCCCGCCTGACCGACCTCGTCGGCGTGATGCGGCTCCCCAAGCAGACCCTCGGCGACATGATCGACGACCTGGAGAACCAGCGCCTCGTCGAGCGATACCAGGATCCGGATCACGGCGTGATCAAGCGCGTGCGCCTCGGCGCGCGCGGCAAGGCGCTCGCCGGCGAGGTCCGCAAGGTGTCGGACGCCACCGAGGCCAAGTGGGCGTCGGTGATCGGCAAGTCGAAGATGAAGACCCTGCGCTCGCTCCTCGAGGAGCTGGCCGCCGGGATCGACGGCATCGACGCCGACGCGAAGCGCTGAGCTCGCCGCTCGGCACAGCGCCGCTCAGAACAGCGCGACGATCAGGCTCGCCTTCGTGAGCGTGTCGGTCTTGCTCGCGAGCGGCACGAAGCCCGGCGCGTAGGGGATCGGGAACGCGGCGCGCGGGGCGGGCTGGTTGTCGAACTTGATGCCGATCGAGAACGACAGCGAGACGGTCTTGCCGAGCTTCGTCGTGACGCCGGCGTTCGCCGAGATCCGCGTGTCCTCGAACGCGGTCGCCTCCTCGGGCACGGTCGCGAGCGTGTTGACGTTCGACAGCACCTCGATCGACGCGTTCACGCCGGTGTCGGCGCTCAGCGCGCCGAGGTACCCCGCGAACACGCGCGCCGAGTGGATGATCACCGGATCGGTCGCGGCCAGGTCCTCGTAGCTGAGGTCGTAGCCGACCTCGCTCACGACCTCGTGCTTCACGGTCTTGTAGAGCTGGCGGCTGTAGCCGACCTGACCGCCGCCGGCGAGCTCCTTGCCGGCCGGACGATCGCGGTTGATCAACGCCGCCACGTAGACGGAGTTGTGCTCGGTCAGGAACCGGTCGTAGCGGAGCTTGCCGAACCAGGTGTTCGCCGTCGTCAGCGTCTCCGTCGTGATCTCGTCCTGGGACAGGTCGCCGGAGGCGTCGAGATCCGCGGCCACCAGCACGGTCGACTGCGCGAACGCGAGCCCGGCCTCGGCGGCGACCTTGTTCTTCTTGGCGAGGCGGATCAGCTTGCCGCCGGCGGTGATCGTCGTGGTGCGCGAGTTGCCGGTGGTGAACAGGAACCCGGCCTCGGCGGCGCCGGTCCAGTCCACGGCCTCGACGGGCGGGACCTCCTCGGGCTTGGCGTACGTGAACGTCTGGGCCGAGGCGGTGCCGGCGGTGCAGAGCAGCGCCGCCACCATCGAGAGGGTTCGCATGGCGGCTACGATAGCTTCGGGAGCACGCGCAGGCGATAGCCGAACCGGTGTCGTGACTCGATGAGATCGCCCACGCCCGCCTTGATCAGCGCGCGGCGGACGCGGCGGACGAGCTGCTTGACGTGGCTCTCCCCGGGCTCGCGCGTGTCCCACGACAGCCGCCCGATCAGCTCCGACGACCGCACGAACCCGCGGACCTCGGACGGCTGGTGGCTCTCGTCGACCATGCGCTTGACCAGCAGCGCGACCAGCTCGAGCTGGGTCGCGGTGAGCTGGACCTGGCGGCCCTCGACCTCGAGCAGGCCGCCGCCGCCGCCGGTGGGCTCGGCCATCCGCATCTCGAGCATCACGACGCCGACGTCGGTGCGCTCGACCTCGGGGAACTCGGCGAGCGCGTCGAGATCCGACGCCGTGATCTCGCGGTAGCCGCCGGGCGGGGTCTGCCGCGACGCCGGCTTGATCGTCCCGACGTTGAGCGGATCGATGACGACGTCGGGCAGCGGATCCGGCGTGACCACGAAGTAGAAGCCGATCTGCGCGACGACCACGCGATCGCCGTGGCGGATCGGCGTCGGGTGGCGCACCGGCTGCTCGTTCGCGAACGTGCCGTTGGCCGAACCGAGGTCGCGCAGCGTCCACGCGCCTCGCGCGCCGTCCTGCGACAGGTGCGCGTGGTGCCGGGAGATCGACGGCTCGTGGATCGCGAGGCCGCTGCCCTCGATCGAGCGGCCGATCATCGTGCGCGACTCGAGCGCGTGCGGCCGGCCCCACGGATCGATCAGCGCGGCGGTCACCGGCTGCGCGATCGTCGCGACGATCTGCTCGGGCGTCAGCCCGATCGGCGCCGCGATCTCGTCCGAGCAGTCCTCGCACAGCAGGCCCACCTCGGTGGCTCGTGCTCTGCACGCCGCGCACATCATGACGAGCCGAATCTACTCCGAATCGCGCTCCCAGGCGCGATAGGTGCGCCCCTCGCTGGGCTCCTCCTCGAGCCGGGGCGCGATCTGGAGCTCGAACGGGAACGACACCGCGCCGAGCCCGTCGAGCGCGGAGGTCATGACCTGGAAGTGGAGGTGCGGCGTCGAGGAGAAGCCGGTGTTGCCCGAGCGCGCGATGTACTGCCCGCGGGCGACCTGCTGCCCAGGCCGGACGTCGACGCCGCTCGGCTCGAGGTGCATGTACTGGCCGAGCGTGCCGTCGTCGTGGGCGATCAGGACGAAGTTCGTGTGGTCGTAGTCGACGAACTCGGGGGTCGTGCCGTGGTCGGTGGCCGAGTCGTTGATCGCGACGACGGTGCCGTCACGCGCCGACACGACCGGCGTGCCCTCCGGACAGTCGAAGTCGATCGCGTACTGGTTCGAGCCGGTGTGCGAGAACGTGCCGCCGAACCCCTGGATCAGCCGGTGTTCCTCGCCCGCGTGAAACGGGATCGCGTAGGCGTACGGCGACGGCGCGGCGCTCGGATCGCCGAACTGCGCCTTGAACCCGAGGTAGCGGTAGAACTCCTGCGTCGTGTCCGCGATCCGGAACGTCGCGAGCACCTCGGTCGGCCCCGACGCGCCGACCTCGATCGCCGGCGTGAGCACGGTGACGCCGGCGGTCGCCGAGTCGGCGTCGAGGTTCTCGAGGTCGGTCACGCTCCACGAGATCGTGACCGGCACGACGTAGTCGTTGCGCGCGGTCTGGATCACGCGGCCGTTCGCCCACCGCATCTCGAAGTGGACGTGGCCGCCCTGGTAGACGAGGTCGTCGACCTCGTGGGCGAGCTTGCCCCAGGTCGCGGGGTCCGACGGCGGGTCGACGACCGCGGGCGCCGTGAGGCCGGGCGCCGTGTGCGGCGGGGGTGGCGGCGGGAAGCCGCCTGGCGCGGCCGTCACGCACGCGGTCGCGGCGCAGGCGAGCGCGGACGCTGGCAGGCGACGCACGATCCGAGGCTATCAGGTTCGGCGGTATGCTCCCACGGCGATGTCGCTGGAGCTCGAGGCCACGCTCGTGGCAGTGGGGAGCGGGACGGCGACCGACGACGGGCGCCGCGACGCGACCGCCGCGCCGGCGCTGGGCCCGGGTACGATGCTCGCCCACTTCCGGATCGAGGGCCTGCTGGGCAAGGGCGGGATGGGCGAGGTCTACCGCGCCACGGACCTCGCGCTCGACCGGCCGGTCGCGCTCAAGGTGCTACCCGCGCCGGTCGCCGCCGACCCCACGCGGCGCGACCGGCTGTTCCGCGAGGCGCGCGCCCAGGCGCGGCTCCAGCACCCGAACGTCTGCCACATCTATTACGTCGGCTCCGACCACGGCGTCGTGTTCTTCGCGATGGAGCTGGTCGCGGGCGAGAGCCTCGCCGAGCGCGTGGCGCGCGGGCCGCTCGCGGCCGAGGACGCCGTGGAGCTCGTGCGCCAGGCGGCGCTCGGGCTGCGCGAGGCGCACCGCCACGGCTTCACGCACCGCGACGTCAAGCCGTCGAACCTCATGCTCGATCACGAGGGCCGCGTGAAGGTGGTCGACTTCGGGCTGGTGTCGCGCGAGCCGATCGCGGCGCTCGAGGAGGGGCCGGCGCTGACCGGCGTCGTCGGGACGCCGCTGTACATGGCGCCCGAGCAGGGGCAGGGCGACGCGCCCGGACCGCGCGCCGACATCTACGCCCTCGGCGTCACGCTGCACCACCTGCTCAGCGGGCGGCCGCCGTTCGAGGCGGGCTCGCTCGACGAGCTGCAGACCCAGCACCGCGAGGTGCCACGGCCGCGGCTCGCGCAGAAGGGCAAGCGCGGGCGCGCGCTGTCGGCCGTCGACGCGGTGGTCGCGAAGATGATGGCGAAGCGCCCCGAGGATCGCCACGCGACCTACGACGACCTGATCGCCGAGCTCGAGCGCGTGTCGGTGATGCACACGCGGCCGGCCGGCGCGGTGGTGCGCGCGGCCGCGATGTTCATCGACGTCATGCTGCTCGCGTTCTCGCAGATCCCGCTGCAGCTCGCGCTCGAGGCCGACGACCGCACGCTCGACGGCAACGAGGTCGTCGTGGTGGTCGGGTTCGTCTACTACGTCCTCGCGCTGTCGCGGTTCGGCACGACCGTCGGCCGCGCCTTGCTCGATCTCGAGGTGATCTCGGTGGCGGGGCAGGGCCGGCCGTCGATCGGCCGTGCCGCCCTGCGGTTCGTGATCGAGCTGGGCGCGTTCGCGCTGGCGATCGCGCTGACCCAGCTCCGCCGGTTCACCAACCTCGAGTGGCTGGAGATCGCGGAGGCGGTGCTGGTGATCGGCGGCGCCGTGTGGGGGTTCGGCGAGCTGGTCCGCGCGGCCGTCCGGACACCGGACAAGCGCACCACGTGGGACCGCGTCGCGGGCACGATGGTGCGCTACCGCCGGCGGTGACTCACGGGACCGGGCGGGCCGGCGCGGGCGTCGCCGTGCCGGTGCCGGAGCCGCTGCCGGAGCCGGTGCCGGAGCCGGTGCCGGAGCCAGAGCCGCTGCCGGGTCCGACGCCGCCATCGCGCGGCGGGCCGGCGTCCTTTGCCGGACCCGCGTCGGGGCGTGCGAGCGCGTCGCGGACAGCGCCGGCGTCGCGAATCTGACCGGCGTCGCGCGAGGTCGAGGCGTCGCGCGGCTGCGTCGCCGCGTCACGCGCGCCGGCACCGGAGCCCTGCATCGGCTCGGCCTGCGCGTCGTGCGCGACGTCGCACGCGCCGAGCGCGAGCGTGGCCGCGAGGAAGAGCAGTGATCGGAGAGTTCGCATGATCCGGTCTACCTCGACGAGGATTCGCGTCGAGTGAGCGCGTCGCCCACGCGCGACTGGTCTCACGTGCGCTCACGCCCGCGCGCTCACTTCGCGCGATCGTCCCCGTGTTACCGTCGGTGACGATGCGTCGCGCGCTCGCCATCATGCTCGTGCTCGTGCTCGCCGGCGTCGCGCGCGCGGACGTGCACGGCGTCCCGATCCCGAAAGGCAGCCGCGCGGACGGCGCGCGCCACGCCTCGGGCAAGGGCTACCGCGACACCGTCGACTTCGTCGCGAAGTGGCTCGCCAAGCGCGGCGTCGAGCACGAGCAGCACGGTCCGTATCGCGCTCGGGGCGTCGACGTCACCCGGTTCGTCAGTCAGGTCCCGACCACCGCCTGGCTCGCGATCCACGTCTACAGGCAGGCCGGGACCACGTGGATCTCCGTCGTGGAACGAGCCCCTTGACGGGGCCGGTCAGGGCTTGTAGTTACAAGTCCCCACCGGGCTTCTTCGGGGATCGTCCAATGGTAGGACATCAGACTCTGGCTCTGGTTATCATGGTTCGAATCCATGTCCCCGAACTCACTCCAGAACTTGCTTGACGCCTCGCTCGCCCGCCGCTAGAACCTCTCCTCTACATATGGCCCCGTCGTCCAGCGGTTAGGACGTCGGCCTCTCACGCCGAAAACGCGGGTTCGATTCCCGCCGGGGTCACCAGCCGTTTTGACAAGTCGACCGCGCCGCGCACGATGAACCGTGCCGGCTTCGCGGTGGGATCAGCCTCGAACTTGAGGCCGTCGTGGCCGAACAGGCCGCGGTAGAGATCCCGGGTCGCGGTCGGGTCGGCGGCCAGCGCGGCCCGCAGGTCGGCGAGCTGGGTGCGGAGCGCGTCCTCCGCGGCGGCGACCATCGTGGCCGCCTCGATCGGCGCCCGGGTCGCGACGGCCAGGGCTCGCTCGATCTCCGCGGCGCGGTGGCTGCGTGCCCTCATCTCGGTCATCAGCTCGGGGATGTCGCCCTCGGTCATCGCGATCGCATTTGCCAGCCGGTGCGCCTCGCGTCGGGCTTGGAGCAGCTCGGCCTCGAGCCCCCCAGTGTCGATGCTCGCGGCCGCGAGCGACTCGGCCTCGACCTCGGCACGCAGCCCGGCGAGGATAACCTCGACGACATCGGGACGCTCGCACGCGATGCGGATCGCGTCGGCGAGCGCGGCCTCGACGGCGTCCGTCGGCCGGCTGACCGCGACCGGACAGACCGCGGCGCCGCGCGTGAAGTGCCGGACGCAGCCGTACGATCGGACGCACAGGCCGTCGACGACCTTGGTGCGCACGACGCCGATCGAGCCGCCGCAGTGCGCGCACTTCGCGAGCCCGCTGAGCGGGTGGACGGAGCGCGAGTCTGACTTCGCCGACGGCGCGCGCTCCCCGATGATCGCCTGCGCGCGGCGCCAGAGGAGATCGTCGACGATGCGCCACTCCGGCACCTCGACGCGCATGACCTGCGCGGGATCGGCGCGCCGCGCCACGCGCTTGCCGTTCTTCTTCTTCCGATCGATCGCGCCGTGGACGTAGACCCCGATGTACCGCTCGCGGCGGAGGATGTCGCGGACCTGGCCCGGCGACCACGACCCCGAGCCGCGCCGCTTCGCGCGCGGGCTCGGCACGCGTTCGTCGTTGAGCCCGATCGCGATCGCCTTGAGCCCGGCGCCGCCGACGTACTCGCGGAAGATCCGGAGGATGATCCTGGCCTGCTCGTCGTTGACGACCGCGACGGTGTACTCGCGTGCACCCTCTGTGACGCGGCGCAGGTCGTAGCCGTAGCAGGCGCCGCCTGCGAGCCGGCCCGCCTTGACGCGCTCGCGCAGCGCCTCGCGGGTGCGCGAGCGGATCGACTCCAGCTCCATCTGCGCGCCGAACCCTCGCAGCACGGACATCGCGGCGTCGGTCGCGCCCCGCCACTGCACCTCCTCGCCGGTCGAGTAGTAGAACAGCTTGGCGCCGTTCTCCTCGATGAGCGTGCGGATCGTCGTCGCGCTGGAGAGCATGTCGCGGCCGAGGCGGCTGTGGTCGCGGCAGATCACCACGTCGCCGCGCTTCGCGTCGTCGATCAGCGACCGCAGGGCGCGCAGCCCTTCGATGTCGTCGCCCGCGACGCCGTCACCGACATACTCGACGATCGAGCCGGTGAGCCCGCGCGCAGTCGCGAACGCGGCACAGCCCGCGCGCTGCACATCGAGGGACGCCTCCTGGCCTTCGGCCTTGGAGCGACGGAGCAGGAGTCGGATGGTCATGGTTAGCCTAGCGCCTTCGGCATGTGCTCCGGGCGCGCCTTCGCGAGGTCGTGTTGCACCTGGAGGTTCATCCAGAACTCGGGCGTGGTCTTGAACGCGGCAGCGAGGAGCCATGCCGTCTCTGGCGTCACGCCTCGCTTCCCCTTCACCAGCTCGTTGATGCGCTGGATGGAGACGTTCAGCGCTTCCGCGAGGCGGGTCTGCGTGATCTCCATCGGGGTCAGAAACTCCTCCTGGAGGATCTCGCCGGGGTGTGTCGGGATCCGGTGCGTCGGGATCGTGGGGGTGCGAGGTGCCATTGCGAGTGTCCTAACCGCCTCCTCGGAGGCTTCAGATTTTGCGGCCAAGCCGCGAGGTCGCCCAAGGCACCTCGTGCGAGCTCTAGTGGTAGTCGTTGATCTTGACTTCGCTTGGACCGCCACGGGTCCACTTGAAGAGGATGCGCCATTGGTCGTTGATGCGGATGCTGTAGAAGCCTTTGAGGTCGCCCTTGAGCGACTCCAGCCGGTTTCCGCGGACTGCTCGTAGGTCGTTCAGGTCGTGGGCAGCGTTGAGCATGTCCAGCTTGCGGCGAGCGATGGGGAGTAGGTCTTGCGGGAAGCGCCTCGTGCGAGTATTCGAAAGGCCGTCCCAGATGTCGCGCGTGAACTGGTCGCCGAAGCTCTGGATCACGTCCTACTTTGATCCTTTCACGGGTACCGTGCAAGAGGGTAATTCCAGAACTTGAGCCGGCCCGG
>Ga0163144_10017803_pt1 | contig 14439 bp, 10 predicted proteins | sample OliLak19BULKMAT1_FD_123175 | JGI IMG/M metagenome (GOLD analysis project Ga0163144, IMG submission 123175) | Freshwater microbial mat bacterial communities from Lake Vanda, McMurdo Dry Valleys, Antarctica - Oligotrophic Lake LV.19.BULKMAT1 | ecosystem: Environmental > Aquatic > Freshwater >... | reverse complement strand
GGCCTCCCGCCGCGCCGGGTTGCGCGCGGGGCCCGGTACAGATTTGAGGCTGGCGTGCGGGCATGTCAGCGCGCCGACCGATGATCGTGGGTCGTGCCGTCGCAACCCGAGCTGCGCGGCGAGAAATCGGGCGGGCCCCCGCAGGGGAGCCCGCCCGCGTGTCTTCGAAAGGCCGTCCGAAGGACGTCCGGCCCGTCGGCCGGTCCTAACCGGACCAACCTCGTAAGCCACGTCTCATGGGATCACCTCCCTCCGAATCGGGAATCCAGCAGCGCTGGTCAGACCCGTGACGCGGGGGCGGGGCCCGTCGGCCCGCGTGCTCCGGCGCCTCAAGACCCTTGCGAGCCTTGGCCGTCGCACGAAGGAAATATACCCCTCGGTGCGCCGGTGCCAAGCATCTCGTGAAAAATCCCGGCGGCCGACCCGGTCGGTTCCCGTCGGACACCGGCCTCCGGGGGCCCGGGCCGGGCCTCGCGTCCCCGACGAAGTTCCGAGGGCCGACCGTCTACGCCTGCGGCTTCGGCCCCGTGCCCGGGAACCTCGGCATGCCCGGGAACATCGGCAGTCCGCCCGGCTTGGGTTTCGGCTTCCACATGTCCTGCACCTTGCTGTCGATCTCCGACGCCGTCGTCTGCCCCATGTAGAGCATCTCGTCGAGCTTCGTGCGCACGTCGCGCGCCCACTTCTCGTCGTCCACCGCGACGAGGTTGATCCGCACGTTGTAGGCCGCCACACTCATCGCCGACCTCGCGAACTCCGCGCCCGCCGCGCCGTCCGACGCCGCGTTCACGTTGCCTTTCGCCACCGCGGCCTTCGCGAGGCTGATCGTGTCGAGGCAGACCTCCATCACCGTCAGCGGCGGCGCGATCGCGCCCTTCATGGCCGCCTGGATCGCCGCCTTGCGCACGGCCTGCTCCGCCTCCGTCGCCTTCGGCAACTTGTACGCTGCCGACACCGCGTCGTACGACCGCGCGTCGTCGTCGGCCAGCGTGAGCAACTTCGCGCGGTTCTCCGCCGCCTGCTCCGCGATCGCCTTCATCAGCGCCTCGTCGGCCGCGTACTTCGGCCGCCCGATCGTCAGCACCGCGAGCATCCGCACGAGCGCCGCGCCCGTCGCACCGACGACGGCCGCGCCGGAGCCACCGCCCGGGGTCGGGGTGTCGCTCGCGAGCGCGTCGAGGAAGCCGTGCAGGGTCAGGTCGCCGTACGCCATGGGACACCTCGGAGGGGGCGGGAACCCGGCATGATCGGGGAAGGGGCGCGGGGGGGCACGCTCCGGTGGCACCGCGGCCCGCCCGCCCGCCGACCGCACGGCCCGCCGACCTCACGGAGACGCGACGCGACGCGAGGCCCGGCCGTCCTCGCCGCCCGCGGCGTCAGCGCGTCGGGGGCGCGGCGGCCAGCGCGCCGTCGAGGGCCGCCCGCAGCGACGCCTTCGTGCGCATCACGTACTTCACGAAGGCCACGTGGGCCGCCGCCGCCGCCTCCTCGTCGTACCGCGAGTCGCCCACCATGAGCGCGGCATCGGCGGGCACGCCGAGCGTCGCGAGGGCGGCGAGGAGCAGGTCGGGCGCGGGCTTCTCGCGCAGCGTCGGCCCCGCCGCCCGCACGTCGTCGAACGCATCGGCGAGCCCGGCGGCGTGCAGGAGCGCGTCGGCGAGCCCGGCGTGTGTGTTCGTCACGCACGCGATCTGCAGCCCGCGGGCGCGCAGCGCGTCGATCGTCGCGCGGGCCTCGGGGTTGACGTCGATGGCGCCCGTCTGAGCCCGCATCCACCGTTCGTACGCGGCCTCCACGTCGGCGACGCCGCGGCCGGGGTAGAGGTTTACGACGTCGGCCGCGATGCCCTGCCCGAAGAGCGCGTGGAAACGCTCGCGGCTCACCGGCGGGAGGCCGAAGTCGCGCGACGTGCCGTTGACGACGACGAACCAGGCCTCGTACGAGTCGATGAGGACGCCGTCGAGGTCGAAGAGGACCGCGCGCGTCGGCGCCGGCCCCCGCGCGGGCCTCCCGCTCCCCCCCGAGGCCGCCGTCACGTCGTCACCGTCCGGCGGCGCTCGAGGCGCGTCTCGATCACCTGGTCCGGGTCCCACGCGAGCAGGCGCACCCGCTGTGGGAACCCGTCGGGGCACGCCGCCTTCGGGATCAGCCCGACGAGTTCGCTGCCCGCGACCGTCACGCCCGCGGCCTGCGCGCGCGACGCCACCGCGTCGTAGGCGTCCACCGGCGAGGTGCGGCGGTAGTCGACGAGGTTCATGGACACCTGCACCCACCCCTTCTCGGCGAGGTCGAACCCGAGCGCCTTGACGCCGGGCAGGCCGCCGTCGCGCTCGCGGATCTCCTTCGCGATCCGCTTCGCGACGGCGAGGTCGCGCGTCGCGAGGTTCACGTTGAAGGCGATGAGGAAGAAGCGGGCGCCCACGGCCGTCGCGCCCGCCGTGGGGTGCACGGCCATCGGGCCGAAGTCGGGCGCGCGCGCGGGGTCGGTGCCGATGAGGTCGCGGAGGCCCTCGAACTGGCCCTCGCGCACCTTGGCGAGGTCGCGCCGCTCGGGTCGACGTGCGGCGTCGCCATAGAGATACGTGGGGATGCCGAGCTCGCTGGCGATGCGCGCGGCGGCCTCTTCCGCGGCCTCGCGGGCCTGGGCGACGGTGGCGTCGCCGAGCGGGACGAACGGGACGACGTCGGTGGCGCCCATGCGGGGGTGCGCGCCCTCGTGTCGCGTGAGGTCGATGCGGTCGCGGGCGGCGCGCGTGCCGGCGACGGCGCCGTCGATCACCTGCCGCGGCGTGCCCGCGATGGTGATCACGCTGCGGTGGTGGTCGCGGTCGCGCTCGACGTCGAGGAGGACGGCGCCGGCCGACGCGAAGGCGCGGGCGACCGCGTCAACGACCGCGGGGTCGCGGCCGTCGCTGATGTTGGGGACGCACTCGAGCAGGGGGGCGGACATGGGGCCGAGCGTAGTCGCTCCCCGGCCGGAGGGGGAGCGCTCCCGGGGGAGGGACGCGAGGCTCGGCCCGGGCGGCGACCGCCCGTGCGGGGCGGCCGAGACGGTCCGTCACGCGGACGTGCCCGTGCGGCCGCGGCGGCCGCGGGCCGACGCCGGGTGCGCGACGGTCGGCGCCTGTCCGAGGTGCCGCGGGGCGCGAGCCCTGGCGGGCGCGCACGTCGTCGCGCGCGCTACCCTCGCGTGCGGCGGCCGTCGCGGACAACGATCGCACCGCCGCGGACGACGTCGCGGACCAAGTTTGTGCCGAGGCGGTACGGCAGGTGCACGTACGACGGCGCGTCCAGCACCACCAGGTCGGCCGGACGGCCGGCCGCGATCCGGCCCGCCGTGTCGGACCGGCCCACCGCCGCCGCCGCGTTGCGCGTGATCGCCGTCACGACCTCCTCCGGCGTCATCCCGAGCGTCGTGCAGCCCAGCGCCGCCGTCAGCGCGAGGTTGGCCGTCGGCGACGAACCCGGATTGAAGTCGCTCGCGAGCGCCACCGCGCACCCCGCCTCGATCATCCCGCGCGCGTCCGGCTTCGCGGCCAGCCGGAGAAACAGGCTCGTGGTGGGGAGCAGCACCGGCACCACGCCTGCCTTCGCCAGGGCGCGGATGCCCGCCTTGCCCGTGCCGCCGAGATGTTCGGCCGAGGTCGCCTTCAGCCGCGCCGCCAGGGCCGCGCCGCCCGAGTCGCCGAACTCGTCGGCGTGCACCTTGCCCTTCAGGCCGTGGCGCGCGGCGGCGCGCAGGATCGTCGCCGTCTCCGCGGGCGTGAACGCGCCGGTCTCGCAGAAGACGTCGCAGAACTCCGCGAGACGCGCCTTCGCCACCAACGGGAGCATCCCGTGCGTCACCTCGCGCACATAGCCCGACCGCTTCCCCGCGTGTTCCGTGGGCATCGCGTGTGCGCCGAGGAACGTCGGCACGACCGTGAGCGGGGCGCCCCGGCTCGCGAGCCGCAGGGCCTCGAGGCTCGCCAGCTCGGCCTCGGTCGTGAGGCCGTAGCCCGACTTCGCCTCGAGCGTCGTCGTGCCGTGCAGCAGCACGTGGTCGAACACCCGCAGGAGATGGTCCACGAGGGCCTCGACCTTCGCCTGCTGCAGCACCTTCGCCGAGGCGAGGATGCCGCCGCCCGCGGCGAGGATCTGCTCGTACGTCTCGCCACGGCAGCGCCGCGCGAACTCGTCGTCGCGCCAGCAAGCGAACACAGGGTGCGTGTGGGCGTCCACGAAGCCGGGGAGGACGGCGCAGCCCGAAGCGTCGAGCCGACGCGCGGGGGCGAACGTCTCGGCGAGGTCCTCGCTCGGGCCGACGGCGAGGACCTTCCCGCGGTGGACGGCGACGCTCGCGCCCTCCACGACGCGGAGGTCGTTCATGGCGGCCGTCCCCCGCGCGGGCCCGCGCCCGCCGCCATCGACCGTCACCACCTGCGCGGCGTCGTGGACGAGCAGGTCGATCGCGTTGCGTGCCATGGCTACCTCGTGTTGGGTCGGTCGATGCCGTGCCGCTGGCCGAAGACCTGCGCGGCCTCGTAGCCCGCGTCGGCGTGGCGGACCACGCCCATGCCCGGGTCGCACGTGAGCACGCGCTCGAGCCGACGCGCGGCCGCGTCGGTGCCGTCGGCGACCACGACCATGCCCGCGTGGATCGACGCGCCGATGCCCACGCCGCCGCCGTGGTGGAGCGACACCCACGTCGCGCCCGCGGCGGTGTTCATCAGCGCGTTGAGGACCGGCCAGTCCGCGATCGCGTCGCTGCCGTCCTTCATGGCCTCGGTCTCGCGATAGGGGCTCGCCACGCTGCCGGTGTCGAGGTGGTCGCGGCCGATCACGATGGGGGCCTTCAGCTCGCCCTTGCGCACCAGGTCGTTCATGGCGAGGCCCAGCTGCGCGCGCTCGCCGAGCCCCAGCCAGCAGATCCGCGCCGGCAGGCCCTGGAACGCGATGCGCTCGCCCGCCAACCGCATCCACGTGGCGAGGTAGGGGTCGCCGGGGAACAACTCGAGCGCGAGCCGGTCGGTGCGCGCGATGTCGGCGGGGTCGCCCGAGAGCGCGACCCAGCGGAACGGGCCCTTGCCGAGGCAGAAGAGGGGGCGGATGTACTCGGGGACGAAGCCCGGGATCTGGAAGGCCGTCGTGCAACCGGCTTGCGCCGCGCCGCCGCGCAGGTTGTTGCCGTAGTCGAAGGTCACCGCGCCGGCGGCCTTCAGGCGGAGCATCGCCTCGACGTGGGTGCGCATGCCCGCGAGGGAGCGTTCGACGTAGCCGGCGGGATCGCGCTCGCGCAGGGCGAGCGCGTCGGCGAAGGACAGGCCCACCGGGACGTAGCCCTTGAGCGGGTCGTGGGCCGAGGTCTGGTCGGTCAGCACGTCGGGGACGACGCCGCGGCGCTCGAGCGCGGCCAGCAGGTCCACGACGTTCGCGCAAACGCCGACGGAGACGGCCTCGCCCCGGTCGCGCGCCGCCACCGCGGCGTCGATCGCGGCGTCGAGGTCGTCGATGCGTCGGTCGAGGTAGCGCGTCGCGAGGCGCTTGTCGATGCGCGCGCCGTCCACGTCGGCGGCGAGGAACGTGGCGCCGGCCATGGTGGCGGCGAGGGGTTGCGCGCCGCCCATGCCGCCGAGCCCGCCGGTGACGACGAGGCGGCCGCGGAGGTCGCCGTTGAAGTGGGCGCGCCCGCACGCGGCGAACGTCTCGTACGTGCCCTGCACGATGCCCTGGGTGCCGATGTAGATCCACGAGCCCGCGGTCATCTGCCCGTACATGGTGAGGCCCAGGGCCTCCAGGCGGCGGAACTCGTCCCACGTGGCCCACTTCGGGACCAACTGGCTGTTGCTGATGAGGACGCGCGGCGCGTCCTCGTGCGTGCGCCACACGGCGACGGGGCGGCCGGACTGCACGCACAGCGTCTCGTCGGGTTGCATCCGGGCGAGCGTCGCGAGGATGGAGCGGACGTCGTGCCACGACCGCGCGGCCCGGCCCGTGCCGCCGTACACGACGAGGCGCTCGGGGTCCTCGGCGACCTCGGGATCGAGGTTGTTCTGGAGCATCCGGAACGGCGCCTCGAGCGTCCACGAGGCGCAGGTGCGCGACGCGCCGCGCGGCGCACGGACCGGCCCCTGGTAGCCGGCGGCGAAGTCGTGCGGGGGGCGCGGCGCGGGGGTCGGGGCGGTGGGGGTCGGCATGGCGCGCGCATCGTAGCCCGTGCCCGTCGGGGCGACCCCGTGGCGGCCGGGCGGAGGGTCAGCCCGTCGAGCCGTCCGCGGCCTCCTTGCGGCGTTCGAGGCGGTGGTAGACCACCGGGATCACGATCAGCGTGAAGCCCGTGGAGGCGACGATCCCGAAGATCAGGCTCCACGCGAGGCCCGAGAAGATCGGGTCGAGCGTGATGGGCCACGCGCCGAGCATGGCGGCGCCGGCCGTCAGAAGGATGGGGCGGAAGCGCTTCGCGCCGCTCTCGAGCACCGCCTCGCGCAGGGGCACGCCCTCCGCGCGTCGGTGGCGCACGAAGTCGACCAGGATGATCGAGTTGCGCACGACGATGCCCGCGAGGGCGATCATGCCGATCATGCCGGTGGCGGTGAACCACACGGGGTTCTCCGCCCCGCCGACCGTCGTCGCGGTGAGGCGGTTGAGGAGCCAGAAGCCCGGGAAGATGCCGATGGCGCCGAGGGGGATCGCGAGCATCACGAGCCCGGGCATGGCGAACGACCGCGTCTCGACGACGAGCAGGACGTAGATCGCGAGGAGCGCGGCGAGGAACGCGAGGCCCAGGTCGCGGAAGACGTCGACGGTGACCTTCCACTCGCCCTCGCCCGCCCACGCCGCCCGCGCACCGCCGGCGAGCGGGCGCGCGGCCAGCGACGCCTGCATCGCGCCGACCGCCTCCACGGGCGGACGGCCCGCGACCTCCGCGAGCACGAACACGGTCCGTTCGAGGTCTTTGTGGTAGACGGGCACGTCTTCGTCGCGGCGCTCGAAGCGGCCGATCTCGGCCAGGGGGACGAGGACGCCGCCGGCGCCCGCCACGCGCAGCCGCGCGAGTTCCTCGCCGCCGCTGCGTTGCGCGCGGGCGAGCACGAGGCGCAGCCGCAGGGGGCTGCGCTCGGAGCGGTCGTGGACGGTCGCGGGCTCCTCCCCCGACAGCGCGAGCCGCAGCGTGCGCACGACCTCGGCGGTCGAGACGCCGTGGAGCGCGGCCTTCTCCCGGTCCACGACGAAGTCGAGGCGGTCGCTCCGCGTGGCCGCCATCACGTCGACGTCGACGACGCCGCGCTCCGCGGCGAGCCGCGTCGCGACGTCGTCGGCGGCCGCGACGAGCTCGGCCCAGGTGCGGTCGGACGGGCCCCGCACCTCGGCGACGAGGGTCGCCAGCACGGGCGGGCCCGGGGGCGTCTCGACGAGCTTGAGCGCCGCGCCGTGGCGGCGGGCGATCGCCTCGAGGTCGGGACGCAGCCGCAGCGCGATCTCGTGGCTCTGTTGCGCGCGGTCGTGTTTCGGGGCGAGGTTCACGCGGACGTCGGCGAGGTGCGGCGCGTGCCGCATCTCGTAGCGCCGCACGAGGCCGTTGAAGTCCACCGGGCTCGGCTCGCCGACGTACGCCGTGACGTCGGTGACCTCCGGGACCGTGGCCAGGAACTGCTCCACGTCGCGCACCGCGCGGTCCGTGGCCTCGAGGGTGCGGCCCTCGGGCAGGTCGAGGACCACCTGCAGTTCGCTCTTGTTGTCGTACGGGAGCATCTTCAGCGGGACGTGGCCGCCCGCGACGAGGGCCCCCGCCCCCGCGAGCAGGACGAGCATGCCGAGGTAGAGCGCCACGCGGGGGACCGTACGGTCGAGGAAGACGCCGACGAGGCCGCGGTAGGCGCGCTCGAGGAGGCCCGGCCGGGCGTCGTCCTCGGCGTGGCCCTTGCCGTAGGTGGAGCGCAGCAGCAGGTACGACATCCACGGCGTGACCGTGAACGCGACGAGGAGGCTCATGCCCATGGCGACGGGGACGTTCAGCGCCATGGGGCGCATGTACGGGCCCATCATCCCGGTGATGAACAGGAGCGGCAGGAACGAGAGGATCACGGCGAGCGTCGCCACGATGACGGGCGGCCGGACCTCGTTCACCGCCTCCAGGACGGCCTCGAGCGGGGGCAGCTTCCGTCGCGCGAAGTGGCGGTGGATGTTCTCGACGTCGACGATGGGGTCGTCGCAGACGAGGCCCAGGGAGAGCACGAGCGCGAAGAGCGTCACGCGGTTGATCGTGAAGCCCACGAGCAGGTTGACGAGGAGCGTCAGCGCGAACGTGATCGGCACCGCCAGGGCGACGATGAGGCCCTCGCGCCAGCCGAGCGCGAACGCGACGAGCCCGACGACCGTGACGATGGCGAGGAGCAGGTGGAGCAGGAGCTCGTCGACCTTCTCGTCGGCCGTGGCGCCGGTGTCGCGCGTCACCTGCATGCGTACGTCGCTCGGCAGGACGTCGCGCGCCAGGGCGAGGGCCCGGGCCCGCAGGTCGTGGGCGACGGCGACCGCGTTGGTGCCGCGCTTCTTCGCGAAGGCGAGCGTGACCGCGGGGCGGGGCTCCCCGCGCGCGACGTCGGCGACCGTCGTCGCCGGCCCGTACGACAGCCGGACCGACGACGTGACCTCCTCGGGGCCGTCCACGACGCGCGCGACGTCGCGGAGTGCGACGGGCCGGTCGTCGTGGACGCCGACGACGAGGGCCTCCACCTCCTGGCGGTCGCGGAGGAACGGGCCCGCGGTCACGCCGACGCGGCGGTCGTCGCGGTCGAAGCCGCCGACGGAGAGCGCCGCGTCGGCCGCGCGGACCGACGCGGCGACCGCGAGCGGCGAGAGCCCGTGGGCGGCCAGCGCTTCCGCGTCGAGTTCGACGCGCACCTCGCGGCGCAGGCCGCCGTGGATCGTCGTGCGGGAGAGGTCGGGCGCGGCGTCGAGGCGGGCCGCCATCTCCTCGGCCGCGCGACGGACGACGGCCTCGTCGGCGGTGGGGGACCAGAGCGTGAGCGCGAGGATCGGGACGTCGTCGATCTCGACGGGCCGCACGATCCAGCCCGCGACGCCCGGCGGCGCCTGGTCGCGGTGGGCCTCGATGCGGCTCTGGAGGCGCACGAGGGCCCGCTCGCGGTCGGTGCCGACGAAGAACCGCACGGTGACGACGGCGCCGTCGCGGCGCGAGATCGAGTAGACGTGCTCGACGCCGTCCACCTGCCAGAGGAGCTTCTCGAGGGGCGTCGCGACGAGGTGCTCGACCTCCTCCGCCGACGCGCCGGGGAACGAGACGAGCACGTCGGCCATGGGCACGACGATCTGCGGCTCCTCCTCGCGCGGGGTCGCGGTGATGGCGAGCACGCCGCAGGCGGTGGCGACGATGAGGAACAGCGGCGAGAGGGGGCCGACGAGGAACGCGCGGACGAGCTTCCGCATCAGCCCGTCGTCGGGACGCAGGGGCCCGGTCATCGCGCGGCCTCCGGCGCGGGGAGGCCCACCGTTTCGCCGCCGGCGAGGCCCGAGAGGACCTCGACGCGCGCGCCGTCGAGCGCGACGCCGGTCGTGACGAGGCGGCGCAGCCAGCGCTCGCCTTCGCGTACGACGACGGTCTCGAGCTGGCCCACGCGCACGACGGCGGTGTGCGGGACCGACACGGCGACGCGCGTGCCGACGGCGAGCCGCATGCGCCCGAACATCCCCGGGTGCAGGCCCACGGCCGGGTCGAGGTCGAGGCGCACGGTGAACGAGCGCGACGCGGGGTCGGCGCTGGGCACGACCTCGGCGACGGTGCCGCGCGTGGTGACGTTCGCGGCGGGGACGCTGACGTCGTACGTCTGGCCGGCGGTGACGCGCGCGATGAGGGCCTCGCGGACGCGCGCCTCGAGCCGCAGCGTCTCGGGGTCGAGGACGACGAGCAGCGTGCGCCCGGGCCACGCGAGGTCGCCCGGTTCGACGGCGCGCTCGGAGACGACGCCGGCGATGGGCGACGCGACCCGTGCGTGGCCGAGGGCGACCTCCGCCTCGGCCACGACCTGCGCGGCGTGGAGGCGTTGCGCCTCCGCCGCGGCGACCGACGCCTCGGCGTCGGTGACCGACGCCTTCGCGGAGAGCCAGTCGGCCTCGGCGGCTTCCGCGAGCTCCGGTGTCACGGTCCCGGTCTTGACGAGCTTCTGCATGCGCTCGTGACGCAGGCTCGCGGGGTGCAGGCGCGCGTCGGCCTGCGCCTTCGCCTGCTCGGCGCGCCGGCGCGCGGCCGACGCGCCCTCGACGGCCTGCAGCGCCTGGGCCTTGCGTGCCACGAGCTCGCGGTCGTCGAGCACGACGAGGGGCGTGCCGACGCTCACGCGCGCGCCCGGTCGCAGCGCGACCTCGAGCACCTGCGCCGACACCTGGGCCGAGATCGCGACGACGGTGCGCGAGCGGACGGTGCCCACGGCCTCCTCGAGCACCGGCACGTCGCCGCGGACGGCGAGCGCCGACGCGGGCGGCGTCGGGAGCGACGTCGGACGCGACGCGAGGCCCGGCGCGGCGCCCGGGGCGAAACGCGGGGCGCGGCGGAACGTGCCCGTCGCCCAGAGGACGATCGCGACGACGGCTCCGAGCAGGGCGACGCCGCCGAGCGCTTTCTTCCACCGGAAGGCCATGGGCGGACTCCATCGAGGGGCCACGAGGTGCGGGCGGAGGCCGCAAACCCGGGGCCGCGTCCCCGGCGGGTGCGCGGTTCCGTCCGACGCGCCCAACAGCCTACGGCAACGGGGGTTACGACCCTCGGGTTGCCGACGCGAGGCCCGGCGGCCGCGGGGTGGGGGAGGGTCCGCAGCCGGGGGTGCGGGCGGATGCTCCGCGGGGGGGCGGTCGTGCGAGAATCGGCCGGAGGACCCTTCGGTTGCACGCCATGCCCCCCCTTCGTCGCCGTTCCGCTCGCATCGCGTCCCTGCTCGTCGGGTTGCTGTTGCCCGCATCGCTGGCGGGGGCATCGCGCGTCCACGCGGACGAGCCGTCGGCGCCCGCGGCGCCGGCGCCCGCGCCCAAGGGCGACGGTCGGCTGTTCGACCCGCAGTTCCGCGAGGGCCGCGCGGGCGAGGTGCTCGTCGAGGGCGAGGTGCCGCTGCAGCGCGGGATCCTGGACGCGTTCCTCGACGCGCTCGAGGGCACGCAGGACGTCGGCCTCACGCTCGCCGACGAGACGGCGCTGCGCGACGAGATCGAGAACGCGTGGCCGAGGATGGCCGAGCGGGAGCAGCGCTGGTTCGACCGCGTGAGCGTGGACCTCGACAAGTTGCGGCCCGTGACCGGCAAGCCCGCGGACGCTGCGGCGGTGCGTGGGTTCGCGGACGCGTTCGGCGCGGCGCTGGCGGAGCGGGTCGACGCGAAGCACGGCTGGTCGGCGGTGGTGGCCCGCGTGCGCGCGCGCAAGGCCGACACGTTTTCCGCCGACCCCGCGCCCGCGGTGAACGGCAACGCGCTGGACGCGTTCGAGGAGCTGGCGGTCTTCCTCGTCGGGGTCGCGCGGAACAGCGAGTTGGTGCCCACCGAGGGGCAGCGGCTCGCGACGCGCCCGCAGGTGCGCGCGACGATGGACGCGACCGGGGCCGTGGTGCGGCGCGTGTACGCGCGCATGCACCGGCTCGTGGCGTTCGTGAAGGCGCGGTGGGACGCGGCGGACGAGGCGGGGCGCCTGAAGGTGCGGTGGGCGGTGCTGCAGGCGTTCCGACGGATCGCGAAGCTGCCGGTCCCGCAGGGGGCGGTGCGGATCGACCTGCCGGCGTACGCTTCGATGGCGGCCGAGGTGGCGGCGGCGCTCCCGATCGCGGATGCGTACGCGAGCGTGTTCGCGAACCCGGGCGAGTTGCTCGGGGCGGTCGTGGGCAGCCTCGGGGTCGATCCGAAGGATCTCGAGCCCGCGCTCGCGTACGAGCGTCTCTTCCTCCGCTGACGCCTTCGCGGCGTCCCCTCGCGGCCCTCGACGTCCGGCGGACCGGGGGATGTTCCGCCAACGGGTGTCTGACCCTGGATGGCGGACCCTGAATCGCGGACCCTGGATGGCGGACCCTGGATGGCGGACCCACCGGGGGCCAGGTGGGGGTAGAGTACTGACGTGTCAGTACGAATGGCCCGACGGCGGTTGACCCGGGAAGCCCGCAAGGAGGAGATCCTCGCGGCGGCGCTGCAGGCGTTCGCGAAGGGCGGCTACCACGGCACCCACGTCGACGCGATCGTGAAGGCCGCCGGGGTCGCGCGCGGCACCTTCTATCTGCACTTCTCGAGCAAACACGACGTCTTCGCCGCCCTCGTCGACCGCACCCTGCAGCTTTTCCTCGACGCCCGCCCGCCCGCCCCCGACGGCGAGCTCCGCACCCGCGCCGACGCGGAACGCGTGATCCGCCACAGCTACCGCACCGTCTTCGCGACCTTCCGCGAGCACCGCGTCCTCGGCCGCGTCCTCTTCGAGGAGGCCGTCGGCATCGAGAAGGGCTTCGCCGCCAAGGTCCGCGAGCACTTCGCCAGCTGGCACCTCCGCGCCCGCGCCCTCCTCGACGAACTCGCTGCCCACGGCGTCCTTCGCCCCGGCCTCGACACCGACCGCACCGCGAACCTCGTCCTCGGGATGGTCGAGTACGTCGCGACCCGCTTCCTCATCCAGGAGGCCCCCGTCGATGTCGACGCCTGGATCGACGCGATCGTCGCCCTCGAGCTCGACGGCGTGACCCGCCGACCCTGACCCGACGCCGGCCCCCGTCGCGCCCCCTCCCACGACCGAACGGACGGGGCCCCCGGGACGCAAGGCCCGGCCGCGGCCGGCCCCGACCACGAGGACCTCCCACCGCGGCCGGTCCGCCTCCGCGAGGCCCAGCGCCCGGCGGTTCGGCCCGAACGGCGGTTCGGCGGCGGAGGCGCGGATTCGCCCGCGCGGGCCGGCGTGACACTATGAGGGGTGCCCTCCGGGCGCGAACGCGGCACCGGCCGGACGTGTCTGGTAAGGGTCCAGCACTGTGTTTGTCGCAGGTGGCACGATGCAGTTGACCCCGAACGAACGCTACTTGAAGCTCCGGAATGGGCTCACGCGCCTCGATACCGAGGTTTCTGCCTTCGTCGAGAGCCAGGGCCGCGACCCCGCCCCAGGTTCGAAAGCTGCGACCGAGCGCGCCACCTACCAACGACCGGAATCGATCTGCACCGTCTCGGCGATCGCCACGGTGCTGCTCGATTCGGTCGGCGAGCACGTCAACCTGCTCGTGAAGGCCATGACTGAGCCGATCAACGCCTTCGGGTGCTGGACGACCGTCCGGTCGATGCTCGAAGCCGCTGCCATCGCCGCATGGCTTCACGATCCAGAGATCGACGCCACGAAGCGCGTCAGCCGGGCGTACGCCCACCGCTACGGGGGGCTGGAGGAGCAGGTGAAGCTCGTCGGCGCTGCGAGCGTGTCGAACGACGAGCGGAAGAAGAGTCAGGATCTCGTAGACAAGCTCGAACGGGACGCCGTCGCGCTCGGGTACTCAGTCATCCTCGACAAAAAAGGCAACCGCAGCGGGATCGCTGAGCCGACGCTTTCCGCTACGAAGATCATCGAGCTGATGCTGAACGAGCGGGTGAGTTACCGCGTCCTCTCTGCTGTTGCTCATGCCCACTTCTGGGCTTTGCAGCGATTCGGGTTAACGACGGCCGCCGTTCAGCCTTCGCAGTCCGGAGACGGGGTGAGCACGGTGGCGATGGAGAAGTCCGCCGGAAGTGGCGCGGGACATGCGTTCTTGGTCGTGTGTGCAACGAAGGCACTCGCCATCTCGGTGTGGAACCAGTGTCTGTACTTCGGCTGGGATCGCGCTCGACTCGTCTGCCTGCTGGAGTCCATCTACGACGATATTGAGAGAAAGCCAGTGATGCGGTTCTGGCGCTGAGGTTCCCCGAAGCCGAACCAGGCGCTGCAGCAGACCGGGGCCGCACGTTCGCCTTCCGGGATTCATTGTCGCTCGGCGGCCCCGGCTGCTGAGCTGTGTCGTTGGGCGGCCCGAATGTGATCCTACCGTGACTCGTAGGCTCATCGGATACGACGATCTCCTTTCCTTTGGAGGGGAACACATTGGCGCTCGATTGAGCCATTCGCCCCGTGAAAAATAGGATTCCGCCATGGCGCAAGTTGTTCAACCTCGGACTGTCGCCGTCGAGCCGCCTCACGGAGAGACCGCGCTCCTTGACTTTCTGGGACGCGAGCTTGATGGCGACTGGACCGTGTACGTTCAACCCTTCCTCAATGGCGACGAGCCCGACCTGGTCGCCCTGAACCCCCGAGCGGGTGTCATCGTGTTCGAGGTCAAGGACTACGCGGAAGGCGCATACAGCGCTGAAGAAGGCGTTTGGAACGTACACGACGCTCGGGGGACACATCGCATCGCGTCACCCGTCGATCAGATCGAGCGATACCGGAAGAACATCGTCGGGCTTTACTGT
>Ga0163144_10017801_pt1 | contig 14442 bp, 14 predicted proteins | sample OliLak19BULKMAT1_FD_123175 | JGI IMG/M metagenome (GOLD analysis project Ga0163144, IMG submission 123175) | Freshwater microbial mat bacterial communities from Lake Vanda, McMurdo Dry Valleys, Antarctica - Oligotrophic Lake LV.19.BULKMAT1 | ecosystem: Environmental > Aquatic > Freshwater >... | reverse complement strand
TGACCTGACCGAAGGAACGACGCGGCGCTCGAACGTCGGGCGGGGACGATGCTCTCGGTGGTCGCGGGGGCAATGCAAACTAACCGGTGCGATCGATAATCTCGACATATCTTGCTGAAAGCGGCGACTGCGGCAGAGGCGGTGGCGAAGGGACCGCTGGTGCAAGGTTTTCTTCTCGCTCGACCCTGGGACCGATTGGCTCAACAGAAGCCGGCGGCGTTGCTGAACGAGCCTCATCTCGTTCGCGACTCGGTTGCTCAACAGACGGCCGCCGCTTGCTCAAGAGCGTTCGTTTGCGAAGACGAAGCTGCTCCGTTACACGGCCCGCAGTCTCGGCTTCCAGTTCCCCTTCGTCCTGGAGTTGGCGAATCTCGAGGCGAGCAAACCTCATGCGTTCGAGACGGCTGGCCAGTTTGCCGAACAGGTCGATCCCGCACTCGGGACAATCTTGATCGCCATAGGAAAGCCTGACATCGCAAGATGGACAATATTCGAATCGTTGCCGGGTTGGAGAAGAAGTGGGTTGCCGAAATGCACGGATGATTGCGAAGACAATGACAGATAGTACCACCAGCACGATCAAGACGCTAACGAGCGTGCATGGGTCCATCATCAAAACCGGAGCGACGGGAAGGAAACAGTATCCAGTGTGATACCGAAGCTGTCCGTTTATTCCGCGTCGGGCGACAAATTGTTGGCATACAGCATTTTATCCGAGCCGCGCACGTAGAGCAGCGGAGTAAGCGGTAGCCGATTCCCGCTTACTCCGCTGCGCTACGTGCGCGGCTCGGATGGCCCTACGCGAGATTTCTCGATGGATAATGGGCCTTCCGATACACCTCCGAAAGATGCCGAGCCGCCATCGGCGAGCCTGCGATTAGTTGGCCGAGCGCAATCAGTTCATCCGTGTGGGCAGGGGCGTCCGCCAGCTTCGAGGTGTCGTCGGTCTGTGGATTCAGATCGGGGCCGATCACTCGGCACGTGTCGAGATCGAAGACGCCATAGACGACTTTCGTGCCGATCGCTTCGTCTGGCTTCATCTCTTCTTGCAGATGATGGGCGGTCATGCCGGCATTGAGATAGACGCTGACCTCGATCAAGGCATCTCGATAGCCGGGATCAGCGACCACTTCCGCGCCCCAGAACTCTTCGAGCGACACGGCCGCACTTCGCACAGCGATCAGCACATGATTCACAACGGAACGCAAGGCACGAGTGAAGGCGATGCTGTTGTGTAAATTCGGGCTCAGATAGGCATCCACGGCCGCCGCGACCGCCCCGCATCGGGTGTGTCCCAGGACGACGAGCAAATGCACCGAGTCCTTGAACGTATGTAGGGCGTAATCGATACTGCCCAGACATTCTTCGCCAAGAACGTTGCCCGCCACGCGAACAACGAACAACTGGTTGGGTTTCACGCTAAAGACAAGTTCGGCCGGCACTCTCGCATCGGAACAACCGAGCACAATACAGAAAGGGGCCTGCTTTGCCGCCTTGACCACGGGAACCGTCGAAAGAGTCGCAGGATCGGCCGGAGGAACCGTGCTCGGGGCCGGAAGATCGGGGACTGTCTCCTCAATGAAACGGGCATTGCCATCGAGCAAGGATCGAATGGCCGCGTCCGGCGTCGCGGGGACTTCCGGTGTCTCGTCTTGCGTGCTGCGATAGCGGTCGGCCCAGTTCATAAGTAGGATCCAGTATAGAGGCCGAAGCGCCAGTGAGGACGGCCTTGAAATTCAGCCTCGCGAGCGCTTCGGCCTCTCTCAATGCCGACGGTCCGTTCACGGAGTGAGCGGACTACTATGGACGAATCACCAAGTCGGCAAACCGTTCCATTTCTTCAAGCTGCGGGCTGCATTGCAACAACAGCAGATCGACCCCCGCTTGCTCAAAGCGGGCTACCTGATCGATCACTTGCTGCGGAGTTCCCACGAGGCCGGCACGCAAGCCGCGATTCGAGACCGAATAGTCTTCGAGCGAGACTCGCTGTTCCAGTTGTGTGCCGGAAAGCCATTGCTGATAGTTGTGATACCCAGCGGCCGATGCTTTCACATCGGTGATGCGAGCCAGTTCGGTCTTGGCTTCCTGCTCAGTCGAGCGCACGATGGAATATGCCGCCACGCCGTAAATCATCGGCTTCAGGCCGAGTTTCTCGCGGCGAACGCGCATATCGGCCACTTTCTCCGCGATTCGTTCGGGGGGGTCGCCGTGCATCACGTAAGCGTCGCAGCGTTGAGCAATCAAATTCTTGGCGGCTTCGGATTCCCCGCCGGCGTAAATAGTCGGCCGGGGCTGCGTGAGGGGCTTCGGTTGCAAAACGGAATCGCTGATTTTGTAATATCGCCCCTCAATGTTGCAATGATCTCGTGACCAAAGTGAATCGACGACGTCCAGCCACTCGGCCGTGCGTGCATAGCGATCGTCGTGCTGCTCGAAAGAGACACCGAACTTGGTTGCCTCGTCCTTCCACCAGGAAGAAACGACGTTGAGCGATAACCGCCCTCCGCCGCCGATGTGGTCGATGTTGGCAGCTTGCTTGGCAAGCAGTGCGGGGTTGTGAAAGGTGGGCCGCACCGCAACCATATATTCGAGTCGATTGGTGACAGCAGTCAATGCCGCAGCCGTGGACCAGGCATCTAACGACGGCGCTTCCTCGCCCTTGATGTCGTTCAGATTTAACTCGGCCACGAGGGAAAGATCATAACCGATTTGCTCGCTACGCTGGGCGAGGCGCTTCGAGTATTCCCAGGTGGCGGCCATCTGCTCGTCTTCGACATTGCGAAGCCAGCCGCCGAACACGGGCATCCAGTAGCCATAGCGCATAGGGTCACTTGCTTTCTTGCCTTCGCTGACGCTTCAGGCTCCTTGAATCGGCGGAGCCTGAAGCGTTAGCGAAGGCGACACACATATATCAAAAAGCCGCGTCCCAGGATTCCGCGTCGGGGAAACGCAACTCGCTAGTCTTGGGTCGGGGTGGAAGCCAGCCGATGGCCGCCTTTCGCTCCAAAAAATCCACCAACCTGGCAAACGGATCGAAGCCAATCACGTTCACGGCATCGGCCACGAAGTTCGAAAGAGCATTGATATCGTAGTAGACCAGTTTGCCGTCGCGATCGTCGATCATGTACTCGATGCCGCCGACGTCGATCTCGGATTCGTGCATAATGCGCTCGCACGCTTCGATCACATCGTCCGGAGGTGTGTAGGCCTCGACTTTCAGCCCGGTTTTCGGCGCGTCGAGAGCACAGGCGCTTCGAGCAAGCTCCACGCCGTCGCTTCGCTGACAGATGTCCGCGGGGCAGAGGTTGAACGAATCCCCGGTGGTGAAGACCTTGATGGCGTAAAGAAACTTGCCACCAAGCACTTCGACGCGCGTGATGTGCCCACCGCACGCGGGGACAAATTCCTGAACGAGGGCCGTGTGATCGACGCCGAAGTCGAGACGATTCTCGGCTGCGGCTCGTGCCAGATCCTCGATCAAGTCGAATCGAACAATGCCCGCTCCGCTGCCACCGATGTTCGCCTTCACAACAACTGGGAAGCGCAGACCATCCGCGGCCGCAACCGCTTGAGACGCGTGATTGATGACGCGAGCCCGGGGATATGCCAAGTTCAGCGATTGCAACAAAGTGAGTTGCCTGGCTTTGGATGTTTCCATGGTGAAGGCCGCCAGTCCATTGACGACCGGAACGTGCAGGCGTTCGAGATGGGCCAGATAACTCAGCGTGAAGAACATTCCTTGGATGCCGCCACGCAAATAGGCAGACGGACTCATGCGATTGAAGAGCAGCGAATACGGCGAGGTTTTCTCGGCCGGATCGTAGAGATGGGCTTTGAGGTCGATACGAGCATAGCTGATCTTGCGACGGTCGAGTTCCGCGAACAGTGGCCGAAACCAATCCGGATGTTCGTGGTAGATCGCCAGGGGCTTGCGTTCGGAACGCATGTCGATGATTCTCACAGACAGGGGGATTCTCCAGCATGGAAAATTATATGAGTGGTGTGCATGCAAGCTTGAGAAGAACGCGATCCCAAAAATTGAACTCTCGCTCCATCGAGGAATAGGGCACGAACTCTCCAGGGGCCGACGAGGTCAAGGAGAGACATTGCGGACGACAGGGCTACTTTAGCCGAGATGCAACTCAAGGTACTGCTCGACGTCGCCGGCATTCAGAAGTGTTTTCACATAGGCGTTCCGTTCGAAGCCGATCACTTCCAGATCCCACACGCAGACACTTTCGCCCGCGATGGCCGGCCGCCATTCTCCTTTGACGATCTGGGGCCTCACGAAGATACGCAAAGGTAATTCGTTCTCGTTGTCCCACCAGGCCAGCACGGCGTAGTCCACGCCATTGCCTTGATGAGCGATTGCAAAGCCGACGCCGGGCCGTTGCGGTTCGATCGCCGGTCGAGGAAGCGATTCGAACGCCAGTTTCATCCCGATCTCGAAGTCGTGCTCGCGGAAAGGCCCGCCGCCGTAGAGGATGACATAACGCTTGAGGCGATAGCCAAAAACATCGGTGATGCCCGCGTAGCGAATGGGACGTGCGATGTAGGGTGAGAAAGTCATAGGCATAAGCTATTTTTCCCCACTTCGCTCCTAGGAAGGGGGAAAGTGGTATGAAAGTTCCGCGACCTTTATTTCCCTTTCGGGTCCATCTTCCTCGCCTCGAACATCCAGTACAGCAGCGTCTTGATCTCGAAGGGCTTCATTTCGGGCCGCAGGGAGAGCAATCTGGCGGCGATGGCGGCTAGGTGCGGCGTGGCCCAACTTGTGGCCGGCTCTCTGGCGAATGGGCCGAGGTAGCCACGACCGTGGGCCTGGAATTCGACGGTGTCGCGGAGCTTGTAGGCGAACTGAGTGGGATCTTCGAACAGCCCCTTATCGACCGAAATCAGCGGCGTCGAAAAGGCGGCCGGGTAACTCCGCATGATCGGGTGCTCGTTGTGGGCGGCCGCGAAAATCAGCACGTCCTTGTAATAGCCCTCCTCGATCGCCTTGAGGAATTGATGCCGCTTGGGGAGTTGTTGCAACTTGGATTCTGGCACGCCCAGCGACAGGTTCACGACCTTGCACTTCCACACATCGCTGGCGTATTGCAGGGCCTTGATAACCGTTTCGACTTCGCAGGTGCCGGTTGGACCAAACACATCGGCGGAATAGATTTTGACACGCGGCGCGATAGTCAGCACGATGTCCGCGACCGTGGTGCCGTGCGGGCTTGATTGATGTCCCGTATAAGGGGATGGCGTTGGTTGGTCGGCCCGGAAGACCGCCCCTTCGATGGGATGAATCGTGTCGCCGAACTTGTTTTCCAAAACCGATCGTTCGACGCCGCTATCGATCAAGGCGATCGAAACCCCCTCGCCGGTTGCCCGTGGGTCGCGGAGTAACTTCTCGGGCGTCAGCAGCCGGAAGATTTCGTCGAACACAGTTTCGGTCTCTGGCATTCGCAATGGTCTTTACGTTCCAGTGGTTTCATCGAGCAAACCCCGGACACTCTTCACCAAACCGATGCAATGCCGAACGGCCGCGGGTCCGTGGCGAATTGCGAGTTCACGTATTTCTTCCGCCAACTGTAATGACGTTTCCGAATCGACAACCGGATTGGCGGATTCCTTCAGACCGGCTCGCAGGCGATCCATGACCGTCGCGGGCAATGGCTCGTCGGCTTCTGGTTCCTGGCTGCTCGGCAGCGAGGCGGTAGCCTGTTCGCTGGCGTGAAGTGCGGCCTCGACCGCGTCGATCAGCAAGCGGCGATTCTGCCGCTCGGCCATGGCTTGCCGCAAAAGTTCGCTGCTGAACTCAGCGGAGGCAGCGACTAGCTTGCGATCGTCCGGAGTGAAGCCTCCGGGCTTATCGAACAACTCCAGAACCACGTGTGTGCCCGGCGCGACTGGAATCGGGGCGGCCAGGATGTGCTGCCGATTCTTCTCGACCGGCTGCAACTCGACTGGCCCGAGTGTGCCCAGGTCGGCCGCACTCATCACGCAAACTTCGTTCATGCTGAGCACCGTAGCTGCGAGCGAGCGATTGAACGGCACGGCCAATTGTGTAAGCGGCTGGCCATCGGGTCGGAAGGCCATGAAACGCTCGGCACCCTCAGGGGAGACGTGCCTGGCGAGCAACACGCCATCGACGGCACCGGTCGAACGAATCAGGAAGCGAAATAGATTTCGCACGGCATCCGGCAACGGCAGCGGATCGTTGAGAGCCGCCGTCGATTGCACGAGCGGCAGAATTTTTTCGACCGACTGACGGAATTGCAACAACCCGCGCTGGAATTGCCGCTGCCGCTTGGCCGGAGCAATACGTTCGAGTTGCTTGCGAACCGCGGCTATGAAGCTTTCGCGATTCAGATCCTGGTTCTTGTCGAGATAATCGCGGACACCCATTCGTAGTGCTTCGAGTGGCGTGGCTTGGTGAGCGAAACCCGTGACCAGGATGGCCACGAGGTCCGGATGGAACTCGACGAGATCTTCGAGCAAGCGCAGGCCGTCCGAGCCAGTGCCCAGATTCCAGTCGAGGACGGCCAGATCGACGGAGTGCGAGTTGGCAAACACGAGCGCGGACTCGGCATCGGCGACGGCTTGAACTTCGACATTCAGGCCGGAACCGGTGAGCCAATCGCGGAACGTGCGGCGGACGGTCTCCTCGTCGTCCACGATCAGGATGGTCTCAGGCATGAGGAGAATCCACGGTTCAGGTATGAATGGCTAGAGATAAGTTATGTAATTGCGACGTGGCTTCTCGCTTCACGTTCGAGCCGTTGGCTCGAACGCTAAACAAATCAGGCTAAAATCTCCTTCACCACCCGCGAAGGTTCGACGCCCGTCAGTTTCATGTCGAGCCCCTGATACTTCACAGTCAGCCGATTGTGGTCGATGCCGAGTTGGTGCAACATGGTGGCGTGCAGGTCGCGGACGTGGACTTTGTTCTCGACCGAGTGATAGCCGAGTTCGTCCGTGTTCCCGTGGCTGATGCCGGGCTTGATGCCTCCACCTGCAAGCCACATCGAGAATCCCTTCATGTGATGATCGCGGCCCGCTCCTCCCTTGACCTGCGACATTGGCGTTCGGCCAAACTCGCCGCCCCAGACGATCAGCGTGTCATCGAGCAGTCCGCGTCGTTTCAGATCAGTCATCAACGCCCAGGTCGCACGATCGGTGGCACCGCAGCAGATATTCATGTATTTCACGAGGTCGCCGTGATGGTCCCAATCGCGGTGATAAAGCTGGATGAAACGTGTGCCGCGTTCCGCCAACCGTCGAGCGAGCAGGCAGTTCGATGCGAATGACCCATCGCCGGGTTTCGCACCGTAGAGTTCGAGTGCTTCTTTGGGCTCCTTCGAAATATCCATGAGGTCCGGCACGCTGGTCTGCATGCGGAAGGCCATCTCGTAGGCGGCAATTCGCGTTTCCACATCGGGACTGTGGATGGTCTTGTTGCGAAGCTGATCGAGTTCCTTGACGGCATCGACCAGGTCGTGCTGCTGTTGAGCCGAGACGCCTTTTGGGTTGCCGAGGTAGTAAACCGGGTCGCCGAAGGAATTGAATTCAACGCCCTGAAACTTGCCGGGCAGGAAGCCGTTGTTCCACATTCGTTGCGAAATAGGCTGCGGATTGCGGCCCGCGAAACTGGTCATCACCACGAAGCCGGGCAAGTCTTGCGACTCGCTGCCGAGGCCGTAGTTGATCCACGAGCCCATGCTGGGCCGACCGCTGATGGCCGTGCCGGTGTTCATCACGGTGTGGGCCGGGTCGTGATTGATCTGGTCGGTCAGCATCGACTTGACGATGCAGATGTCATCGGCCATCTTGGCGTGGTAGGGCAAGAAATCGCTGATCCATTGGCCATTCTTCCCATACTGCTTGAACTTGGTGAGTGCCCCCTGAGCCTTGAGTTCCTTCCCTTGCAGTTGAGCGATCGGCTGTCCCTTGGTGAACGATTCGGGCATCGGCTTGCCATCGATCTCCGCGAGTTTCGGCTTCCAATCGAACGTCTCAAGATGCGAAGGCCCGCCGGACATGTACAGGAAGATGACGCGCTTGGCCTTCGGCGTGTGATGCGGCAGGCCTGCGAGAGACTGGGCCTTGTCGGCGGCGCTGGCGTCTTGCTGAAGCAACGCGTTGAGCGCGATGGAGCCGAAGGTGGAGGAGAGGAATGACCGGCGGGAGAGGTTGTTCATGGGATGAGTTCTCGTGTTGTGTCAGTTTGACCCAGCCCTCGTGAGTTCATCGGCTGATTAACAACCGGCGCGAGATCGCATGTTGTCGTGTCAGGCGAGGGCCGCGCTAGTTTTTCGGTGGGCAGAAGAATCGATCGGTATCGATCGCTCATTCTGGTCAGGTCGCCAGCAAACTGCCCAACAGCTTCCATCTCGGCGTCGTCAAGTTTGTCCCCTGGCCCGTCCATTTCTTCGTAAATTGCTTCACCTTCCGGATCATCGTTACGACCTTCTCGGATCAATCTCTCGATCTCGACTAGCAAGAAGATGTATTCGCAAAAGGCAGGGTTAGCAAAGAACTTGCCTGGAGTGTCGTTCATGTCTCATCCTCCACCCAAAGCGTTCTCGTAGTTGCGAGATCGCTTTGAAATTCCGCCACTGTGACACTTGTAATGGGCACGATGTTCCCAGTCATGGTCGATCCCGACTTCAGAACCAACTTCAGGCCATCTGCCACGAAACCGGATGCGAAGGCACCATCGCCCAAACGATAGCACCGTAGGTTTCCTAACCCCTTTGCCTTCGGGACGACCGCCGACAATCGCACCGGGATCAAGTGCGGTGCCAGCAGACGCCAGTTTTCCACCACTGACATCCCTTTCCCATTCCAGACTACCAAATTCGAAGTCGAATCCACATCGATATCCGCATGCGGATTCGGCGGCACACGCACGCCCAACTCCTTCGCTTGATCGCCAACGATCGGAAAGCCATCGGCGGCCGCTTTCATGGACCGGAATACTGTGGGCATTGTTGCTCCAACCCCAAGGACTCTTCAAGTCGAATTACTCTCGCGTCACCACCTCATTCAAATTCAAAATCGCCCGGCAGACGCACGTCCACGCGGCCAGTTCAACGACGTCCAAGTCCTTGGCTACTGGTGCCAAGCCCGTCCGCACCAACGCCTCTGCCGCCTTCTCATCATCGTTGTAGCGCACTCGGCTCTTTGCCAACAACTTCAGAAGTGCCGCACGTTCCGTGATGTCTGGCAGTCGGCTGGTCGCCTCGCGAAATGCAATCTCAACTCGTTCCGCGTCCGATCGAGCAGCCCAACCGAGAATTCGTTGCCCGAATACTCTTGCACATTCGATAAACGTCGGGTCGTTCAATAACACGAGTGCAGCAAGAGGGGTATTCGAACGTGGTCGCTGGGCCGTGCATTCCTCGCGTGTTGGGGCGTCGAAGGCTCGCAGCATCGGGTGTAGGTATTGCCGTTGCCAGTGGACGTACACGCCGCGTTGCCATTGAGCGACATTCGTATCTGCCTTGTACTCCCTCTTGGGGAAATTCAGGTGCCGATAAAATCCTGCCGGCTGATATGGCTTGGCGCTTGTCCCCCATATCGAGGTCACAAGCAATCCGCTCACGGCCAAGGCATTGTCGCGTATTGCCTCGGCCGGCAAACGGAACGATGATTGCCGAGCATACAGGCGATTCTCCGGGTCCTTCTCCCGCAACTCCGGAGTCGTGAGCGACGACTGCCGATACGCCCGACTGGTCACGATCAGCTTGACCATGTGCTTCACATCCCAGCCGCTCGCGATGAATTCCAATGCAAGATTGTCGAGCAACTCCGGATGAACCGGCGGTTCGCCCTGACCGCCAAAATCTTCCAGGCTCTTCGAAAGGCCGACGCCGAAGAAGAGATACCACAGGCGATTGACGAACACGCGGGCCGTCAGCCCGCCGACGCCGTTCTTCGTGTCGGTCAGCCAGTTCGCGAGGTCGAGGCGTGTCGCTCGCTTGTCGCCTGGAAGTTTGCCGAGAAACGCAGGCACTGCAGGCTGTACGATTTCGCCGCTTTCATTGAGCCAATCACCCCGAGGCAGCACGCGCGTGATTCGCGGCGTGACGGCCTGCGTGACCATGACCATTCGAGATGCTTTTTGGAAGGTATCACGCGGACCGGTCAGGGCGGCAATGGTCGCTTGTTGAAGCTCGATCTCTTCCGCGAGAGCCGCTTCAGTACCGGGCCTCAACTCTTCTTTCACGTCGGGGAGTTTTTTCTGAGCCTCGATTGCCTTGGCAAGCCGTTTAGTCGCGACCTCGATTTGTCGCGTCCAGTTCTCGATTTCAGCCCGCTGCTTGCGAGTGTGTACCGCTATCTCCGGCGGCCGTTTCGTCGGGCTAGTGTCGCCTCCGCCGCCGCGCAGGTGCTTCTCCTCATCCACATCCGCGAAGAATGCGGCTAGCGAATAAAAGTCCTTCGCCGTGTATGGATCGAATTTGTGGTTGTGGCACTGGGCACAGCCGACCGTCGCACCCATCCACACGGCCGAGACATTGCGCACGCGGTCGGCGGCATAAATCGCGAGGTACTCTTTCGGCTGAACGCCCCCTTCGTGCGAGGTTTGCAACAGGCGGTTGTAGCAGGTTGCGATTTTTTGATCGACGCCGCTGTCTGGAAGCAAGTCGCCGGCGAGTTGTTCGCGTGTGAAGCGATCGAAGGGGAGGTTCAAGTTGAACGCATCGATCACGTAATCGCGGTACGGCGACGCATGATGATCCTGATCGCCGTGATAGCCGACCGTGTCCGCGTAACGCACCAGATCGAGCCAGTACATGGCCATGCGTTCGCCAAAATGCTCGCTGGCCAGCAGCTTGTCGACCAACTTCTGAAGTACTGAGTACTGAGTACTCAGTACCGAGTCTTTGATGAAGGCTTCGACTTCCGCGGGAGTGGGTGGCAAGCCGGTCATGTCGAAATACAGGCGGCGGACCAGCGTGGTTGGTTCAGCATCCTTCGACGGAATCAACTTCTCGCGAGTGAGTCGATCGAGGATGAACTTGTCCGTCCAATTCGAGGGCCAATCGCTGCTTGTTACCGGCACGATGTGTTTGGTCGGCGAAACGTACGCCCAGTGGGCCGACCACTTCGCCCCCTCGGCCACCCAGCGCTCTAGTGTGGCGATCTCTTTTGCCGTCAACGGCTTGTTCGCCTTCTTCGGCGGCATGCGCTCGGTTTCGTCCTTGGAGGTGATGCGAGCAAGCAGTTCCCCCTTGATGGCTCGCCGTGCGTCCTGTTCCACATCCAGGCGCAGCTTCGCCGCTCGGTGCTTCTCGTCCGGCCCGTGGCAGGCAAAACACTTGTCCGAAAGAATCGGCCGCACATCGCGGTTGAAGTCGATGGCGGGCTCGGCGGCGATGAGTAGGGACGGGGAGAGTAGGAGGAGGAGAGTACGCATGGGATTAGATTACCACGAATGCAGCCGGAATGTCAGTCCTTAACGCCCACGGTCACCTTCCGCTATGAGCCTGAAAAAAAGCAAAGGCAGCTCACGCAAAGCCGCCAAGACGCAAAGCGAAGAAATGCTGGTCGCTTCCAGTGTGGCATATGATTCCGATCTTGTGCGCTGATTCGACAAGATCGGAATCTCGTCGCCACGTTGAGCTATTCCTTCCCCAGCACTAAATCCACGACCCAGCAGCCACGCACGTGAGGCCCCTCGCCTCGACAGTGGCCGATGATCTGCTCGTCTTCGCAACCCGCATCCATCAATGCATCGGCAAGGATCGGCATTCGCTCGAAGGCTTTGTCCTCGTAGATGCCGCGAGCCACATCGACGACGTCGGAGGTTCGCCAACGGGGGTCGAATGAAACGGGGCGGAAGGGGTTGCCGAAGATGTCGCGCAGATTGTTTGCTTGCTCATGAAGCAGGCTGGTTTGAGACGCTTCAGATCCACTTTTCAAATTGGGTGCGCTGTCGGACATGGTGCGAACGCACAAGCTCGCGTCCCGGATTGAGAAGTCCTTGGCCAGAAGGTAATAAGTGGCATTGAGTGCAAATTCATAGTCCACATTGAGGAAATCATGTGAAACGGCCAGATTCTGTTCGGCACTAAATCGAACTTCCTCGCCCACGAGTTGATCCGCGAATTGCTCGGCCACAAGGATGGCGTCGCGGTCGCATTCATATTCGAACGCTTCCCAAGTCTGAAGGCAACAAGCCGTGGCAAATAGCCGGAGCCTCCGGGGACTCGCTCGCGTCGCCAGTCGATCAAGCATTACAGATGGGTCTGCGCTTTCCAGCCACACTTTCTCAGTCATCTCCCACCCCCTTCCTCCGCGAACCCCGGCCTCGAAGCCATCGGCCGGGGCTATGCTGCTGACGCCCTCCGGGCTTGGAGCCCTTTGGGCGATTGCTCGATAGCCCACGGCGATGGCTTCGAGCCGTGGGGAATGCCGACACGGTCATTCGCGAACCCCGGCCACGAAGCCATCGGCCGGGGCTATGCTGCCGACGCCCTCCGGGCTAGGAGCCCTTGGGGCGATTGTTCGATAGCCCACGGCGATGGCTTCGAGCCGTGGGCCATGCCGACACGGTCATTCGCGAACCCCGGCCTCGAAGCCATCGGCCGGGGCTATGCTGCCGATGCCTTCCGGGCTTGGAGCCCTTGGGGCGATTGCTCGATAGCATAGCCCATGGCATCGAGCCGTGGACTATGCTAGTTGAATTCGGCGACGCGGTGCGGGAGTTGGTGGGCTGAGTCGGCGAGCCCGTTGGAGTTATCATCGGGCGGCTTACGCCGCTCCGCTCGCCAACTCCGCTCGCTTCTGGAAAATCCGCACCTACAATCGCCGAATAATCATTTGCACACTCAACATTCAGGTACACGATCATGCCTTACATTGTGACTGCCGTTATCGTCGGCGCTCTGCTGCTGTTCCTGATTTTCTTCCTCGTCGCGATTTACAACTCGCTGGTCGCGCTCCGGAACCAGTTCAAGAACGCTTTTGCCCAGATTGATGTGCAATTGCGACGCCGCTACGACCTGATCCCGAATCTGGTCGAGACGGTCAAGGGCTACATGACGCACGAACGCGAGACCCTCGACGCTGTGATCCAGGCCCGCAATAGTGCCGTGAACGCCGGGCAGAAAGCGGCGGCAAATCCCGGCAACCCCGAAGCGATGACCAACCTGAACCAGGCCGAGTCGCAACTGACCGGCACTCTGGGCCGGCTCTTCGCCCTCACCGAGGCGTATCCCGATTTGAAAGCCAACACCACGATGGCTTCGCTTCAGGAAGAACTCGCATCGACGGAAAACAAGATCGGCTTCGCCCGGCAAGCCTACAACGATTCCGTTACTTCCTACAACATCAAACGCGAGAGCTTTCCGTCCTCGCTCGTGGCCGGTACTTTTGGATTCACCGAAGCGAAACTGCTTGAGTCGATCGACGCACCGGCCCAACGCGAGGCACCGAAGGTTTCCTTCAAGTGACCAACTTCTTCCAACATCAAGCCGCCGCTCGCCGACGCTCGATCTGGCTGGTAGTCTATTTTTGCTTCGCTCTCGCTTCGCTGGTGGGGGTCACGTATCTGCTGGTCGTTGGCATCTTCGCCTACCCGGATGTGAAGCAACAGAAAGACGTCACGCTGTGGTATCCCGCCCTGTTGGTTGGGGTGACGTTCCTTGTGTTCATGCTGGTAGGCGGCTGCACGGTCTACAAGGTCGCGCAACTCGCTTCAGGGGGCGATTCGGTCGCGCTGATGCTCGGCGGCTCGGAATTGTCCGGCTCGACCCGCAATCTCCGCGAACGCCGGCTACTCAATGTTGTCGAAGAAATGGCAATCGCGGCCGGCATTCCGGTTCCGGCCGTATATGTGCTTGAGGAAGATGGAATCAACGCCTTCGCGGCCGGGTATCGACCAGGCGAGGCAGTCGTGGGCGTCTCACGCGGCTGTCTCGAATATCTCACACGCGACGAATTGCAAGGCGTGGTTGCTCACGAGTTCAGCCACATTCTCAACGGCGACATGCGGCTGAATATCCGCCTCATCTCGATCATCTTCGGCATCATGGGTTTGGCGTTGATTGGCTCCGTGTTGATGCGGGCCTCCTCCGGCCGCGATTCCAAGGGCAAAGGGCAGATCATCTTGCTCGGGCTGGGACTCTACATCATCGGCAGTGCCGGGGCTTTGTTCGGCAACCTCATCAAGGCGGCCGTGTCCCGGCAACGTGAATTCTTGGCCGACGCAAGTGCCGTGCAATTCACGCGAAACCCGGATGGCATCGGCGGGGCACTGAAGAAGATCGGCGGGCTGGACGACGCGGCCAACATCAAGAACTCAAACGCGGCCGAGGTCAGCCACATGTTCTTCGCCGACGCCTTGCTGTCCCGTCGCCTGACCAGCCTGTTCGCGACACATCCGCCACTCGAACAACGAATCAAAAGAGTCGATCCCAATTGGGATGGCGAATATCCGGACGT
>Ga0163144_10017800_pt1 | contig 14442 bp, 9 predicted proteins | sample OliLak19BULKMAT1_FD_123175 | JGI IMG/M metagenome (GOLD analysis project Ga0163144, IMG submission 123175) | Freshwater microbial mat bacterial communities from Lake Vanda, McMurdo Dry Valleys, Antarctica - Oligotrophic Lake LV.19.BULKMAT1 | ecosystem: Environmental > Aquatic > Freshwater > Lake... | reverse complement strand
TCGAGCACGCCTTCGCCGCCGAGGCATGAGGCCAAAGCGAGCTTCTCGGCGGCTTGATGTCGGCTTCGCTCTCAGGGGTAGCGTCGCCACCCGTGCCAGCGTTCACCCATCCCCGGCGCAGCCAGTTCACCCATCCCCTCGGGCCTCCGTCTGCAGATGACGGAAGCTCGCTCGCCATCTGGATCACGCTCTGCGGCTAGCAACTACCGACGCCGACCGTGCGCGAATCATTACCACCTTCGTCGACAAGATTTCGGTGTTGGCCACGCCGGTGCTAGTGACCCTACGCAATCATCTTCCGCCGCGATTTCAGAAAGCACCCGTTCGCGTCTACTGGCCCAAGGGCAAGGTGGCGCGCGGTGTCTCTGCTCCCGACAAACGAGCCCAGAGCGCCGGTGATTTGCGAGACGGCCCTTTTTTGGGGGCAGCTCATCACGTTCGAACGGTATGCTAGAGGCGCATGGATCACGAAGCGCTGGCGCGTGAGTTGGTGCGGGTGATGCGGGGGAAGCGCTCGCAGCCATGGCTGAGTCGGCGCTTGGGGCTGCGCAGCAACCTCGTTTATCGCTGGGAAGCCGGGCGCGCCTTCCCCACCGCCATGCAATTTTTCCGGATCTGTCGGCTGACGAAGACGCAGGGCAGCTTGGACTTCGAGCGATTCTTGGGGGGCGAGTGGCGGCTCGATCTAGAAACGCAGCAGGGCGTGGGCGGCCTATTGAAACGGCTCGCCGGTGCTGCGCCGGTAAGCGAAATCGCCAAGGAGCTGGGACAAAGTCGCTTCGTGGTTTCGCGCTGGCTGACGGGCAAAACACAGATCCGCTTGCCCGAGTTGCTCGGCTTCATCCAAGCCACTACCCGCCGGCTGCTCGATTTCTTGTCCGTCTACCTCGACCCCGGGCTGCTTGCCAGCGCGGCCCGTGAGTGGAAGCGTCTGCAAGCCGCCAGACAAGCTGCCTACGAGGTTCCTTGGTCGCACGGCGTGCTGCGAGCGCTAGAGCTACGGGACTACGCCCAGGTCACCGGTGACAGCGAAGCGTGGGTCGGAGCGCGTTTGGGCCTACCGCGAGCAGAGGTGGTGCGCGCGCTCGCGCTTCTTCGCCAAAGCGGACAGGTTAAGCGCTATCGCGGCCGCTTCCGCGTGGTACGGAGCGAGCTGGTGGACACGGGCGTAGATCAGCAGCGACGACAAACGCTGCGCTCCTTCTGGACGCGCGTTGCGCTGGAGCAGCTCGACCAAGGAGCTCAGGGCATCCATGCCTTCAACCTGTTCACGATCGCGGAAAACGACATCCCACAAATCCGTGCTTGGCACACCGAGCTCTTCGAGCGCATTCGCGGACTCATCTCCAAGTCTTCGCCGGCGGAGCGAGTCATGCTCTATTCCGCGCAAATCCTCACTCTCGATCAGTCGTAGTTTGCGAACGTATGCTCGGATTGCACGCCTAGGCGCGCGTCCAGCCATGGTATGTGCAATGCGAGCCTTGTCGTTTGGGATGATCCGCGCATAACTAGGGCGATGTCGAGGGAATGGTTGGCCAGAAAAGCCCGCTTTGCGGTCGTCTTGCTCGGAATACTCCCTGGCTGTGAGGGCGGACAAACCGGCGACTCCGGTGTAACAGGCGACGGAGACTGCGGACTGCCCGAACAAAGGGGGCTCAGCTTGGAGCAGGCTGATGCTGCAGGTTACCCCGCTACGAGTGCTATCAACGAGCTCTTAGAGGGGCGCGCCGCGCCGGGTCAGAGCGTCTGGGTCACGGCTCCGCCGTCGCTGTGGCTGGAGCGTGGCGCGACGCCTCCTCCGGATCGATCCATCGAGGGTCTCCTGGTCGTGGAGGCCGCTGGAGCACGTGAGCTGCGTCATGAGAGCGCTGGTGCGGAAGCTTCTGCCTGCGACGCGCTGGAGGTCGGGATAGCTTTCACGATTTCAATACCGGAGCTGGAGGCCGACCTGACAGGTACCGGAGTCCTTCGCCTCCCTCACGGTTCGGATCCCGGTGACGCGCCCGCCGTGGTCAGCGTCGACGGCTGGGAGCTCCAGAACGACTGCTTGTTGCGAGGTCAAGGCGCGGCGGCGGATGCTCTGCTCTGCAAGAACGTCCCGCTGCATGCCACCAGCCGCTGCTTGGATCCCGCCGCCTTCGTAGCACCACCGGATGTGCCCCGTACTGAGCTTGGCGTCCTCGAGCTACTTGCTCACGCGGATCAGGTCTCTCCGCTCGAGCTTCATTGCTCCGATGGGGAAACCGCTAGCCTCCGCTTCGAGCTGATGGCAAAAGGCAGCTACTGTGAGCCCGAGCGCTGGGGAGTTCGGCTGGTGCCTGGCGTCTTGGCTTTCGCTTCGGATAAGCTGAGCCTGCCGCAGGGGTTGAGCTATGGGGGCCTAAGCTCCGTTAGAAGTGATGAACGGTGTTGGATGCGGGATTGCAGCGAATCATCGCCCTGCTTGGCTGAGCTCACCGATGAAGCGTCCTTCGATGAAGCGTCCTTTGCTCGCTGTACACAGGTAGAAATCTTCGCCCTGATCCCGAGCGCGGCAGGTCTGCTCGATGGCCGCGTGACGATCCAGATCGAAGACGACGGCACGACCCTGGTCGCGGCGAGCGTAGGGGGGTCGCCACTGTCGAAGGCCTACGTCACGGCACCGCACTGCTACGGCCAACGCTTGCAATGAGCGTCGACCAGCGCGGCCCCCCGGGCGTCACAGCCCCCATGGCGTCACAGCGGAGCGAGCTGCCAGCCGCGGAGCCGGCGAACCCGGTTTGCACGGCACGCACCCGCAACGCCTCCACCCCAGCAGGGTACCACGCAGGAAATGATCAGAAGTGGCCAGCAGGGCCCTCAGGCGCCTTTGCGCGCGATCGCTAGCTCGACGCTATCCAAACGTGCACGTTCGTGGACGACGTCTTCCCACTGGTAGGTGTAGTGCCCAATGTGTCCGACGCGCAGGCGCGTGTCGAGCCATACGGAAACGCCAGCTTTGCGCAGGCGCTCGCAAAACGAGAAGTCCTCCCCGAGGTAGCACAGCCCGGCCCCGGGCACCTCCGCTACCATCGGCAAGTAGTACGGCACGATGTCCCCCGCCACGTCCAGGATCCTCGGCAGCGCGAAGTGCTGCTGCACGACCTCGAAGGCCGCGCGGCGCACTAGCGCGAAGCCCGCCCCCACGTACTGAACCTGCGCTAGCCCTCCAGCTGCGCCAACGCTAATGCGCTCCGCATCGGCCTTGAACACGCACGCGAAATCGCGCGTGCCACGCCGTGCGATCAGCGCCGAGACGAAAGGCAGTTGGTGCTCATACAACCGCTCGGCGCTTTCAGCGTCGAATTCCTGGTCTGAATCCACCCACAGAAGAGCATCGAAGCCCTGGTCGAGCGCAGCCGTGGCGAGCCGGCTGCGCTCGCGGTCGACGGCAGCCCAGCCTGGCCGTCGCCACACCACCCAGCCGCGACTCTCGAGCACCGAGAGGCCACGCTCGCACGCGGGCTCGATGAACGAGTGGTAAAGGCAGACGGCCACGCGACGAGTGCCAGCCGTGTGAGCTGTGGATCGTTCCGGTTGAAGCCCGTCAGATGCCGTCACAACTGCAGGCTCCGAAATAGGTGCTTGCGCGAGCCAGGCGCTCGCCGCTGCAGTTCCCGTCGAGCGCGAAGTCGAGGCCGCCGGTCGTGGCGCAGCTGTTAGCGGAGCTCGAAACTGCCGCGACCGAGAACACCAAAGTCCCGCCCGCCGGAATCGTCTGGGGGGTCGAGATGCCGCTGACAGACAAGCCGCCACTGACGATCGGGGGGGTCACCGTGGCTGGCCCGTTGCCGAAGTTGCGAAGCGCGAGCTCCATCGGCGCGCAGCCGCTGAGCGCAAGCGTTGAAGGAATGCCAACCCCTGTGGCGTTGAACTGAAGCACGACGCTGGCGCCGAAGGCTCGCCACCGCACGTCAGTCAAGACTTCGCCGAGAGTTGTGGCCAGCGCGGCCTTGAAGAGATCGCTTCCCATGACGAACCCCGGGTCCCACGGATACCGGGGCGGAATCAACTTCAGAACGGCGCTTTGCCCGCTCGCCACGCTCAACGGGAGGACATTGGCAACCTGCGGGTCGTCGCCTTGAGCGTTTTTTCTGGAGACGCCTGTCACATCGAGCGCGGAAGGGGAACCGTTGAAAATCGTGATGTCGGTGGTTTCCGCCGTGTCGCAGGCGTAGTCCGCGTCGAACGCCGACGCTTCGATGCCCGGAGGCGCCGTTCTGCAGACGCAATCGTCGACGCCATTGACGACCAGCGGAACCTCCAGCTCCTCGAGCTCGCACGAGCCTTCCACGGGGATGAAAAGCGCATCGGTGCTCGGTCGGGGCGCGGTGCCCTGAGCTGCAGGTCGCACCTCGACCCTAACGGCCGAGCCCGGTTCGAGCGTGCGCTCCGCGGAGCCCGGCACGAACGCCGCGACCGCCGCCCGGTCGCTGAATGGTACCTTGAGCACTGCGTTCGACGTCCCAGTGTTCACGATCGTGAACGTCTGCGTGACGCACTCGGTGGCGGGGGACGTAGAATTGCAGGCAAACGGCAGGGGTCCGGTGAGCGGCGCCCCGGGAACACTGTTCACCTCTAGCGTGGTGCCGGCAACGACGCCATCCAGCTGGACCAGCGCAGTTCCCAGATTCGACGTGAGTATCAATGCACCCTTGCGCTCATCTCCGGGCGCGTCCGTGCCGACCACACCGGGGGCGGTGCTCACGACCAGCTCCGCACTTTCGCCGGGACCGATGGTTAGCGGCAGCGTGGTGCTGAGGGTGAACGCGCCCTCCACCTGGGCGGCGCTGAGCTCGATATCGCCCGCACCCCAGTTGTTGAGGGACAGCGTGGCTTCAGCCGCCGTGGCGCCGCACTTGATATTGATCTTCAGCGAGCCCGGGAAGCTGAGCCCTCCGGGAAGCGTCGCAAGCGCGCCGCCCTCCCCTCCGATGTTCGGCTCTCCTCCGCCCGCGGGAAGGTCAGGGCCGCCACCGCCCTCGCCGCCTGGGGAGACGACCAGTTCGCCTCCTTCGCCTCCTTCGCCCATCACCTTGAGCTTCTCTGGCGATGAGCCGCACCCTGCGGCCCAAATGACACCCAATGCACCGAGACCCAACGCGCCGGATACTCTCAAGATACCTCTGCGGAAGCGCCCCAAGGCGTCCGAGCTACTGACATGCGGCACCGAGTTCGTTCGTGCTGCTCGCGACTTCGACCTAGCGCTCCCGTACACTGTCCGGGGTTACACCGCAAGTGGCGAGCTCGCGCCAACGGCTGCGTCGATCCGCGGCGAATCACGCCGACACCGGAGTCGCCGCCCCTCGCCGCGCCCGACCTTCCGCCCGGCATGGCATTAGTCTGCCTGCCCACGATGGTCGCCGATACCAGCTCGTGGTCCCCCGTCGGTCGCGCTGCTAAAAACCGAGTTGCGGTCAAACCAGGCCTGTCCCAAGCGCCCGCAATGAGGCGCCTGCCGGTCGAAGCGAATCCTAAATAGAAATCTCTCGGCTCGCCCACAGACTCGATTACTCTAAGGGATCGGAGCGCGGGTATGTCAATGTCCGGTCAAGTAGCGAGTCAACGGGTAGGCGTGCCTGGTACCGGCGACGTCATTGCTCAAAAGTACCGCGTCGAAGGCGTAGTGGGTGCCGGCGGTATGGGCGTCGTGGTCTCTGCTCGCCACGTGCAGCTGGGGCATGTGGTGGCGATCAAGCTGCTCACGCTGCCGCCCGACGAGAACCGCCGCGTCGAGGCCGTCGCTCGTTTTCTTCATGAGGCTCAAGCCGCCGCCAGGCTCCAAAGCGACCACGTCGTCCGCATCTACGACGTCGGCCAGCTGGACAACGGTCTGCCCTTCATGGTGATGGAGCTGCTAGCCGGATCGGATCTCGGTAGCCTGCTCGAGCAGCGTGGAGCGATGCCCGAAGCCGTGGCCGTCGACTACCTTCTGCAGGCCTGCGCCGGAGTTTCCGAAGCCCATCGCATGGGCATCGTGCACCGTGACTTGAAGCCATCAAACTTGTTCGTCACGCAGCGCAGTGATGGGTTGCCACTCCTCAAGGTGCTCGACTTCGGGATTTCCAAGCAGTTGAGCGACCCCGACTCCGGCGAAGCCGCGCCGAATCTCACCAACACCCGTACCCTGATGGGCTCACCCCACTACATGTCGCCGGAGCAGATCCGGGATGCGCGGCGCGTCGATGCTCGGACCGACGTGTGGGCCCTGGGTGTGATCCTGCAGGAGCTGCTGACCGACGCGCCAGCCTTCAGAGGCGAGTCATTCCCCGGTATCTGCGCGGCAATCGTGGCTGATCCGCCTACGCCCGTGCGCAGCATGCGCCCTGACGTCAGCCCAGCTCTCGAGGCGCTGATAGCAAGGTGTCTGGAGAAGAACATCGCGCTGCGATTTCAAAGTGTCGCCGAGCTGGCAAGCTCGCTGATGATGCTCGGCACGCGGACCCAGGCGCTCAGCGATCCACGTCAGTTGGCGTACAGCTCACACCCCCGTATCATCATGGCTCCCCATTCTGCTGCTGATCCCTCGCAAGCGAGCGCACCCACCCTTGCGTTGCAACCCGCGCCGGAAGCCACGCTCGAATCGGCTCGGCTCCGAACGACGGGCAGCACCCAAACCTCCCTGGCAGCGTCCGGATCTCGGGTGGCGGTCATCCGCGCGCCGGGTGTCGGCGGGACCAAACGCTCGAAGGCAGCTATTGGGCTTGCTCTTGCCGGAGCAGCTACGCTGCTAACCGCTGGCACGGCATGGCTCGCGCAGCGTCCCGTGACGCCCGTTGCGGCGGTCACCGCCAGCGCTCCAGCGCCGAGCGTGCCCAGCCCAGCCGTTTCGGCCATGCCTTTTACCCTGACTATCGACTCCGAGCCCGCCTCCGCCACGGTGAGTGAGGGCAGCGTGCGCCTTGGCACGACACCATTCTCACTTGCGTTGACCCTGCCCGAGGGCGCCAGCCCGCGCGTGTTCGTCCTAGAAAGGGCGGGCTTTCTGCCTTACACGGTGCGGCAAGGCAGCGCGCGAGGCGAAGTGCGAATCATGGCGGCTCTCTCGCCGCGTCCGAGCGAGTCGCCTCCGCCGAGCGTGCCGGCCGCTGCTCCGTCGCCGGCGCGAGTCTCCAAGACCAAGCAGAGCTCTCGGGTGGTGAAGCAGCCCGCTAGCGCAGCCCCCAAAGCACCGAGCGACATTCGTCTGGAGCGTTGATTCATGGCTCGTTCCCTAGTGCATTGGGCGATGCTGGGCTGGGCTCTGGCCATTACGCAACCCGCGCTCGCCGACGACCTGGCCGATGAGGCCGATCTGAAATTCCGTCTCGGCGCCGAGGCCTACCAGCGCGCTGACTACCGAAGCGCGCTCGAGCACTTCCTGGTCTCCAACCGGCTCGTGCCGAACCGAAACGTCACCTACAACGTCGCCCGTTGTTACGAAGAGCTGAAGCAATTCCCCGAAGCGTATCGCTACTTCACGCTGGCGCTGCAGACCGAAACGGACGCCGCTACGCGCGCCCGCATCGAGCGCGCGCTCGCGAGCATCCAACAGTACGTCGCGGTGCTAGAGATCGAGAGTAACCCGCCCGGAGCCAGTGTCTTCGTCGATCGTCGCGACCTCGGCCCGCGCGGCAGTACGCCGACCGAGCTGGGGCTCAAGCCAGGCGCCTACGTAGTTCTTCTGGAGCTACCCGGATACTACCGGCGCGCCTGGAAGTGCCAGCCGTGGCTGCCGGCCAGCGCCAACGCATCGTCCACAAGCTAGAGCCGATCTTGGCCACCGTGATCGTCGAAGAGACCGTAAGGGGGGCCAATGTGCGGGTCGACGATGCGCGCGGCGCCGCAGCTTGCGTGGCGCCGTGCGAGCTCCAACTCTCGGAGGGCCGCCACACCCTGCACTTCGACCGGCCAGGCTCGAAGCCTTCTCAGCTCGAGGTGGAGCTGCGAGCCAAGCAGCGAGTCAGCGTGCGACCCGAGCTCGTTGCTGAGACGGGCTCGGTCGTCGTCAGCAGCGACGAGCCTGGCGCGCTGCTCGAGGTCGATGGCAAGCCTCGCGGTTTTACGCCGCTGGTTGTCACGTTGCCGGTCGGGATGCACCAGCTGCGCCTCTCGCTCGCTGGCTACAAGCCCGTGAGTCGCCAAGTCAGGATCGACAACACACGCGAAGCGCGTGTCGACGTCGTGCTCACTCAGGCCGAAGAGGTGACCGCCGCCTCGCGTACCACCGAGGACGTCGAAGACGCACCGAGCTCGGTCAGCATCATTTCTCAGCGCGAGCTTTCTGCCATGCGCTACCCAACCATAGGCGAGGCGCTGCGCGGCTTGCCTGGCGTCTACGCCTGGAACGATCGCAGCTATTTGACGGTCGGCTTTCGCGGCCTAGGCCGGCTGGGCGGCTACGGCAATCGTGTGCTGGTGCTAGTCGACGGGCAACCACTGAACGACAACTGGCTTGGCTCGTCGTACTTGGGTTACGATGCGCGCGTCGGTCTGGAGGACGTCGAGCGCATCGAGGTCGTGCGCGGCCCGGGCTCTGTGCTCTACGGCACGAACGCTTTCTCCGGCGTGATCAACCTCGTGACACGCAAGCCGACACGGTCTGGCGGTGAAGTCGGCGTGTCCACCGCCGACAGCGGCGTGGCGCGCGCACGCGTCCGCGCCAACGTCCCGCTCGGCGCGGGCTCTGGACTCTGGACCAGCGCGGCAGTAGCGCGCAGCCGCGGGCGCAGCTTCTACTTCCCGGAGCTGGATGCCACCTCACGCGACGCGGACGGATTCAAGGCCGGTACCGTCGAAGGCCGCTACTATCGCAAGTGGTTCAGCGCCGGCTGGTACCTGCAATCGCACCACAAGCAGCTGCCGACCGGCGAGTACGAGACACTGCTCGCGGATGCTCGCTCGGCCCAGACCGATTCGCGCGCTTCGCTCGAGCTCAAGGCGGAGCCTACCTGGGGCAGCGCCGTGCGCACTATGACGCGGCTGCACGGTAACCACTATCGGTTCGATGGCGACTACGCCCGATTGCCCGTTGACGGCGGTCTGGAGCGCGACACCTTCAGAGGCTCGTGGGTCGGGCTAGAGCAGCGCTTGGAGCTTTCGCCGTCGCCGCTATTCAAGCTCACCTTGGGCGGCGAAGGGCAACTTCACTTCCAGGCCGAGCAGAAGGCGAGCGACGAGACCGGTACCTTCCTGTCCGACTCCCGCCCCTACCAGGTCGGTGCAGCCTATCTGCTCACAGACCTGCATCCGAGCGAACGAGTGCACGTGTCGGCTGGCGTGCGCCTCGACGCTTATTCGACCTTTGGCAACTCGCTGAATCCGCGGCTAGCAGTCGTCACACAGCCCTACGGCAGCGGCACCAGCAAGCTGATGTTGGGCAGAGCCTTCCGCGCGCCGAGCGTTTACGAGCTCTATTATAACGATGGCGGTTTCACCCAAGTAGAGAGCCCGAGCATCGGTCCCGAGAGCATCTATTCCGCAGAGCTCGAGCATTCACATCGCTTCTCGCCGACCGTCGCCGGCTCGCTCGCGGTCTTCGGCAACTACGTGCAAAACCTGGTGCTCAGCGAGGGCAGCGCCGACGAAACCGACCCGCTTCACTATGTCAACTCCGACGCTCCGATTGGCACGCTAGGCGCCGAAGCTACGCTGCGTCGCGATTGGCGCCAAGGCTACATGCTGGCCGTCAGCTACAGCTTCCAGCGCTCGCGTTTCCTGAGCCAGGACTCGCTAGCTGCGCTCTTCGGCTTCGAGCAGAGTCCGGAGTTTCGACGCGTGGCCAACTCTCCGGAGCACCTGGCTTCGGTCAAGGGCGCACTGCCGATCCTCGGGCGTGCGCTGATGCTCGCGTCACGGCTCAGTGTCGAGAGCGGCCGCTTCGATCGCAACGAGCGGGTCACCGAAGCCAGCCAAACGCGCACCGATCCCTTCGTGATCTGGGATTTGGTCGTGACCGGTAAGGAAGATCGCCTGGGTTTTTCGTGGGCAGCTGGCGTGTACAACGCCTTCGACTGGCGCTACGGCGTGCCCGTTAGCGCCGAGTTCAGCCAACGCACCATCACCCAAGACGGCCGCAGCTTCCTCTTCTCCGCCGACCTCGCCTTCTAAACCAAGCGAGGAGCCACCCACGGCCAAGCTGGGTGGGGCTTACTCTCGCCGGGGCCAACGTTGGCACTCGCGAAGCGTTCATGTGGCGGTGACGCGAGCGCCGACGAGCGAATGGACGGATCCGGAGTCGTAACAGGGCGGCTCGGCGTTCTCCGAACCGACACGGAACATCGGATTGAGCGCCGTCTCCCGAGCCGGGGAATGGCGATCTGCCGCGGGCTAGGAAGCTACCCGGGACGAGCAGCTCCTGGCGGAGCAGGTGAGCCGCCACCAGCACCGAGCCTCGCTTGGGCTCGTTGACGTTGCGGATGAGCCACGTCGTGCTGGTGTCGTAGATGGGGCAATTGGAGTTCGGGCTCTTCGGCACCGAGTTCGTCGCCGCACAACCGCCATCGTTGGTCTCCGTCGCCTGGCGTTTGACCAGATCGATCAGACCCGCGTCGGTCGGGTTGGTCAGGTAGGCGTCGTCCTTGGCGTAGTAAGCCCCAGGATCGCTCGGAATGTGCGGAACTATCGGCATGTAGTCGTTGATGTCACGGTGCTCGGGCCCATTGAACCTGTCCTCGGTAAAGCGCGGCAGCGGTACACCTATGGGCAGGGTGCGCAGGTCGAGCGCCTGCATCTCTGCCATCGCGGCGTGCGCGTCGGCAAGGCTCACGACCTGCCGGACGCGACCTTCAGGCCGCGCCGGTTGAGCTCGTCGAGGAACGCGACGTCCTGTTCCGTCGGCGTGTTGCCTGGCAAGACTCGTGTCGCGTTTACCCTCGCGTCAATTCAACACCAGAGACGCCACGTCGGCTATCCCACCTTCGCCTCGTTGCCACTTGCTCGCCGGGAGTGCTCCGCGTTGGTTCAACGCGCTTCCCAGGGAAACCCTCCACCACGAGGCCTCCGAGGCACGACCAAAGCAAGATTCGTTTGCGGATGCGTTGCGCGCAGGCGCAGCCCCTCTCACTTCGACCTGATGATGAAGGGTCAGCCCTTCAGCCAGTCCAATGGCCCGGAGCCCGCGTTGCCGAACGTATCGATGTCACTCAAACCCGCGTGACGAATGATGGATACGAACAGGTTATGCATGACCATGGCCCGGGCTTTGTCGTCTCCTGATGCTTCGAAGTGCCGCCCGGTCTTGAACTGGCCGCCACTGTTGCCAAAGAGCATGACCGGGATGTTCCTATTGGTGTGCGGCAGTCCGGCCCCAAACTCGGAGGTCCACAGCACCAAGGTCGAGTCCAAGAGCGGAACGCCGTCCGCGTCCTTGTTGTTCTGCAGCTCATCGATGATGTTGGCCACGTGGGTGGAGAACCACTGGTAGAAGGTCTGCAAGGACGGCAGGGTGCCGGGGTTGTCACGACCTTGATGCGTCCAGGCGTGCATTTGCGGACCCGAATCGCCGGAGTCGACTTCAGCCGACGACGCCACACCGTACTTTTCCGGGATCGAGAAGCGGGCGGCCCCTGGAGCGAAGGAGACTGCGATAACCCGAGTGATGTCGCAGATGAACGAGAGTGGGATCAGCTTCGTGAACGATTCCATCGCGACGTCCCGCGTCTCTCGTTGGCTAAAGTTCGTTTTCTCCGGCAGGTCGGCGACGGGCCCCGTGGGCATCTTGCATTCCAGGGCGGGTGCAGTCATCGCGACCGAGAGGCTCTTTTCCAGGGTCTCGATGTTCGAACAGTGAAAATCCAACATCGTGCGTCCCTCGGCGCCGAGGCGGCCCCGCAGACGCGAGCAGTCCTCGCGGATGTGGTCGAGAATGAACCGCTTTCGGCTCAGAGCCTCGTCGACCATTGCCATGCCGTTGCTCGAGCCAAAACTGGGGGCGAGGGCGGCGAGCGCGGTGTAAGGGTTGCTGACGGGGGCGACGGGTTGCCCGGCGGCTTCGTAGAAGGGGCCGTCGGCATTGTCGTACAAGCCCCACAGCAGCGAGCGCTTCGGCGTGATTACCCCACGCTGGAAGAGCTGCTGACCGAGGTACTGGTCGAGTGACGGCCCGGTACCGGTGCTGGTGCCCTCCGTGCACCGCGCGGTGAGCGCACCGGCGGTGCCCGATTGGTGGCCGTACTCGTCCACCTTGCCGAACGGCACCCCGGGCACATGGACGCCGCGGAAGAACAAGCCGTCGGCAATGTGACGCTGGAGAGGGCTCCACCAGGGGTGCAGGGTGAAGGCGGTTTCATTGCCTTGCGTCGGGCCCACTTCGTGCTGCGGCCCGTTGGGGGTGAAGATGATCACCACGCGTTTCGGACGATCGGTCGCAGCGCTGGAGCTGCGCGCGGTCAGCAGGGACGGCAAGGCGCCACAAGCGGCGGCCGCAAGACCCGCACCCAAGACTCGTCGTCGCGGTAGTTTCATGGCGCACCTGCTCGAACTTGGGCAAAAGTTTCGGAGCCAACCAAGGCCTTGAGGACTTCAGTCACCGCTGCTCCCTGGGTCACGGTGCTGGTTTGGAAGCCGTCCATGAATGCCTTGTCCGGCTCGCCTTCGAAGCGCCCAAACGTCCAGCGGAACATCCGTCGCGCAACGCAACGCGCGGTGTTCGGGTGACCCGCGAGCTTCATTACGAGGTCGGGCGCGTTCTGAAACGCAACGTTGTCTCCGCCGACCGGGACCACACCCGCGGTGTCGTAGGGTCGGCCGAGCCCGTCATTTGCTTGGTACCGCCCCACCGGGTCGTAGGCAAGGAAGGCAAAACCTGGTGGTCCGATCCGGGTATGACAAGTGCTGCACGATGGCCCCGCGGTCATGCCCTCCAGCTTCTGGCGCAAGGTTTCTCCTTGCACGGGAGTCACATCGACGCTGGGGATTTGAACTGGCTTCCCGATCACTTCGCAGAGCATGCGCTCATAGATGAACTTTCCGATCGGGAAGGGCGACGCACCACTCTCCTTGGTGTGCGCCGCGAGCACCGCGGGATGCGTCAAGACGCCACGACGCTCGGCGGTCTTGAGCGCAAGGGGTCCAAAATCACTGCTGGTTGCTCCGTCGATCCCCAGAAAACCGGCCATGCTTTGATTGGCTACGAAACGATCCACATCCAACAGGCGGAGAAAATCGCGTTCCTTGTCGAAGAGCACATCGTCAACCAGCAAACCGAGGCTTTCCAGCGCGTCCGCGGCATAGTTCGGCGGAGTCGCCTTGAGGACTTCAGGGTCTTTGTTTTCGATTTTGCCTTCCGAGAGGCCGAGCCAATCGAACACGAATCCCCGCATGCCGAGGCGCGCGTCTGAGCCGGTGATGAGACGGTCGAGCTGGGCGAGCCGCCCCGCGGGCGATTGCAAGGCCCCGGAAGCGGCCGCGTCCAGCAGAGGCTGATCCGGCCCCGTCTCCCCGAGGAGGTAGCTCAGTCGAGTTGCGATCTCATAGTCGGACAGCTTGCCTACCCCACCGGCTGTTGGTGAGCCGCTGCCGATCTCTTTGCGATACAGAAAGTCAGGTGACGAGAGCGCAGCGGCAACCAGGGTCACCAGGCGAGCCCGGGTTGCGGAGCCCGCGGCCGGAGCGTCGAGGATAGTCAGATAGCGAGCCCGACCTTCCGCGCTGAGCGGCTCCCGAAACGCGCGCACCAGCAGATCGTCGACGTACTTCGCGGCGCAAGCGCGATCATCGAAGCTGCATCCCGCACCGTCGCGCGCGACGACCGTCTGGGCGACCTGAAGGCCGAGGGAGTAGTAGGCGTCGACGTCGTCAAGCCCGACACCCTGCGCCGCCGCGATCTGTCCGTGACCTGCCACTTGCTGCTCCAAGGGCACCAGGTTGGCGTCGACCTTGACGCCCAAGAGCGACTCGATGCTGTGAGAGTACTCACGCCGTGTCAGCAGGCGAACGCCGGGAGAAGTTCGGTAGTCCGGCAGACCGTCGGCGCCGATAGGCCGCGCTGTACCGGCGCCCGAGGCCGCGGGGTCGCTAGCAGGGTCGCTAGCGCGGCCGACAGCTCCGGCGCCCGAACTCGACCCAATAATCTGTGCTTCGCAGGAGAGCAACGCGGAGAGCGCGGTCAGCGCGGTCAGCGCCCGGCAACACGTCAGCGCAGAGCCTCGCCACCGCAGCGCAACGTGCTGCCAGGGCGATGCGTGGCTCGGGCTGATTGGCGTCACGCCCGAACCGAAGCTGCCAAGGATCCGGCTGACGATGCGACCCGGCGTGCCTGCCATGAAGAACGTCATGCCTTGCCGACCATGACCCTCGGGTTGGCTGAGTTCGGTGCCAATAAGTACGGTCGGGTTGTCGAGCAGCGTCTTGCCACCGGGGTCCAGCGAGTCTGGGATCTTGTTCATGTTGTCGAGGAAACGAGCGGTCATCTGCATCTCCCAGTTGATCACCGACCCGATGGCG
>Ga0163144_10017798_pt1 | contig 14442 bp, 16 predicted proteins | sample OliLak19BULKMAT1_FD_123175 | JGI IMG/M metagenome (GOLD analysis project Ga0163144, IMG submission 123175) | Freshwater microbial mat bacterial communities from Lake Vanda, McMurdo Dry Valleys, Antarctica - Oligotrophic Lake LV.19.BULKMAT1 | ecosystem: Environmental > Aquatic > Freshwater >... | reverse complement strand
GCGTCGCCGAGTCTCGCGTCGCCGAGTCTCGCGTCGCCCGAACACGCGACGCCCGGTGATGCGCGGCGCGCCCGTGCGATTGCGTGGATCGCCGGCCTCCACGAGGATGTCACCGCACTCTTCACGCGGCTGGACCGCGGTGGCACGTTCCGCGAAGATCGGTGGGACCGCGCCGAAGGGGGCGGTGGCCATTCGCGCGTGATGATCGAGGGCGCGACCTTCGAGAAGGGTGGGGTGAATCGCAGCGTGGTGTATGGTCGGCTGCCCGCCGCGGCGGCCGCGAAGCTCGGAGGCCGCGGTGTGTCGGACGGCGAATCGCTCTTCTTCGCGACCGGGGTCAGTCTGGTGTTCCATCCCCGCAGTCCGATGATCCCGACCGTGCACCTCAACGTGCGCTACTTCGAGATCAGCGATGACGACGGCAATCTGCGTGACGCCTGGTATGGCGGCGGGACCGACATCACGCCGATGTATCCGTTCCCTGATGACGTGCAGCACTTTCATCGGACGCTGGCATCGGTGTGCAACCGCTTCCATCCCTCGCTCCACACGCGCTTCAAGCCGTGGTGCGACGAATACTTCCGCAATACGCACCGCGACAACGAAACGCGTGGCTGCGGCGGCGTGTTCTTCGATCATCTCCGACCGGGCGAAGATGAGAGCGGCATGGATCCGGAGACGACGATGGCGTTCGTCGATGCCGTTGGCCGCAGCCTGATCGAGGCCTACGGGCCGATCGTCGAGCGACGCCGACAGGTGGACTACGGCGACCGTGAGCGGTCCTTCCAGCTGGTGCGACGCGGGCGATACGTGGAATTCAACCTGGTGCATGATCGCGGCACTCATTTCGGCTTGCACACCGCCGCGCGCATCGAGAGTGTGCTGATGAGCATGCCGCCGCTGGCCGCGTGGCCATACGCCCCGACCTGGCCAGCCGACAGCTTCGAGTCCGCGCTGCTGCGCATGCTCGAGCCGCGCGACTGGCTCACCGACTGATCGCTGTGTCGTCGGCTCCCCACGTCATCGTCTGCGGAGCCGGGGTGACCGGTCTCACCACGGCGTGGCACCTGCGCCGTGCAGGGGCGGACGTGACGCTGGTCGAGGCCAGTGACGATGTCGGTGGTGTGATGCAGAGCAGCCGCCGTGACGGCTATCTCGTCGAGCATGGGCCGAACTCGTGCCAGCTCACCGGCGAGTTGTCCGCATTGCTCGATGCACTCGGGCTCAATGGACTGATGCGCCTCGCGGCGCCACAGGCACAGCGCCGATTCATCGTTCGCGATGGTCGCGCGCTCGCCGTGCCGATGTCGCCGCTTGCCATGCTGCGCTCGCCGCTGTTCAGTCTCGGCGCGAAACTTCGCATTTTGTGCGAACCGTTCGTCCGCCCGCGCACCGATGCGTCCGACGAATCCGTTGCGTCGTTCGTTCGACGTCGGCTCGGCGTTGAGCCGCTCACGTATGCGGTGGATCCGTTCGTCTCAGGCGTCTACGCTGGTGACCCCGAGCGGCTCAGCATTTCGCACGCGTTTCCACGACTGGCGGCGCTCGAACGTGAGCATGGGTCACTCGTGCGCGGCATGATCGCCGGTGCGAGGAAGGCGCGCGCCGCGCGTGGAGACAGCGGGCGTGCTCCGGCGCGGCAGTCGATCGTCTCGTTCCCTGATGGCATGGGCACGTTGCCCCACGCGCTGGCTGAGGCACTGGGGGGCGGGAACATTCTCCGACGCTCGCGCGTGACCGCCATCGAGCCAGGCGACGGCGGCGCGAGTCTGGTCACCGTCGAACGCGGTGCCGACACGTTCACCCTGCCGGCCGACGCCGTTGTTTCCACGCTGCCGATGCATGCGGTTGCGTCGATCCGGCTTCCGGCAGATGCCGCGGCAGCGGTTGCTCAGATGACATCACTGCCATATCCGGCGGTGATCTCTCTGGCGCTGGGGTTCAGACGTGCGGAGATATCGCATGCGCTCGACGGCTTTGGCTGCCTGATCCCGAGTGCCGAGCGGCGAGTGACGCTCGGTGTGCTCTTCTCGAGCACGCTCTTCGCGAATCGTGCACCGGACGGGCATGTCTTGCTCACCTGTTTCGTGGGCGGCACGCGCCATCCGGAACTCGGTACCGCGAGCACGGAGTCGTTGCTCGGTATCGTCCTGCCGGAGCTGGCGGAGTTGCTCGGCGTCGCTGGCGCACCGACGTTCGTGCAGCGCACCACCTGGCCCCATGCGATTCCGCAGTACGATCTCGGCCACGACGCGTACGGGCACGCGGCGGACGCCATCGAAGCGATGGTGCCCGGGCTGATCATCGACGGGCAGTTTCGTCGGGGCGTGAGCGTTGGCGACTGTGTCGCGGCCGGCGCGCAGATCGCGCAGCGGGCGCTGACACTGGCCGAGGTTCGCCGGAGGCACCGAAGCGCCGGCGGCGCGCCACCAGACGCGGCATCGCTGGAACGCGACGTGCCAGCCAGCGTTGAACTGAGCCCGCAGCAGCGTCCGACTGCCGCCGGTTAGATTCACGGGTATGACCGACGCACTCGATGTCCTCGCCATCATGGCGCATCCCGACGACGTGGAGCTGGCGTGCGGCGGCACGCTGCTGGCGAGTGTCGCGCGCGGTCGCCGGGTCGGTATCGTCGATCTGACGGCGGGTGAAACCGGCAGTCGTGGCACCGTGGATATCCGGGCGTCTGAAGCGCAGGAGGCGGCGCGCATCCTCGGGGTCTCGGTGCGCGAGAACCTGCGGCTGCCGGATGCCCATCTCGTGAACTCATCTGACACGCGTGATGCCGTCATCCGTGCGATCCGGCGCCATCGACCCGCGATCGTCATCACCCATGCGCGCGAAGGTCGACACCCCGATCACATTGCCGCCGCGCAGCTGGTTCGCGATGCGTGCTTTCTGGCGGGGCTGAAGAATCGGCTCCCCGAGCTCCCGGCATTCCGCCCCCGCAAGGTCGTGCACTGTCTGACGTACCGTGAGGATGCGATCACGCCGTCGTTCGTCGTCGACATCAGCGACGTGTTCGAACAGAAACTGGCGGCGATCCGCTGCTATCGCTCGCAGTTCGACGGCGCCACGCAGGCCGGCGAGGTGTACCCGAACGGCGAGCCACTGCTGGACGTGATCCGACATCAGGCCGCGCACTACGGCACGATGATCCGCGCGCGCTACGGCGAGCCGTTCCACACGACCGAAACCGTGCGCGTCGCGGACATCGCGTCGCTCGACGTCCCGACATTCTGAGCGCGTGCGGCGGTGACCCGATACGACATCAGCGTGGCCTATGGCGCGGCGACACCAGCGTGGCCCGGCGATACGCCATACTCATGCGGCTGGGCCTGGGAGATGGCCACGGGAGCCAGCGTGAATGTCGGCAGGGTGGTGACCAGCTGGCACGTCGGCACGCACGCCGATGCTCCGCTGCACGTCTCCCCGACTGGCGCCGCCAGCGAACTCCTGCCGCTGGCGGCGTTCCATGGTCCCGCCACCGTCGTGGATGCCCGCAAGGCGACGCCGGGCAGCACCATCACCACCGAGTGGCTCACGGAGGCACTGCAAGGCCGCACGCTTTCGGCTCGGCTACTGCTGTGTACCGGTTGCAGTGTGGCGTCAGGACGGTTTCCCGACGCCTGGCCCACGCTCACATCCGAGGCCGCGGACTGGCTGACCCGCGGCGGGCTCCGGTTGTTCGGGACCGACGCGCCGAGCGTGGACGAGCGGACCGCGGCCAACCTCGTCGTCCATCACGCGCTGTTTGGCGGCGGGGCGTACGTTCTCGAGAACCTCTCCCTCGTGGGGGTCCCGGCCGGCGAGTACCGGATCAGCGCCTTCCCCGTCCTCGTCACGGGGGCCGATGCCGCGCCGGTCCGTGCAGTGCTGGAAACCGACGCACCGTAGGCACTTCGGTCGCCTCGGTCGTATCTTGCTCCGTCATGGCACCGCCCATCTACCTCGATCACGCCGCCACTACTCCCGTTCGTTCGGAGGTGCTGGAGGCCATGACGCCCTTTTTCGGGGCGCGGTTCGGCAATCCGTCCAGTGTGCACCGATTTGGCCGCGATGCCCGCACCGCGCTCGACGAAGCCCGATCGCGGGTCGCCGCCTGTCTGCACGCGCAGCCGGACGAAATCGTCTTCACGTCTGGCGGTACGGAGGGCGACAACCTGGCCATCATCGGTCCCTGGCGGATGCGGCGGGCGCAGGGGCGCAACGCGGTGGTCACCAGCCCGACCGAGCACAAGGCGGTGCTCGAGGTGGTGCACCAGATTGCGCGCGAGGGTGGCGAGGAGCGGCTGTTGGCGGTCACCGCGGACGGCGTCATCGATCTTCGTTCGCTCGACGGCATCGTGGACGAGCAGGTCGCGGTCTGCTCCGTGATGTGGATCAACAACGAGATCGGCGTGGTGCAGGACATCCCCGCAATCGGCGCACGCGCACGAGCGGTCGGCGCGCTGATGCATACGGATGCGGTTCAGGCGTTCGGCAAGATTCCGATCGACGTGACGCGGCTGCCGGTCGACCTGTTGTGTCTGAGCGGACACAAGATCGGTGCGCCGAAGGGCATCGGTGCGATGTACCTCCGTCGCGGGACGCCCTTCGAACCACTGTTCCATGGCGGATCACAGGATCGTGGGCGTCGACCGGGGACGGAGAATGTCGCCTTCGCCGTTGGATTGGCGGTGGCGGCCGAGCTGCAGCTGGTTGAGCGCGAACGCGAGTGTGCGCGTCTCGGTGCGATGCGAGACGCACTGCAGGCGGCGATTCTGGCGCGCGTGCCCGACGCCGTGATTCATGGCGCACGGGTGCAGCGCGCGCCGCACATCCTGAACCTGAGTGTGCCGGGCACCGACAGCGAAAGCCTGCTGATGGCGCTCGACCTGGCCGGCATCGCCGCCAGTGGCGGCTCCGCGTGTCAGAGCGGGAGTGTGTCGCCAAGCCACGTGCTGAGCGCGATGGGCGTGTCACGCGGCCTGGCGGGCGCCGCAGTGCGTCTGTCAGTCGGCATGCTGAGCACCGATGCCGACATCGCGCGGGTCAGCGATGTGTTTCCGGCGCTGGTCGAAAAGGCCCGACGCCTCGCAGGCGCCGCGTAGTCCAATGCCGGGTCGCCGTGTGCTGGTCGCGATGAGTGGTGGCGTCGACAGTTCGGTCGCCGCCGCGCTGCTCCACGAGCAGGGGTATGAGATCATCGGCGCCACCATGAAGCTGTTCTGCCATGGCGAGGATCTGCCGGACCGCCCCTGCTGCTCGCTCGACAGCGTCAACGATGCGCGCCGGGTGTGCCAGCAGCTCGGCGTGCCGCACTACGTGCTCAATCTCGAGAGTGCGTTCGGCCGCGACGTGGTGCAGGATTTCGTCGATGAGTACAGTCGTGGACGCACCCCGATTCCCTGTGTCCGGTGCAATACGTTCACCAAGTTCCGTGATCTGGCGCGCAAGGCCGAGGCGCTCGAATGCGACTGGATCGCAACCGGCCACTACGCGCGCGCCCACGACGGCGACATGTACCGCGGCCGCGATCACGCCAAGGACCAGACGTACTTCCTGTGGGGCGTGGAGCGGCACGTCGTGGCGCGGCTGCTGCTGCCGGTCGGGGCGCAGACGAAGGCCGAGACGCGCGCCATCGCACATCGGCTGGGCCTGGAAGTCATCGCCGAGAAGACCGAGAGCCAGGATATCTGCTTTGTTCCTGACGGCGACCATCTGAAGATCATCCGGCGCGAACTGGGGGATGACGCTCCGGCCTTGCAGCGGGGACCGTTCGTCCTGCAGGACGGCACGGCAGTCGGCGAGCACGATGGATATGCGCGATTCACCGTCGGGCAGCGCAAGGGCGTGCCGGGCGGATTTGCGGCGCCGATGTTCGTGGTCGCGATCGAGCCAGAGACACGCTCGGTGGTCCTCGGCCCCCGCGCGGCGCTGCTGGGGCGCGGCCTGGTTGCCCGTGGCATGCGATGGATGTGCGCGGCACCGCTGGGTGTCGGCGACCGCGTGTCGGTGCAGCACCGCCACCGGGCGACGCCCGTCGCAGCGGAAATCGTGCGCATCGATGGCGATGAGATCGAGCTGGCACTCGATGCCCCGCTGAGTGCGATCACTCCCGGCCAGTCGATGGTGCTGTACGACGGCGAGCGGCTCCTTGGTGGCGGGTTCATCGAGTCAGGATCCTCCGCCCCGCGGCGCCTGAGCCTGCCGGTGCTGGTGTAACTGGCGGCCTGCGGTACCACGCGGTAAGCTCACGATCCAATCGCTCACGAGGACCGTGCATGCCCAGCGTCAAGGATCTGCTCGTCAGGAAGGGAACCGCCGTGATCGCGGTCGCGCCCGAGAATACCGTGCTCGACGCGGCGCACATCATGAATGAGAAAGGGATCGGAGGCGTCGTCGTGATGCGCGACTCGGTGCTGGTCGGCATCTTCACCGAGCGGGACATCATGCGTCGGGTGGTCGCGGCCGGCCGCGATCCGAAGACCACGCTGGTCAGCGAGGTGATGACCACCGAGTGCCTCACGATCACGGCGGATGTGCAGATCCCGGTGTGCCGGGCCATGATGACGACCCGCCGGATCCGCCACCTGCCGGTGATGCACGATGGGGGAGTCGTTGGCGTGGTGACCTCCGGCGACATCCTTGCCTTTGAGGTCACCGAGGCCGAAGCACAGATCGAACAGCTCCAGAAGTACGTGTTCGACGTGCGATAGCGGCCCGCGCGCGCCCGTGCGCGCACGGGCTGTCAGATTTCGCCGCGAAGTTGCGTGAGGTACCCGCGCATGTACTCCGTGCGTCGCGCGCCCTCGCGTCGACCGGCGTCGGTCTGCATCGTACCGGCAAGCGTGAGCAGCTTGGTATGGAAATGATCGAGGCTCGCAACGCGATCGTCGGGCGGTCGCTGTTCGGCGAACGGATCGGCCACGTCATAGAGCACGTGACCCAGCTGACCACCCAGCATCAGGCAGCGCGCAATCCCAATGGCACCAAGTGCATCGAGGCGATCTGCATCCTGGACCACGCGCGCTTCGACGGTGTGCGGTGCGATGCGCGCGCTGAAGCTGTGGGCTGCGATGGCATGATGAATCCCATCGTGCAGCGCGGCCGGATAGCCGATGTGCACCAGCAGACGCACGGCGACATCGGCCGCCATCACCGAGGCCCGTGGACGGTCGGGTGACGTGACCGGAACGTGCACACAGTCGTGCAGCCAGGCAGCCGGCAGCACGATGTCGATCGCGGCGCATTCGTCCGCCGCCAATCGACCGGCCATGGACACCACACGGGAGAGGTGTGCCATGTCATGCGCGGCATCCGCACGCGCGCCGGTTTCGTGTGCGAACGCTTCGATTGCAGCGCGATGTGCACTCCATGCCGTCGCTGCTCCGATCACCGCCGTCTCGGACGTCAGAACTTCAGGCCTCCGGCCTCGGCGAATTCGCGCATCAGTTTTTCCTGTGCCTCAGTGAGCGTCTCGGGCACGGTGATCTGTACGTCGACGAGCAGATCGCCGCGCTTTCCATCCTTCTCGATCCCCTGGCCTCGCACCCGGAATCGCTTGCCGCTCGGTGTTCCGCTGGGAATGCGCAGCGCGACCCGCGTGCCATCGAGGGTCTTCAGCTGGATTTTAGAGCCGAGCGTCGCCTGCGCGATGTTGATCGGCACCCCGAGAATCAGGTCCAGGCCATCACGCGTGTAGGCGCGGTCCGTCAGCACCTGAAAGGTGATGATCAGATCGCCCGTCGGGCCGCCACTCTGTCCACGCGAGCCCTGTTCCTTCAGCCGGACGCGCGAACCGCTCTCGGCGCCGCTTGGCACCGTGATGTTCACCTTGCGACGCGAACGCACCTGACCGGCGCCGTTGCAGGCGCCACACTTTTCGCTCGGAATCGTGCCGCGACCCAGACATGCCGGGCACGGCCGGTTGACCGCGAACCCGCCCTGCCCGAAGCTGATCGTTCCGCGACCACCACACTCGCCGCAGGTCTGGATTCTGGCGCCCGGCGCGGCGCCATTGCCCTTGCAGACAGGGCACTCTTCGACCAGGTCCAGCTCCACCGGCACCTTGCCACCGGTCGCTGCGGTGCGGAACGGAATCTCGACGGTGAGCTCGACGTCCTGCCCGCGTTCGGCCGCGCGCGCGCCTTTTGCGCGGCCGCCGAACACGCTGCCGAACAGATCGCCAAGCCCACCGAGCCCGCCGATATCAAAATCATCGAAGCGCGCATTGCCCACTCCCTGCGCACCGGCCGCGCTCCCTGAGGGTGGCGGCGCCGGTCGACGGGCACTGGTCTGTGCGTTCCGCCAGGCATCGCCAAAGCCGCCGACCGCCCCGTACTTGCGCATGTCGTCGTATTGCTTCCGCTTCGTGTCGTCGCCCAGCACGGTGTAGGCCTCGGAAATTTCCTTGAAGCGCTCCGCGGCCTTCGGGTCCGACTTGTTTGAATCGGGATGATACTTTTTTGCCAGCCGCCGGTACTGCTTCTTGATCTCGTCGCCGGTCGCCGTGGACGAGACACCGAGGACGGCGTAAAAATCAGCGTTCGAGGGAGCCATGTGTGCGCGTCAGCGCGAGGAGTCGGTCAACCGTTCCACTGCCGCACGACCACGCGCGCGGGGCGGAGCAGCATGCCGTTGTACATGTAGCCGACCTGATACACGGCGCCGACGGTGTGGTCCTGTTCGGCCGACGTGGCGGGCTGCGTGGTCACCGCTTCGTGCATCGCGGGATCGAATGGCTGATCCGCTGGATCGATGACGGTGAGTCCACCCGCCGTCAGTTCCTTGAACACCTTGCGCGCAACCAGCGCCGCCCCTTCCACCATCATCGGGACGCTGGCGCTGGCGACATCGACATTCGCGAAGCGCGTCAGGTCATCGAGCGGATCCATCAGCAGTTTCACGAGATCGGCCTGCGCCCGTCCGCGCTCGTCCTGCCGCTCCTTCATCGTACGCTTGCGGAAATTATCGTACTCGGCGGCAAGCCGCAGATATTTGTCATTTGCCGCGTCGAACTGTCCACGCATCGTCTCGAGCTCCGCCGCAACCGTCGCCATCGGATCCGCAACAGTGGCATCGACGATGTCGTCGACAGTGGGCTGTGGATCGGAAGAGGCTCTATGCAGGTCCATCGGGTGAACTCCTGGGGGTCAGGCGCGCGTTCGCGACGCGGGCGGGCTCGGTCGAGTACTGAAAGCACACAGATCGCAACCGGCGTTCCCATCGTGTCTGCCGCTCTGGCAGATGGGTCGCGGTAGCGGTCAGATCATCTGCCAAATCTACGCCAGCGGGAGCAGATTGTGTCACGCGGTGGTCAGGAGTGCGCGTCGAATCAGGTCCATCGCGCCCTGTGTGGCCCGGTGCCGGATCTCGGCGCGGTCGCCGATGTAGACGGCGCGCAGCGCCCTGGTCGCTCCTCGCACGTCGAGCGCGATCCAGACGGTGCCAACCGGCTTCTCGGGTGTGCCTCCATCCGGCCCCGCGATCCCCGTGATGCCGACGCCGATGCTCGCGCCCGTCATGCCGCGCACGCCGCGCGCCATCTGCACGGCGACGGTCTCGCTCACGGCACCATACTCCTCGATATCCTCCGCGGCGACGCCAAGCTCCTGCTCCTTGACCGAGTTTGCGTAGGCAATCACGCCACCGAGCACGACCCTGCTCGCGCCGGGAACTTCGGTGAGTCGGGCCGCGAGCAGTCCCCCGGTGCAACTCTCCGCCACGGCGATCGTGTCGCCACTCGCCGCGCACAGGTCGAGCACGACCGATGCCATCGAGACGCCATCGGTCGCATAGGCCTGAATGCCGACGGCGGCGCGGATCTGCTCCACCGCAGCATCCAGTCGCGCCGCAGCATCGGCGGCGGCGAGCCCTCGCGCCGTGACCCGGAGATCGACGCCGTCATGCCCTGGCAGATATGCCAGTGGCAGCCCTTCGACCTGGCGCTTCATCGGGCCGAGCTTGTCGGCCAAGGCGCTCTCGGCGATGCTGGTGGTGCGAACGGAGCGGGACCGGAGGACGGTTCCGCCTCCGCGCGAGGCAAGCCATGGCACGATGTGCACCGTCGTCATGTGTCGCAGCTCGCGGGGTACACCGGGCAGCATGATCACCCAGCGTCCCCTGGCATCCGTGAGTCGCAGGCCTGGCGCCGTGCCCTGCGCGTTTGCGAGCACCTCAGCGCCGTCGGGCACCAGCGCCTGCTGGAGGTTTGACGGCGGCAGCGCGCCGCCACGCCCGCGCGAGGCCCACAGCGCATGCAGTGCGGCAACGATGGCGGGATCCTCGCGCAACTCGCGGCCGAACAGTCTGGCGAGCACTGGGCGCGTGAGATCATCCGCCGTCGGCCCCAGGCCGCCCGTGGTGATCACGCCACCGGTGCGTTCGAGGGCCTGCTGCACCGCATCCGCGATTTCATCCGGATCATCGGCGACGGTGGCGCGACGCGCGATCGGAACACCAATTTCGCCGAGGGCGCGCGCCAGGAAGACGGCGTTCGTATCGACCGTGGTGCCGAGCAGGAGTTCGTCACCGATGGTGACGATCTCAACGGATTCGGTCATTCGGCAGGACCCGGAACGGATTAGCCCGCGTGACTGCGGGTCGGGGCAGCGACCACGCTGCCGTAGCGCTGGACATAGAGTCCGAGCGACCAGAGTGTGAGGGCGACGGCTCCGACCATACTGGCGGCGACGACCGCGCCATTGAAGTAGGCAAAGGCAGACCACCAGTTCCCGTTCCAGCCCTGCTCACGCGCCAGCGTCGCCGCGAAGAACCAGCAGTACGCCGCGCCGATCCAGATGCTCTGGAAGGTGGTCTTCCACTTGGCCGGACCGATGGATGCGATCACGACGCCACGCCGCTTGGCGAGCTCGCGGAAACCGGTCATGAACGCTTCGCGTCCAAGGACGACCAGCACGACCCAGAGGGGAAGCGACAGCCACATCGACGCCAGCAGCGTCGGGAAACGTCCATTCGGCGGCAGTGACTGCACGGCCTGCTGTAGCATCGGCGCCCCGGCGCCGCGCATCAGGTAGTACATCGGGACGAACGTCCCCAACAGCAGCAGTTTGTCCGCCAGCGGATCGAGCCACTTGCCGAGATCGGTGATCAGATTCTCTCGCCGCGCGAGATACCCATCCACGTAGTCCGTGACGGCCGCGACGACAAACAGTGCGAAGGCAATAGCCCGAACGGTCGACCCATTGACGAACGGCAACACAGCCACCAAGGGGGTGATGGCGATCCGGCCGACAGTGAGGGCGTTCGGGAGGTTCACGGGACCGCCGGGGGTCAGCTCGAGGACGCGAGACTCTTGAGGACCAACTTGCTGATCGCCTTCAACGTATCGAAGACGCCGTCACCCGCCACTGCGACCGCCTCGACACTCGAGACGCGTTCGATCCATTCCCCGGTCGGCAGCTGCTCGATGAGCAGTCTGCCCGGGTTGTTCGGGTCTTCCATCGGCCGCTGCCGGGCCGGATCGACCACCTCGAACCCCGGATTGAGCAGCACATCGAGCTCCTCGATGGGTGACGCATTCGGTAGATCGCGCTTGTTGTACTGGATGACAAACGGCATCCGCGTGATGTCGTACCCGTACTCGGCCATGTTGTCATACAGGTTCTGCATGGCTTCGATGTTCGCTTCCTGCCGGTCCACCTGCGAGTCGGCCACGAAGACGACGCCATCCACGCCCTTCAGGATGAGCTTTCGGCTGGCGTTGTAGTAGACCTGGCCCGGGACCGTGTAGAGATGGAAGCGTGTCTTGAAGCCGCGAATCGTCCCGAGATCCACCGGCAGGAAGTCGAAGAACAGTGTCCGCTCGTTCTCGGTGGCGAGTGAAATGAGCTTGCCGCGTGTGTCCGGCGCAACACGCGCATACACATGCTCGAGATTCGTCGTCTTGCCGCCGAGTCCCGGACCGTAGTACACGATCTTGCAGTTGATTTCTCGCGATGCGTAGTTGATGACCGACATGGCGTGGGGGTCGGATTAGCTGAAAAGCCGATCGATGTCGTCTTCGGCACCGGCAAGCAGGTGGGAAGCACCGAATTCGGCGGACTGTGTTTCCGGCGGCCGCGTAAAGACCTGGTTGAGCTCATTGACCGCGGCCTTGAGGCGCAGACGGACCAGTCCGAGCGTCGTCCGCTGATCGAACAAGACGACCAGAATCAGCCGCCGTGCAACGTCGGCGACGTACATCGAATCGCGTTCGCCCTGATGGAACAGCGTCGTGAAGTCGGTCTCGCCGATGAGCCGCGCCAGCTGATCGTTGGCACTGAAGTCTGCCGCAGCCAGCGTTGCGAAGGCCGTGGCATCAAACTGCGGCTGCTCCCCGACGGTCGTCACCAGCTGGCCGGCGCGATCGACCAGCAGCGCGCTCCGACTGTTCGTTTCCTGAAGAAATCCCTGCAGAATGCGCGTGATCGAATCCGCGTCGTCCTGCGTGAATGACCAATGTGATGCGCGAGACATATTGGCGCTCACGACTCGAGAGCAAGTAGAAGTCGAGCCAGCGCGTGTTCAGCGCGGCGGCGAAGCGTCGGACGACGCTCCCAACGAATGTAGTCGCGCAGGAGTCGCGCGTTTTCAACTGACGGCGCGCGCGCCACCCAGCCGATGGCAGCCGCACGCTGCATGGCGGAGGCGGCAAAGAGCTGATCATGCGCCATCGCCTGCTCTCGGCGCCAGGCCAGCGCACCCACGACCACGCCGCCGGCAAAACCAGCCAGCACGTAGGGCAGCGCTCCGCGAGACGACGTCTGGCGCACCACGCGCGTCATGCCATCTCCCGTCGCGCAGACAATGCCTGCGCAATGGTGACACCGTCCGCAAACTCGAGGTCGCCGCCCACGGGCAGCCCGCGCGCGATGCGCGTGATGCGCACGCCCGTCGGCAGCAACTGACGCTGCAGGTGAATCGCGGTGGCTTCGCCTTCCATGGAGGGGTTGGTCGCGAGAATGACTTCGGAAACGGTTCCACGTCGCACCCGATCCACGAGTGCGCTGATTGTCAGATCAGCAGGACCAACGCCATCGAGCGGCGAGATCCGCCCGCCGAGGACATGGTACACCCCCCGGAACTCGGCCGCTCGCTCGATCGCGCCAATATCAGCTGCCTCTTCGACTACGCAGATGGTGTTTCCGTCACGTCGGGGGTCAGCACAGATCCCGCAGCGCGGCGCCTCGGTCAGGTTGAAGCAGATCTCGCACGGCCGGACACGCTCGGTCAAGCCAACCAGCGCGTCGGCCAGCCGACGGCACTGGGCCGGTGGCTGCTTGAGCAGGTGGTACGTCAGCCGGAGCGCTGTCTTGCGACCGATCCCGGGGAGTCGGGCGAGTTCGCTCGCCAACTCGTCAATCGCCGACACAACTCACATGAATGGGAGCTTGAGCCCGGGAATGCCGAGGCCGCCGGCAAGCCGCGCCATCTCTTCCTGGCCGAGCGCTGCCGCCTTCTGCTGGGCATCGCCCACGGCAACCGTCACCAGATCCTCGAGCAGCTCCACATCCCCGCCCGCGACCAGGGATGGATCGATCTTGACGCGCTTGACCGTACCTTTGCCGTCGGCCTCGACGGAAACCATTCCTCCGCCTGCCGCACCGGTCACGGTACGCCTGGCGAGTTCATCTTGCAGTTCAGCCAGCTTGCCCTGCATCTGCTGGGCTTGCTGCATCATTTTCATGATATCCATCGACGGGTGGGGCGAGAGAAACAGTCAGGAAAAGCTACCGGGGATGTCGTGGCTACTCCAGCAGCTCGAGATCGAGCGCCTCGACCGCAGCGCCCAGGACGGGGTCCTGCTTCGAGAGTGCCGCCACCCGCTCCAGCTTCACGCCTTCGGTGGTCAACCGCTCTCGCGGCGCGTCGCGCACGCCGTCGGCCGGTGGCTTGACGTGCACCCGGGTGATGGCCGGCATCACGTCACGGAGGGCATCGGTCAGCTGCAACAGCCCATCGGTCACGACCGGAATGTCGCCCGGATCCTCGCACTCGAGTGTCAGCACGCCGCCCACGGTCACCGCCGTCGGTTGCACGCGATCGAGAAGGGCGGCCAGCATACCGCGGCCCTGCGACTTGAGGGCCGCGATGACCGAGTCCCACTCATCGAGGACGCGGTGCAAGTCGGGGATGGGGCTCGGTGGTGAATCCGGCTGGTATGATGCCCGGGCCACCCGTCGCGGGCTGACCGCCTCTGTCCCGACCGCGACCGCCGACCTGCCCGTATTCGGCGACTGAGGCCCCGATGCGTCGGCACCGACGCGCTCGGCCGGAGGGGCCCACTTGTCGACGGCGGGCCTGGCGCGTGGCGCGTCACTGACGACAGCCCTCGCGGCAACCGCCGGTGCGGCAACCGCCGGTGCGGCAACCGCCGGTGCGGCAACCGCCGGTGCGGCAACCGCCGGTGCGGCAACCGCCGGTGCGGCAACCGCCGGTGCGGCAACCGCCGGTGCG
>Ga0163144_10017797_pt1 | contig 14442 bp, 15 predicted proteins | sample OliLak19BULKMAT1_FD_123175 | JGI IMG/M metagenome (GOLD analysis project Ga0163144, IMG submission 123175) | Freshwater microbial mat bacterial communities from Lake Vanda, McMurdo Dry Valleys, Antarctica - Oligotrophic Lake LV.19.BULKMAT1 | ecosystem: Environmental > Aquatic > Freshwater >... | reverse complement strand
GAAGCCGAGCGGCGGCGGTCGTACCGGCGGCTCGCGGCCCAGTGGCGGGCGCGGCGGCAGCACCGGCGGCGGTCGTCCAAGTGGCGGCGGGCGGTAGCAGCTATCTGGTTCGAGCGCGTGCGGAGACGCCGTGAGTGCGCGGTACGCGATTCCGGCGTCACGTCATCGCGCTGAACAGGTGATCGATCGCAGCCGCTTCATCTGCACGATCGCACCCGTACGTTTCTCGGAAGACGCGCAGGCGTTCATTCACCACATGAACGCCGAGTTCCCCGACGCGACACACCACTGTTGGGCGTACGTGATCGGTGCGCCTGGCAGCACCGACCGCATCGGCATGTCCGGCGACGGCGAACCGCACGGGACCGCCGGGCGGCCGATGCTGACCGTGCTACTGCACAGCGGCATCGGCGACATCGCGGCGGTCGTGACGCGCTACTACGGCGGCATCAAGCTTGGCACGGGCGGCCTCGTGAAGGCCTACAGCGCCTCCGTGCAGCAAGCGCTTGCCGAGCTCCCGCGCAGTGAACATCGTGAACACATCCTACTGGACGTGACGGTCGCGTATCCGAGCATCAGCGCACTGCAGCAGCTGTGGCCCGTGCACGAAGTGGAGGTGCTCGGCGAGCGCTACGAGGCGGACGTCTCCTTTGCGATACGAGTGCCTGTGGAACGCGCGGCGTCACTGACGCAGGCACTCATGGATGTCACGAGAGGGCAGGCCGTCGTTTCGGCCACCAACCGCAAAAGCAACAGCGACTGACTATCACGGATAGCAACGGATTGACAAGTGATTTTCGGCGATCCAGCAACTGCAACCGACTGACGCGGATGAACGCGGAAACGACGCGGATTCTGCCGATACTGCTGGGAGTTTGTGAACCGAGACAGACCCACCAAAAAGTAGTTGCTGTATGCGCGAAACTCAGAGCCCTTGATCCATGTTCATCCGCGTCAGTCAGTTCTTCGCCGTTGCCGTTGCCTGATCCCCGAAAATCCCTTCTCAATCCGTTGCTATCCGCGATAGTCGGTCGCTGTTTGCTGTTCGACGTTGCTCGCCCTACGACAGCCCCTCAATCGTCCCATCACTCCGAAGGCGCATCTTCTCCGCCGCCGGCTCCTTGCCGAGCCCCGGCATCGTCATGATGTCGCCCGCTTTCGCGACAACGAATCCAGCGCCCGCCGAACCGTACACATCGTTGATGCTGATCCGGAATCCGCGCGGCCGTCCAAGGCGTGTCGGATCGTCAGTCAGCGAGTACTGCGTCTTCGCGATGCACACCGGTGTGGCCCCCATGTCGATCGATTCGAGATAGTCGATCGCACGCGAAGCAGCGGGAGAGAAGTCGACACCATCTGCGCCGTACACGCGCGTCGCAATCGTGTTGATCTTCTCTCGAATTGGAAATGTCGCGTCGTACAGCGGCCTGAAGTCCGCCGTGCCGCCGTCCAGTAACGCGAGCACTTCACGCGCCAGTGCTTCGCCGCCCGCGCCGCCTTCGGCCCACACGTTGCACAGTGCAACCGGTGCTCCCGCACGCGCCGCCTGATCGGCCACCATCTGCAGCTCCGCGTCGGTGTCGCTCAGTCGCACGTTGATCGCCACCACTACCGGCACGCCGAACTGTCGCACGTTCGCGATGTGATGGTCGAGATGTTCGAGGCCACGTTCGAGCGCCCCAAGATCCTCGTGATCGAGCGCGGACTTGTGCGCACCGCCCTGCATCTTGAGTGAACGCACCGTCGCCACCAGCACCGCGTCCTTCAGCAGCAGCGACATGGCACCCGTGGCCTTGAGCGCGCGCGCGCGGATCGGATGCCGATGCGGACCATGCGTCGAACCGACGAGGATGTTGCCCAGTCGCTGTTCGAGGTCGGCCGCGTTGCTGGCCAGTGCGAGAATGGCCATCACCTCACTCGCCGGAATGATCACCCACCGCTCCTCGCGCACGGCACCGTTCGCTGCACCCAGACCGATGATGGCGTGCCGGAGGGCGCGATCGTTCATGTCGATCGTGCGCGGCCAGCTGATGCGCTTCGTGTCGAAACCGAGCGCGTTGCCATGCTGCAGATGATTGTCGAGCAGCGCCGAGAGCAGGGAGTGCGCACTCGAGATCGCGTGGAAGTCGCCGGTGAAATGGAGATTGATGTCCTCCATCGGTACCACTTGCGCATAGCCGCCACCGGCCGCGCCGCCCTTCACGCCGAACACCGGCCCCAGACTCGGCTCGCGCATGCACAGGATCGCGTTCGTGCCCAGCCGTTTGAGCGCCTGTGTGAGACCCACGCTGACCGTGCTCTTTCCTTCGCCCGCCGGCGTCGGGTTGATCGCCGTCACGAGCACCAACCGACCCCGAGGCGGCTGCGACGCAAGCGCCAGCGGCAGCTTGGCCTTGTAGCGCCCGTATTGGTCGATCTCGTCGGCCGCCAACCCCAGATCGGCGGCGACGTCGGTGATCGGGCGCAGGCGCGCCTGTTGCGCGATCTCGATGTCGGACGGAACGGCTGGGCGTAGCACGACGTGCAACTCCGGGCGCACAAAGGGTGGTCGTCAACCAGGTCGAGTCGGTACGGAATTGGTGAGTGCAGAAGTAATGCTCCCGACGACTCCGGCGCTCCCGCGACGGCTGGCCGGGGTGCATGTTGCGTGGGTGCTGATTCCCCTGAGTGGTCGATGACCGTTCGTCCCGCCGCTGGCGCGATACTCCTTGCCGTTACGTGGTCCGTTTCGGCTGCCTGCTCCGGTCGCGGCGACGCATCGGCAGACAGTGCGTTGAATGAGGTGGCCGCGTCGCCGGTCACCGACCTCCGTCCGGATCGCACCGCCGTGCGCGCCGCAGAAGCGGCATTGCTGCAATGGCTCGATCGCTCCCGCGAAACCAACGCCGGGCCCGGTGCGATGCCCGTCGGCAATGATCCGGCCTGTGACGACGGCGGTGGTTCGTGGTTTCCCGCGACATTGCTGGCCGACTATATCCTGTGGGACGTGATTCCGGCCGACGACGGCGCGTGGGCGGTGAGCAACGGCCTGCGCTTTGGCTATCGCGGCTCGGACAGCCTCACCGTCTGGCGTCCCGACGGCAGTTCCTACCAGACGGCGCGCGCGCTCGCCGACTCCATCGTTCGGGCGCACCAGTCGGCGCCTGCGTCTTCGTCTCCGCCATGAGCATTTCGGTTTTCGGTTCGTCCGGTCGTGCAGGTCGCGCGTTCATCGCGGCGGCCAGCGCGGCGGGTCATTCGCTCCGGCTGCACTATCGCTCGGCTCCCGAAGACGAGGCGCCCCCGCTGGCCACCGTCGTGGTGGGTTCGCTCGCCGATCCGACGGCGGTACGCGAAGTGCTGCGCGGTGCCGACGCCGTGGTGGTGCTCTTCGGTCCGCGACCCAAAGCGCGGCACGTGTTCACTGCCAAAGCGACGAAGGCGATTGTCGAAGGGATGCAGGCACAGGGGCTGACGCGGTTGATCTGCCTGACGGGGGCGACGATCGGTGATTCGCAGGGGCATCTGTCGATTCCGATGCGCACGCTGGAATTCGCCATTCGCCGACTTGGCGACGACGAGCAGGCGGACGATCGTACGGCGCAGGAGCGTGTCGTGCGCGCCAGCAAACTCGATTGGACACTCGTCAAACCGCCGCGGCTCACCGACCGCGCGGAAGTGTCCGGCGTGCGCGCCGCACGGGACCTCACCGTCGGGTTGCGCAGTCGCATGAGTCGTGCAACGCTCGCCGCGTTTCTGCTCGAGGAAATCCGCGAGCGGCGCTACCTCCAGCAAGCTGTCTACGTCGAAGGCGCGTAGATTGTCCATTCCTCTTTCCACCGAGTCCGATGGCTGACGTTCGCAAGCTGGTGTGGGATGATGTGCCCCTCGAGGAACTGAACCCGCTGATCAGCCGCCGGCTGATCACGTCGGAGCGCATGATGCTCGCGCATGTGCTGCTCAAGAAAGGCGCGATCGTGCCCGCGCATCATCATCACAACGAGCAGTTCACGTACATCCTGTCGGGCGCGCTGCGCTTCTGGATCGGTGAAGACGCCGATGCGCCGGGCGACACGTATACCGATGTGCACGCCGGCGAAGTGCTGGTGATTCCATCCAATGTGCGTCATCGCGCCGAAGCCCTCGTCGATACACTCGACGTCGACGTCTTCGATCCGCCACGTCAGGACTGGCTGGACGGCAGCGACAACTATCTGCGCGAGTCGAAGTAACCATGGACCTGGGCATTCGTGGCAAGGTCGCGCTGGTGTGCGGTGCCAGCAAAGGCATCGCCTACGCCGCGGCAGAGGAGTTGGCCAAGGAGGGCGTGTCGCTTGCCATCTGCTCGCGCGACGCGCAGTCCATCGGCGACGCGGCCAGGCGACTCGAAGCGCTGGGCGCGCCCGTGCTTGCGGTGGCGGCAGACTTGAGCACCACCGACGGGATCGCGCTGGTGGTCGAGCGCGTGATGGCGCACTACGGTCGCGTGGATATTCTCATCGCCAACACCGGTGGCCCGCCAACCGGCACACCGATGGAGCATTCGTGGGCAGCGTGGGAATCGGCCACGCACCTGCTGCTGCGCAGCGTCGTCGAGCTCACGCGCGCGTTCGTACCCGGCATGCGCGAGCGCCAGTGGGGACGCGTCGTGGCCATCACGTCCAAGGCCGTGAAGTTTCCGGTGAACGCGCTCGTGCTGAGCAACAGTTTGCGCGCGGCGGTCACCGGCTACCTGCGCACACTGGCGACCGATGTCGGTGTGGATGGCGTCACGGTGAATTCCGTACTGCCCGGTCTGACCGATACCGAACGCCTGAGTGCGCTGGCGGCCGCGACGACTGCACGCACCGGTGCCACGCGCGACCACATCTACGAGGGCTGGCGCAACGGCATTCCCGTCCGGCGCCTCGGTCGCCCGGACGAACTCGCCGCGATGATCGCGTTTCTGGCGTCTGATCGCGCTGGCTTCGTGACCGGACAGGCCATCGTGGTGGACGGCGGCGAAGTGGGCACGCTGCTGTAATACGCTGCTGTAATACGCTGCTCTGAATCGTTTCTCTCTCTCTTTCTTCATTACGGTCGATGGCTATTCCCGAAACGCAGTGGATCTGGAAGAACGGTGCGTTCATTCCATGGGCCGATGCACACGTGCACATCCTCAGCCACGCCGTGCAGTTCGGATCGGCGGCGTTCGAGGGGATTCGCTGCTACAGCACGCCCAGGGGAAGCGCGATCTTCCGTCTGCGAGAGCACCTGCAGCGACTGATTCACTCCTGTCACATCTATCGCACCGACATTCCGTACTCGATGGATGAACTCATCGAGGCGTGTCGCAGCACCGTCGTGAAGAACGACATTCCCTTCTGCTACATCCGCCCGATGGTCGTGCGCGGACTGGGGGCGATGGGAATGGCGCCCAACGACAGTCCGATCGAAGTGTATGTGCCGGTGTGGCCATGGGGTGCGTACCTGGGCGACGATGCACTCGCCGCCGGTGTGGATGCCTGCGTGTCGAGCTGGCATCGCATGGCGCCCAACACGGTGCCATCGCTCGCCAAGATCGCCGGCAACTACCTGAGCGGGCAGCTCATCAAGACCGAAGCGATGGCCAACGGCTACGCCGAAGGGATCGCCCTCGGACCGGGCGGCATGGTGAGCGAAGGCGCCGGGCAGAATGTCTTTCTCGTGCAGGACGGCACGCTCATCACCACGCCACTCGACGGCACACTGCTCAGCGGCATCACGCGCGCGAGCATCATTGCGCTCGCCGCACGCGCCGGTATTCCGTTTCGCGAGCAGGCCATTCCGCGCGAGATGCTCTACACGGCCGACGAGGTCTTCTTCACCGGCACCGCGGTGGAACTGACGCCCGTGCGCAGCATCGATCGCATTCGCATTGGCGCGGGCAAGCCGGGGCCGATCACGCTGCAGGTGCAGAAGGACTTTCTCGACATCGTGCACGGCCGCGCTGAGGACACGTTCGGATGGTTGACGTACGTCCGTTGAGTCGCGAGCTGGTTCCTGAGCTGGTTCGTTCGGCGAAGACACGTGACACCGTGTGCCCTGCGGCCGCAATCGAGGTGGGTTGAATGGCGCTCACTTCGACGATGTACGTGTTCGAGATTCAGCTGGCGCACGTCGATCGTGGCGTGTACGACACGCTGCAGCTGCGTGTACCGATGCACCCGTCGGAGTCGGCTGAGTATTTCGTGGCACGCGTGCTGGCCTTTTGTCTCGAGTATCGCGAGGGGATCGCGTTCTCGCGCGGCATTTCCGATCCCGACGAGCCGTCGCTCGCCGTGCGCGATCTGACCGGTGCGTTGCAAGTCTGGATCGAGATCGGTGCACCCGACGCGGCGCGACTGCACAAGGCAAGCAAGGCCGCGCCACGCGTGGCGGTTTACACGCACAAGGATCCGGCGCAGCTGCAACGACAGGTCGCCGGCGAGCGCATTCACAAGGCCGACGCAATCGAGCTCTACGCGATCGATCGTGACTTCATCGATGCGATTGTCGGGCGGCTCGATCGACGCATGAAGCTGGAGCTGTCCGTCACCGACAGTGCGCTCTATCTCGTGCACAACGGCACCACGCTGAGCGGGTCCATCGAGCAGTGGCCGCTGCAACCCGTCTGACCACCCGCTTCCGGAGCGTCCGTCGCATGCGTCCCACGTCACTGCTGCTTGCACTGCCGATCTGTCTCGCGCTTGGGGCCTGCGCATCCTCGCGCGCGACCACGCCGGAGTTTCTCACGCCATTCGGTGCACCGGTGAATCCGTTCTCGCCCGCCGTGCGCGTCGGGAACGTGCTCTATCTCGCCGGCCAGATCGGCACCGATGCATCGGGCGCAGTCGTGAAGGGTGGCATCGATGCCGAGACGCGTCAGACCATGCAGAACATCGCCAATGTGCTGGCGGTGACCGGATCGTCCATGGATCGCGTCTTCAAGTGCACGGTGTTCATGGCCGATATGAAGGAGTGGCCCGCCATGAACGTCGTCTACGCCACCTTCTTCCCAAAGAACAAACCGGCGCGCAGTGCGCTTGGCGCCACCGGGCTCGCGCTCAACGCGCGGGTGGAGATCGAGTGCCTCGCGACGGTGGGACGTTGAACCAGCAGGCGCACCATACGCCGAAGCGGAGGGCGTCATGACAGTCAGCACCAACTATCGCGCGTTCATCATGGAGCAACTGGCACGCGTGCTTCCGGATGTCCGGTCGCGCAGCATGTTCGGGGGCGTTGGTGTGTACAGCAGCGATTATTTCTTTGCGTTGCTCGCCGACGACGCGCTCTACTTCAAGGTGGACGACGAGACGCGCCCGCAGTTCGAGGCGATCGGCATGGGACCCTTCCGACCGTTTGGTGACGGCGGTGAAGTGATGCAATACTACGAAGTCTCCGCCGAGTTGATCGAGGATCACGAAGCGCTGCGGGAGTGGGCGCAGCGTGCAGTTGCCGTGGCTCGACGCGCGAAGACGCGCCGGCTCAAGTCGACAGGCAGTCGCAAGGCCGGGTGAGATGCGAGCCTCAATGAGCGCGAGAATGCGTCTGCCTTTATATCGGCTGGTGCTGTTGGCGGCGCTGCCGTGGGTGACCGCGTGCGCCACGATTCATCGTCCGTCGACCACGATCGCACAGCTGGAGATCGATGCCACGGCCGCGCGCATGACCGAGCGTGCCACGCGCGACTCGGTCATCGAAGGACTCGTTCGTCGCGCCAGAACGCGTGGTGACCGCACCCTCGACATTCTGATGCTGTCCGGTGGTGGTCAGAACGGCTCGTTCGGCGTCGGCTTCCTCAGGGGCTGGGCCTCGCGCATCGAGGCGCCGATGCCGCGCTTCGATCTGGTCACCGGCATCAGCACCGGGGCGTTGCAGGCGCCCTACGCACTCCTTGGAACGCCGGCCGCACTCGACAGCATCACATCCACATACGCCCGCGCTGCCAGCGAAATTGCACCGACGTTGGATTGGTGGTTCTTCTTTCGACGCACCGGTGGGTTGGTCAACACCAAGCGCTTCGATCGGGCGCTCGAGAAAGCGATCGATGGACAGTTCCGCGACCAGCTGCGTGGCGCGCTGTCTGAAGACCGACAGATGCTCTTCGCCACCACAGACTGGGATCTGGGTATCGGCCGTACCTGGTCGCTCGGCGAGACGCTCGATACATCGGCCACCGGTCTTGCACGCACACGTCAGCTGCTCAAGGCGGCGACCGCGATTCCCGCGATCTTTCCGCAGGTGATCGTCGATGGGCACCTGCATGGCGATGGCGGCGCGATCGCCAACGTGCTGACGCTGCTCTCCTTCGACGACTACCAGCGTCTGGGTGAGCGACTGGCCGCGAACGGAATGCGCGATGTCACCGTGCGCGTGTACGTGGTGATGAACCTGTGGACGCATGCCGAGCCCAAGATCATCAAGCCATCCAGTCGCAAGCAGATAGCCTCGCGTTCAAACGCGGTGATCTTCTATTCGCATCAGCCGGAGACGTTATCAGCACTCGCGGATCTCGCGCGGGCCGTGTCGTCGCAAGTGACCGGAGTGCGTGTGGAGCTGCGCGTTGCCACGCTGCCCGCGTGGTTGTCCACCGAGCCCGGTGCCGACAAGCTGTTCAACAAACAGTTCATGCAACGGCTCGACGACATGGGGTACGCCAAAGGCCGCAGCGCCTCGCCGTGGGATTCGATTCCCTCGGCGTACGCGCGGCCTCCGCGCCCGCAATAACAACCTGATCAGGAATAGCCAGCTGCACTAACCAGACGCGAGACGCCCTTGCTCGATTACGCTGGCGGATTGACGCGCTGTTCGGCCGGCGGCGTGTTGCGATCCGGCTTGGGGAGCGTGTTGGGCGGGTGCAGCGTGCCGCGGTGACAGAGCGCACAGGTGGCCTTCGGATAGTCCTCATCGAGGTCTTCCGTCCTGGCGAGGTGATCGCCGTTGATCACGCGCACCATCTTCTCCATCTGCCGCGCGATGATCTTGTTCTTCTTGTCGTCCTTGTCCCATTCGTCGGGCACATGGCAGCTGCTGCAGACGGCACCGACGGCGCGACCGTAGTCCTCATCCATCTTCTTCAGGAAGTCCTTCGCCGGCAGGTCTTTGAACAGCAGCACGTTCTTGAAGACCGTGCCCGCGGGTTCGTTCTCGCGACCGGCAATGCTCTTCATGATCGTGGCGATCGACGCCACGCGAATGGAATCCTGCAGAAACGGATTCTGGCGCGGCCGCGGCTGCTGCTTCGCGCGACTGACCGTCGGATGCGCGGCAGGCTTGGCCGTTGGCTTCTTGTCCGACGGCTTGTGCGTTCCGTCCATACCGGCACTCACCACGAACAACGACACCGCAGTGAACAACGACCGCATAGCACCTCCTGCCCGGTTGACCAACGCGGCGACCTTTACCGCTTCTTTGCGAGAATAGTGCCGCGACAAGTAATCGCGCCACAGCTGCAGGGATATCGTTTCTTCGCCGCGGGTGTGTGACGTTCGGCGAGGATGTACGCGTAGTCGTACACCAACTCCTCGCCGGGTTCGATATCCTGAATCGTTTCCAGCCAGATGCGTCCGTCTTCGATCACCGCGTCGCAGTTGGGCGCACACGAATGATTGAGAAAGCGTGCATCATTGCCATCCACCGCCGCATCGACGACGACCATATCATCGATGGCAAAGAGATACGTGTGATGGCGCTCCACCGCTGACGCGGACTCGGGGTAGCGCGCATCGGCTTGCTGAGGCGTCAGCCGCTCGCCGGCGTACTCGATGAGCCGTGTGCCTGCGGGGGTGACCTGCGTCGCGTAGGCACCCAGCCCCTGAATCGGCGAGCGACGAATCTCGAACGGACGGGTGATTGCTTGAAAGGGCATCACGGGAACATAGGCACCGAGATCTGCTGCGAATATGCAGCGAGATATGCACCCGACGGTATTCGTTCGGTCTCCGGAGGGCCTCTGACCGGCTATATTCAGGAAAAGGAGGAGTACATGACCCGTACGTTGCCCACAGCCCGAGATGCGTTCATCACCGCGATGAACCGGGATACAGCAGGATCCGATCGGCCTAGATACACCGCTGTCCTCGACGCCATGATCGAGTGGAGCCTGGCCCGTCCTGAACTGCTGAGGTTCCGCGATGACGAATCGGCTAAGGGAGTAGTGAGCTTCCAGCGGATCGGTTCCAACATGGTGTTCTGGGCAGCCCGCCCAATGCGTGGAAGCGGCCCGAAGATCGAACTGCTGCCCCGGGCGTCATCCGTGTTGCCCGACGAAAAACTGCAGATCGCACGTGAGGCGATCAACGCCTGCTCGCGTGAAGTGCTCGAAGAGAACGATCGCCTTGCGATCGGCTTCGGTGCCATGAAGAATCCCGTATCCCGCGCGGCGGTCTTCACGTTGATGGACGAATTGCTGCAGGTGACGTGAGCGACACCATGGATGCGACCGAGGCTGGGTTCTCGGCGCTGGGTCTCGATGAGCGCGTCGTAGCTGCATTGGCGACGCTGGGATACGAGGAACCAACACCAGTGCAGCGCGCGGCCATTCCGCCGCTGCTCGAAGGGCGCGACGTGCTCGCGCAGGCCGCCACCGGCACCGGCAAGACGGCAGCATTCGCGCTCCCGCTACTCAGCCGACTCAGCCCCAACGCCGTGCCACGTGAGCGCACCGCTGCGCTCATTCTGGTGCCGACGCGCGAACTCGCGATGCAGGTGGCCGAAGCGGTGCATCGCTACGGCAAGCCGCTCGGTGTGCAGGCGTTACCCGTGTACGGTGGTGCGTCGATGGAAGCACAGATCCGTGCACTCAAGCGCGGGGTCGATGTCGTCATCGCCACGCCGGGACGCGCACTCGATCACATCCGTCGCAACACGCTGCAGTTGCAGTCGGTGAAGACGGTGGTGCTCGACGAAGCGGACGAAATGCTGGACATGGGGTTCGCCGAAGATCTGGAAGCGATTCTCGAAGCGACGCCCAAGAACCGTCAGACGGCGCTGTTTTCCGCGACGTTGCCGGCGCGGATCGTGTCGATTGCCCGACGTCAGCTGCGCGACCCCGTCACCGTCACGATCGATCGCGAGATCGTACCCGACGGCGAAGCGGCACGGGTGCGTCAGGTGGCGTACATGGTGCCGCGCGCACACAAGATGGCGGCACTGGCCCGCGTGCTCGATCTCGAACATCCGACGTCGGCCATCGTCTTCTGTCGCACGCGCACGGAAGTCGACGAGCTGTCGGAAACGCTGGCCGCGCGCGGCATGCGTGCCGATGCGTTGCATGGTGGTCTGTCGCAGGATCAGCGCGATCGCGTGATGCAGCGCTTTCGCTCGAAAAAGACCGATCTCCTTATCGCGACCGATGTTGCGGCACGTGGTCTCGATGTGAAGCATGTGTCACACGTGGTGAACTACGATGTGCCGGCCGATGCCGAGGCGTACGTGCACCGCATTGGTCGTACGGGTCGCGCCGGTCGCGAGGGCGTGGCCATTACGCTCGCCGAGCCGCGTGAGCATCGGTTGCTGCGCAACATCGAGCGCATGACCAAGCAACGGATCGAGATTGCCACCGTCCCCACGGTGGCCGACCTCAGGTCGCGTCGTCTGGAGCTGGCCCGTGCGTCACTGCGGGAAGCCATTCTCGACGGTGAGCTCGACATGTATCGCGGTATCTGCGAGTCGCTGGCGGAGGAGTTCGACGTCATGGACATCGCGGCGGCTGCGGTGAAGATGCTCGAAGCGCGCGACAACAGCGACGAGGCCGATATCCCAGCGGTCGCGCCCAAGTCCGAGCGGTCGCGCAGCGACGATCGTCCGCCTCGAGATGACCGATCCAGTCGCGAAGATCGTCCACGCCGCGAAGGCGGTGCACCCGCCGAACGTCCGTCGCGTGCGAAGGCTGCGCGCGCGGCCAGTCCCGAGTGGGCCGTGGCCAAGCTCTGGGTTGGTGCCGGTCGCAAGGCGAAGATGCGGCCAGGGGATCTCGTGGGCGCGATTGCCAACGAAGTCGGCATCGATGCCGGCGTGATCGGCGCGATCCAGATCGCCGACGGCTACTCGACGGTGGAAGTGCCGGAAGAGATTGCGGAAGACATCATCACCGCGCTTCGCAGCACGACGATCAAGGGGCGGCGTGTGCTGGTACGGCGGGATAGAAGCTGAATTTCGGGCGCTGAACCTCCGTTCGCGCACAGTATGGAATGCAACCGGCCGCTGGCGAGATGATCGCTGGCGGCCGGTTTTGCGCAAGACGGGGGCGTTGCGGAGCAGGCGGTGGCGCAAACGCGTCGTGCGTTACGCACTGTCATGCCTTGACAGTAGCTTCTCCCGCTGCGCCCCGACGAGCACGCTCCAACTTCCAGCCCGGCCCACGGTGGATCAAGCAACACACAACAAGATCGTCTCGTTCATCTGGGGCATCGCCGACGACGTCCTCCGGGACCTCTTCAAGCGAGGCAAGTATCCGGATGTGATCCTGCCAATGTGCGTCATTCGCCGGATGGACGCTGTCCTGGAGCCCGCTAAAAAGCAGGTGCTCGAGACCAAGCAGATGCTGGATACGGCCGGCATCACCGAACAGCGCGCCGCGTTGTGCGCCGCGGCGGACCAATCGTTCTACAACACCTCAAAGTTCACGCTGCGCGATCTCACCTCGCGCGGCAGCCAGCAACAGTTGCTGGCCGACTTTGAGGACTACCTGAACGGCTTCTCGCCCAACGTTCAGGACATTCTCGAAAACTTCAAATTCCGCAACCAGCTCCAGACGCTTTCGCGTTCGGACTCGCTTGGGACGCTGATCGCCAGGTTTCTCGATCCCTCGATCGACCTGTCACCGGCGGGCATCGACAACCACGCGATGGGCACGGTGTTCGAGGAGCTGGTCCGGAAGTTCAACGAAGAGAACAACGAAGAAGCCGGCGAGCACTGGACCCCGCGCGATGCGGTGCGGCTGATGGCCAACCTGGTCTTCCTGCCCATCGAGAGTGAAATCAAGTCGGGCACGTATCTGCTCTACGACTGCGCCTGCGGCACCGGCGGCATGCTCACCGTGGCCGAGGAAACGCTGACGGCCATTGCGGCCAAGCGTGGGCAGCGGGTGACGAGCCTCTTGTACGGGCAGGAGATCAACCCCGAGACCTACGCCGTCTGCAAGGCGGACATGCTGCTCAAGGGCGAAGGCGAGAACGCGGACCACATCGTGGGCGGCGCGGAGTGGTCTACGCTCGCGCACGACGCCTTCCCGGCACAGGAGTTCGACTTCATGCTCGCCAACCCGCCGTACGGGAAGAGCTGGAAGAAGGATCTCGAAGCGATGGGCGGCAAGGACGGTATGCGGGACCCGCGTTTCAAGGTGATGCACCGGGGCGAAGAGCTTTCGCTGGTCACGCGGTCCAGCGACGGGCAGATGCTCTTTCTCGCCAACATGGCGTCGAAGATGAACGACAAGTCGGCGCTGGGCAGTCGCATCGCCGAGGTGCACAACGGGTCGTCGCTGTTCACGGGTGACGCGGGTCAGGGCGAGAGCAACATCCGCCGCTGGATCATCGAGAACGACTGGCTTGAAGCCATCGTGGCGCTGCCGCTCAACCTGTTTTACAACACCGGCATTGCCACGTACATCTGGGTGCTGAGCAACCGCAAGCCAGCGCATCGCAAAGGCCAGGTACAGCTCATCGACGCCTCGCAGTGGTTCAAGCCCTTGCGAAAGAACCTCGGCAAGAAGAACTGCGAACTCTCGCCCGACGACATCGCGCGCATTAACCAGACGTTTCTGGAGTTCAAGGAAACGCCGGAGTCGAAAATCTTTGCCAATGCAGCCTTTGGCTACTGGAAGGTCACCGTGGAGCGCCCGTTGCGATTGCACAGCCAGCTCACGCTCAAATTGATCGAGACGCTACGCTTTGCTTCGGGCGACGAGGATATCCGGTCGGTGTTGTACGACGAGTTTGGCGATGCGCTGGCTACCGCGTTTGGGACCGTGAGTGCTGCACTCGAACAGCGACTGGCCGAGTGGGGCAGCGACGACGACTCAGGCGATGAGGAGGATGGGAGCAGCACGAAGAAGGGCCTGCCCGACAAGAAGCGAAAGAAGCTGCTCGACGCCAGCACGTGGGCGCGCGACGCGCGACTGGTTGAGGTGGCGACGGCACTTCGCACTGCGCTCGGCGACGCGGTGTTCGAGAATCACAACGACTTTCGCGAGCGCGTGGATGCGGCGCTGGGCAAGACGAAGTTCAAGTTGTCCACTGCCGAGTTGAAGCTGATTTTTAAAGCCGTGAGTTGGCGTGAAGAGAGCGCGGCGCCGGTGATCGCCAAGGTGCACAAGGTGGGTAAGGTCAAGGCCGATCCGTTGCGTGGTTTTTTTGAGACGACGGTACACGGCAAGCCCGCGTTAGTGGAGTACGAGCCCGACGCCGACCTGCGCGACACCGAGCAAGTGCCGTTGCTGGAGGAGGGCGGAATTGAGGCGTT
>Ga0163144_10017795_pt1 | contig 14443 bp, 13 predicted proteins | sample OliLak19BULKMAT1_FD_123175 | JGI IMG/M metagenome (GOLD analysis project Ga0163144, IMG submission 123175) | Freshwater microbial mat bacterial communities from Lake Vanda, McMurdo Dry Valleys, Antarctica - Oligotrophic Lake LV.19.BULKMAT1 | ecosystem: Environmental > Aquatic > Freshwater >... | reverse complement strand
AGGCGCTGATCGCTCTCATCTTCTGCATCATCGGTGCTGACATTATAAACACTTAGAAATCCATCAAATAGCAACACTGATCCCGTGGCTTTAAGTGTGGCGGTTTTTTCAATGTTGTCAATCAGGAGCGTCGTTTGATCAAATTTGGCACTTTCCATTTGACAGGCCATTGTCCGCTTCCAGATTAAATCATAGAGGCGTTTTTGATCGTCATTTAAACTGCTCGATACTGATTGCGGCACTTTAGTGATATCCGTAGGACGGATTGCTTCGTGGGCTTCCTGAGCATTCTTGGCTTTGGTTTTGTACGCACGTGGCGAACTGGGGAGGTAAGCTTTCCCTTTCCAGCTGAGAATGTGATTACGAATATTACCAACAGCTTCAGCGGAAAGGTTGACCCCATCTGTCCGCATGTAGGTAATGAGTCCCTGCTCATAAAGCTTTTGCGCCGTTTGCATGGTTCGCGACACACCAAAGCCTAGCTTTCGAGACGCTTCCTGCTGGAGCGTTGACGTGATAAACGGCGGAGACGGATGTCGCTGAACCGTTTTACTCTCTTGTGAAGCAACACTGTAGCTTGTGCTGGATTGTAAAGCTGTTTTGGCAGCATCGGCGGTGTCTTTATTCCCGATGCTCATTTTGTTGAGCTTCTTGCCTTTCCACATAAAGAGACTGGCTCTAACGTTGGGGGCACTATCAAAGAGGCCCTGAATCGTCCAGTATTCTTCTGGGTCAAAGGCTTCGATGTCCATCTCGCGGTCGCAAATTAAACGAAGCGCGACGCTCTGTACACGCCCTGCAGATTTCGAGCCTGGCAATTTACGCCATAGAACAGGAGAAAGCGTAAACCCTACAAGGTAATCTAGCGCTCGACGTGCAAGATAGGCATTTACCAAATCTTCATGGACTTCTCGAGGGTGTTGCATGGCTTCGAGAATGGCGGTTTTGGTGATTTCATTAAAGACAACCCGACTCACAGGTTTGTTTTTTAGAAGATTTTTTTCTTTTAATACCTGATAAAGATGCCACGAAATGGCTTCCCCTTCTCTATCGGGATCGGTTGCGAGGATAATGCTCTCCGCAGTCTTTGCTTTTTTGGTCATTTCCGCGACGGTGCTTTTGGCACGAGGCGAAAGTTCCCACTGCATTTCAAATCCGTTATCAGGATCAACAGAACCGTTCTTCGCTGGTAAATCACGGATGTGCCCATAGGAAGCCATGACATCATAGTCTTTGCCAAGGTACTTATTTATGGTCGTGGCTTTTGCAGGGGACTCAACAATAACGAGGTGGGTCATGTGGGGGGCGACTCGGCTAAATGAAACAGGCTACAGTATTATAGGCAAGCAAACTCTACCATAAACGAATCGTGAGAGAAGTCAACAACGCCTGTTCAAAAGAAATACACCCCGAATTGGATTCGAACCAATGACCGTTCGCTTAGAAGGCGAGTGCTCTATCCAGCTGAGCTATCGAGGCGCATCTTGTCAATAATATAGCATAAAAAGATTCTTGATAAACCCTTTATACAGCGCATCACTTAAATCTGATAATATACACAAACCCGCGTCATCACGAGTGTAGGTTTTGCGAAACGTCGTGATCTTGTTTAGACCGTCGCATCTGCGTGGTTCGATTACGCCGCTTCACCGCACTATGGTGAGCTTCCGCCACTTCGCGAGAGAATGCAAGCATTCTACGTAATGACGCACCTGTTTTTACTGTGTCTGGTGGTAATACCCTTACTTCCTATAAAGGGTATAATAACGCATCACCTAAATCTGATAATATAGCTAACGCCTATAATAATGAAACACTTTACTTCTTACCCCTCTCCCTTAGGGAGAGGTCGGGGAGGGGGAAACCAACCCGCTCAAGACAGTTACGCGCATGACGTAATGTATCGGGGATGCTTTACGCTGCGTGGCGGGTGCGCACTAAAAAGAGTCGTTTGGCGGTGACGATGAGAACGGTCATCGGAATTAAGAGCAAAAGTCCCCACAACCCAGCGATATCTAGGCTGATCTGAATGCCAATCAACACAATAAGGGGGTGTAATCGATATCGGCGATCAAAGAGTTTGGGGGTAATATAGCGTGCTCTTATAAAGTTGTAGAATCCTGCAACAATCCCGAGAATAATCAATTTGCCCAGCTGCAACTTGGTTAAGAGATAGATCACAGGAAAAATCAACCCGATCCATTGACCCAGCACAGGAATGAAGCAACAAATTCCATAAAAGACGGTAAACAGCCCTGCATAAGGAATAAGCATAAGTTTAAACAGGGCATAGATTAAAATGGAAGAAACCATCGCGGTGATGGTAAACCCGCGAATAGCTCTAAACATAATCACTTGACTAAGGATAATCCCGCGAGACAGGCGGTTACGTCGGCTTGAAGGGAGCAGGTTTGTAATGAATCGACTAAGGGCTACGCCATCAAAAAGAAGGTAGAGGGAAATTAGCTGACCCATGATGATGTAGAACAGAGGCGTAACACTTTTGGTGCCAAGGTTGACCAATCCGCTAAGAATGCTGGCCTTAAAGCTGGCAAGCTGCTCGACAAATAATCCAGGGACGCTAATATGAAAGGTTTCTTGGGTTTGTATGGACAAAGCCTCAATGCGGTTCAGTGCCTTGGGAATGAACAGTCTGAGTTCTTCGACCTGAGTACTGAGTGAGGGGTAGGCGGCAAAGATGAAGATTGCTAAAAACATGATGACAGAGGTATACGCGATAATAACGCTTATGCTGCGGGGAACGTGGAGCAAGCGGTTTTTAAAGAAACGTGTGCTAAAAAAGGGCATCAGGTAGTCGTTCAGAAAGTTATCCACAAACATGACCCAGTAAAGGAGGATGAAGGTGAAGTTGTACGCGCCGACAAGCATCATCAATTCGTTAAAAAGCGATTGTTCTGCATAAAACAATCCGAAGAGGATAAGCAACGTTCCTAAAACCGCGAGGTTGATAACCAGCCATAAGCTTGATCGTGTTTCAGGGAGTGGGCTAGTTGCTAGCATCATGAGATTCCCCGTTATCAACGCAGGGCTGAAAGGATTTGAGTCGTCTCATTGTGACAACGATCAGTGCAGAAACAGGGACTGCTAGCAAAACACCGATGAGTCCGCCTAACTTCCCGCATATAATCAATGCGAGTAGAATGACAACTGGGTGCAAGCCAAGGGCGTTCCCAAAAATTTGAGGCTGAAGAATGTTGTCTTTCACACTTTGCCAGACGTAGCTACAGGCAAAGACCGCTAGAAGTGTGCCGAAGTCTCCAGTAAGTGCTATTAAAAGAATTCCTGGAGTAAAGCCGATATAAGTTCCGACAATGGGGAGAAGCTCTGAAACGGCAAACACACTCGACAGGAGCAGGGCATATTCCACACCAAAAATAGAATAAATAATAAACATGTATACACCTGTCAGCAGTCCAAGTAGAACTTGACCCTTAATGAAGGCCAACATAATATTGTGGAGATCACTCGTAAATTGCTGACAATGATCACGAAGAGAGGGCGAGAATCGTTTGTATACGTCCTGTAAAACATCTTGGCCATCGAGTAATGCATAAAAGACATAGACTAGTAGCAGAACAACCCACATTAATTTAGAGATACCTGAATTGATAAACGATGTACTGTCCATAATTCGTGCCTGTACCCATTCCATAAAGAGAGTCATGTTTTTGTCAGACAGTGAAAGATTGATGTTCTGAACAGTTCCATTCGACCCCATAAACGGAATATTTTGAATAACGGGTTTTAATGCAGGAAAAGAGACACCGAGTTGTTTTAGCCAGCCTTCCACTTGAAACTGTAACCCTGCAAAAATTTCAGGAAGCTGTTTGAAAAAATCGAGCGTTTCTTGCCTTAAGACAGGTACCACATGGGTAAGTGTTAATGTTAGCAGCCACAACCCAATGAGGTAGGTAATCGTCAACACAACAAAACGAAGTGCCCTACGGTTTATGGAGGGTAATGTTAGTGGGAAATTGGGATAGCTACTTTTAAAAAATTGCCCACCCTTGATTATGATCTTTTCAAGCCATGTTATAGGAACGAGCAGGAAGTAAACCAACACCGTCCCAACAACCAGCATCGTTACTGTATAAGGGAGAAATGATGAAAACAACGCAAGGAAGTAGATATTTGCCGCTAAAAGAACAGCTACCCATAGGCGAGTGGCATAGCGATTCAGCGTTAATTGTGGAGGTGACGAAGACTCCATGAGCATTTTCCTAATCAATCAGGATCAACAAATCTAATGGAGTCTAGTATACTATGGATTTTGAACCAAAGTTGTTTTCTTGGTTTCAACGACAGGTATACCGCCTTCTGATGTCACCACAGTAGATTTATTCACCGTCGTTTTGCGTACTTTATCCTCAAACTTATCGGTGGCCAATAGCGAAGATATGCCGTCAACAACCATGAGCTTAAGCTTGTGGATGCCGAGCTTTCCATAAGAACCTGCGTTGGTGATATAAGGCTTTACCTTATCAACGGTATCCTGAACCGTTTGAGCACCGCTATCTACCTTTTTTGAAAGATTAGCAGCGTGAGCAGTGATAATGCGTGCATCCTGAATTATGGGAACAATATCAAAGCGGGCAATGCTGAAAAACTCTAATGCGTATTGAAGAAGCGAAGAAAGTTTGTACAGCAGTAAAACAAGCAAAATACCAACAGGTACCAAAAGCCAAGTGGCGACCTGAAGCATATTGGCCAGTTGCATATCAGACAATGATTGCGTAAAAAGCTGTGGGGCCATAATAATGAGGTCCTAATAGTAGGGGAATATAAAAAGTGTCCCCTCTTGTCTATAATAAGAAAGAGAGGACTTTAACAACATTTAATTAACTGTTTTCTGATTTTTTTTCATCAGATGAGTCCGAACTCGCAACAACTGCTGCGCCTTCAATGGCTTCAGACGTTTCTGATTCTGACGAATTCTTTGAAGCTTTATGATCTTTAGCTTCAGACGTTTCTGATTCTGACCAATCCTTAGAGGCTTCGCGATCTTTAGCTTCTGACATTTTTTCAGATTCGCGCTTGGCCTGCCAGTTGTTCCAGCGTTGTTCAAGTGTATAGCGTTTTTCATCAATAAATTGACGAGCCTTACCGTAAGGGTTTTCCATTTCGTCGCGCAGGTTTTCCGCTTTATCACGAACCTTGTCCGCGCCATCTTTAAGGGTAGACTGTGTATCGTCTGCCCATTCACGCGCTTTACGACGATTTTCTGATCCACTGTTTGGACTGTAAATCAGGGTGAGAAGTCCACCTGTTAAAAGCCCGATCACCATCCCCACTAAAAAGCTTGAAAGTGAATTATCTTGGTTGTTGCTGGACATCATACTGTATTGTCTCCAATTAACTATATTATTTTTCATCAGCTTTTCTATAATACTTGTTTTCGTTGCGATGAACAAGGGTTAAACCCTTTATGGACAACCAATTTAAGAATCATTTTGTATTTTTAAAAAAGGGTTTGACTTACAGTTAAACACTAGCACCTTTGGTCATTGCTGGCGTTTAATCTCTATAACACTCTCTATAAGCATTTATCAGGATAAGACTCATGTCTTCCATTCACAATAACCTACCGCGCTTGGCGAACACTCAAGAGCAACCGTTTTCAGCATTTGATAGTTTATCCATGATTATTAATAGTACGGAACAGTATCGTGGGCAAATTGCCCAGGATGAGTTTAAGGCGCAGCAGCGAAATTTAAGCGCGGAACAACGGCATAAAGCAAAAGAATTGAACATTCCCATAGAGAACATTGCCGCCATGGATGCGAGGGATCCCTTTGAAACTATGGGTATTACAACGCTTTCTGGTAAAGTGGCTTTAGTGGCTTTAACTGCCGTGAACATGGTATCCGTTATTTGGGAATATGTTGGAAAACGGGCCAATACCCATACATTGATGCTTGAAAATTTGTCCTTTAGTAAAACTCATCAGAATTTAATTTCAAATTCCAAAGAACATATTGAGCTGGCCAAACAGTTTGCACAAAAATCCGTTGATTATGAAAGAGAGCTTTTGTCGTTAAAGGGATTAAAAGGATTTTCTTTATTATTGACAAACCTTTCGGCCAAAGCCCTTTTTACAGGAGTCGCCGCGGGGACAACCGTGAATGCGATTGCCCGTATTATGAACCGTCGCAAGCTTAACAAAGCCGTTGCGACTGATGAAGCACTCAACACTGTGAAGCAATCGAGCAAGATGACTCAATCAGTTGCTCAGGATCATACAGTCAAGGCTTAAACGCAGTAATTTCGTTTGGTTAAACGACTGAATGATGCGCACTTGTCGCAGCATCCGCCTGCTTGATGAGGGTATCGGAGACATAACGAGGGAAGTGTCGTCCACGCTCTGAATGGAAGCGTTCGTAGGATTTGACGCCAAAGGTTTCAATCACATGACGCTCCACAAACTCAATATCAAACGGTTTGCAACTAAAAATATCAAAGAAGAAATAATCTTTCTCTGTAAATGAGTGGAAGGTTAAATGCGATTCCGCAATAATTACCACGCCTGTTACGCCTTTATCCTCAGGCACTAAGCCGTCATAAGGGAAGACGTAGGGAGGAATGATTTTCGTCATGCCAATAAGTTCTGGCAGTTCATCCAGAAACTTGTAGACGAGCGCGTGATCTGAAATTTTATTGAGGTCGCATTCGCGACAGTCGAGCATAAGGTGGGGGCCGAAGCCTTGTTCTACAATAGCCATAAGAGATAATCTCCAAAGGGAAAAAAGGATGTAACAGTACAAAGAGGGGTGACGCCAACTTAGTGCGTCACGGCGGCGTTGTTCGCCCCTTCTTTTGCATGATACAAACCTGTTGTGGAACGTGAACGACTGCTAAGATCGTCATTAGCTTCGCTCAGGGTGTGCATAACAGGCATCCCCACTTGCTTGGCTGGGCGTTTGAGCATCTTCCCTGTGGAGGGATCCATTAAGCCACGAGCAAATTCAACGTAGTTCGAATCAGACGCTTGAAATTTACTTTGGAGATAGTTAAAGGCCACCGCTGGATCGCAAGAATCGCCACAGGTGTAGAGATCAACGGAGGCGTATCCGTATTCAGGCCATGTGTGAATCGTGAGATGCGATTCGGCAATGACAATCACGCCGCTTACACCGTAAGGATTGAAGTGGTGAAAGGCGCTTTCCACGATAGTGGCTCCGCAAGCGACGGCTGCTTCAGTCATGAGCTGTTCGACGAGGGCGTTATTGTTTAAAACGTTTGGGGTGCAATCAAAAAATTCAGCGAGGAGGTGTTTGCCTAAGTTGGGTGCAGGTTTGGCAAAATGTTGGGTGTGAGCTTGAGCGGTTGAAGGGGTCTCTAACGATGAGAGTGGGGAGTTGTTCAATTCCAGTATGGTTCCTTGGGTTTAAAATGGATAAGCAACGCTATGTAAATGCGCGGTAAAAAATCATAAAGCCTCCTGAATTAATTAGACTAATACTCATAATAATTAGCGTACACGCGAACGTCAAGCTTTTTGTAGAAACCTCATGTCATAATAGACTTCCTTCATAACTGTTCAGTAGGATGCAGGTTCGCTGATTGCACACCTGTCGTATGGCGCGGGGCGACGTAATCACTCGCGTAGCGTTGGTGTAAGCTCACGATAGTGTGGCGAAGTGTCGTAATGGGGGTCACTGAGATGGCGACGGTCTAGGCAAGATCACGACGTTTCGCAGAGCCTCCGCTCGTGATGACGCGGTTCATGTCGATGTGGTTACGGGCAAAGGAGCATACCCTATTTAGAGCAGTACTTAAAATTAACTGAACACTTTAAAGTCGAACTGGTTGGTTTCCCCCACCCCAGCATAGCCCGCCAACGGCGAGGGGTGCCCCCTAAGGGAGAGGGGGTAAGAAGTAAAGTGTTTCATTTTCTTAAGCGTTAGCTAAACGTGAGTACACAAGTGTTTTCATTATTCCGTAACAACAAGAATTAAATCTCTGTAGCTAAAGGGCTTTAAAGCGAGGCGTATTCGAGGAGTAACATTTTTCTAAGCGTGCCGTGTACTTAAGTACACAAGCGTTTTGAAATAATGGAAGCGACAAAGAAGACGACCGCTAGAAAGTTCTCTAAGAGAACATTTCGGAGATAGATTGTGATTCGTGTATGCGGCAAATGGCTTCACCGAGGAGGCTAGCAATCGAGAGCTGTATGATCTTGTCGACTTTTTTTGCGTCTTCGCTAAGGGGGATGCTGTTTGTCACGATGACTTCTTTAATAGGGGCATTGGCAAGGCGTTCAACGGCAGGGCCACTGAATACAGGGTGAGCCGCCATGACGTAGACATCGTGAGCCCCCTGTTCCATGAGCATGGTCGCGCCTGAGGTGATGGTGCCTGCGGTGTCGATCATGTCATCAATCAGGATGCAACTACGGCCTTTGATGTCTCCGATAATGTGGAAGACTTCAGAGACATTATGCGCAGAGCGACGTTTATCGATAATGGCAATCGGGCAGTTGAGCTTTTTTGCAAAGACGCGGGCACGTTCAACGCCGCCAGCATCGGGGCTAACCACAACAGGATTGACCAAGTCACGTGTTTCGATGTAACGATGGAGAACAGGCGTCGCATAGAGGTGATCGGTAATCATATTAAAAAAGCCCTGGAGCTGTCCTGTGTGGAGGTCCATGGCGACGACGCGGTTTGCACCCGCAGTTTGAATGAGATCAGCCATGAGCTTGGCAGAAATGGGTTCGCGTCCAGCGGTTTTTCGATCTTGGCGGGCGTATCCGAAATAAGGAATAATGGCGGTGATGGATTTGGCGGAAGCGCGCTTGAGGGCATCACACATTAAGAGTAATTCCATCAAATTATCGTTTTGAGGGGCACACGTCGGCTGAACCACATAGACATCTTCACCGCGAACGTTCTCTTCAATACGGACATACAATTCGCCATCGCTAAAGTTTTTAATTTGAACAGGGGACACTTCTGTATCCAGATAGTAAGCAATTTCTTTGGCAAGTTCTGGGTTGGCGCGACCTGTGATGAGCTTGATTCGTTGCGGGGAACGGCGCTCTTTGGTCAACGTGAGATCAGGAAGAGTTAATTCAATGGCCACGAGCGGTCCTCCAGTTGAGTATGCAATGTTGGTGAAAGAAGCGATTAGAGAATGCCATGTTGTTTGTATAAACACAACGATAGTCTGTAATTTCAAGATTTAGTGTGTCATAAAATAAAGATGTATTCAAGATGCTTTTCTATGCTTCCTAGCACTATATATTCGGAAGAAACGTGCATCAACCGTATAATGTGCGGTGTTGTAAGGACGCCCCTCCGTTTACAACATGTAACACGACCACGCTTAAGGAATGTTTGGTGCAGGAGACAAATAGATCGTGATAATATAGTAGACCTCTTTCGAAACTCCCCATTAGGCGCACCTTCTTTGTCAAGCCAAGCCGTTTTTCGGTTATGAACCTTATGTTCATGCCCTCAAAGCCATTTGTCTTTCCTCGAATTTGCATCCTACTGAGCAGTTTCGAAAGAGGTCTAGTAAAGTTTTCAAAATCTTTGAGGAATGCGACCCCATGAATACGTTTGATGCCATTGAGCAACGCCGATCAGTAAAATACTACAATGCCGCCCACGATATGCCTGATGCGGATGTTAAAAAACTCATGGATGCCGCACTGTTGACACCCACATCCTTTAATATTCAGAATTATCGTTTTCTGATTACGCGGGATAAAAACATTCAGGGCAAGATCAAGGAAGCGAGTTGGGATCAGGCGCATGTGCTTGATGGGTCTGCAGTGATTCTGCTTTGTGCCAACTTGAAAGCCCCACTGGAAGACCCCATGAAATACTGGAAATTATCCCCCAAAGCGGTGGCTGAGATGCTGTCGAATACGACGCTTAAGTTTTATGATGGCAACGATCAGTTACAACGCGACGAAGCCCTGCGTTCAGTCGGGATGGCGGCACAAACCATCATGCTCGCGGCGAAAGACATGGGCTACGATACCTGCCCGATGATTGGGTTTGATGCGAAGAAAGTAGCGGAAATCATCAAGCTCCCGAAGGATCACATTATCGGGATGATGATTGTGGTGGGGAAGGCCGATCAACCTGCTCGTGAACGTTCAGGCCCCATGCCCTACGAAGAAATGGTTTTTGAAGACAGCTTTTAAGAGGATAAGAGTGCGTCTTTAGATTACCTATAACTAACGCTTAAGAAAATGAAATGCTTTACGTCTTACCCCCTCTCCCTTAGGGGGCACACCTCGCTCTCCTCTCGCAGGTGAGGGCAGTAGGCGGGCTATGCTGGAGTGGGGGAAACCAGCCCGCTCAAACTGGAAGTGTTTCAACGTTTTTTGTTTCGGCCATTATAAGCAAAGCACCCACACAACCGACTCCGTCATTCCCGCACAGCTGGAAATCTTTTAAGCGGGAAATAAATGTCTTTTTCTAGCTAAACAGCTCGGTGTAGGTGGGGGCGTGATGTTTATCATATGGCTGGCATTCGCCTGGACGCGCGGGGTGCATGCCGTTGTTGAACTGGAGGCTATTATCGCTAATGTTGCAGCTTAACGCGATTTGATCCGAGCCTTTGCCGTTCTGGGTGTTGACGTTGCTGTCTTCCACATCAATCAGGAAGGTCAGGAAGTTTTTATTGCTGGTTTTATAAACGGTAAGTTTACTGCCATCGTGCATCACCCAGCGGCCAGCATCATTCAGCAAGAAACTTCCTTTTCCGTTGCGACGGCCCCAGTCATGGTCACACCCGTTGCTTCGCTGCTTGGCATCGCATTGAACTGCGCTGTTAATATGACTATGTACCGATTTTACCAATTCATCGTTCATGCTGCGAACGCGGTAGCGATTCAGGCTCCATTCGCCCTGCATGTGCCCGTTCATCACCATGTCCTGAACCGCGCTGATCTGTGATTTCATCTTAGCTTCCACGCTGGTGATGCGCATTGCACTAAATACCTTGGGAACGCTGAATGCGGAGATTAATCCGATAACGGTCAGTGAAACGAGTAATTCTGAAAGGGTAAAGCCGTGGTGTTTTTTGATGTTAAACATGGTGTGGGAATCCTTGATCTTGTGAGGGTGAAAAAGATTTGCGCTGTGTGTCAACCGCCTTCTTCGCTATCTGTAAGGCGAGCGCTTGTACCTGTAGTATGTCGGACGTGGATGCCTGTTACAAGTGGGTTTACATCCGCTTTTCGCCACTTGTAAACCACGGATGGGTTAAACAATCAGAAACTAAGACCAAGGGGTGAAGTTTGACTTTTTCAGAATGGCTCAGTCGCACTTATTGAGTGACGATCCTGTTACACTCGCGATGGCTTCTCCTTCCAAAGGCGGTTAAGTATGCCACCATCCCCTCAGTCGTTGCGAGTAAATCGCAGCAATCTTGCCCCTGCCTTGCTTCCTATAGACCCCGTAACAGATTGCCACCGTTCGCCGTGAACGGCTCCTTCGCAACGACGGTGTCATATCCAAATGCCTAAACGACTTGATAAAGATGTTGGCAGGAATGAAGTAATAGACCTCTTTCGAAACTACCCATTAGGCGCATCTTCTTTGCGCGGGGCGCGAGTGATTGCGGAGCCAATCAACAAGTCAAGCCGTTTTTCGGTTATGAACCATCTGTTCGCGCCCCGCAAGCGAGAGAATCGAAGATTCTACAAATCCGTTTGCCTTTCCCGCTACGCGAGTGATTGTGTCATCCTATCGGATGTCAATCAGCGAATCTACATCCTACTGAGCAGTTCGAAAGAGGTCTAATCTATGACTGATGATAGTGTATCTAATTCTTAAACATTTCTATGAGGACTAGCACAGCGATAAAAAATTCGCTATATTGAGTGAACGGACATGACGCTCTTGGTGAAGAGTCACGTGTACCCTATGTAAATACGTCAATGGTAACACATTGAAATCAAGGTAAATGGATGGTTTAGACTCCCATGGGAAAATCACACGGTAAGCACCGTTCGATGAGTGACGATAATGACGCAAACAACACGCGTGGCGAAGAGTATTCGGCCAAGCGGATGTCCCGCAATTCCACCAAGCAGTGGGAAGCGCTTATTGACGATGAATTGGAAGATTCATTGCTCATGCTGGACGATGAGTTTCAGATGGAGTATGAAGAGGCCTCTTGAGGAAAATTAACAAAATTAAATAGTGCAAATGCCCGCTGATGATCCTACCAGTGGGCATTTTTCATGCTAGAATATTCTTTTAACGTTTCCCATGTGTGAGACCCTTCCATGCCTGAACAAGAGCCTCCCGATTCACCGTCTAAAGCTTCAAAAGACAAACTGCCACAAAGTACCCACGCATCTGCCGATTGGAGCGATGTTCAGTTGCCTGCTTCCTTCCAGCGAATGCAGGCATCCAAAAGCAGTAGCTACACCGTTCCTGTGGCCAAAATAACCAAGCAGCAAGTCTGGCTTAACTATTTTATTCGTGGCGGGATTATTTTGGCAGGGATGTTGAGTGCTGTTCTGATTTTCCTCTATGCGCTAAAACTAATTTTGCCGCCTGATCTTCGAACCGATGTCGATTCGCTTACGATGGGTATTCTCCCTGGGGCAGAACCCAACACGACAATTCTGGTGATGGGCGTGGATAGCAACGGCAGAAGTGAGGGCGGTGATACCTATGAGGGATCACGTACTGATACCATGCTCATGGTGCGGCCAATGCCTGCTGAGCAAAGCCTGAATATTGTCTCTGTTCCGCGTGATTCTAAAGTCTACCTCAACGAGAGCCTCACGAGTGTTGGTAAGCTCAACGGAGCCCATGCCCTTGGTGGTCCAAGCAAGACCCTTGCAGTAGTCAAGGAATCCTTAGGCGTTGATGTCACCAAGTATATTGCGGTGGATTTTGCTGCTGTGCGCGAACTGGTAGATGCGCTGGATGGTATTGATATTTATGTCTCTAAACGTATGCGCTACAACGATAATGCAGGAAAGCTCCATATTTCCTTTAATCCTGGATGGCATCATATCGACGGCAAAGGCGCGGAGCAGTTCCTCCGCTTTCGTCACGATGCGTATGGCGACATCGGCCGTATTCGTCGCCAACAGCAGTTTATGGCCGCGCTTAAAGATCGCCTGATGAGCAGTAGTACTCTTTTTCATATGCCTGATTTAATTCAGGTGATGATGAAATACGTGCATACAAACCTCTCTGTCACGGAACTTTTGCAGTTGGCGGAATATGTGAAGAAAGTGCCTGTACAGGATATGCGCTTTGCCACACTTCCAGGGCATACCTCAGATACAAGAGGCGCGAGCTATTGGATTATAGATAAAGAAGAAAGTAGCCAAATTCTTGCCCGACTCATCTATGGCTATGGAGAAAACCCGACCTCACTTCCTGGAGATCAGGTCAGTGAATCCGCTTTACGCCTAGGGCTGATGTATCATCCCGATTTTGGCGAAGAACGTCTGCTGGCCTTACGTGAAGGCTTAGAAAAAGCGGGCTGGAACGTCATGTGCCAGCGTCGCTTTACCAGCGCACAAACAGAAGTCGTCGATCATTCACTGAGGCTTTCCACAAAAGGGATTCGCAGCATACAGAAGTCATCGACGTATCTCAACAAAGCGCGCGTCGGATTTGTGCCTAATACATCAAGTTTAGCCGCACAATCCTGCTCCAATGAAGCTATTAGCATTTACGTCGGCGGCGATGTCTCCTAAGAAACCTCTGAAAAAGTCCCTTAAAATAAGGGCGCGGATGCTTAGTGAAAAGCGTCCGTGCCCCTATTTCTTACTACCATTCAACAACACAAACGTACAACTCTTGGTTCATTAAGCGAGTAAGGGTGTATTCCCTGTAAACAGGTCGTACAATTTCACTTACTGGCTCAAGGTTTCTAGTTTTTCAATTATCAGCACACAGTCGTCACCTCCGCAGTGGTGGCGCGTTTAAAGATTAATTTTGGTTGGTTTTAGCACGTAAGTTTAGTAATAACGATCGAGTTTGTCGCCTTCGGGAGTCAGCACCCCTGACCACAGATTTTGCTCCATCTTGTTGAGCTGCTTGAGATACACGATAGAGCGGTACTTCATCAACTTTCGATGGCTGGAAAAATTAACAATATAATCCACACCCTGCTTCACATTATTGACAATCACAGAAATCGGATCGTTCCGTTGCCAGAAACTCCCTGCGATTCCCACGAGTGCCTGAGCATCTTCGAGTAGTGCAATCATAACGCGTGGCGTCCTTGGTTATCGTTGTCTACCTTTTCCCTCTACATCTATATATAAGGTGTTTCATTGCTCTTTCTTGCCTTATTGTTACATTAGACCTCCTTCATAACTGCCCATTAGGCGCATTTTCTGTGCGCGGGGCGCGAGTGATTGCAAAGCCAATCAACAGGTCAAGCCGTTTTTCGGTTATGAACCAGCATGTTCACGCCCTTAAAGCCGTTT
>Ga0163144_10017794_pt1 | contig 14444 bp, 11 predicted proteins | sample OliLak19BULKMAT1_FD_123175 | JGI IMG/M metagenome (GOLD analysis project Ga0163144, IMG submission 123175) | Freshwater microbial mat bacterial communities from Lake Vanda, McMurdo Dry Valleys, Antarctica - Oligotrophic Lake LV.19.BULKMAT1 | ecosystem: Environmental > Aquatic > Freshwater >... | reverse complement strand
TTCGGCGGTGGACCGAGGAGTTGGCGGGGCTGCTGGCGCTGACGGAGGCGGGGATCGACTTCACGGATCAGGAGGATGTGGTGGCGATCGGGGCGGGGGAGCTCGCGCGGCGGTTGGAGGGGTTGCGCGGGGAGATTGGGGCGGCGCTGGAGGGGGCCGGGGTGCGGGAGCATCGGGAGCAGCGGGCGCGGGTGGTGCTGGTGGGGCGTCCCAACGCGGGCAAGAGCACGCTGTTCAACGCGCTGCTGGGGAGGGTGCGGGCGGTGGTGTCGGAGCGGGCGGGCTCGACGCGGGATGTGCTGGTGGAGGAGTTGGATCTGTCGGGGGATGGGGTGGGGGCGGGGGTGATTGAGTTGTGCGATGTGGCGGGGGTGGCGGGGGTGGCGGCGAGCGGGGAGGGCGGGGGTGCTGTGGGCGTTTCACACGAGGGCGGGCAAGGGGCGGCGGCGGCGGCGATCGAGGGGTGCGATGCGGTGGTGCTGTGCGACCCGCGCGGGGAGTTTGAGGCGTTGGAGGCGGAACTGCCGGCGGGGGCGCGGGGCAGGCCGGTGCTGCGGGTGCGGACGAAGGCGGATCTGCCGGGAGGGGTGGCGGGAGGGGTGGCGGGAGGGTTGGCGGGGGGTGTGGAGACGGGCGGGGGGCCGGTCGAGAAGGCGGGCGTTTTGGAGGTGTGTGCGCTGGATGGGTATCAGGTGCCCGCGCTGCGGCGTGCGTTGGCGGAGGTGACGGCGGGGCCGGGGCGGGCGGAGGGGGATGTGCTGCCGCGGCATTCGGGGGCGATGGCGGCGGCGCGGGAGGCGCTGGGGTGTGCGGGCGCGCGGATCGATGTGTCGCGGCGGTCGCTGGCTTGGCCGGAGGTTGTGGCGGCGTCTCTGCGGGAGGGGCTGGACGCGCTCGGGACGATCACGGGTCGGACGACGACGGAGGAGATTCTGGGGCGGGTGTTTTCGGCGTTTTGTGTGGGGAAGTAGCGGGCGCGAGCGCACGATCGCACCGACTCAACCCGGCGAGGCGGGTTGAGTCGGTGGCCCACTACCAGCCGGGGATCTCGAAGCCCTGGCGGCGGGTGCGTTCGACGAGGGCATTTGCGGCGGGGTCGTTGAGGAAGGACCAGTTGGCGGCGTCCCAGTGCAACGGGCGGCGCTGGTCATAGGCGATGTTGAGCAAGTGGCAGAGGGCGGCCGAGCGGGCGCCGACCTCGACGTCGCAGATGCAGCGGGCGCGGGTGGTCATGCAGTCGACCCAGTCGTCGATGTGGCTGGATTTGCGGGGGAGGCGTTGGTGTTCGGGCAGGTCGGTGTCGAGGATGTCGCCCGGGACGCTGGAGATGCGGCCTCGGTCGACGGCGATGATGCCGTCGGTTCCGATAAAGGTGGCGCCGCTTGGGCCGCCGTGGATGATGCGGGTGCCGGAGGCGGTGATGAGGGTGGCGCCGCGCATGGGAGGGTGTCCGGCGAGGGCGGGGTCGGAGCCGGTGTCCGGCGGTTGGACGCGGACGGGTCCCGAGGAGTCGAGGTTGAGGCCCCACTGCGCGATGTCGAAGTGGTGGGCGCCCATGTCGGCGAGGTATCCGCCGCAGTATTCCTTGTAGCGGCGCCAGACCGGGTAGTGGTCGTGGATGCCTCGGGGTGAGAGTTCGGAGGAGTAGGGGCGGAGCGGTGCGGGGCCGAGCCAGCGGTCGAAGTCGAGGCCGGGTTCACGGGCTTCGGCGGGGAGGTCGCAGGCAACCGGTGGATCGGCGACGCCGACGTGGACGCAGAGGACGCGGCCGATGCGTCCGGCGCGGACAAGTTCGGCGGCACGGACGAAGCGATGGTCGTATTCGGTGCGTTGCTGGCTGCCGGTCTGGAAGACGCGGTCGTGCTTGCGGACGGCCTCGATCATGGCCCGGCACTCGTGGAGGCATTGGGTGAGGGGTTTTTCGCAGTAGATGTCCTTGCCGGCGCGGGCGGCGTCGAGGACCTGGTTGACGTGCCAGTGGTCGGGGGTGCAGATGACGACGGCGTGGATGGAGTCGAGGGCGAGGATGTCGTGGTAGTCAACGGTGGATAGGGGGGCCTGGTCGCGGTGAAGGCTCGCGTCGTGGTCGGTGACACGGCGGGCGGCGTCTTGGCGGCGTGTGGTGTCGACATCGCAGACGGCGCGGACTTCGAGGGCGGGGTGGTCCATCAGCGGGCCGAGGATCTCGAACATGCGCTTGCCGCAGCCAATGAGGCCCAGGCCGATTCGGGCGTTGGCGGGGGCGCGGCGAGCGATGAGGCGTGGGCGGGTGCCTTGGGCGGTGCGGCCCAAGGCGTAGGGGATGGAGAGGGTGGAGAGGGCGGCGGAACTGAGGAAGGCGCGGCGGGTGAGGGGCATGGTGGCTCCGATCGCGGGGAGATGGATGCGAGTGGAAAGTACACCCCCGCACCCTGCCTCGCCCCATTCGGGAGGACGGGAACGGGGGGGAGGGGGATGCGGGACGTTCTACCGCGCCGGGGGGTTGGGTGCCAGTGTGCTCGGGTGGGCGCCGAGGTCGTGGGGATGCGAAATGTGCGGGTGTTGTCGGTAGGCGACGCGCGGGTGGCGCAGGAGTTGCGGGTTGGGGGGTGGGGTTGTGGCGTGGACGCAACATGGGCTCACGCGGGTTGGCGTGTGTGGCCGATGGGTGTGGCGATGGCACGACACAACCAGTCGGGATCGGGGTCGGAGAGGGGCGGGAAGCCTTTGGCGGCTCGGCGCACGCCGCGGGCGCGGGGGAGCGTGGGCGACTTGCCCGTGGCTCCGACGGGGCAGGACGCGGTGGAGAGCGTGGACCAGACGGCGGCGCTGGCGCACGAACTCTCGAACATTTTGGATGGGTCGATGCGGTGTTTGGGGTTGGCCGAGCGGGCGATCCTGGGGCCGGGGTTGGAGACGGACCGGCTGGACAGCGCGCGGAGGCAGATCGAGACGGTGCAGGGGGCGCTGGCGCGGATGTCGGCGTTGGTGGGGACGGCGATGAGGTCGCCGGGTGCGTCGGTGGGATCGATGCTGGCGGGGGCGAAGGACCCGCTGACGCTCTTGCAGTCGATCCGGCACGCGGTGCAGGTGAGCAGCCCGCGGGCGACGAGCCTGGGCGTGGAGATCGGGGTCGATCTGGATGGGCAGTGCGCGGAGTTGCCAGCGGGGGCGATCTATTCGGTGGTGCTCAATGGCATCACGAACGCGATGGACTCGATCGAGCAGCGGATCAGGCAGGGCGGGGAGAAGCACGGACGGATCGATATTGTCGGGCAGCGGCTGGCAACGGGGGGAGCGGCGTCGCTGGTGCAGATCGACATCCTGGATGATGGGATTGGGCCGCCGGCGGTTGGGGAGCGGGTGTTTGAGCATGGGTTCACGGGCAGGCCCGGCGGGTCGGGGATCGGGCTGGCGGTGGCGAAGTCGATCGTGACGAAGGCGGGCGGGCGGATCACGCTGGAGGCGCGGCATGGGACGCCTTGCGGGAGCGGGGCGCCGAACCTGACGGGTGGGGCGGTGCTGCGGGTCGTGTGGGCGTCGCGGGATCCGGGCACGCAGGTTGTGGGTTGATCAACGAGTTGAAGCGGGAACCACGAGGTTTCGACCACCGAGGCACAGAGGCACCGAGCAAGACCCAGAGCAAGGCAGGAACCGGGATTGGGAAGAGGGACTTGAAGCGTTGGGCGGATTGAATGAGAGCACACGCCTTTCTCCGCGGTCTCTGCGTCTGTGTGGTGAGTCCGGCTCATGGTGGAAACGCGACCCAAGATTCTGATTGTGGATGACGACCCGATCGTGGCGGAGTCGCTGGCGGAGCTTTTGGCAGCGGAGGGGTATCGGACGGCGACCGCGCTGGACGCGGGTGAGGCAATCGACCTGGTGACGGCGGCGGCGACGCAGGCGGACGCGCCGGGCAGGCCGCCGCAGGCGTACGCGGTGGTGATCTCGGATGTGTCGCTTCCGGGGACGAGCGGGATGGAGCTGCTGCGTCGTCTGGGGCGGGACCACCCGGACACGGTGGTGGTGATGCTGACGGGGTACGGCACGGTGGAGTCGGCGGTGGAGGCACTGCGTCTGGGGGCGAGCGACTACCTGACCAAGCCGGTGGTGGATGACGAGCTGCGGATGAGCCTAGAGCGGGCGCTGCGGCAGCAGGCTCTGCTGGCGGAGAACATGCTGCTGCGGCGGCAGCTGGACTCGAGGTTCGGGCTTGAGAATGTGGTGGGGACGGACCACCGGATGCGGAAGATCTTCGATCTGGTGGAGGCGGTGGCGCCAAGCCGTACCACGGTGCTGATGACCGGGGAGAGCGGGACGGGCAAGAGTCTGATCGCGCACGCGATCCATCAGAGGTCGCCGCGGCGTACGAAGGCGTTTGTCGAGTTGTCGTGCGGGTCGATCCCGGAGACGCTGCTGGAGTCGGAGCTGTTCGGGCATGTGAAGGGGGCGTTCACTGGGGCGCACGCGGACAAGATGGGTCGGTTCCTTGCGGCGGATGGGGGGACGATCTTTCTGGATGAGATCAACTCCGCATCGCCCGGGATGCAGTTGAAACTGTTGAGGGTGCTGCAGGAGCGGAAGTTCGAGCCGGTGGGGGCGACGCAGACGGTGGAGGTTGACGTGCGGGTGGTGCTGGCGAGCAACCAGCCGCTCGAGGTCCTGGTGGCGCAGGGGACGTTCCGGCAGGACCTGTACTACCGGATCAACGTCGTGAAGATCGAGTTGCCGCCGCTGCGGGAGCGGGTGGCGGACATCCCGATGCTGGCGGAGCACTTTCTGGCGAAGTTCGCCTTGGAACTTGGGCGGCAGATCGTGGGGTTCTCGGCCGACGCGATGGCGGCGATGCGGCGGTACCCGTTCCCCGGCAATGTGCGTGAGTTGCAGAACGTGATCGAGCGGGCGGCGGTGCTGACGAGAGGGTCGACGATCAGCCTGGAGGACTTGCCGCCGCAGGTGTCGGGCGAGGGGGCGGAAGCGACGAGCCCGCTGGTGCGGCGGCTGCTGGCGGGCGAGGCGATGTTGCGGGAGATCGACGAGCCGTGGGTGCCGATGACGCTGGAGGCGGCTCTGCGGGAACCGGAGAAGCGGATTCTGCTCAAGGCGTTGTCGGCCAACGGGTGGAATCGTCAGAAGACGGCGGAGGAACTGGGGATCAACCGGACGACGCTGTACAAGAAGATGAAGGGGCTGGGTATTGAGGCAAGGGATGAGGAGCGGAAGGCGGGGTGAGGGGGATCAGGTCAAAGCGTGGTCGGCGAGGGGGCCGGTGAGCGTGAAGAGACGGTGTCCGGTGTCTTCGGGGCCTTGGCCCAGCGGTTGGATGGTGAGCCATGAGGTGCGATCGAGCGGCAGGGCGTCGGCGATGCGCGGGGCCCATTCGATGACGACGACGTTGGTGCCGGCCGCCAGACGGTCCCAGCCCAGGGCGTCGAGGTCTTCGGCGGAGTTGAGGCGGTAGGCGTCGATGTGGACGAGGGTGAAGCCGGGGGCGGTGGGGTATTGGTGCGCGAGGACGAAGGTGGGGCTGGAGACCAGGCCGGGCGGGGTGCCCAGAGCGTGGGCCAGGGCGCGGATGAAGGTGGTTTTGCCGGCGCCCATCGGCGCGTCGAGCGCGAGGATATCGCCGGGGCGGAGGAGCGGGGCCAGGCGTGCGGCCAGCGCGGCGGTGTCGTCGAGGCAGCGGGATGTGAACTCGACGGGCATGGTGGATTGTTGGTGGTGGTCGAAGACGGCGCCGCGGGTAATCGGGGGGAACGCGAAGGATGCGAAGCACCCGAAGCGAGCGAAGGGTGGGGATGGCGCGGGAGTGGCGAGTGGGTGGCGGAGCGGTCGGTGTCGGGAGCGCGAGGGCCTGGACCCTCGGGCTGGAGGCGAGGACGAAACTCGCGTGGGCACGCCCGCGGCTGTGATGGGTGTGCGATACCATCGGCGGCGATGGCTGAGAATTCGGCGAGTGCGGCGGGTGGTGAGGCGTGGACGACGCGGCGGTTGCTCGCGTGGATGAGCGAGGCGTTTGCGAAGGCGGCGCTCGAGTCTCCGCGATTGCAGTCGGAGATGCTGCTGGCGCATGTGATCGGGTGCCCGAGGCTGAAGTTGTTCACGGAGCCGGAGCGGGCGGCGAGCGAGGCGGAGCGGGGGGCGCTGCGGCAGCTGGTGGCCCGCGCGCTGAAGCATGAGCCGATTGATTATCTGGTGGGGGAGCGGATGTTCTTTGGGCTGATGTTCAGCGTGGATCGACGCGTGCTCGTGCCTCGGCCCAGCACCGAGACGATTGTGGAGTATGTGTTGCAGGCGGCCCGGAGGGCGAACGCGGAGGGCGCGGAGAAGGGCGCGGAGGGCGGGGTGGAGGCGGCGGAGAGAGGCGAGGGCGCGCCAGCGAATCGGGGTGGGGGGACCGCGGCGGAGGCCGGGGAGCGGGTGTTTGATCTGGAGAATCGGGACGGGGGGGTGTTGTCGGCGTTCAAGCCGGATGAGTCGGATCTGGAGGAGGAGGACGAGCAGTCGCTGCAGAAGCCGGTGGCGGCGCGGCCTGTGGCGCGGCTGGCGGCGCGGGATGCGGGAGCGCGGCCGGCGGGGATGAACCGTCGGGGGACGGCGGCGGCGAGGCGAGGGAGGGCCGGGGGGCCAGCGTGGCGGATCGCGGATGTGTGTACGGGGTCGGGGTGCATGGCGGTGGCGCTGGCGAAGCACATGGCGGGGGCGTTGGTGGTGGCGACGGATGTCTCGACGGATGCACTGGAGGTGGCGCACACGAACGCCCAGCGGCATGGGGTGGGAGAGCGGGTGAGTCTGCGGGAGGGGGATTTGCTGGCGGCGCTGGAGGGTGAGGAGCGGTTTGACGTGATCGTGTCGAATCCGCCTTACATACCGGATGATGAGTGGGGGGATGTGCCGGCGAACGTGAAGGACCATGAGCCGGGGATCGCGCTGCGGGGTGGGGTGGATGGGCTGGAGTTCGTGAGGCGGCTGCTGAGCGGGGCGCCCGGGTTGCTGGTGGAGGGCGGGTTGCTGCTGGTGGAGGTTGCGGCGAGCCGGGCGGAGGAGGCGGCGGGTTTGGCGCGAGGCAATGGGAAGTTGCGGGACGTGGAGGTGGTGAGGGATTGCGAGGGGTTGTTGAGGGTGGTGGTGGCGAGGAGGAAGTGACGGCGTGCCGAGCCTCCTCAAGGCTGGCGTGCATTACGGGTCGGCTTCTGTCGCGCCCGATTCTGGGACCTGGAGTTTGTACTTGCGGAGCGTTGGCTTCAGGTCTGGCGGGAATGGCGAGCGGACGTCGATGGGTTGGCCGGTGACGGGGTGCGTGAAGGAGAGGCGATGGGCGTGGAGGGCGACGCGGGGTGCGCTCTTGCCTTCGTCGGCGTAGTCGCCGTCACCCAGGACGGGGTGGCCGATGAGGGCCATGTGGACGCGAATCTGGTGGAGGCGGCCCGTGACGGGGCGGCATTCGAGGAGGGCGGCCTCGCCGTTGGGGCCGCGGCCTGCGCTGACGACGCGGAAGGCGGTGACGGCGTCCTTGGGCGGTCCCGCGCTGCCCTGGCGGCGCTTGGCGCGGGTGACGGAGGCGACCTTGCGTGCCGTGTACTTGCTGGTGCGGTCTTCCTGCTCGCGGATGGGGCGGTCGATGACGCCCTTGGGGGGGTCGGGAATGTCGCGGACCAAGGCCCAGTAGAACTTTTTGACGGTGCGGGTCTCGAACTGGATGCGGAGGGCGTCGTAGGCGGACTTGGTGAGTGCGACGATGAGGAGGCCCGAGGTCTCGCGGTCGAGCCGGTGGAGGAGGCCGAAGTCCTTTTCGCGGCCGATGTTCTGGAGGCGTGGGCCGTGGGTGTGGAAGAGGGCGTTGAGCATGGTGCCGCGTTCGTGGCCCTTGCCGGGGTTGGAGACCATGCGTGGGGGCTTTATGGCGACGAGGAGGTCGGCGTCCTCGTAGGCAAGGGTGATGTTGAGGTCGGGGTTGGGTTCGATGGACCAGTTGGGCACGGGGATCATTGACGGTCGGGGGCGGGGAGTTATTCGAGTGCCTGGGGGCACGCGGCGGCGTCGAGGTACCAGCGGAGTTCGCCGCCGATGGGGCTGAGGGCCAGAACGGGGTGGTGGACGGGGTCGGCGGCGGGGCGTGAGAGTTCGGCGACGGTGGCGCGGAGAGGTTGGCCTGTGGCGATGACGCCGACGAAACGTGCGGCGTTGAGCATGTGGAGGCTGAGGCCGATGCGGACGCTGGGTGCGCGGCCCACGGTGCTGACCAGCAGCGGCTGGCGCGAGCCGGGTGAGCCGGCCAGGAGCGGGCCGGCGGAGCCGTCGGGTTCGAGGCCCAGGACGACGAAGTCGAGTCGGTCGTGACCCTTTTCGCGCCAGGCGAGGGTGTCGCGGAGCGACTCGGCGTAGGCGGCGGCGGGGTCGTCGTGGGCGGTGGGGATGGCGTGGACCTGCTCGCGCGGGATGTCGGAGTGCTCGACGAGCCATCCCGCGATCATGGCGGCGACGCTGTGGTCGTCGTCGGGCAAGGTGGCGGCGTGCTCGTGGGCGATCCAGAGGTGGGTGCGTTTCCAGGGGAGTTCGCGGAAGCCGGGGTCGTACATGAGTCGGCGGTAGAGGGGCTCGGCCTGTGGGCCGCCGCCGACGGCGAGGTGGAAGTCTCCGAACGCGCGAACGCAGGCGAGGGACTGGAAGTAGAGGTCGGCGGCGGCGGCGTCGATGGCGGTGTCTGGGTCTTCGCGGACGACGACGCGGCCCGGGAGGCGGGGCTTGATGGGCTCTGGGGCCAGGGGGATGGGTTCCACGGCTCCTATTGTGCGCGGGGAAGAGGGCCGCGGCGAGTGGAAAACCGAGAGAAGTGGCAACGTGGCAACGTGGCGGACTGATGCGGGCAGGATCGGGACATGGTGAGGGAACTGCGGATTCTGGATGCGGCGGGGAATCGGGCTCGCGAGGCGTTGCGGGTGATGGAGGATGTGGCTCGGTTCGGTCTGGATGATGGGGGACTGACAGGAACGCTGAAGTCGATGCGGCATGAGTTGGCGAGCGTGCTGGGGCAGATCGTGGTGAGCGTGGGCGGGGCGCGCGGGGTGCTGGAGTCGCGGGACACCTCGGGGGACCTGGGGACCGCGATCGAGGGGGCCGGCGAGGCGAGGCGCGAGGACTTGGCGGCGGTGGCGGGGGCGGCGGGGTCGCGGCTGGCCGAGGCGCTGCGGACGCTGGAGGAGGTTGCCAAAGTGCTGGTGCCAGCGCGGACGGGGGCGGAGTCGCCGAGCGCGGCGGTTTCGGCGTGGGAGCGGCTGGAGGCGCTGCGGTACGCGGCCTATGAGGCGCAGCGGAGGCTCGTGCTGGCGCTGGCGCCAGCGGCGCGGCAGTGGCGGGTGTGCGTGCTCATCACCGACGCGATGTGTACGCGGCACTCGTGGCGTGAGGTGGCGCGGCTCGCGCTGGCGGGCGGGGCGGACTGCGTGCAGCTGCGGGAGAAGAGCCTGGACTCCGGGGAGTTGCTGGCGCGAGCGCGGGACCTGGTGGAGATGGCACGGGGGCATGGGGCGAGCGTGATTGTGAATGATCGGCCAGACATCGCGCTGCTGGCGGGGGCCGACGGTGTGCATCTGGGTCAGACAGACATGGGCGTGGCGGAGGCGCGGCGGCTGGGGGCGAGGCCGGCCAAGCGACTGTTGATCGGCGTGTCGTGCTCGACGCTGGAGCAGGCGGAGCGGGCGACACGGGATGGGGCGGATTACCTGGGTCTGGGGCCGATGTTCGCGTCGGGCACGAAGCCGAAGGCGATCCTGGCGGGAGTGGGGCTGGTGCGGGCGGTGGTGGGCGGGACGTTGACGGGGCGGCTGCCGCACCTGGCGATCAGCGGCATCACGGCGGCGAACGTGGGTGAGTTGGTGGAGGCGGGATGCCGGGGCGTGGCGGTGAGCGGTGCGGTATGCTCGGCGGCCGATCCGGGCCTGGGGGTGTCGTGGTTGCGGTCGGCGCTGGGCGGGGTCGCTGGCGAGCGCGGATGAAGTTCCGCACGAGCGCCGCCCGGCCCGTTATGGAAGTGTTACTTCTTCTCGAACGCGGCGTCGAAGGCGCGGCCTGGGGGGTCGAACTGGACGCCTCGGACGAAGTCGACGGCCTCGGCCGCGCCGTGCTCGCGAGACATGCCGGGGTCTTCCCACTCGACGGAGAGGGGGCCGTTGTAGTTGATGTCGTTGAGGGCGCGGATGATGGCGTCGAAGTCGATCTCACCCCGGCCCGGGGAGCGGAAGTCCCAGCCGCGCCGGTGGTCGCCGAATGGGAGGTGGGACCCGAGGATGGAGGACTCGGCGTCGATGCAGCGGGCGGCGTCCTTGATGTGGCAGTGGTAGATGCGATCGGGAAAGGCGCGGATGAACCTTGCGGGGTCCACGCCCTGCCAGATCAGGTGAGAGGGGTCGAAGTTGAAGCCGAACGCGGGGCGGTTGTTCAAGGCGGAGAGGGCGCGGCGGCTGGTGTGGATGTCGTAGGCGATTTCCGTGGGATGGACCTCGAGGGCGAAGCGGACGCCGGCGGCGTCGAAGGCGTCGAGGATGGGATTCCAGCGGGCGGCGAAGTCGGCGAAGCCGTCGTCGATGTGGGCCTGGGTGGTGGGCGGGAAGAAGTAGAGCATGTGCCAGATGGAGGAGCCGGTGAAGCCGTTGACGACCTTGACGCCGAGGCGGGCGGCGGCGCGGGCGGTGTCAATCATCTCCTGGGCGGCGCGGCGGCGGACGGCTTCGGGGTCGCCATCGCCCCAGACGCGGGCGGGGAGGATTGACTTGTGGCGTTCATCAATGGGGTCGCAGACGGCCTGGCCGACCAAGTGGTTGGAGACGGCCCAGCACGAGAGCCCGTGCTGCTTGAGAATGTCGTGGCGCGACTGGGCGTAGCCCGGCGAGCGGAGGCACTCGGCGACGTCGAAGTGGTCGCCCCAGCAGGCGAGCTCGAGCCCGTCGTACCCGAAGTCGGCGGCCATCTCGGCGAGGGTGGCGAGAGGGAGGTCGGCCCACTGGCCGGTGAAGAGGGTGAGGGGGCGGGGCATGGGGGGTCTCCGGGGGGGCATGGTAACGGGGGCGGGCGCTGCTGAGGTTGCGGTGCGCTTGGACCCCGGACTTTCGCAGAGCCAAAGTCCCGGCGTCCGGGGCGGAGGGCGAGATCGGCGCGGGCAGGTGGCTGGGAGGTGGCCGACCGCTCGCGCGGGTCGGTTCGGTTGATCCAGAATCCGCTACACTCGCCCCCCACGCCTCCTGGGGATTTGTCTATGACCGTTCCGCCAACCGTTCCGCCGCGCGCGCCGTCGATCGTTCTGGTGCTGCTGTCGGCGATGATGTTCCTGCAGTTCTTCGTGTGGGGTTCGTGGTATGTCTCGATGACCGGGTTCATGATCCCCGAGGGCATGGGGGGGCTGATCGCGGCGGCGTACTCGGTGGGCCCGATCGCGGCGATTGTCTCGCCGTTCTTCCTGGGGCTGATCGCGGACCGGTTCTTTCCGACCGAGCGTGTGCTGGGGGCGATGCACCTGCTGGGCGGTGCGGTGTTGTGTGCCGCGCCGGCGGTGGCGTCGGCGTTCACGGGCGGGTCGCCCTGGCTGCACCCCTACATCCTGATTCTGTTGCTGCACATGCTGTGCTACATGCCGACGCTGGGGCTGACGACCACGCTGGCATTCCACAACCTGCCGAATCGGGAGAAGCACTTCCCACTGGTGCGGGTGTGGGGGACGATCGGGTGGATCGCCGGGAATCTGGCGGTGAGCGTGCTGCCCGGCAAGGACGCGGCGGCGGAGCAGTTCTATCTGGGGGGCGGTGCGGCGGTGCTGCTGGGGGTTTTCTCGTTCTTCCTGCCGCACACGCCGGCGCCGGCCAAGGGCAAGAAGATCAGTGTCCGCGAGATTTTGGGCCTGGACTCTCTGGCGCTCCTGAAGCAGCGCTCGTACCTGGTGTTCGTGGTCTGCTCGTTCCTGCTGTGCATCCCGCTGGCCGGGTACTACGCCCAGGCACGGAACTACGTCGATGCGACGGGGTCGGCGGTGAACAACTCGGCAACGTTTACGATGTCGTTCGGGCAGATGTCCGAGATCTTCTTCATGCTGGTGATGCCGCTGTGCTTCAGGCGGCTGGGCGTGAAGTGGATGCTGGCGATCGGGATGCTGGCGTGGGTGGTGCGTTACGGCCTGTTCGCGGGGGCGTGGGATGATCGCGTGACCTGGATGGTGATCGGCGGCGTGCTGATGCACGGGATCTGCTACGACTTCTTCTTCGTCACCGGCATGATCTACGTCGACAAGGCCGCCAACCCCCAGATTCGCGGGCAGGCGCAAGGATTTCTGGTGCTCATCACGCAGGGGCTGGGGATGCTGATCGGGGCCCAGGCGTTCGGGTGGCTCGTGGGGCACTACACGAGCGTGCCGGTGTTCGTGGTCGAGCCGACGCCCGAGCAAGGAGCGGCGGCGACGACGGTGGACTGGAAGATGGTGTGGGCGATCCCGGCGGCGTTCGCTCTGGGGGTTCTGATCGCGTTCGTGGTGCTGTTCAGGGAGCGGGGTGGGGACGCGGGGGTGGCCAAGAGCGTCCCGACGCAGGATCCGGCGTTGTCGGGGGCGGTATAGGGCGAGGGGTCCGAGTCGCTGGCGAGAAAGGCACGATCGGGGGGGCCGGCCTTTCCAGCCCGTGCAGAGGCGGCGGCACCCCGTCGACCCACCGCAACTCCGATCGGTGCACCGGTGCCCGCCAGGGGTCACGCTTGGCCCAAGGTGCCCCGCCGCTCTCGGGCGAGGCTCGAAAGCCCCGCCCCGTCAATCCTGGGTTCGCCGTTGCTTCCTGCGGTGAGGGGCTTCTCACGCGGCGGCATTTCGGCTATTCTGAGTGGGACCCGCTTGCACGGTTGGCGGGAACGTGGCACCCACAAGGATTCCGACCATGGCACACAACGAATCTCGGCGGTCATTCCTGGCCAAGACGGCCGCGCTGACGGGGGCGGCCGCGCTGGCGGGGCCGACCAAGATGTCGTTCGCGCACATCACGAAGGCGCGGGCGGCCAAGGCCAAGCCTCGGGTGGAGTTGAAAGCGGGCGAGGTGATCCGGATGGCCGTGATCGGGCCCGGCGGCATGGGCACGGGGCACTGCGAGTCGTTCGCGACGCTGGCCAAGCAGGGGCTGGAGAAGGTGGATATCGTGGCGGTGGCGGATGTATGCGACTCGCGGCGAGAGAACGCGGTGCGGGCGATCGCGCGGGCCGGGCAGACGACTGCGGTGGATTCGTACCGCGACTACCGGGAGATCCTGCAGCGGGATGACATCCACGGGGTGCTCGTGGCGTCGCCGGAGCACTGGCACTGCCAGCACGCGACCGATGCGCTGCTGGCGGGCAAGGACGTGTACTGCGAGAAGCCGATGACGCTGCGGCTCGATGAGGCTCTCCGGCTGAGGCAGGTCCAGTTCGCCAACCCGCATGTGCTCTTGCAGGTGGGCACGCAGATGATGCAGTTGCCCAAGTGGAAGGAAGCCAAGCGTCTGATCGCGGAGGGGGCGATCGGCACGCCGACGATGAGCCAGACCTCATACTGCCGGAACACGCCGGACGGCGAGTGGAACTACTACGGGCTGGACCCCGCGTGGGCGCCCGGCGCGAACCTGGACTGGGACGCGTGGTGCGGCCCGATGGGGCGCCAGCCTTGGGACCCGCTGGTGTACGCCCGCTGGCGGCGGTACCGCAAGTACTCGACCGGCATCATCGGCGACCTGCTGGTGCACGAGATGACGCCCTTGTGCTACGCCCTGGACATGGGCTGGCCCACGCGGGTGACGGCCTCCGGCGGGCACTATGTCGACAAGGTGATGGAGAACCACGACACGGTGAACCTGACCGTCGAGTTCGAGCGCGGGCACACGATGATCGTGGCGGGCGCGACGAACAACGAGAACGGGCTGGAGCGGGTCATCCGGGGCCAGAAGGCCAACATGTACATGGGCAGCAACAACGTCGTGATCCGCCCGGAGTCCAAGTTCGTGGACGAAGTCGAGGGTCGCACCGTCGAGTGCGCCGACATCGGCAACGACCAGGATGCGCACCGCCTGCACTGGCTGCACTGCATCCGGACGCGCGAGGTGCCGGCGGCGGACGTCGATTCGGGCTGCAAGATCATGGCGATCGTGGACCTGGCGACCAAGTCGATGTGGGATGGGCACGCGTGGAGGTTTGATCCGTACAACATGTGCGCCGAGCGCGTGTGATGGCACGGCGAGCCGGTTGACACAGGATGAGTTGAGCGGGCGGGCCTTTGCAGCCCGCCCGCTTTCTTGTTGTTGCGGGCTTGTTGTTGCGGGCTTGTTGTTGCGGGCTTGTTGTTGCGGGGGATCATGGAGACGGTGGGGGGCCCAACGCCCCCCAACTTTCGTGCCAGCAGGGCACGCGGCGTCAGGTCACGCCCACGGCGGCGGCGTCACGGTCGGAGAGGAGCCCGCCGTCGGAGCGCC
>Ga0163144_10017793_pt1 | contig 14444 bp, 17 predicted proteins | sample OliLak19BULKMAT1_FD_123175 | JGI IMG/M metagenome (GOLD analysis project Ga0163144, IMG submission 123175) | Freshwater microbial mat bacterial communities from Lake Vanda, McMurdo Dry Valleys, Antarctica - Oligotrophic Lake LV.19.BULKMAT1 | ecosystem: Environmental > Aquatic > Freshwater >... | reverse complement strand
TTGCAGATGATTATATTCATTATTCAAACCCTCGTGCTTTAACTGTCCGTGAAATGGCACGACTGCAATCGTTTGATGATTCGTTTGTGTTTCAAGGTAAGCGATCAACTGGTGGCAACAAAAGAAAATATGAAGTTCCGCAATACACATTAGTTGGCAATGCAGTTCCACCTCTTTTGGCTCGTGCCGTTGCGATGGAAATTTTAAAAAACATAAAATAATTTTTGATGAGACAACTTTCATCAACTGAAATAAACAGAATAAAACTACTAACCGAAAACTCTGTTGAACTAACATTGATTGAGCCAACGCAAAACGGGTTGGAAAAATCAATTATGGATGCTACAGGTTCTGTTCGGAATTATTTAAGAGAGAATAATATTCACGATTATGATTCTCAAAAACAAGGACCTGAAAATAAAATTCAAGTTGATTCTGCACTTATTGAAAGTGATAAACTGATTTCTTCAATCGCCTCTCTGTATCGTCCTGTAACGAAAAAAGGAGACCCACGAATTTGGTTTAAAGGTTTGGGAAGTTATTCTGCTGCAAATGATATTCTTGGATTGATAGAATTTGAAAGCAAACTATTTGTCGTCAACCTCACTCAAATTAATGTCAAGAAATTACTTGAAAGCAAAAAAATAAATCCACTTCAAGAACTGGTTATTGAAATTAGAAATGTTTCAAATGAGGTTGCTGACGAACTTTTGATAAAGCTAAAAGCAATCGCTGCAAAAGGTTTTGTACCTGCATTATTGCAAGCGGATACTTCAATTGGTAGAACATTGGAAAAATTGTTAGGAATTGAAATGAACTCTTTAAGAACTCCAGATTACAAGGGGATAGAATTAAAATCAGCAAGAGAAAATAGAGGAACAAGAAAAGGATTGTTTGCTAAAGCTCCAAACTGGGAATTAAGCAAGTTTAAAAATCGCAATGAAATTTTGGATTCGTTTGGCTATTGGGAAAAGGGTGTGTTTCGTTTGTACAACACGATAAGAGCAACTGGAAGAAATGCACAAGGATTAATTTTAAGAACCGATTACGAACAAGATTATTTATTTGAAAACTCCGACAAAAATGAAATTGGTGATTTCTTAACTTGGGAATTAGAAGTTCTTAGAAACTCTTTGGCAACAAAGCACAAAGAAACATTTTGGATTAAAGCACAATCAAAAATTGAAGATGATAAAGAATATTTTTTGTTTAAGTCGGCTGAACACACAAAGAAGCCATTAGTAAATCAATTTGGCTTGTTAATAGATATGGGTGCAATTACACTTGATTATCCTATAAAAAGGTTGGCAAATGGTTCAGTGATTGACAAGGGTTGTAATTTCAAATTAAAGCCAACTGCTTTGAATTTATTATTTCCTCCAAGTCAAGTTTATTCTCTCAATAAATGATACACACTAAAATAAATAAAATCATGTCAAACTTAGATTCACAAATCAACAGCCTTTCAAAAGGTCAATCAATTATCATTTCAAGTGTCAACAACATTGTATGCAGTGTTGAAAGAACAGGAGATGGCAAGAACTTAAACTTTGTTAGAACCTTTGAGAATGGTTCTTTTAAAGTTTATAAAACGGTTCAATTTTATATTGTTTAGGAATGTGATTTTCAATTTAAGAAAGTTTATTAAACAAGAAACCAATCGTTTCTCAATTTGATATTTTGCTGGAACAAGGAATTATTACGCTTGACCATTTGATAAAAAGAAAACCAACTGGAAGCGTTGTTGAGAAAGGTCCAATTTTTAAAATCAAACCGAATGCTTTAGATTTGCTATTTCCTCCAAGTCAAGTTTACTCTTTGATGTCTTAAACAAAGTATTGGCGAAACACTCTTTCATTTTATTAGTAGGTGTTTTTTATAAAAAATTTACACAGCGTAGATAGTTTAGAGGCAATGTCAGTTATTGTCTGTGTATCATAAAAAATGTTTGTTCGAAGCCGAAAAGTTCATAGTTAGCACTGCCCCCATAGCATTACAGCTAACATCCTATTATCCTCCCCAAATGTAAAATCTCTTTCGCATTTCCGCGCCCGTATGTTGCTTTTGCGAAGGTTTATCCTTTTTTGAGTTTCGCGCTTCATCGCGCGCGTCCCGATTGATTCAAGTGTAATTTTACTTCATGCAAGAACGGCTCATTTGGACAATCGGTCATTCCACGCGCCCGTTGGAGAAATTTATTTCCATGCTGCAATCGTTCCATATCGAGTTGCTTGCCGACATCAGGAGTTTCCCCGGCTCGAAGCGTTATCCGCATTTTAATAAAGAAGCGTTGGGATTATCGCTGCATCATGCAGGAATCGGTTACGTGCATTTGCCTGAGCTTGGCGGGCGCAGAAAGCCGCGCGCTGATTCTGCGAACACGGTATGGCGCAATGCTGCATTCAGAGGCTATGCTGATTATATGGAAACGGAAGCATTTAAGAAAGCAATCAGTCGGTTGGAAAATCTTGCAAAGGAAACACGCACTGCTTACATGTGTTCTGAAGCAGTGTGGTGGCGCTGCCATCGGTCGCTTGTTTCCGATTATCTGAAAACGCACAAATGGACGGTAATGCATATCTCTGAGGAAGGAAAAGCTGCTGAACATCCTTTCACTCCGGTAGCGCGCGACACACAGGGGAATTTGTTTTAGGAATCAAGAGAAAGTCATTTTTTTTGTCTCCTCCATTCCTGCTAAAATGAAATACCTTGTCGCTTCCTGACTTTTAGTGAGGAGGATTTTGAAATTCCTCATCACATGCTCGCATGAAGTGGCTGAGATTTAAAATATCCTTGTAACAAAAACCGCAGCAGTGACAGGGAATTTTGATTTCCTCAGAATAAAAACCGCAGCAGTGACAGGGAATTTTGATTTCCTCAGAATAAAAACCGCAGCAGTGACAGGGATTTTTAATTTCCTCAGAATAAAAGCCACAGTAGTGAAAGAGATTTTTAATTTCCTTCCGATAGAAAGAAAAGATGTTACGTAGATTTTTGCATTCTCCATCAGCAGCCGGAAATAAGTGACGGGGAATTTAAAAAGCATGCTCATTTTATTCAAAATTTTTTCAATGGTTTGTTGCGTAATAACGGGGATTTGAAAATTCCCCTTAACTATTTTGCCGGTTTATCGTACAGAATAAATAGTTATTGTTCACCCTAAACCCTACCTGCCATGGCACGAGTAAAAGAAGGTCTGAAAGACATAAAAACACTTGATTTGCTCGCCAAATCAAGATACATCATTTCGGAAATCACCAAAAACTTTACTCCGCCACCCCTGCTTGCGCAGGTAATTGCAACTACCAAGGTGCTGGATGAAGCAAATAACGCAGCTTACGGCAGAGGGACGTATGCTATTCAAATACGCGATGAAAAAAAAGAAGCATTGATTGTGCTTTTACAGTCATTAGCGGGATGGGTGCAGGCGATAAGTGGTGGCTCGGAAACGATGATTATGAAAAGTGGCTTTGAAATTCGCAAGCAGAATATAAGATTGGGAATGCCCTCCGCGCCTCAGGGTGTAATTACTATTCTTACTAAAGCCCCTGGTGTGTTGCTCGTGCGGTGGAAGCCTGTTCATGGAAAACGTAGTTACATCGTTGAACTGAATGAAGTGGATGTGATGGATGATGGAAAGTGGAAGTTGGTGCAATACTCGTCAAAAACCAAGGCACGCTTAACCGGTTTGGAAAGCCGTAAAACATACTGGGTGCGCATCCGCACAAATTCAACACGCGGAGTGAGTTTGCCCAGCAATGAGGTGATAGGGATGGTGTGGTGAGTATTTATATTCTAAATGCCGTTAGCCTTTTCCAAATCGCAGGAGCGCTTTCAGCGTTTCCTCTTCCCTGTTTTTGGCGGGAGCATCCGTCATCAGCGAATCAATTAACTCCCTTGCAATGCGCGCCACTTTTTCGGTGGCAGCATCCATAATCGCTTCATTTGCTTTTGAAGGCTTTTGAAAACCACTTAGCTTTCTTACAAATTGCGCAGAAGCAGCGGCAATCTCCCCTGTTGTTTCAAGTCTTCCGAAGGATGACTTGGAACATTGGATAGAGGAAGGTCTTTCGACCTTTTGACAAGACGAAAGTCTTGCATCTATCTGCCATCACAAGTCATCCTGCGGGAGACTTGGTGAGAAGGATAAAGACCAGTACGCACGGGATTTCGACACCCCAGAGAAGAAAAGCGCCCTGCAAATAGGTAAATGAAAGCGCCCGCAGGGTTTTCCGTTTCACCAATTTTCCGGAATCCCTTGTTATCATTCCACACCAACTGCGCGCGCGTAACTTTGCCGCCTCATGCGGAAAAGCCTGTTCCTTTTTATTTTTTTCCTCCTCTCCTACCCTTCTTTCAGCCAGCACACCCGCTGGATGGACAAGCGCAAACAAATTATCCGCAATGACACTGCATTTTATTTTTTCAAGGCGCATCGCTATGGCGCACAGGATTTATACAACCCACTGTATGTGGTGGTGAACGGTGGCTTTGACGTTTGGCAGTTGCATGGCATTGACCGCAACCCGTTTGAATACAATTGGAAGCTGAATGTGAAAAACTTCGGGAAGAATATCATTCACCCTGCTAAAGCGATTGATGCCACAGGCGCGAAGAAATTTTTCACTCAGGAAATCTTTCCGCTCAACTGGACACCGGAAGGCGCACAGTGGGTGCCGAATTATTTTCTGCACCTTGTGGGCAGTGGTATGGAATACAGGATGCTGACAGAGTATTACCGCTATCACAAAGTGCCCGCACCAAAAGTATTCTCTGCATTCACGGTGTTCACCATGCACTTCGTGAATGAAGTAATGGAAAACGATGGCAAGGTAGGCTGGAACACCGACCCTGTTGCCGACTGGTATTTCTTCGACATCGCGGGCATCTTCCTGTTCAACTCGATTCCCGTGTCGCGCTTCTTCAGCGAAAAGATGCACATGGCTGATTGGTCGCTGATGCCCACGGTTTCATTTCGCGATTTCACGCTGCAAAACGCGGGGCAATATTTCATTTACAAATGGGAGTTTACTCGCGAAAAAAACTGGGCGGTGTTCAATCGCTGGGGCATGGGCACGCAATTCGGCATCACCCGTAAATTCAAAAACGAAAACGCCCTTACTGCGGCAGGCGGTGTGCGTTCCTACGAGTTGGAACTGGTGGATACGGATGGATTTATTTTAACAACCACGCTTACATGGGCTGCATTCTTCGCATGGGATAAAAACAGCACACCCCTTGCAACGCTCGAAGTGAACGGCAGTGATGACTACACCGCTTTGCTGAATGTTTACCCCGGTGTGATTAAAATCAAAAAGTTCTCACCGGGCGTGTGGGGCGTAGCGGGCAAAGACGGCACGGGCGCTTTTGGCATCTGTGCGCGCTATTCGCTCGGCATCGGTGTTGGCTATGGATGGAAATAATTCCATTTCAAACACAGGAACAAACAGCTGTTTTTCAGAAACGCTCCATCTCTGAGAAGAAGAAACGACCTTCTGTCTCTGCATTTTCATCGGAGTCAGAGCCATGAACTGCATTGGCTTCAATGCTCTTTGCAAAAAGATTGCGGATGGTGCCTTTCTCCGCCTTTGCCGGGTCAGTAGCGCCAATAAGTTTGCGGAAATCTTCTACCGCGTTTTCCTTTTCAAGAATCGCAGCTACGATGGGTCCTGATGACATATAGGCAACCAAATCATTATAAAACGGGCGCTCTTTGTGGATTGAATAAAACTTGCCCGCATTCTTTTGCGACAGTTTGGCGAGTTTCACCGCCACAATGCGAAATCCTGCTTCGTTAATCTTCGCCAAAATGGGACCAATATAGTTATTCTGTACTGCATCGGGCTTAATCATCGTAAAAGTTCTGTTCGTTGCCATAGTATTTAGTATAAAAATTTTGTGCAAAAATAGAGAAATAAAACGCATTGCGGCAAGCGGTAACTTTGGCTCGTGTACGAAACTTTGTTTCCCTGTCATTCCGGTTTTATGCCGGAATCCCCAACTATTTAAAAAATAAGGGGATGCCGGATTGAATCCGGCATGACACAAACGCATAATAAAACCAACTCTCTCTCAATGAATAAAACCGAAGTAGAAAAAGTAAAAGCGCTGCATACACCCGGCAAGAAGATTGTCATCACCACCCACGCAAATCCTGATGGCGATGCGATGGGCGCATCACTCGGCATGTTTCATTATTTAAAGCTGAAGGGCTGCAATCCGGTGGTCATTGTGCCTACCGGCTACCCTGACTTTCTCGCATGGATGCCCGGTGACAGCGAGGTGATGAATTTTCAATGGAAAAAAGAACAGGCGTTGCACTTAATCACAGAAGCAGAATTGATTTTCAGCCTTGACTACAACGGGCTTGCCCGCACCGACAAGATGGAGAGCTATCTGAAAAACGCAATCGCTCCAAAAGTGATGATTGACCACCACTTGCTGCCTGAACCATTTGCCCAATATGTTTTTTCAAATACTGATGCAAGCTCCACATGCGAAATGGTGTTTGATTTCATTGCAGCGGCAGGCGATGAGCAGTTGATTAATAAGGAAATCGCGGAGTGCCTTTATGCAGGCATCCTCACCGACACGGGAGGGTTTCAATTTCCCATTACATCACCCAAAGTACACCGCATTACGGCTGCGTTAATTGAAAGGGGGGCAGACAACAGTATGATTTATCAAAAAATCTTCAACACTTTTTCCGAATCGCGCCTGCGCTTGTTCGGATATTGTCTTGTGGAAAAGATGAAACTGTTCAAGGAATTGAAAACTGCGGTAATAACACTTAACAAGGAAGAATTACAGCGCTTCAACATTAAAACGGGCGACACGGAAGGATTAGTGAATTATCCCCTAAAAATGGATGACATCAACTTTGCAGCGCTCATTATTGACCGCACAGAAAAAATCAAAATCTCATTTCGCAGCAAGGGAAATTTTGACACCAATCAGTTTTCACGCGCGCACTTCAACGGAGGCGGACATAAAAACGCATCAGGCGGTCAATCGTCTGAAACGCTTGAAGCAGTTGTGAAAAAATTCGAGGAAGTGATTCCCGGCTACAAGGAGCAATTAGATTACAACCTTTAACCAATTGCGAATTCCAAATTCTCAATTCGTGATTCCCACTCGCTTTCGCCTTTAAAAACAAACACTTCTTTTTCTTGCTGTTTATATTTTGCAACCACGCGCATGAAATCTGAATCTAATTTTTACTTGCTTCTATTGTAATGAAAACCAACAACCATAAATGTGAACGTAAAACCAGCAGCGCAACCTAAAGACCGGAAGATATTCGTTCTCGACACCTCAGTAATTCTCTACGACCACAATGCCATCAAAAATTTTGAAGAGCATGACATCGTGATACCGATTCAAGTGCTTGAAGAGCTTGACCACTTCAAGAAGGGCAACGACACCCGCAATTTTGAAGCCCGCGAGTTCATCCGCTTCATTGATGATATTTCCAAACAAAACCTCATCAATGATTGGATTCCTTTAAATGGTGAAATAAAAGGAAAATTCAAAGTAGCGATTAACGAAAATGGCATTGAGGGAAATGAAAATGCCGTGCATGTTTTTGGCGATGAAAAGAATGACCATAAGATTCTGAATGCGGCATTGTCCTTGCAAAAACACAATCCTGACAAAAAAGTCATTCTCGTTACAAAAGACATTTGCCTGCGCCTGAAAGCAAAAGCCATGAACATGCGCGCTGAAGATTATGAAACAGGAAAGATTCAGGACGTGCAGAAACTATACACCGGAAAAACTGCGCTGGAAGTAACTCCCGAACTCATCAGCGAGTTGTTTGAGAAAGGAAGTATCACGCCCCAACAACTCGGACTTAAAAAAGTAGAAGACAATCAATACTTCGTTCTGAATATCGTCAATACATCTGTGTTGGGTCATTACAACCCAGCAACAAAAAATATTGAGCGCGTGGACAAGCAGCATGTGTATGGCGTAGTTCCGAAAAATGCCGAGCAGGCTTTTGCAATTCATGCGCTGATGAATCCTGCGATTAAACTCGTGACGATTCAGGGCGCTGCGGGTACGGGAAAAACATTGATGGCGATTGCAAGCGCATTGGAGCAACGCAGAAATTATCGCCAGATTTATATCACTTGCCCTATCGTTCCCCTGAGCAATCGCGACATCGGCTATCTGCCGGGCGACATCAAATCAAAGCTCGACCCTTACATGCAGCCTTACTGGGATAACCTTAACTTCATTAAAGATCTCCATGCAAACGATGAGAAGAACAGTAAGCGCATTGATGAAATGCTGGAGAAAGAAAAAATCGCAATTGCCCCACTCGCCTACATTCGCGGAAGAAGTTTGTCGAAAGTATTTTTTATAGTTGATGAAGCGCAGAACCTGACTCCGCACGAAGTGAAGACGATTATTTCCCGCGCTGGCGATGACACGAAAGTGGTGATCATGGGCGACATCAACCAAATTGACACGCCTTATCTTGACGCGCAAAGCAACGGGCTTTCTTACTTGATAGACAGCATCAGCAGCAATCCGCTGTTTGCGCATATCACGCTTGAAAAAGGTGAAAGAAGCGAACTCGCTAATCTTGCGAACCGGTATTTGTAATAGCGGTTATTTTTTTCAAAAGAGAATCTACCGGTTCGCCCGTGTTGCCATTTTTCAGATGTAGCGGCTTGAGATAGGCTGAAAGAAAATTTTCCGCAAAACCTTCAGCGCGAAATTTTTCTCTCATCTTTATAAGCATTTCTCCTGAGAGAAAATCATAACTCACCTTCCATTTTATCCGACAACGATCATCCAGCGTGTCTATCCTTGCAGGTTCGCTGCCCGATTGTATTTCTTGCATAAGGGAATACATGACAGGACTAATCGAATCAGTCCAATACTCAAAGACAATGGGACTATTTTTTATTTGAATTTCAGAGAAGTTTTTTTCTTTTATTTCCGTGAGCAGTTGAAAAAAATCTTTGGGCGTGTCATCAGGATGATGAATGGCGATATTAAAAAAAGCATCCTGAACGTATAATTTTCCCTGCAACTCAACGAGATTAAATTCATGCGTAAGATATCTAACAGTTTCCCTCCCTGCAATGTTTGCTGCGCTGCCCAATTCGGTTACATGGTCAACATAGCCGCAATTGTAGATATAGTTTTGATAACCAGCATAGTCATAAAGTTTGGCAAGCACGTAACTCGTCAAACCGCATTTAGCCGTAAGTGTATTTTTCTCAAACAATTCCAAGCAATGAAAACCGGATAATTCTTTCCAGGGCATCTTGTAATAATTAAGCGCTAAACTATCAAGCGATTCTCCATGATCAAGTTTAAGCGCAAGATATTTCCTTATCTCATTCACGACTTGATAATCATTTGCGCCTGTTTGTTTAAGCGAATCAAGAAAAGAGACAAAAAATTTTTCTTCGCTTGAAACTAAAGCGACTGATTCAATTTGCGCGCTTTGCTGATGCTCCTTACAGGAAAAAACAAACAGCAAACAGAAAACGAAAAGAAGAAAAAAGATTTTTATCGGCATTTGAAAATGTCGGGTAAATGAACGGGGGATTTAGTTTATTTTCTATTCTTCACCTGCGCATGAATCCATGCGTAAGTTTTTGCAAGCCCTGCCTCAAGCGGCTGGCTGGGCGCCCACCCTATTGTTTCTTTAATCATCCGGTTATCTGAATTTCTTCCGCGCACCCCCAGCGGACCGGGAATATGGCACAACGTAATTTGCTTGCCTGCAATGCGCATCGCCATTTCCGCAAGTTGATTAATCGTCACCATTTCATCCGAGCCAATGTTCACCGGTCCTATAAAATCTGAGTCCATTAATCTTCGCACTCCCTCCAAACATTCATCAATAAAAAGAAACGAGCGCGTTTGCTTGCCATCGCCCCAGATTTCGATTTGCCCTCCGTTTTCCGATTCAGCAACTTTTCTGCATATAGCAGCGGGGGCTTTCTCTCTCCCGCCCTGCCATGTTCCTTCAGGTCCAAAAATGTTGTGAAAGCGGGCAACGCGCACATTTATTTTATGATTTCTGCTGTACGCAAAAAACAATCGTTCGCTAAACAGTTTCTCCCAGCCGTATTCGCTGTCAGGCTGCGCGGGATAAGCTGATGTCTCGTCACACTTGGGATTATCGGGGTCAAGCTGATTAAACTCAGGATAAATACATGCGGAAGACGAGTAAAATATTTTTTTGATGCCCGCCAGTTTTCCGTAATGCAGCATATTCAGATTGATGGTGGCGGAGTTGTGCATGATGTCGGCATCATTCTCGCCCGTAAAAATAAATCCCGCTCCGCCCATGTCGGCTGCGAGCTGATACACTTCATCAAACGGACGGTCAAGAATAGTAGCGCACAATTTCTGGTCGCGCAAATCGCCAACCACAAAGTCATCTGCCGCTGTGGCGCTGAACTCAGGATATTTCAAGTCAACTCCGCGCACCCAAAAGCCTTCAGCCTTCAACTTCGTCACAAGGTGGCTTCCGATAAACCCTCCTGCGCCATTTACCAATGCGGTTTTCTGCATACTCATTGCTGCAAATTATTCATTTCAAAATTAAATTCAACTCTCACTCCACTTTTTTCGCCATCGCTTCATAGGCATTGATTACATCGTCTTTTAATTTTTCGCTGATTGTCGCTGTCGCTTCTTTCCTCTTTATTAGCTCAGCATGGCTAATTGAATCAACCAATTTTTTTAGTTCACTTTTTAAGTCTGCATCTTCATCAATTAACCATCCTGCATTTTGCAGCAAATGCCAGTTATCGCTTTGCTCGCTTCCGCAAAAAAGAATAGCCGAACCAAGCATCACCGCGCTAATTGCTTTTGAAGGAACAGCAATGTGCGTCCATTCTTTGCGCAGTGAAACCAAATGCACGTCAATAAAATGCAACTGGCTTCTCGGCACATTGTCAACTATGATAACACCGTGTTTTCCTGCGGCATATTCTTTTATAGCAGCAGCCTGATTACCATAGAGCGCCAACACGAGGCGGTGGCGCGAAGCGTCAATGCTGTCAATCGCTGCTTTCAAAAAATCAGGATTATGCGGATCGCTCAAATTGCCGCAATAGCCGAAATAAATTTTGCCTTCTTCCTTCCAGTGCGGAATCACGGTTGATTTATCCTGATAAAAAAACACACCGCAGGGAAGCGTTATAGAAGGCACCGGCTTGTGATACTGCTGCTGCAAATGTTCAGCTTGTTTCGGACCAAGCGTAATCAAAAATGACGGCACGTTGCCGTAAGTGATTTTCATCACCCATTTGTAAAACAAATTATTATCCCCGATGAGGTTGTTTGCGTGAAATCCTTCGGGAAAAAGGTCGAACGTCCAGAAGCCCCAGCGCACATTTTTCCCAAACAGCATTGCAGCCCAAAAGGGAAGCATGGGCGGGCTTGTGGTGCAAATGATAAGTGTGTCATTATATTTCAGCGCTTCCCGCGCAAGCACGAATCCATCATAAAGAAAAGTGACAAAACGGAATGCTGCATTTCTCCCCTGATAGAGTGTTTTAAGTCTTAGCACATTCCCGGATGGTTGCCTGCGTTGTCCTCCGCCTTCAAATTCGCGGTCAAGGCAAATCACGTTACATTCGACATTAAATTTGTCTTGTAGATATTGAACCATATCACAAACTGATTCACCGTTAATTGCCGGGCTGGGCGGATAGTGACGCGCGAGAAAAGTAATCTTAGCAGACACTTAATCTTTGGAGTTTGATAACAGAATGCGGCAAAGTTACTTGCTTGCCCGTATTGCGCGAACGGAAGCTACTCACCTCCGGCAAAACGCGGATTAATTTTTTTGCGCTGTTGTTTTATTTCGCTTGTTCTGATTTTGGCTTTGTGGCGGTGCTGCACCGAAGATTTAGTTGGCTTCGTTGCCTTTCTGACTTTAGGTTTCTTCAGCGCCTTTTCCAGCAGGTGATAAAAACGGGTGATGCTGATTTCTTTATTCTTCAATTGCGAGCGCGTTGTTTGCGCTTCTATTCTGAGGTCACCTTTTGACGAAAGCCTGGAAGCAAGCTTTTCCTGCACCAGTATTTTTTCATCAGCTGTCAACACTTGCGAGCCGGGTACATTAAACACCAGTTCGATTTTCGTCATCACTTTGTTTACATGCTGTCCGCCTTTGCCACTGCTTTTTGAAGCTTTGAATTTGAATTCGCGTTCAAATCCTCTTTGGGTTAATAGTGTCATGTGGAGTGTTTCTGCAAATCAATTACAAGATACAAATCATGCAGATTATTTTTTATCAGCAGAATACAAAACAAACTTAACCCTGCTTTCTCATCTTCGAGCATACGTATGCTTGCGCGCTTATTTCTCCCGAATAACCTCTCTCTTTCAATCCATTATTCGGGAAGGAATTGAATTAACTATACATTTGTGCCCCTGTGAATTAAATGGCTGCATTATCCAAAATACCCTTCGCGGTTTATTTCGTTTTTATTTGGGGTGTTTCAATTCTCCTCGTCAATCCTCTTGGTGAGTTTCCCTTAAATGATGATTGGGCGTTTGCGAAAAGCGTGTGGGTGTTGTGCGAAACAGGCAAGATGACGATAAATGACTGGCCTGCGATGACGCTGGTGGGTCAGGTGGCATGGGGCGCCTTATTTGCCAAAATATTTGGTCTTTCACATGTTGTGCTGAGAGTATCCACGCTGATAGCGTCTTTGATAGGCGCATCTACTTTCTACAAGCTGGCGCTTTATTTTTCTATAAACAGAAAAATTGCAGCGTTTGCGTCCCTGCTGCTTTTTTTTAATCCCTTATACTTCTCGCTTTCCTTCACATTTATGACAGACGTTCACTTTATGGCGGGAATGTTGTTGTCAATCTATTTTTTCCTGTTGTATCATAAGGATGCGCGATTTAAATATCTTTTACTTGGCGCGCTGTTTTCTGTGTTCACTACGATGATTCGCCAGCCCGGCATTCTCGTTCCGTTGGCATTTGCCCTCACAGCATACGCCAAAAGGCAAACTTCAGCAGCGAAGATTCTGCACTTCATTCCATTGCTTGTTACCGGACTCGCGCTTGTCCTTCATTCTTTTTGGCTGAAAAGCATGGCTGGTGATACGGCAAGCGTGGGGCAAATAGCTGACCTCTGGACTTTTATAGAAAAACAGAATCTTTGGCATTGGAAAACCAGAATATCCCAATCGTTATTTTATGCGGGATTGTTTCTCTTGCCCTTGTCCTTGCTCTTGTGGTCGGAGATAAGAGAGATGATGAAAAAAAAGTCATCCTGGATAATCATCGCAGCTTGTGTGGCGGTGGTTGGATTTGCGCTGGTAAAGTCCTCTTATCCGCATGGTAATATTCTCTATAATTTGGGGTTAGGTCCAAAGGTGTTAAAAGACACTTATGGTTTTAACAATTTACGTCCTCACTTTGAAGGGGAAATTTGGCCCATCCTGTTACGCATTCTAAGCGCAACAGGGCTTCTATTCTTACTTATTCATTTATGCTGGAGAGCGGTTGTAATGAAGTTTTCCATGTTAGCGCCTCCCGGATATACGCGGGTTGCCAAGATTAATCTTTTGATATTTACTCTGCTCTATCTTTTGTTTCTCGTTATCGTTGCAGGTTACTTTGACCGCTATACCATTCCGCTCGTTGTTTCAATCGGCTTAGTGGTGATTCCTTCAAAAGTCAAAATTTCAGTACCGGCATTCAGGATTGCCTGCCTATGTTTAGCGCTGGTTGCTTTCTTCAGCATCAGGTTCACGCATGATTACTTGTCTTGGAATCGGGCAAGATGGAATGCCTTGAACGATTTGATGACAAATCACGGTGTGAGCGCGTTAGATATTGACGGGGGTTTTGAATTTAATTCCTGGCTGAAAACAAGGAAAAGCATTTATGGAAAACCAGGAACAAGCTGGTGGTTTGTGAATAATGATGATTATGTGCTTGCGTTTGGAAATCTTGATGGCTTCAGCAAGTTCAAGGGGTATTATTATCCACAGCTTTTATCTTTTGAACGCGATAGTATTTATGTGTTGAAGAAAGACAACATTGATTAACTTTTTTCCGCTCTCGGTTAAGTTGTCGGCCATTTTTAAACGTCAATCTAAAAATCAGGGTAACACACATTTAAACCCTATTGCTACTGTATGATTTCCATCTGCCTTCCGCAAAGAGCGGAACAGCAATGCAGAAAACAATTGTCCTCTACGCATAGACAAGCACATCAAATTAAAAGCGAAATTTAACCCGTAATGGAACGATTAAAACAAGACACCGTGCCGCTTGCCGAGCGCATGCGCCCCGCAACACTTGATGAGTTTGCAGGGCAGCAGCATCTCGTGGGCAAAGGAAAAGTGCTGCGCATTGTGATGAAATCAGGTAATCTCCCTTCGATCATTTTCTGGGGACCGCCCGGTGTGGGCAAAACAACGCTTGCAAATATTATCGCA
>Ga0163144_10017792_pt1 | contig 14445 bp, 7 predicted proteins | sample OliLak19BULKMAT1_FD_123175 | JGI IMG/M metagenome (GOLD analysis project Ga0163144, IMG submission 123175) | Freshwater microbial mat bacterial communities from Lake Vanda, McMurdo Dry Valleys, Antarctica - Oligotrophic Lake LV.19.BULKMAT1 | ecosystem: Environmental > Aquatic > Freshwater > Lake... | reverse complement strand
TGGTGACATTCATTGCGAAAACCTGGTCACCGCTGCTGAAGATGGTGTATGGGCCGACGACGAGGATGTTCTCGGGGTTGAATCCTCCCTGGAGGATGGTGGCTGTCAGCGTGGGCGATGCGGGCACGGCGAAGTCGTGCACATGTGTGGTGCCCGAGGCCAATTCGTACAGATTTCCGTCGCTGGCCGCGAGATCCTTGAGGGAGGACGACGAGACCACATCGGAGCGGAACAGGGGCGTGGCGGGGTTGGTGATGTCGTAGGTTCGGATGTTGTCGTAGTCATATTGGTAGTGGAGCAGGGTCGTCCCCGAGTTCACTCCGATGGCAATTTCATCGTTGATCGAGACGTTCGCGACGAAGGAATACTGCGTCATGGCCGCGGGGTTGGCAACGTTAAGTAGTTCGACCCCGTTCCAGCCCATGACGGCGAGGGTGTTACCGCGAATCGCCAAGTCCTCAACAATGGACACGAGGCTCGGGTAGGTGTCGAGCGTGACCGGCGAAATGGGGTTGGTCGCGTCCACCGCCTCCACTCCGAAGTGGTGGGCGACAAACACCGTGTAACCGGAACTCACCACGGTTTGCGGGGCCAGAATAGGCAGAGGATAGACCGACTTGAACACCGGCGCAGCGGGGGTTGCGACGTCGTAGATGTGCAAGTCCGAAACCGATAGCACGAACGCGAGGCCGTTAGAAACTGCGATGTCATTCGCGGTCACCAATGGCACGGTGGCGATGAGCGTCGGCGCAGCGGTGTTGGAGATGTCAACGATGAGTAGTCCCGCTTCGCCCGCGGCCACGTACAGATACGAACCGTTGAGGTGCATCGCCTTCGGCTCGCCATCGATGGTGAGGTGCCCCAAGTCGATGGGAGCGGTCGGGTTCGTGAGGTCGGTGATCTGGATGTGGGCCGGATAACCCCGGTACGCGATGTTGTTGCGGACCTTGAGAACCGTCGGCACTCCCCATGCATGCCACACGATCGGGGCATCGCACTGGGCGTGCGCGGTGTGTGGGAGCCAAGAGACCGCCAGCAGCGCAAAAAGCAATAGGGACAGGGAGCGGTTCATTGGTGTAACTCCTCGGACGCGGCCGGGCATCAGTTTACCAGAACCGGCGTGCGTTGCAAGGAAAATAGCGGTGCCACCAAAGCGAAGTTCGGCTCACGTCCACTCCACTTGAAGGAAGAGCCTAAGGAGCGCAGGGCAAAATCTGTCATTTCGTCAAGGGTTCCTTGTGGGTGCCGAGCGGTCAGGACCACCGCTTGCTAGGGGCGGCGTGCCTGTACGGGGTCACACACCTGTTTGAAGTTCTGTGTACTGCGAACTGCCTTGGGAAGGGTCGATTGGGCAGCAACGTGGATGAACAAAGGCCCCGGCGGGATTCGCCGGGGCCTTTGGATGTTGCGGAACTTAGTTGACGGGACCTTGGTTGACGAATCAGCGCTTATCGAGCAGTTCGATCGAGGCTTGGGGGTTGATGACCAGGCGCGAGGAGTCGCCGCCTTCCATGGGTTCGCCGCCGGCCTTGATGAGTTCGATGGTTTGGGCGACGGTGAGTGAGGGGTTGAGGGCGATGAGTTTGGCCGCGAGGTTGGTGACGTTGGGGGCGGCCATGGAGGTGCCGCTGAACTTGAGTTTGCGGCCGCCGGGGATGTAACTTTCGACTTCGAAGCCGTTGGCGTAGAGGCCGACGCCTTGGCCGAAACTTGTGAAGCCGGTGGGCTTGCCGGCCTGATCGACGGCTCCGACGGTGATGAGGTTGGGGAGTTTGATGCCGGAGGGGATCATTTCGGAGAACTCGACGTTGTTGTCGCTGTTGCCCGCGGCGGCCACGAAGAGGATCTCGGGGGCCGAGGCCATCGCCTTTTCGAGGGCGTCTTTCTGGATGCCGAAGAACTCGCGGGCCATCGCGGCGCGCTCGGCGGCGTCTTTGCCCACACCCTTGGTTTCGAGCGCGGACTCGACATCGGCGCGGGAACCACCCCAACTCATATTGACGACGCGGACACCAGCGGCCTTCATGTAGTTGATGCTGTCGGCCGCGCCTTTGGCTTCTTGTTTCGCGCGCTCAAGGCTGGGGGCGTCTTTGGGGATCATGCGGTAATCGAAGGTGATACGGGCGGCCAGGATGCGGGCGAAGGGGTTGCCCTCGGCGGCGATCCCGGCGACGTGGGTGCCGTGGGAATAATTGCCGAAGAGGCCGAGGTCTTCCATGAAGGGTTTGACCTGGTCGGCCTTGAGGTTCTTCATGTACCCCTTGATGGCGGTGGCCTCGGGGCTTTCGACGTTGGCTTGTACATCGCCGTAGCCCTTCATATGATCGGTCACGAGGGCGAGATCGTTCTGGAACTCGGTGGTGCCGTGGAGGAGTTCGGGGACGGGGCGGGCATCCAAGTCGTAGGCGATGCCGTGAACGTCATCGACGAAGCCGTTGTTGTCGTCGTCTTTGCCGTTGACGGTTTCGGCCTTGCTGGTCCAGAGTTGGGTGGGAAAGAGGGAGGTATCGACGCCGGAATCCCAGATGCACACGACGACGGGGGTGGCCTCGGCGGTTTCTTCGAGGGTGACGGAACGTGCAGCCCAGATGTCGGTCTTGGCGACGGTATTCTCGGCGATGATTTTGGAGTAGGTTGCGCCGACCTTGGGCATAAGGGGCAGGAGTGTGTCCATGGTCATTCGGGTGCTGACCAAGCCGCGGGCGATGTCCTGGCTGATCTCGCCCTTCTGGGTTTCGATGACCGGATCGAGTTGGCCCTTGACCTGACCCATGATGAGTTCACGGGAGATGATTTCGGTCCGGGCCTTGGCCTGGATGACTTCATCGCGGACCACCTGCCAGGGGAGGGCGCGGACGGCGGAATCGAGCGAGGTGTTGAAGGCGGCGTCGAAGGCTTTGGGGTCTTGCTTCGCGGCGGCTTTGCCGTCGATCATGGCCTTGAGGACCAGGCCCATCATGAGTTTCTTGGCTTCCTTGGCTTCGAGCGCGCGGGACTTCTCGACATACTCGAGGGCATCGGAGTCGCGGCCCTGGAGGATGGAGATGGCCTGAAGTGTTTGATAGAACCCTTGAAGGGTGTTGGGGTCTTCGATGCTGTAGCCAGCGAGATCGGCCTCAAGATCTGTGCGGACCTGGGCGACGAGTTTGTCGAATGATTCGCCCGCGACCAAAAACTCGGAGGCCTTGCCGGTGATTTGGTAGGTGTGGCGGGGAAGATCGTCTGCGGTTTTGACGGTGATCTTTCCGCCCTGCTGTCCGAGGGCGGTTGGCGTGAGGACGGCTGCGGCGAGCCCCGCCGCGCAGAAGAGAGCGAAGGAGAAGCGGTGGGTTGTGGTTTTCATGGTGTTTCGGCGATGGGTGATCGGATTGGTTCCGGGCACGCGCCCGGAGACTTGTGGTGATGCGCAGATGGTATTCGTCTGTCGGGATCGGAAGTTACAGCCTCAGTCGTCCGTCGTCCGTCCGAAGTCCGAAGTCGCATTGCCAGGGCAGGATCACGGGTTGCCGGGCGGGGCGGTCGCCTCGGCGGGTTTGTCGCCGTAGAAGGCAAGGAGAGCCTGATGGTCATCGGTTCCGACTTTGGATTCGGAGGGCGTCTGGATTGCGCCGTACATGAGCGTGCCCTTGATACCGATGTAAAGCGGTTTGGTGGCGAGGCTCGGCGTGTTCTTGACGGTGTCGGCGACGGTCTGGAGCATGGCCGAGCGGGCTGGATTCGGAAACTTTTTGAGGTTGCTGATTTTGACAAGGATGAGCACACCGGTGTCAGAGGCGGCGGCGTGTACGTAGGTTCGTTCGGCGATCATGCCTACGAAGGCGCCATTTGAGACCGCGTTGTGGACGCTCGTGGCGAGGTCTATGTCGCCGCTGACGGAGGTCGAACGGAGATTGGCTTCCGCCTGGGTGAAGGCGGGCTGGCGTGGGTCGGGCGTTCGGGACGTCGTGCGGAGTTCAATGGGGATGATGATGAGGGCGAGGATTGCGGTGGCGATGGCGAGAAACGGGAGGGGGATAAAGAAAATCGATGGGTACCGCCGCTGCCCACCGTCGGCCTTGCGGCCCTTCCGCCACCAGAGGCCGACGGAGGCCCAAATGGCACTGAGGGCGAGCACGCCTGCCGCGAGCGAACCGGTGACGCCTGCGGTGAGAACGCCGACAAAGGCGCCCAAGAGCCCGATGAGCAAACCCGAGAGGTTGAAAATGATCAGCATGTGCGATGCAACTCCGTGGTCGTTACTGGTTAGTTGATGCGGGGCGGAGGCTATCCGGCGACGGTAGCGGTGTCGAACGGGTGTTGCCACACGGGGCGGCGATGGCGGGGGATGAAAAGGGCTTTTTAGGCGAGGGTTCGGAGGTGGGCGATGGCGGCGAGATTCTGGGCGGCGTCGTTGGCCCGGCGTGGGCTTTGGGCGAGTGCCGCGAAGACTGCCTCGGCCTCATCGAGTTTGGCCTGGCGGATGAGGGCTACGCCCAGGTTGAAGCGGGCGTCCTCGGTGATGCGCGGATCGAAACTGAGGTAGCGGTCGTGGGTGTCGGTGTTGAGCATGTGCAGGAGGTGGCGCAGCGATTGCTCGGCCTTGGGCCATTGATTGCGAATGGAGTGGGTGCGTGCGACGGCCCAGACGAGGGGGGCGTTGCGCGGGAACCATCGCTGCGTGAGGGTGATGAGGTCGTCGGGGGGGATGAGATTCTGGTTGGGGAACGCGAAGAGTTGCTCGAGGAGCGATGACACGATGAGCGTGGGTGGCCTCGGCTCGTGCCGGTGGCGGAGGAGGACCTCCACGGCCTGAGCGAGGATGCCGGGTGCCTTGGGCGAGTGCAGCGTGAACAGGGCGCGGGCGAGTTCGGTGAGGTAGTAGATTTGGCCGGGGCGGAGAGAGAGTTCTTTTTCGCAGAGGAAGACGGCCCGGGCGGTTTTGTCTGGGAGGCGGTCGGCGGTGTAGCCCCAGTGCTGGAAGCGGATGTCGGAGATGAGGACGGACTTGGCGGTTTCGCGGGCGATGTGTCCGGGGTCGGGGACGAGGTGTTCGTGAATGACGCCGACGAAGGTGGCCGGGAGGTCGCGCCTCACCAGCCGCAACTGGTGCATCTCGCTGTACCACTCGGGGTTGTCGGTGGAGAAGTAGTCTTGACGGATGATTTGCCACGCGATGGCGTGGGGGTGTTGCATGGCGGAGCGCACCGCCTGATCGCAACCCGTTTTGAGTCTTTCGTCGGCGTCGAGCCAGAGGATCCAATCGCCGGAGGCGTGGACTTGGCAGGCGTTGCGTGCGGCCGCGAAATCGTCGGTCCAGACGTGGTGGGAGACCTTGGCGCCGAGTCGCTTGGCGAGTCGGACGGTGTCGTCGGTGGAGCCGGTGTCGGTGACGATGATCTCATCGGCGACCGCGCGGACCGACTCGAGCGCGGCTTCGAGCCGGGCGGCCTCGTTGCGGACGATGAGGCAGACGCTGAGTTTCATACGGTGGACGGCATGCGGGCGGGGAGCACCGATCAGCGCCTGCGGCGGCCGCACAGGAATAAGAATGGGAGTGAGGCGAGCACGGGCGGCGCGGGGACGATGACGACGCTGAAGGAGATGCTGCCGATGGTGTCGGCTTCGCTGAAGGCGACGAGGGGAGAGACCGAGCCGTTGGCGGTCTGGATGTTGCTGTATTGATCGTGGATGAAGTCGAGCGCGACGGACGTGCCCGTCAGGAGGGAGTTGATGATTTCCTGCTCGGAGTAGCCGGGGAAGCGCTCCACGAAGAGATCGCCGCCGATGTAGGTGAGGCCTCCCATTGATACGACAAGTTCGATGCCGTTTCCGCCGCTACCGGATCCGCTGCCGAGTCCGAGCATGACGAAGGAGGAGCCGTAGGCATCGATGCTGAGGTCAGAACCGAAGAAACCGCTGCCAGAACCGGAGCCGGGGATCATGAGGTTGGTGAAAAGGGCGGTGTCTCCGGAGCCGCCGGAGCCGAGACCGTTGAAGAGCAGGGTGACGTGCGAGACGTCCATCGTGAGGCTTGATTGAAAGCGGACCTCGGTCTGGGCTTGCGCAACGGGTGCCCACGCGGAAGCCAAACCAACGGACAAACAAGCCGCCTTCAGCGAAGTTCTGGACATGGGGTGCTCTCTTTCTCTCTCTCGCCCGACGGGAACTGAACGACGGCTCCGAGACGCACTGGGAGACGCACTCGGAGGATTCTATGAAGATCTTACACGATTCTGCGGCGGGCCGCAAGGCGAAAGTGGAAATGGGGGAACACCCGTGCGGACTTTGCGGGTGGTTTGGGACGGCGCCCCACCTGAAGGAAGGGTGAGTGGAGGGGCGGAGAAGAGGGGAAAGAGAGTGATCGGACGTGGAACTGGCGGGGAATGGTGAATGGGCGGGAGAGGCATTGGGCGTCGCTGGCTTTGGGTACTTCGTGGGGTAGGCAGAGAAAGCAGAGGGTGAGCGGAGGGACCGGAGACGACGATGGCCACCCGCGGCTTTGCAGGCACCAGACGGCGTTCGGACGGTGTGACCGATGAAGGTTCTCGGGGCTTGGTGAAAGGAGTATTTGGCCTTACAATGCTCGTTACGGCGTCACGCATGGCGGGCGCGGAAAGGGAACTGATGGCAATCGGCACGGGGCTGGTGGAGCGCGGCGTCCTGAAGCCCGATCAGCTCGATCGGGCGGTGGCCGAGCAGCGTTCGACGGGCGAGCGGCTTGATCGCGTGCTGATTCGGATGGGGTTTGCGACGCGGGCCCAGATTCTTGAGGCGGTGGGCGATCAGTTTCAGATGCCGGTGGTGGATGTGACGACGCTGGCGGTTGACGCTTCGGTTTTGGCGACGCTGCCGTCGAAACTTGTTTTCCGGCAGCGGTGCGTGCCGATTGCGCGCGAGAACGGCGTGCTGACGGTCGCGACGAGTGACCCCTACGAGATTTCGGTGCTGGATGAACTTCGGCTGTTGACCGGGTGCGCGATTCACCTGGTGCTGGCCGACGAGGAAGAACTGCACTCGTTCATTCGGGCGAACTACGGCGTGGGCGGGGACACGTTGGACGCGATGGAGGCGGGGTTGGGCGGGCCGGCCCGGATCGTGGAATCGAAGCCGACCGACGAGGCGGAGCAGGCCCAGGAAGCGTCGGTCATCCGGCTTGTGAACGACGTTCTGTCTGAGGCCATCGAGCAGCGGGCCACGGACGTGCACGTGGAGCCTTATGAGCACGAGTTGACGGTGCGGTACCGCATCGACGGGGTGCTGCAACGGGCGAACGTGCCGGCCTCGATCCATCGGTTTGGTTCCGCGATTGTGAGCCGGCTCAAGATCATGGCGAACCTGAACATTGCCGAGAAGCGGCGGCCGCAGGACGGCCGGATCACGTTCCGGCATCGCCCGCAGACCGGCCCGGTCCAGGAGTTTGACCTGCGTGTGAGCGTGATCCCCATGATCAGCGGGGAGGGCGTGGTGCTGCGCGTGCTGAGCAAGACGGCGGTGCTGCTGCCGCTGAATGACCTGGGCATGCCCCAAGGCATTCTTGCGACGTGGGGCAAACTCATCGAGCGGCCACACGGCATTCTGCTGGTAACGGGCCCCACGGGGAGCGGCAAGTCCACGACGCTTTATGCCTCGCTCAACCGCATCGTGGGCGAGGACATCAAGGTCATCACGATTGAGGACCCGGTTGAATATCACGTGGGCGGGGTCAACCAGATTCCCGTGAATCACAAGGTGGGTCTCGACTTTGCGACGGGGCTTCGATCGGTGTTGCGGCACGACCCCGACGTGGTGATGATCGGCGAGATCCGTGACAAGGAGACGGCCGAGACGGCGGTTCAGGCGTCGCTGACGGGGCACCTGGTGTTGAGCACGCTGCACACCAACGACTCGTGCGGCGCGATGACGCGGCTCCTCGACATGGGCGTCGAGCCGTTTCTGGTGTCGTCGTCGATCGAGGGGGTGCTGGCGCAGCGGCTGGTGCGGCGGGTGTGCAGCGCCTGTGCCGCGGAGCACGCGCTGGACTTGGCGGATGTTCCGGAAGGGTTTGTCGCGCCTGCCTCGGGCACGATGATGCGGGGCGTGGGGTGCAAGGTGTGCCGGAACACAGGGTTCCGGGGGCGGGTCGGCATTTACGAACTGCTGCGGGTGACGGAGCGGACGCGAGAACTGGTGATGGCGAAGGCTTCGGGCCCGGAGATCGCGAAGTGCGCGCTGGCGGACGGCCAGTTGTCGAGGCTGGTGGACGATGGCTTTGAGAAGGCCCGCCGGGGCGTGACGACGCTGAGCGAGGTGCTGAGCGCAGCGGCGGTGTGAACGGCCGGAAGGTTCGGGTTCGAACAGGTGCGCGGCCCAAAGAAAAGACCCCCGCGGCGGTTGGCCACGGGGGTCTGTGATGAACACTCAGTTATGGGATCCGGCCTTTGCAGGCCGAGGCTTTAGCAGCCGCCGGCTTCGAAGGCCGCGAAGAACGCGTTGATGTCGTCGGAGTCGACGTCGTCGTCGGCGTCCTGATCGCCGCAAGAGTCGCCGCTCTCGAAGGCCGCGAAGAAGAGGTTGATGTCGTCGGAATCGATATCCTCGTCGCCATCCTGATCGGCGCGGCAGGGAGTGAGATCCGAAGCGCAGGACGGGGCGCAGTTGTCGCCGCCAGCGACGTAGTTGATGCGGACGCCGGTGTTGCGGACGGTGGCGATGTCGTAGGAGATGGCGACGGTGCCGTTGGCGTTCTCGACGCCGACCGTGACATCGCCCGCCGCGAAGGTATCGAGGTTGCCGTAGCGGAACTCGATGTTGCCGTTCTCAAAGAGGACGGCCTGAGCGGTGTTGGAGGTGCCGGTGGGGCCGCCGAACTGGGGGACGTTGGTGTATTGAACGATGAAGCGGAGGTCGACACCGGCGGTGCCGAGTGTCTGGTATTGGACCGAGCCGCCGACGCCGGGGTTGAGGTCGTCCCAGAGGGGGTAGATGGCGTTGTTGGGGACACCGGCCGAGGGGATGGCAACGTTGCCGAGGGTGCTGGAGCCCACACCGAAGGTGAGGTGGCCGTTAGAACTGATGAAGAGGTCGGAGAACGAAGCCGCGTAGAAGTTAAAGGAGAAGCCGATGGGGACATTGATGTTGGAGTCATCGGTGAGGGTGACGGCCGTACCCGTTCCGCTGATGTCCTCGAACGCGCCGCCCGGTCCGCCGTCGATGAGGCCGTTGCCCTCGGTGCACTGGCGGTTGTGGCCGATGAAGGTGCCCGCTGCAGTGACGCAGTCGTTGTAGGACATGACGTTGCAACCGCTGGTCATGCAGCACGCACCGATGGCATCGATGACGCCGATGGTGATGGTGCCGTTGGCGTTGCGGCCTTCGCCGTCTAGGGCGGTGAAATCGAGGCCATAGGAGCCGGCGAGGATGGCCGCGGGGATGGGGAGGGTGGCGGAGAAGATGTTGTCGCCTTGGACCGCGTCGGGAGCCAAGCCGTTGTCGAGAAGGGTGATGATGCCGCCGTCGATGGAATTGGCATTCACGGTCACACCGATGTTGGTGGACGGGGGCGCATCGGCGGGGATCACCGCGACACGCAGGAGCGTGGAGGCGGTGCCGTCGTTGATGAGGTTGTTGGCCGGGGTCGCGGAGCCGGTGGCGATGGGTGAAGTGAGTTCCTGCACGGTGAACTGGATGAAGACGACATCGAAGGCCGCGGCCTTGATGGCGGGGACTTGGGTGCCACCGATGGAGACCGTGACGTTGGCGTTGGCGGTTGTTGAACTGTTGGCGTGGGCGTTGGGGAGATCGAGGACGATGCCAGCGCGGAAATCGTCATCGATGGGCGAGGCCAGATTGTTGCAAGAGTTGAAGTTGGAGATGGCGAGGTAGTAGGTGCCGGGCGAGAGGGTGCGGGTGAGGCGGGACTGGAGGGTGGCGCCACTGCCGCCGCCGGCGATGGACTCATCGTCGTTGCCGCCGCCAACGAGCGGGGTGAGGGTGCTGTCGTAGAGCCAGAGGTCGGTATCGGTGGTGTGGCCCTGAGCCACGGTTGTGATCACCACGGGACCGGCCGGGACGATGGGGCCGGAGATCGGGGTCACCGTGGTGGTTTCGAGGGTGGAGGTGTAAGGAGCCGTTGTGGCGGCGGCACCGGTGACGCGGTAGAAGATTTCCTCACCTTTGCCGAAGCCGTACCACTGATTCATACGCGGCGGCGTGGTGGCGGTGGAGGACGTCTGCACGGTGGAGTCGGTGGCACCGACGACGCCGGCAGTCTGGTTGAGGCCGCGGATCGTGCCGGTGTGGCCAGCCGCACCAACGGTGGTGATGACGAAACGGTGGCGGTAGATCGCGAGGGGCGCGGTGGCGGTGCGGACGCGGAAGTAGTCAAGCCCTACGCCAGTTGCGCTGATGCTGGTGCCGGTGATGAAGTCGGTCAAAACCATGCCGGCTCCGCCGCTGTTGGCGGTCGTCGCGGTGAGTTTCGCGTCGTTGGCCTCGATTTCCGGGTTGTTGACCTGTGCCGCGGCGGACGCCGCGAGGATGCCGGCAGCGGAGAACGCTGCCAGCGCGTGAATCGACCTCTTCATAAAACTCTCCCTTTTGAAAGAACGTTGGCCCAGGCCGACACACGCATCGGCCCATACCGCAAATCGAGAACCCTGCGTAAAGCCGTTTGCACTCGGCGGACATGCACTGCAACCTAGACGGAATGCGGACAAGCATCCGACGCGTAATTCTAACTCATGGCGGCGGAAATGCCCGCAAAATCGGCGGGATTGGTGCGGAAGGGAGCAGAAGACTGTTATTGGACCAATGAGAACCCCGAAAGAAAAACCCCCGGGGCCGTTGGGCTCCCGGGGGTCTTGATGTTACGTGAGTGTGTAGGTGTGTAGATCAGCCCTGACGATCAGCAGCCACCGGCCTCGAAGGCCGCGAAGAAGATGTTGATGTCGTCGGAGTCGACGTCGTCGTCGCCGTCCTGATCGCCACAGGAGTCGCCGGCCTCGAAGGCGGCGAAGAAGAGGTTGATGTCATCGGAGTCGATGTCATCGTCGCCATCCTGATCGGCGCGGCAGGGAGTGAGGTCGGAAGCGCAGCCGCCGACACAGTTGTCGGAGCCGGGGGTGTAGGTCGCGATGTAGGAGTTGCCACCGGTGCCGATGGTGTCGCCGTCGGCGCTGCTGGCGACGGTGCCGTCGGCGTTCTCGATGCCGATGGTGGCATCGCCGGTCGCGAAGCCGTCAACGGCTCCGTAGCGGTATTCGATGCTGCCGTTCTCGTACAGGATGGCCTGGAAGGAGTTGTCACCACCCGCAGCGAACTGGGGAACGTTGGTCCACTGGGCGACGAAACGGAGATCGACGCCAGCGGTGCCGAGGGTGGCGTAGTAGCACCTGCCGCCGTCGTTGAAGTTGAAGTCGTCCCAGAGGGCGTAGGCGGCGTTGTTGGGGCCGCCCGCAGAGGGGATCGGGCCGTTGCCGAAGACGCCGCTGCCCGCACCGAAGGTGACGTAACCGTTGGAGCCGATGAAGGCGTCGGAGTAGTCGGTTCCGTAGAAGTTGAAGTTGAAGCCGACGGAGACGTTGACGAAGGTGTCGTCACCTTGGAACACTTCGGTTCCGAAGGAGGAGATGTCACTGAACTGGGCCTGACCGGCGACGAGGTCGTAGTTGCCGGGGTTCTCGCAAGCGGAAGCATCGCCGAGGTAGTTGCCGCCAGCGGTGCCGCAATCGGCCTCGCTGATGATGGAACAGGAGGTCGTCAAGCAGCAAGCGCCCGTGGGGGTGCAACCGCCGTCGGTGCTGACTTCGAGGACGTACTCGTTGTTGCCGGTGGAGCACTCGTTGCCGGTGAAGCCGCTGGGACCAGCGAAGATGTAATAGGTGCCGGCCGGGACGAAGGCTGAGATGGTGACCGTCTCGCAACCGTCGGCGGTCGTGCCGAACGCTTCCGCAACAAGGGCGCTGCAGCCGCCCGAGAGGATGAAGGTTGCGCCCGCGAAGTCGGCGGTGAGGGTCGCGGTGATGGTGGAGTCGGCGAAGGTGGTGAGCGAGTACCAGTCGGTGTCACGCGTCTGACCGAGGGGCCCGACGAAGGTGTGAGCCTGACCGTAGATCACGGTGTTGCCGCAAGCGATCGCCTCGAACGCGTTGGGCTGGATGTTGCAGCCACCGTTGAGGTCTTCGCCGCAGAGTTCGGCTTCAACGACCGAGCCCGCGGGCTGCGAGATTTCGCAGGGGGGCGGCATGCTGATGTTGATGGAGCCCGAGCCCGTCTGGTTGGCGAAACCGGCGAGGCGGAGGTAGTAGGTGTTGCCCGCGAAGACATCGATGCCGAGACGAGTCTGGAGGCCGCACGAGTCGTCGAGGCAGGAGATCAGGGTGTTGGCCGGGCAGTCGGCGTACCACGAGAGGACGGTATCAAGGCCAGTGAGGCCGCAGGTGGTGGCGACAACGGTGCCGTCGGTGGTCGCGGTGTAGGCGAACCACGTGTCAGGCGAGGCTGCGGTGGCCCCGCAGACGCCAGCGGTGTCATTCGTCGCGCCCGTGGTGTCGAACGCGAAGGTACCGCCAGCGGACACGTCGACCGCCTGAGCACAGGTGTCGGTGGTGGGGGCAGCAGAGATCGAAAGGTTGAACGAACCAGCGCCAGTCGCCAAGCCGTACCCGCCGACGCGGAGCAGCAGTTGCTGACCGATCGTCACGGGGGTCGTGATCTGCGAGATGAGCCCGCAGAAATCGTCGTTGCAGGCGATCGAGCTCGTCACGCCGGGGCAGGCGAACCCGTTGTAAATCGCGATCTTGCTGTCATAAAACGCGAGGTCGCAGAGCGTCATCTGCAGGTTGCCGGTGGCCGTCGCCGTGTACCGGAACCACCCATCCTGGTTCACCTGATCGTCACCGAAGAAGAGGCACTCGGTGGGGCCATCGGTCGTGTAACCGGTCGTGTCAAAGGCATTGATGCCGTCATTGGCCACCGTCGCACCCGCACATGAATCTGACTGGGCAAACGCAGCCGTGCTGCAAGAAAGCCCCGCGGCGATGGACAGAAGCCACGCCGCCTTGTTCGTACATCCGTTCGTCATATAAACACCCTCTTTTCTCTGCGAAACGACTTTCCCCCGACCCTCGTGCTTACTACCCACAAGACGCCGAAAAACGGCTTCCCAAGGCGAGTTTTCGGCTACACAACCGAATAGCACGAATGGCCGGTGCAGAACTGACACCGGACTTAGTGTAACCAGTTTTGAACATCACGCAACCGGAATCTGCGGTTTCGTTGGATTTATGGAACCGGCTCCGTTATCCGACCCTTCCGCTTCGGACGCTCCGTCCCGACGGCCGTACGCTGTAACCCCATGAAAGCAAGCGTCTCTTGGCTCAACCGCCTTCTCGCCAGCCCCCTCACCGTCGCCGCGATCGAGCGATCTCTCATCGAGGCCGGTTTCCCGATTGAGGGTCAGGAAGTAGTTACCGGACCAGAAGGGCCGGATGTCCAACTTGACGTCGAGATCACCAGTAACCGGGGTGACTGTCTATCTCAGATGGGGCTGGCGCGCGAGGTCGCCGCGAAAACCGGGGTTGGGCTTCGGGTTGCGCCGAGTTCTTCGCACCCCTTCGCGGACTTCGCCCAAACAGGCACGGTTTCGCTTTCGAACCCCCCCACCACCGGTTGCCCGCATTTTTCCGCCCACGTCATCCGTGGCGTTCGCGTTGGCCCCAGCCCGGATTGGCTCCGCTTGGCGCTCGAATCGGTGGGTCAACGCTCGATCAACAACGTTGTAGACGTCACGAACTTCGTTTCATATGAGTTCGGCAACCCGTGCCACGTTTTCGATCTTTCCAAACTCGCCGGGGGCCAGATCAACGTGCGTCTGGCTCATGCCGGTGAAGTTCTCACCACCTTGGATGGGAAGAAGCGGACACTCGCGGGCGATGAACTGGTGGTGGCCGATCGCGACCGTGCCCAATCGCTGGCGGGCGTGATGGGCGGGGCCGATTCCGAGGTGTCTGCGGGCACCGTTGACGTTGTTTTCGAGATGGCGACGTGGGACCCGGTCGTGGTCCGTCGGGCCTCGCGTCGGCACGGGCTGCGGACCGATGCCTCCCACCGGTTTGAGCGATTGGTGGACCCCCGCACGATTGAAGCGGCCGCCGCGCGGGGCGTGGCTCTCATTCTTGAGGTTGCGGGTGGTTCGGTCTCTGAAGTTCTCAAGGCTGGCCTGCCGATGGCGCCGCCCACCCGAATCCGGCTTCGGCCCCGGCGTATCCGCGAGATCATGGGCATCGAGCCGCCCGCCGATCGTCTTGTCAGGCACCTCCACGCCCTCGGAATCGACATCGAACCTTTGGGGCGGGGCGGGGACGCACTCGTTGCCGTGATTCCCGCCACTCGCCCGGACCTCACCCGCGAGATCGATCTCATTGAAGAGATCGCGCGGCTTGAAGGCCTCGAAGCCATCACGATGTTGGAGAAGATGAGTTTGCGGGT
>Ga0163144_10017789_pt1 | contig 14447 bp, 17 predicted proteins | sample OliLak19BULKMAT1_FD_123175 | JGI IMG/M metagenome (GOLD analysis project Ga0163144, IMG submission 123175) | Freshwater microbial mat bacterial communities from Lake Vanda, McMurdo Dry Valleys, Antarctica - Oligotrophic Lake LV.19.BULKMAT1 | ecosystem: Environmental > Aquatic > Freshwater >... | reverse complement strand
AGCAAGCAGGAGGTCGCGTAGTGGCGGGCAGCGCCTACCAGGACACCGACGAGGACGCCGGCGCGATCACCGAGATCAACGTCACCCCGCTCGTCGACGTCATGCTCGTGCTGCTGGTGATCTTCATGGTGACCGCGCGGCTGATCGCGTCGCGCGGCGTCGAGGTCGCGCGGCCGTCGTCGAAGGCCGGCGGGCCGGTGGGCGCGACGATCCTGGTCAGCGTGGACAAGGACGGCGCGGTCTACGTCGAGGGCAAGAAGTACGAGCAGAACCCCGACGCCGTCGCCGCGCTGGTCGCGAAGGCCAACGGCGATCCCGAGGCGAAGGTGATCATCGACGGCGACAAGACCGCCGCGTATGGCGGGGTGATGCGGGCGATCGAGATCGTCTCGGAGGCGAAGATCACGAAGATCGCGCTCGCCAACCAGCTGCCGACGCCCGGGGGCAAGTGAGTTGAGCAGCCGGCTGGTCTACGTGCTGGTCGGCACCGCAAGCCTGCACGTCGCGATCGCCGCGGCGCTCGGCAGCGTGGATCCGCCGGATCGCCGGCCGCTGCTGCTGCCGATGATCGAGATCGAGCCGATGAAGGCCGTGCCGCCGGAGCCCGAACCGCCACCGCCGCCACCGCCGCCGCCCGAGGAGCTCGACGAGCCCGAGCCGCCGCCGCCGGTCGACGAGACGCCCCCTCCTCCGACCGCGCGCGTCGACCGCACGGCGCCCCGGACGGTCGCGCCGATCACCGAGACCTCGGACGAGCCGCCGCAGCCGGGCGACGTCGTCGTCGCGGGCGGCGACGCGCCGGTGCTCAAGATGGACAACCTCGGCTCGGGCACCGTCGCGGTGCAGCCGGGGACGACGACGAAGGGCCGGCACGGCAGCGGCGGCGCTGGCTCCGGATCGGGATCCGGGTCCGGGTCTGGGTCGGGCTCGGGGAGCAGCGCCGAGGTCGCGGTGTCGGTCGCGTCGATCAAGACGCGCGCGAAGCCCAAGGGCGACTACGCGTTCGTCGCCATCGGCAAGGACTACCCCGAGGAGGCCAAGCGCGAGGGCATCGAGGGTCAGATCAAGGTGCGGTTGACCGTCAGCGCCAGGGGCAAGGTCACCGCGGCGAAGATCCTCAACAAGCTCGGCCACGGTCTCGACGAGCTCGCGATGAAGCGCGCGAACCAGCTCGAGTTCGAGCCCGCGCTCGACTCCGACGACAAGCCGGTGGCGTCGATCGTCGTGTGGACGTTCAACTTCGAGTTGCCGGCGTAGCGATCAGCCGCGCGAGCGGAGCCCGGCGAACGCGGCGTCGACCAGCGACTGCGGCGTGAGCGAGGCGAGGTACGCCTGCTCCTCGGGCGACATCGGGCCCTCGTGGTCGAGCAGGCGGACCAGCTTGACGAGCGTGTCGGCGTCGAGCTCGGACTCGGCGCCGCTGCGGCCCGGGCTGCGATCGAGATCGACGTTGAGCAGCGCGGCCATCGCCTGGCACTCCGGCGCCGGCATCGCCTCGAACGCCTTGTGGACCTGATCGGCGACCAGCACCTCGGCGCGCAGCGCGCGGAACAGGCGGGTCACGGCGTCGACGGAGAACGCGAACACCTCGCGCTGCGACGCGGTCGCGCGGTTGGAGTCCGCGACCACGCGCACCGCGTTGACGACCGTGCCCCACACCTGCGCGACGGGCGCGAGCGAGGCATAGCGGATGTCGTCGAAGTACGCGGTCGCCGCGCGGAACGCGCGCTGGATGTCGTCGCGGCGGGCGTCGGGGACGCGGGCGAGGACGTCGATCGGCGAGGTCCCCGGCTCGAGGCCGGTCTCGGCCAGCTGCATGCGCAGCACCCAGTACAGGGTGTCGACGGAGTTGCCATCGCGCGCGGCCCAGCGATCGAGCCCGGCGCGCAGCCCCTGCAACAGGACAGCGGGAGTATCCATGACCGACCGTTCTACAGCTCGCTACGCATCGCGTCAACGAGAGTCTGGGAGCGGTGGCGCGCGCGGTGTAGGGAAAACTCGCGGTTTCCTAAACGATTCCAACCGGAAGGCCAACCTGCGTACAATAGCCGCGATGCGCCATCGGGGAGCTCGCGCCGCCATCTTTGCGTTCGTCGTCACCATCGCCGGCACGGCCGCTGCGCAGGAGGCGCCGCCCTTCGACTCCGCGATCGACGTCCAGCTGTTCGAGTACCAGGCCGGTCCCAAGACGTTCCTGTCGGTCGAGGACGCCGCGGTCGCCTCGGACAAGCAGCTCGCGTTCGACTTCATGGTGACGTTCCTCAGCGCGCCGTTCGTCGTCTACAACGTCGACGACTCGGGCGAGGAGATCACGACCACGCGCACCGAGGTCGTCGGCTCGATGTTCGCCGGCGAGGTGTCCGGCGCGTACGGCCTCAAGGACCGCTACCAGATCGGCGTCGCGCTCCCGCTCGTGTTCTCGATGAGCGGCGAGAAGCTCGATCCCGCGACGGCGACCTCGATGGAGGGCCTGCAGATCAGCGGGCTCGGCGATCTGCGCGGCGAGATCAAGGCGCGGATCTGGAACAACCGCACGACGGCGCTGTCGGGGCGCGTCGGGCTCACCCTGCCGTCGAGCTTTGGCGCCGGCGGCAGCGACTTCATCGGTGACGATCTGCCCACGTTCCGCGGTGGGCTCGCCGCCCAGTGGACGGCGTCCAACGGCAAGATCTCGGCGGGCGCGAACCTCGGCCTGATCCTGCGCAAGCCGCGCACGATCTACGCGAGCGAGATCGGCCAGCAGTTCACCTACGGCCTCGCCGCCGCGTTCCACGTCACCGACAAGTTCTCGGTGATCGGCGAGACGTTCGGCCGCACCGGCATGACCTCGTTCGCGACCGACGCGACGCCGATGGAGGCGGGCGGCGGCCTGCGCGTGCTCGCCACCAAGTCGATCGCCTTCACGCTCGGCGCCAGCGCGGGCATCAACAAGGGCATCGGCTCGCCGGAGTTCCGCACGTTCGCGTCCGTCGGCTACTCGCCCGACACCCGCGACAGCGACGGCGACGGCGTCGCCAACAACCGCGACCGCTGCACGAGCGTCCCCGAGGACGACGACGGGTACGAGGACGGCGACGGCTGCCCCGACGCCGACAACGACGGCGACCGCCGCGAGGATGCGCTCGACAAGTGCGCCGACGAGTCGGAGGACTTCGACGGGTTCGAGGACGACGACGGCTGCCCCGAGCTCGACAACGACGGCGACGGCATCGCCGACCTGCAGGACCGCCACTGCCCGATGGACAAGGAAGATGGCCAGGCGCCCCAACCTGCGGACGGCTGCCCGTTCGACATGCGCGACACCGACGAGGACCGGATCTTCGACGCGGTGGACGCGTGCTTCGAGCAGGAGGAGGACTACGACAGCTTCGAGGACTGGGACGGCTGCCCCGATCTCGATCAGGACAAGGACGGCGTCGCCGACGACGAGGACCGCTGCCCGGTCTGCGCCGACGACAAGGACGGCTTCGAGGACGCGGACGGCTGCCCCGAGATCGACAACGACAGCGACGGCTTCCTCGACGCCGACGACCAGTGCCCCGGCGAGCCCGAGGTGGTCAACGGCGTCGACGACTGGGACGGCTGCGGCGACGAGGGCGGCGCCGAGGTCGCGACGTTCGACGGCGATCGCGTGATGCTGCTCGCGCCGGTCGGCTTCGACAAGAAGGGCCTGACCAAGGCCGGCACCGTGATCCTCGACCAGGCGGCGCTGCTGATGCGCGCGCAGCACGACGTGAAGGTGTGGATGCTCGCGGTCGCCGCGAAGAAGGACGCCGACGCGCGCAAGCAGGCGGCGTGGGTGCTCCAGCACCTGGTGAAGCGCGGGCTGGCCGAGGGCTCGCTCCAGATCCTCACGTCCGCGGGCACGCCGGGCGTGGCGATCGCGGTCCAGGAGCGCGACGAGCCCGTCGAGGACGCGGCGCCGGTCTGCCCGGCGGGCCGGGAGATCCAGCAGCGGTGTCCGGACGGCGGTTGCCCGGCGGCGGCGAGCGCCCCGGATCGCAGCGAGCCCGAGCCCGAGCCCGAGCCCGAGATGGAGCCCGAGCCCGAGCCGGAGTCCGACGAGGTCGAGCTCGACTGACCGGGCCCGAGCCGGGCTCGGCGCCGCTCAGCCCGCGATGCGGTCGACGACGCCGGCGGGCAACGAGCGCACCGCGCGCGCCAGGCGCTCGCGGTAGAACCGCAGCCACTCGTCGCGCTCGGCCGGCGCGATCACGTGGATCTCGACGCCGATCCCGTTGCCCCACTTCGCCTTGCCGCAGAACCGCGACACCGCCAAGAAGCTGAGGGGCCCCCGCGGCAGCGCCACGATCAGCTCCATGAGCTGGTTCACCGGGACGACCTCGTCGGTCATCAGGAACAGGCCATTGGCGTTGATGTCGTGGACCTTGCTGACCGCGTGACGCCAGCCGCGGCGCCACTGGACCGTGAGATCGACAGGGATGCGGAGCGAGCGGCGGCGGTCGAGGTTCATGGTGAACCACAGCAAAAGCAGCCGGCATGCCAGGGACAACCCGGCGAGACCGCTCGCGAGGCTCGCTCGCGGCGCGTCAATCTGACAGCGCGCGACCGCCGGTCGGCGTCAACTCGAGCACCTGCACGGGCCCGCCGTAGGCCGAGCTCATCCCGGTGTCGATCCGCCACAGCGCCCCGTCGCAGGCGCTGTTGATGCCGGTGTCTTGCGGTGTGTGTCCGACGACCATGCGCGCGACCCCGAGGGCGCCGAGCACCTCGCGCAGCCGGGCGCAGTCGACCTCGGCGCCGCCCCACGCGCGCGTCCACACGGGGCCGTCGGAGTCCTCGAGCACGGCGGGCGTCGCGCCCTGGCCGTCGAGCCAGCACCGCGCGCTGCGGTTCATCGCGGTCACGTCGGCGGTCCACGTCGACAGGAACCCGGCGTGCGAGAACACCGCGTCGCCGACGATCGTCGCGACGTCCTGGCCCGCGAACATGTCCGCGTACGGACCGCCGGGGAGGAACGCGGCCGCGCGTGCCTTCACCTCGTCGGTGGCGCCGGCGAGCGCGTCCTTCAGATCGGGGCGCGCGGGATCGACGCCCGGCGCGTCGGCGAAGTCGGCCCAGCCGCCGTCGGTGACGTAGCGGAAGTCGCCGGCGGAGTTCATCAGCTCGTGGTTGCCGAGCAGCCACACGAACGCGCCGCCCGCCTTGGCCGCCTCGCCCTCGAGCCGCTCGAACAGCTCGAGGATCTCCTGCTCGCCGCTGCCGCGATCGAGGATGTCGCCGGTCTGGACGACCACGAGCTCGCCGCCGATCCAGCGATCGTCGGCGTCGATCGCGCCGCCGAGCCGCAGCGCGTGGCGCGTGGCGGCGAGGTCGCCGTGGACATCGCCGATGGCGACCAGCCGCGCGGGCTGCGCGCGCTGCAACGGGTGATCGACGAGCGTGCAGCCGTCGCTGGGTGGCGCGACCGCGGCGGCGGCGGCGACGCCGGCGTCAGGCGTCAGGCTCACGCGCGCCTTGGGCGCGCGCGCGGGATCACGGCCGCAGGCGACGAGGAGCAGGAGCAGCGCGGCGCGCATCGCCGTCATCTTGCCAGGAACGCCCGCGCCGCGGCGACGTCGTCGGTCCGCTCGCCGCCCGCGGCCTCGAACGCGGCCAGCGCCTCGGCCGCGAGCGCGCGGGCGCGCGCCGGCGCCTTGCCCCGCGCCGCGGTGGTCAGCGCCCGGGCGAGCGCGAGGTGGACGTCCGCGACCGCCGCGGGTGGCGATCGGGATCGAGGCGCGCGAGCAGCTCGTCCATCGACGGCGGGCGGTGCGCAGGCTCGGCGGCGAGCGCCGCGCGCAGCGGTCGGAGCAGCCAGGGCGGCGGCGCGGGCGAGCTCGACGCCGACGGGGTTCGCGCCTGCTCGGGCAGGGCGGCATGGGCATGGTCCACGCCGCGCACGACACCGAGCTCGATCGCCAGGTCGCGGTCAAGGTGATGCGCCCCGAGCTCGGGGACGCCGTCGCCGATCGCCTGGTCCGCGAGTCGCGGCTGATGGCGAAGGTCTCGCACCCGTTCGAGGCGTGCGCGGCGCTCGAGCCGCGGCTGCGCGCGGCGTTGCGCATGCACCTCGTCGACGAGCTGACGATCGATCCGATCGGCGTCGCGTACGGCGTCCATCGCGCCACCGCCGCGCGGTGGATCCAGCGCGCGAAGGACGAGCTCGCCGCCGACACGCACCGCCGGCTCCGCGCCGTGCTCGCGCTCACGGCCACCGAGCTCGACCGCGTCGCCGCGCTGGTGTCGAGCCAGCTCGACGTCTCGCGGTCGCAGCTGCTGTAAGCGCGCCGCGGCCGCGGTCGTTGACGCGGCATATGCGACACCTCCTTTATCTCTCTGTCTTGCTGGCGGGCTGCGGCGCGCGCGGCGCGATGGGCCAGGCCTCGATGTTCAAGGAGTGCGGCCCCGCCGAGGCGAGCTGCCAGCGCGCCGCGCCGGGCGCGCCGCTCGCCGTCGGCGCGCGGCTCCGGCCCGACGTCACCGTCGACGTGGCCGGCACGGTGATGCCGGTGGTCGCGCTCGCGAGCTCGCGCCCCGACGTGATCGCGATCGAGGATGGCGTGCTGGTCGGCAAGCAGCCCGGCATGGCCGCCGTGCTGATCGCCACGCTCGGCGGCACCGTGATCGACTTCCAGCACGTCTGGGTCGCGGCGCCGACCGCGATCGTCGTGGAGCGCGCGGGCGCCGGCGAGGTCGTCGGTGCGGTGGAGCTCGTCGCCGGCGAGCAGCTCGTGCTGACCTCGACGTTGATCGCCGGCAGCCAGCGGCTCGCCGGCGAGGGCGAGCTCGACTGGCAGCTCGAGGGCGAGAGCGTCTCGCTGCTCCGCGACGGCGCGACCGACCGCCGCCGGCTGATCGCGCGCACCCCCGGCCACGCCCGCGTCGTCGTCGCGTCGCTCGGCGTCTCCGCGACGGTCGACGTGGAGGTGATGCCGTGAAGGCCCTCGTCATCGCGATCCTCCTGTGCGGCGGCTGCGGCCCATGGCTGTACGCCGCGTCGACGCCGCCGCCGGGCGCGATCGGCACGCTCGACACCGACGACGAGACGGCCGAGATCTCCGAGGGCACCGCGCTCGCGTTCCGGTGCGAGGACGCCGGGCCGTGCCAGCACGCCACCGCGACCAGCGACGATCCGGACATCGCCGACGTCCTGCCCGCCAACCTCGCCCGCCTCGATCCCGCAGTGTTCTCCGGCATGGCCGCGCCGGCGACGTTCGTGATCGTCGGCAAGGCGCCGGGCCACACGCGAATCCGTGTCCGGTCGTCGGACGGCGGGGTCGACCTGTCGGTGCACGTCATCCCCGCGGACCCCGCCGACAGCGAGGAGCGGTAACGTCGGGGCGATGAGAGCCCTCGCTGCCCTGATCGCCCTCGCCGCGTGCGGGCCCTCGCCTCGCCCCGCCCCGCCCCCTGAGCCCGTCGCGAGCGTGGTGCCCGACGCGGGCGCGGACGAGCCCGCCGAGTCAGGTGAAGGCAGCGAGGCCGATCTGTGGGTCGCGCGAGGCGAGGCGCTGCGGGTCCGCACGGGCGACGGCGGCGACGGGACCGGAAGCGCGCAGGCGCTGGTGCTGTTCCGCCAGGCCTGCGAGCAGGATCACCCCCGCGGCTGCGAAATGCTCGCCGAGACGCTGCAGGACTGGCCGGTCTTCGGGGTGCCACAGGACGACGAGGGCGCCACGCGGGCGTTCCACCGCGCGTGCCAGCTCGACCAGGCCAACGCCTGCTACTTCTACGGCATCTATGTCCTCGAGGGCATCATCGAGTACCTCATCGAGGACGGGGAGCTCCGCAAGGCCCACTACGGCGACGACGACTACTTCGCGCTCGAGCTCATCGAGAAGGCCTGCCACCTCGGCCTCGCTCGCGCCTGCGATCGCATCCGGGAAGAGCCGCGGCTGCACTAGCGAAGCGACGACACGTCGATCAGCGCGTCGTTGACGCCGACGCTGGCGCCCTCGGTGGCGGCGTTGGTGGCCGCGAGCAGGAGGCGGTCGTCGTCGGGGAGCAGCATGATCACGGTGAGCCACAGCTCGTCGTGCGGTGCCGAGCGCCCAGCCGAGTGCGTCCGCGTCCTTGGGGAACGGCGGCTGCGAACCTCACCGACCCCGCGTTCGCGCGCCACCTGCGGCGAGCCTGCGGCGCGGCCGCGTTAGACTGCAGCCATGAAGCAGCTCGCGTTCGCGTCCGTCCTGTTCCTCGCCGCCTGCGGCGGCAAGTCCTCGACCCCGAGCATGCAGCCGGAAGGCTCCGGCGACGGCGTCGAGGAGACCACCGAGCCGACCGCCGAGATCGTCACGCTCGACGGCATCGAGCAGGGCGACGCCGCCTGCTACATCAACATCACGGACGGCGCCGGCAACGCCGCCACGCTGCCGGGCTCGTTCGAGCTGTGCGAGGCCGGCGGCATGGACGCGACCGGCCTGATCGGCTCGAAGGTCACGTACACCACCGAGAAGGCCAACATGATGGCCGGCTCGTGCGGGGGCGACCCCGAGTGCCCCGACACCGAAGAAGTCGACATGGTCAACGCGATCACCGCAGCGGAGTAGGAAGCGCGCAGGCGCTGGTGCTGTTCCGCCAGGCTACCCCTGACGGGTCGGTAGCCCTTGATCGGAGCCGCGGTCGTCGCCGGACTGCGAGGTGAATTCGTACGAGAGTTGCTCTAGCGTGGTGCCATGACCGAGCCGGTGCGGACAGCTTCGTACATGACCGACGGCACCTACGATGAGGGCGGCCAGTTCCTGAGCGTCGTCGACTCGTCGCCGCTCGCGTTCGCAGAGTTCGACGTACGCAAGCTTCAGGCTGGCGGCTATACCTGGATCGCGATCCTGCACTCGCTCGCCAAGATCGAGGCAATCACCGGAGAGTTCGAGATCGGCGGCGAGGGCGACAACGCGTACATCAACGCGCACGATCCGGCGATCCTCGAGGCATTCGCCAAGGCGATCCAGCGCGCGATGACCGACCTCGCTTACCTTCGCACCGCGCTCGATGGCGCGGATCCCGAGCTGCTCGAGTGACGCGGGTGGAGTTGCGCCGCCTCAGGCCTCGGCGTCGTTCGCCACGCACACGACCACGACGGTGACGTTGTCGTCGCCGCCGCGCGAGTTCGCGAGATCGATCAGGTACTGCGGCGCACGCCGGTACCACGTGGTCGACAGGATCCGCTGCAGCTCGCCGTTCTCGACGTAGTTCGACATCCCGTCCGAGCACAGCAGGAAGCAGTCGCCGGCCTCGCACGCGATCCCGATGCCATCGACGTCGACCTCGCGCTCGAACCCGACCGACCGGGTGATCACGTGGCGGTACTTCGACTCGCGCGCCTCGTCCTCGGTGAGGTTGCCGGCGCGGATCTGCTCGGCCACCCACGAGTGGTCCTCGGTGATCTGGCGGAGCGTGCCGTCGCGGAACAGGTACAGCCGGCTGTCGCCCGCGTGCGCCACGTACATCCGCCCGGCGTCGTAGAGCATCGCGGTCAGCGTCGTGCCCATCCCGCGCAGCCCCGGATCGGCGAGCGCGGCGTCGAAGATCGTCTGGCCGGCCTCCCGCGCCGCGGCCCGCATCACCGCGAGCGCCGGCGGGGCGCCGCCCTCGAGGATCGGCGCGGTCGGCTGGTCGCCAGTCCAGTTGTCGCCGGTGTCCTGCAGCGCGTCGACCGGCTCCGTGGTGCGGAACTGCTCCTTCGCGCGCTCCTCCTCGATGTGGCGCGCCGCGCCCTGCAGATCCTTGCGCGCCGCGACCACCTTCGCGCGGATCACCGCGAGCGCGAGCTTGCTCGCCTGCTCGCCGCCCTGGTGGCCGCCCATGCCGTCCGCGACGGCGTACAGCCCCAACGGATCATCGACGAGGTAGCTGTCCTCGTTGTGATCGCGCTTGCGACCGGTGTCGGTCTTTGCCCAGGCGAGGATCTTCACGCTCAGGCCGGGTAATCCGCAGACTTCTCGGTGATCGAGGAGTCGTCGCAGCGCAGCAGCTTGCCCTTGCCCTCGACGCGCGTGAGCAGGCTGACCGGCCGCGTCCACACCTTGTAGAGGTTCCGCAGCGTGTCGCGCGCCTGCGCGAGGTCGAGATCCACGCCCTCGTGCTGGTGGCGGAGCAGCAGCTCCGAGCGGTTCTCGAAGTTGCCGTCCTCGACGTAGATGAACGGCTGGCCGCGGTTGGTCAGCTGCCGCAGCATCGTCTCCTTCACCTTCTTGAACTCGCGCGACATGATCTCCCAGTTGCCGCTGCGCTCCGAGAACCCGAACGAGTAGAACTTCTGCTCGAGACAGAACTCGAGGGTGAAGAACTCGTCGAGGAAGGTGACGTCGTTGTAGAGCTTGCGGACCTCGAACAGCTTGCGCTGGCCGAGGCCGAGCCGGCGGTCCCAGTCCCGCTTGGCGTCCATCGAGTCGCACTCCTCCCACTCCTTGCCGAAGCGCCCGCGGTTCCACCGGTCCTCGATGTTGCGGAACAGCTCGACGCCGAGCTTGTACGGGTTGAGGCGGCCCGGTGAGGTCGCGAGGATCCCCGAGCACGCGTCGGCGTAGTCGATGATCTCCGAGGCGTCGAGCGCCTTCTCGGTGAGGATCTTCGAGTGCCAGTACGTGGCCCAGCCCTCGTTCATGATCTTGGTCATCGCCTGCGGGACGAAGTAGTAGGCCTCGTCGCGGACGATCTCGAGGACGTTGCGCTGCCAGGTCTCGAGCGGCGCGTGCTGGATCAGCCACAGCAAGATGTCGCGCTGCGGCTCCTCGGGAAACCGCTTGCGCTGCTTCTTCTTCTCCTCCTCCTTCTTCTTCCGCTGGGCCTCGAGGTACTCGGGCGGGTTGATGAAGTTGTCCATGTACTGCTTGGCGCGCAGCCGCGGGACCTCGCCGTCCTCGCCGTCCTCGCCCTCGCCCTTGCCGCGCGAGCGCACGATGAACGCCGACATCGGATCGATCAGGTTCTCGAGCGACAGGCACGTGTCGATGAAGTCCTCGACGACGTCCTGGCCCTGGCGCTCCATGTGACGGCGCACCAGCGAGGCGTGGTTCGCCATCCCGTCGATCATCTTGCGGTTGGTCTTGGAGAAGAAGTAGTTGTGCTTGAAGAAGTCGACGTGGCCGCACACGTGCGCCATCACCGTCTTCTGATCCACCGTCGAGTTCCCCTCGAGCAGGTACGCGTACGCGGGGTTGGTGTTGATCACCATCTCGTAGATCTTGGACATCCCCCACTCGTAGGACTTCGAGAGCTGCTCGTAGTCCATGCCGAACCGCCAGTGCGGGTAGCGGGTGGGGAAGCCGCCGTACGCGGCGACCTCGTTCATCGTCTTGTAGTCGAGGACCTCGTAGAGGATCGGGAAGAAGTCGAGGCCGAACGCGCGCGCGTGGCCCTCGACGTCGTCCTGGATGTCCTGCAGGTACGCAGGGAAGCGCTTGTGCATCATGGCGGCTAGCGCCCCTTCCCCAGGAAGTCCTTGATCGAGTCCATGATCGCGTCCTTGCCCTTGATCTCCGAGGTGACGACGCGCTCGTCCTCGTCGAAGTGCTCGCGCAGATCCTTGATGAACTGGCCCGAGCCGTACGGCGACTCGACCTGGCCGTACGCGAACAGGTTGCAGGCCGGCAGCACCTTGGTCTTGAGCAGCTCGACGCACGTCACCGTGTCGTCGACCGACCAGTTGTCGCCGTCGGAGAAGTGGAACGGATAGATGTTCCACTGATCGGGCGCGTACTCGTCCTCGATCATCTTCGCGCACAGCTTGTACGCGCTCGAGATCATCGTGCCGCCCGACTCGCGCGTGCGGAAGAACGTGTCGCGATCGACCTCCTTGGCCATCGCGTCGTGGATGATGTAGCGGCTCTCGATGCCGTGGTACTGCGACCGCAGCCAGGTATCGATCCAGAAGCTCTCGATCCGGACGATCTCCTTCTGCTCGTCGCCCATCGAGCCCGACACGTCCATCATGTAGATGATGACGGCGTTGGACTGCGGCAGCGGCTCGCTGCGCCACGACCGGTAGCGCTTGTCGTCGCGGATCGGGATGATCACCGGGTTCTTCGGGTCGTACGTCCCCATCGAGATCTGCCGGCGCATCGCCTGGCGGTACGTCCGGCGGAAGTGGCGGAGCGACTCCGGGCCGGTGGTGCGGATGCCGGTGTACTTGTCCTTGAACGAGACGATCTTCGCGGCGCCCTTGGGCTCGATCCGCGGCAGCTCCAGCTCCTCGCCGAGGATCTCGGCGAGCTCCTGCAGCGACACCTCGATCTCGACGAGGTGCTCGCCCGGCCGATCGCCGGCCTGGCCCGCGCCGGGCTCGTCGCCGTCCTGGCCCTGGCCGAGCGGATCGCCGACGTCGCCCTTGCCCTGGCCCACGCCGCCCTGCTGCTTGCCGCCGTGCTTGAAGTGCGGGATGTCGACCTGCGGCAGCGGCACGGACACGGTGTCCTTGCCCTTGCGCGCGATCATCTCGCCCTGGCTGATGTACTTGCGGAGGTTCTGCTTGATCTTGCCGCGGATGATCTGCCGGAATCGCCCGTGGTCGAGATCGATTTTCTGGCTCATCGTTGCATTCCCCGCCCGGCCGCCGAGGACGGCGGACGCGCGCGCCGATTCGCGTTCCGCTCACGGGCCCCCGCGCGCTCCGGGACGGCCACTAGAACACCACGTCGGCGAGCTCGCCGCGTTCGTTGACGAAGCACAGCCGCCCGCCCTGGCGCCGCGTCCGCTGCGCGAGATCGAGCAGCCCCACCGCCCGCGACAGCACGCCGAGGTGATCCTCGGTCTCCATCTCCACGCACAGCCGGGCCAGGAGCTCCGCCAGCGTGGCGTTGAGCTCGACCTGGACCGTACCTACACCTCGTGGGTCCACTAGTTCTTCACGTCCCCGCGCGCGAAGATCGACGCGACGAAGTTGAGGACGTCCGTCGCCGACACCTCGTCGTAGCCGAAGTTCTTGATCAGGCGCTGCTTGACCACGTCGATCTTCGCCTGGGTCTCGCGGTCGATCACGTTCGAGACCAGCGAGGTCAGCTTGATCGAGTCCTTCTGGTCCTCGAACAGCTTGCCCTCGAGCGCCTTGTGCAGCCGCTCGTTGGTCTTGTAGTCGAAGGTCCGGCCCTCGATCGCGAGCGCGCCGATGTAGTTCATGATCTCGCGTCGGAAGTCGTCCTTGCGGCTCTCCGGGATGTCGATCTTCTCCTCGATCGAGCGCATCAGCCGCTCGTCGGGATCCTCGTCCTGGCCGGTGTACGGGTTCTTGACCCGCTCCTTCTGGGTGTACGCCTTGACGTTGTCGATGTAGTTCGAGCACAGCTTCGAGATCGCGTCCTCGTCGGCGCTGATCGCGCGCATGACCTCGTTCTTGACGATGTCCTCGTACTCCTGCTTCACGACCGTGAGCAGCTCGGCGTAGCGCTTGCGCGTCTCGTCCACCGAGATCAGCGAGTGATGCTTCAGCCCGCTCTCGAGCTCGTTGAGCACCATGAACGGGTTGACCGAGCCCTCGCCCTTCTCGCTGACGAGGGCGTTCGAGATCTTGTCCTGGATGTAGCGCGGCGAGATGCCGTCGAGGCCCTCGCGGCTGGCCTCCTTGCGGAGCTCCTTGATGTTGTCCTGGGTGAACCCGGGCAGCGTCTTGCCGTCGTAGAGCTTCGCCTTCTGGAGCAGCGCGAGGCTGTGCTTCTTCGGCTCCTCGAGCCGGGTGAGCACGGCCCACAGCGCCGCGACGTAGAGCGTGTGCGGCGCGATGTGCTTGCCCACGCGCTCGGGCGTGTAGTCCTTGACGTAGATCTTCACTTCCTCGGACACCCGCGTGATGTACGGGATGTCGACCTTCACGGTGCGGTCGCGGAGCGCCTCCATGAACTCGTTCGACAGGAGCTTCTTGTACTCGGCCTCGTTGGTGTGGCCGATGATCACCTCGTCGATATCTGTCTGCGCGAACTTCTTCGGCTTGATCCGGTGCTCCTGCGTGGCGCCGAGGAGGTCGTAGAGGAACGCGACGTCGAGCTTCAGGATCTCGACGAACTCGATGATGCCGCGGTTGGCGATGTTGAACTCTCCGTCGCAGTTGAACGCGCGCGGATCCGAGTCCGAGCCGAACGTGGCGATCTTGCGGTAGTTGATGTCGCCGGTGAGCTCGGTGGAGTCCTGGTTCTTCTCGTCCTTGGGCTGGAACGTGCCGATGCCGACGCGATCCTGCTCGCTCATCACGAGGCGGCGCACCTTCACGTGCGACATCGTCTTCTCGAAGTCGCCGCCGTAGTGGCGCATCAGCTCGCGGAAGATCAGCCGGCACGCCGGGTTCACGTCGCCCTGGATGTTCAGCTTGTTCTCGGGCGTGACCAGCCCGAGCTTCTGCAGCGCCTCCGCGCGCCAGTCGCGCGGGATGAGCCGCAGCGGCTCGTCGTGCATCGGCGAGTGGAAGACCTCGCTGCCGCCGGCCAGCTCGCTGAGCGGGCCCGGCAGGTTCCAGT
>Ga0163144_10017788_pt1 | contig 14447 bp, 12 predicted proteins | sample OliLak19BULKMAT1_FD_123175 | JGI IMG/M metagenome (GOLD analysis project Ga0163144, IMG submission 123175) | Freshwater microbial mat bacterial communities from Lake Vanda, McMurdo Dry Valleys, Antarctica - Oligotrophic Lake LV.19.BULKMAT1 | ecosystem: Environmental > Aquatic > Freshwater >... | reverse complement strand
GCACGACGACCTGGCGCTTGCCCGCATCTTGCGGCGAGTTGGCCAGGTTGGACCAGCCGGTGAAAAATTTGCCCAGCTTGGACGACAGGTCATTGTCACCCAGTTCGTTATAGACCGACTCGAGCCGCGACAGCCATTGTTGCGTGACGTCGGACGAAGATGCGTCGGACACGCTGGCGCGGAGGCGTTGTTCCAGGGCCTGGTCGATGTTGCGGGTGATCGAGTCGAGGTTGATGCCCGAGCCGATGAGAAAGCCCTGAGAATTGCGGTATTCCTGCCCGGGCGTGACGTTGGCGGTCTGACGCGTGTAGTCGGCGTTACCGCTGTTGGCGATGTTGTTGCCGGTGACCTGAATCGCCGCCTGCTGGACGGCGAGGGCGTTTCTGCCGATGTTTAGTGTTGAGATGAGCGACATCCGTTTCGCCTCTTTCCGACCAGCTCCGCCGGGCGTTTTTCGGTAGGGTGCGGCTCGCCGCACCGTCATATTCGTGGTGCGGCGAGCCGCACCTTTTCGACCGTGGTGCGGCAAGCCGCACCCTGCGTTGCCGCCTACGCCACGGCTTCGAGAACACCAATTCTTCCCGCGACCTGCGGGACGCCTTGTTTCGTGTACACGCCGGCTTGCTCTGCGGCACCAGCAATGAGTCGCACGACCGTGTTCAAATGCCCCAGCACCGCGCCCGCGAGTTTGCCCGCGACTTTGGAACGGTGGCTGACCTGCATCACCACTTCACGCAGCGCCTCACGTAACGGTAGGAGGTCGGACGCAGACGCGGGTAACGCGTCGACCAGCTCCGCGATCGTCGGCTCGGTCGTGAGCTTCGCGCTCCGGGCCAGCGCCAGCACCAGCCCGCGCCGGCGCGTCTCCAGCGACAGGATCCGCAGCCGCGTCGCCTGTTGCTGTTGCACCGACGCGTCCATCTCGTTCAGGTCGAACGCCTTCATCGCGGCCTGTTGCGCATCAAGCTGTTGGAGCAACTTCCGGTGCTCCCCGACGAGCTGCTGCAAGACGCCGGCGAGGTCTGTCCAAGGCTGACGTGTCATGATTCCTCAAAAGCACGGACCGGTTCCCACCGTCGTAATGCACACGGCGTGCCGCGGAAAAACGCTCGAAAAACAGGCGTTTTCTAACAATTTCGGAACGGCCGCAGGGTGGGTGTTGCGCGGGCGGCGCAAAAACTGCGTGGTGCGAAACAGGACTTTTCTGGAACCGCAGATGGACGCGGATGAACGCAGATGGAAGCAGATGAACGCAGATCGAATTAGATCGATTGCGCCACTTCGTACCGTGTGGACTTTCGTAGCACGGGCGCCTCGCCCGTGTTTCGACTTGCGAACACGAACACGGGCGAGGCGCCCGTGCGACGAACATCCTCAAGACGCTTTAAAAAAGGGGCGTGTGCTGCGGGGATTTCGTCTGCATTGATCTGCGTTCATCTGCGGTTCATTTTTTGCGTTTGAGACAGATTCACGCCGTCGCGAGGGAGGATTTTCGTTCGAGCGCGCGGACGATCGACTTGACCATTTTCCCGCCCGCGCCACGGGCCATGCGGTCGGAGAGGGTTTGGTCGAACATCTGGCTGAACGCCTCCCCGCCTCGGCCTCCTGAGAAGAGGTCGGATTTGAAGGGGCTGTCACGCATCTGTTTCAACATCGTGCCGAAGAACGTTTGCGAGACCCATTTTTCGGCCTGTTTGGTCAGTTCGTCTTTCTCGGGCGAATGATTCGGCCTCACGCCCGGGATGCGGTCCAGTTCATCGAGCGGGCGAAGGGCCTTCGTGGCGAGCGCGCGCGGGTCGGCGGGGTCGAATGTTTTGAGCGTCGCGTGTTCGGGCGCGACGCGCCCGCCGGGCAGGTCCGCGAGGGAGAGGGGCTTGAGCGGCCTGGCTTTGGTCAACATTTCTGCGGCGCGCTCGGCGTCGGTTTTGGGTCGCGTGTCGTCGGACTGTTGTCGGGCAGACAATTGCTGCGAGAGCAATTGCGTGAACGCGGCTTTGTTGGAACTCGCCGCCGACGGACGGATGGATCGCTTGTTCAGGGCGTCAAGGGCGTCGATGGAGGAAATCGGGGTACTCATGATGTTTTCGTCTTCGATGCACTCGCCCGGACTGTTCACCGCAGAGACGCCGAAAACGCAGAGAGAAGACGAGCGGGAAAGGATATAACGTCAGAAATACAATCGTTCTATTGCAAAAAGACTACTCGCCCTCAATCCTTCCGATCTCCGAATTTTCTCTGCGATCTCCGCGTCTCTGCGGTGAATCTTGAATTTTCCGAGCGACGCTATTCGACGATCAATTTCGCGTGCAGTTTGCCGGTCTTGTAAAGCTCTTTAATGATCGTGATCCGGTCCTCCGCGGGGACTTTCAACTGGTTTAGTGCGTCGACGAGGTCTTGCAGTTTTGCGCCACCTTCGTTGGTGGTGTCCAGGCCGACAACGGTCTTGGTTTCGAGCACTGGCGTGCGTGGCGAGGGGACCGGCCGAGGAATGATCGTGCTGATCGTCAGGCCCTGGTGGCTGATGACGACGGGGCTGATTTCGACGTCGCCGGTGATGATCATGGTCTTCGTGCGGTCGTTGATCTGCACCTTCGCCTCGACCGGAAGCTGCGGGACCGGGAGACGCTGGACGCGGCTGATGAAGCTGTCCGGGCGGTCGCGCTCGATGGGCGGGATGATGACTTCGATGGTCTTGGGGTCGTGCACGGTCGCGAGGATTTCACCGGCGGTGCCTTCGGCGTCGTTGATGATCTTGGCGATGGTGCTGGCGGTGGTCCAGGTCGCGCTCGGGTCGTCGAGAATTAGTGTGAACTTACCCCCCTCGACGTAACGCGCGGGCAAATCGACTTCCATGACGCAGCCGGCCTTCACCACTCCGACCGTCGGGACGGACGGGTCTTCGATCACCACCGCGCCCTCGGCGAGCGCGAAAATACCACTGTCGGCGGTCGGGCCTTGCATGGGTGTGACGAAAAGACGTCCGCCCTTCAGGCTGGACGCGGCGCCGAGACTGGTGACGTAGACGGACAGCTTGTCCCCGTCGCGCACGCCGTCGGCGGGGACGGTCGCGGTGAGGGAGACGATCGCGACGTTCGCGACGTTTTTCAGCTCGGCGGCGGTGGTGGGGTTGGCGAATTTCCCGAGCATCCCCGCCAGCGGGTTGATCGCCGGCGCGAAGTCCCCGCCGTCACCGGTCCCGCGCAGGCCGATGACCAGGCCCATGCCCGTCAGCACGTTGGTCCGTTGCCCCGCGATCCGCGTGATATCCGCGACCTTGACCGCGAGAGCGGGGGAGGCGAGCGCGAGCAGCATCGATACGACGCAAAGGTTGCGGAGCGCGGATTGCGGATTGCGGATTGCGGAATTCTGATTTCGGATCGAACGGCTCGACATGAATACACTCCGCCTGCGACTAACGACCGATAATCGTCGACACAATCGCGCGATGACAATCAGTTTTTCAATCACCCGATGACCCTTCATCCGTCGCCCATTTCTAGAATGGATTCATCCAATCCAGAAATCTCGGAATCGCGCCGCGTTTGGTCGTGTCGCGCACCGAACCTTTGTGCTGCTTGCGCAGGTCGAAGTCGGCCAGTTGTGTGCTCAGGATCGTGTTGTCAGGAGAGACATCTTCGGCGCGGCAGAGGCCGGACATCAAGAACTCCTGCGACTCGTCGTCGGTCACGATCTTCTTGCGGCCTTCGAGCACCAGCGTGCCGTTGGGCTTCACGTCGATCACGCGCGCGGTCACGCGGGCGGTGAATTCGTCGCTGCGGTCGACGGTCGCCTGGCCGTTGAAGTCACGGTTGGCGCTGAAGTCGATGCGTGGCGGGACCACGCCGACCGCGCCGCCGCTAATGTTCAGGCTCGCGAGATTCAGTTTGAGGAAGTCGGTCAACTCCGCCGTAAGCTGCGTGTCCTTGGTCAACTGGCTGTTCCCGTCGGACTTAAATTCACTTTGCTCGCGGATGATGATCGTGACGAGGTCTTGTTTTTTCAGCGTGCGCGGCTCGGGCGCGGGGACGGCGAAGAAGCTGACCGACGCCAGCTTCGCCCGGCCGGGGTCGGCCTGAGTGGCCATCGTCGCCTTCAGCAGACTCCCGCCGTTCCGCTGGAGCAATTGCGCGTCGGGGACTTCGACCTGGCGCGGCGCGGGGACGTTGCCGGCGCGGGGCGAGGGCGCGGCGTAAGGGCTGGTTTGCGCGAGCAACAACGTGGGAGTCATCGCTAGAACTACCGCGATTCGTTTCAACATCATAAACGTCTCTCTTTCACGGTCGTAGCTCGGGCGTCTCGATCGTTTCTGTTCTTCTTTTCATTCGTTTTTCCCGAATGTAAGGAAGGGGAGATGAGGAACGGGCGGGACGCCCGAGGTACGTTAGTTGGCCAGTACCGTCGTCTCGGCCGGTTGCGGTTTGTCGTCCGCGGCGCCGATGCGACCGGCTTGCGGGCCGGTGACGATCACGTCGAACGTTTCCTTGGTGCCCTCATTTTTCACGCGCACCGTCTGCCCGAACGTACCTTGTCCCATCGCGCGGCCGACGGTCTGCAACTGCACGCGCCCGCGGACGATCGATACGGTGACGAACTGCCCGGCCCGCACGAGCGGGACCGGTTCGAGCACGCGGCTGGTCAGCACCTGCCCCGGCTTGAGGTCGCGCCCCGCCTGCTGACCGACGGCCTGCTCGGCGACCAGCATCGGATCGGGTGAAACCTGTTCGACCAGCGCGCGCTTGGTCTGGACGTCGGTCGCCTGCAAGGTCTGCCCGACCGACACCGGCCGCGCGACGACGAGCTGGTCCTGCCACGCCCGCGCGACCGCGTTGATCATCATCCGCTTGGAAGCGCCGGCGGGCGGCGTGATCGTCACGCTCCAAGCCACGTTGCCGAGCGCGCGCGACCGTGACGACTCGACGTCAAACTTGAACTGTGGCGACAACAGGTTCACCGCCTGCTCACTGCCGGGCGCGAACGAAATCTGTACATCCGTGACCGGAATTCCCACGCGCTGACACAGGTCCGTGATCAGAATCTCCCGAAGCGCCTTCACCGGCTCCGCCGGCGCTTTGGACGCCCCGACGCCCGGCCCGTCCAGCGTTGCCAGGCCTGATTCGATCGGCGTAGAAGGCGCCAGCGCGACTCGCGCGTTCCCGCGCACGCCGCCGTCCGACAAAAAGGGGACAGTCCCCTTTTCCTGCTCCTGCGGAGAAATGGCGGCGGCCTCCATTTCATCTGTAGAAAAGGGGACTGTCCCCTTTATTTCCGCGGGCGTGTTGGATGCGACGGTGGGGGATGTGCTGGCTTCGGGGGGCGTTCCGTCTAGCCAGGCTTTAAGCGCGGCTTTTTCGTCGACGCGGACGTCGGACCGCGCGACCGTGCAGACCGTCGAGCCGCGGAAGTTGATGTTGGCGAGGTTCACGCCGGCGTCGCGCAGGACTTTTCGCACGTCGGCGGCGGAGAGTTTTTTAAACGCGACCTTGTCGGGGAAACGAAAGAGCGTGAGATCGGCGAGCGGACGAAAGACGCCGGCGTCGTCGTCGGACCAGCGGGCGATTTGTTTCAATTTGATGTCCGGCCCGACGATCGTCGCATGGTCGCGCACCTCGATCGTCGCGCCGGCGGCGAAACGCTCGGTGCCCGGTACGAACTTCTCGCCCGAGACCGTCTCCGCCGGCCACACCGGCCAGTCGCGCGCCGAGGCCACCAGCGTCTGCCCGTACCCCCACTGCGCCAGCAGCGCCTGCGTCGCCCACGCGAGCACCAATAGGCCCAGCGTCAGTCGCACACTTTTTTGATACGCGTCGGGTTGTTGAAAACGCATAAAAACCTCAAGGCGAACAGGTGATAGAGGGACGGGTCATGGGTGATCGACGGACGCGGGGTAGTGGTGATTGTTGATTGTTGAGGTGACAGCTATCCCGAACGGTCACGCAACATTCAACAATCAACACTTCCTCTATCATCCATCATCATTCAACCCTTCCTACGACCTTCTCAAGTTTCCAATGGTCTGCAGCGCCTGGTCTGCGGTCTGGATCGACTGGCTGTTGAGTTCGAAGGCGCGTTGGGTTTTGATCAGGGTGACGAGTTCTTTGACCGGGTCGACGTTACTCGCTTCGAGGAAGCCTTGCAGGATGGTGCCCGAGCCGCCTTCGCCGGGCTTGGTGTCGATGGGGTCACCGGAGCTGTCGGTTTTGGTATAGATGCTTCCGCCGAGCAGGTTCAGGCCCTGGGGGTTGACGAATTGAGTGAGGGTGAACTGCCCGACCTTGGTTTTGGCGTTCTGCCCCGCGAGCAGGGCTTCGATGGAACCGTCCGTGCCGATGCTGACGGCGGTGGAGTTGGCGGGGATTTTGATCGGGGGGATGAGCTTGTACCCGTCGCCCATGCCCAGGACCAGTTCGCCTTCGTTGTTGACGAAGAAGTTGCCGTTGCGTGTGTAGCCGGTGCCGTCACCGATGGTGTCTAATATTTTCACTTTGAAAAAGCCGTTGCCTTGGATTCCGACGTCGAGCTGTCTGCCGGTGTTTTCCAGCGAGCCTTGTTCGAGGTCGAGCTGGGTGTTGCTGATGCGTGTACCAAGCCCGACGAAAATGCCCGCGGGGGAAATTTCACCCGCGGCGTTGGTCGTGCCGGGCTGTTTGAGGGTGAGGTACATCAGGTCTTCGAAGTTGACGCGCGACCGTTTGAACGCGGTGGTTTCCGCGTTGGCCAGGTTGTTGGCGACGACGTCGATCCGCGTCGAAAGTGCCCGAAGCCCGGTGGCGGCTGAATGGAGTGCTGCGATGGCCATAGGGTTGTGCTGGTTAGTTGAGCGGGGTCAGGGCAATGGATGATCGGATGACGGGTGATTACGGTCGCGGTGAGTCGTGATTGGTGATTGGTAATTGGCAAGTGACCGGACCGAATCGCGGTCACGCAACAATCACCATTTACCATTCACTGAATCATCCTTCACTCATCACCCATTCCTTCGTTCTTCATTCGATACGGTTACGTCACCGGCTATCCAATTTTTCCGACTTCGTTCACAAGTTTTCCGAGGGTCTGGTCCTGGTAACGGATCATGTTGGCGTTGGCTTCGAGCTGGCGTTGGGCGTCCATGAGCTGCGCGAGTTCGGTCGCGGGGTCGACGTTGGCGCGTTCGACGAAGCCGGGTCGGAGGGTCGTACCGAGTGACTGAACGAGCTTGTCCGCCGACGGGTAGGAAAGCAGGTTATTCCCGTTTTTGGTCAGGCCCGGGCCAGCGGGTACGTCGACGATACCGAGCATCGCGACCGGTTTACCGTCTTGCGTCACCTGCCCGTCGTAGCTGACGGCAGCGCGACGTTTGGGGTCGACCGTGATCGGGTTGCCGAGCTGGTCGGTGACCAGGCTCCCGGGCGTGTTGGCGAGCATGAGCCGGCCGTTACGGTCGACCATAAACCTTCCGTCCCGCGTGAGTTGCGTCTTACCGTCCTGTAACACCCGGAAGAAGCCGTCGCCTTGAATCGCGACGTCCAGATCGTTGCCGGTCGGTTCGAGTTCGCCGGGCGAGCGGTCCATCACGGTGGGGGACGCGAAGGTGCCTCCGCCGATCTGTTCCCGGATTTTGTCGGACCACTGGAGGCGTGAGGGGTTTTCCTGAGCCGCCGTCGCGCGTTGTTGGAACTGGGCAAGGTCGCGCTTGAAGCCGACGGTTTCCCCGTTGGCTAAATTGTTGGCGAGGACGTTCTGTCGGTAGCTGTTGCCGATGACACCCGTCGCCGACAGATATAGGCCGTAAATCATGGTTTGGCCTCGGTTTGTAACATCACGCCGGCCCGTCGTACGAGTCCGATCAGCCGGTCGGCTTGGGTCGTCGACCGAAGCACCGTCCGCGCTGTCGGGGCGGGAACGGGGCGCACCGGCGTCTGGTTCATCAACTGTCTCAGCCTGCTCGCCTGATCGTTCCCGCTCGACATGAATGCTCCCGGTTGCGACGGACCAACCGAAGCCTATTCAACGGTCGTGCCAGAACGCGGGGGTCGGAAATTGGCCGGGAGCGGAACCCATAAACCTATTTTTGGTCAACACTTAACGAATTGATACGAATTACCACCCGATGACACGGCGTGTGGGCCGGCGCAGGAATTGCCGACCGATCGGGAAGGAATCTGCGGATTCGGCTTTGGACGGGGCGGCCCGGACGGACGCGCAGGAGCGTAGATGGGAAAACGCTATCGACTGACGGGAACGACTTGTCCCGCAGACGTTTGCGAGGCGCTGACGAACGGGTCGGACAGGCTCTCGAGCGCCCGTTTTCGGTCGGCGGGTGGGATTCGTTCGACCGTGACCGTGATCTTTTTCTCGCCCACCTTGATCGCGGTCAACCGCGCCGCGATGCCACGGCGGTCGTCGAGGGGGAGGAAGATCAGGGCGTCGGTCGGTTCGTGTAAAAGCGTGGCCTGTAAGAGTTTACCGAGGGTCGCGTGGATGAAACTGTCGTTGGTCACCCCGGCCTCGTCGAGCTTGGCCTCCTGCTGCCACGCGGGCATTTTCTCCGCCAGCGCGACCAGCAACTTGTCCCGGTAATCCGCGATCGCAGCATCCGGCATCGGAAGCCGGCCGGCAAATAGCCTGCCGAACCCTACGTCTAACTTCCCGTCGGCATTGAGTTTAGGTGCAAAATGCGCACTCAGGATCGAGTCCATGTTGCTGGTCTTCACCTCACCGGCCAAAATCACGCGCCCGTCTTGGAGCAAGATCACGGGATCGTGCACAAATCGCTCGACCTTGTCCTTCAACTTGTTGAACTCTAACCACTTGTACAGAGAGGCGTTAAGCTCGTCTTGGGTGAACGAAACGGTGATCGGCTGCGCGACGGGCCCCGCCGGCCGGGTCGAAGGTGACGTCGCGGTCTGATTCGCCCGGATCTCCGCGCGCTCCTGCGCCGACGCTGCCGCCGCCCAGTTGCGGGTCTCGATTAGCTTATTTTCCAAATTTTGCGAAGCCTGAGCCTGCTCGGCAGGGTTGAACGTCGGCTTCACATACCAGCTCGGCCGACCGCGCACCATCAGGAACGCGCCGAGCACGAGCGCAAGTCCAGTCCCCACAAGGACCAGCGCTGCCGTCAACAGTCTCTTTTTCCATGCCTTACGCATCAGGCTCCCAGCACAATGTCCCCATGGCCAGCGGGAGTCTACGCAAATTGGAAGAAAAATGGGAGTGGATCAACTGGTAATCGATAGTCCAGGTGATCTTAGAACAACACCGGCTTGCCGAGCACACGCCGCATGACTTGAAGCTGTCCGATATGCATGGCGACGTGGGTACTGAGCAGTACCGCCAACTGCCCGAACGTCGATGCGAACGGCGGGAGGCCGGGCGCGGTCTTGCCGAGGTCTTCGTCCTTGAGCGCGGACACCGTTTCGACGGTCGTCGCGCGGACCTTCTCGAACGCTTCCATCAACTCGGCGCGGGTCGGGAACGCTGCGGGGTCGTCGACCGTGGCGGTGGTCTTTTTGAAGAGGTTCGTGAAGGTTTCCGGAAGGATCGACCCCCGGCCGTTGATGGCCCCGGCCATCTGGGCCTCGCTGCCGACGAGGTGTCCGACCTGCCACATCGCGTGGTTCGCAGCCGGGCAAGTCCGGACGAACAGCTCCGCGTCTGTGAAGTCCGCGAGGTGGCTCTTGAGCAGGCCGGTCGTGAACTCAATCGACGGCACGACAACGTCAATCGCAAAACTCATGGGGTGACCTTTCTAAGAAGACCGTGGGGTTGGGAAGCGTGGTCAACGATACGCACGTGTCACGCTCCGGGCAATGCGTCGCTTGAAACCGGTCGGTAACGCGCGTCTAATCGAATGTCGACAATCCAACTAAGTAAATTGAAAACCCATGCCCAACCACGACACGTACGAATCCCCGCTCGCCGCCCGGAACGCCTCTAAGGAGATGCTGCGGCTGTTCTCCGCTCAACATAAATTCGGACTGTGGCGACGACTCTGGCTCGAGCTGGCACGGTGCGAACAACAACTCGGCATCACGCGTATCAGCGACCGAGCCTTGCAACAAATGGAGGCCAAGCTAGACGACATCGACTTCGACGCGGCCGCGGCGTGGGAAAAACGGCTCCGACACGACGTGATGGCGCACGTCCACACCTTCGAGGAGGCCGCGCCAGAGGCGAAGGGAATCATCCACCTCGGCGCGACCAGCCAGTACGTCGTCGACAACGCCGACCTGATCATCATGCGCGACGCGATGAAGCTGCTCTGCACGCGCCTGGCCAATTCCATCGACGCGCTCGCGACGTTTGCGGTGAAATGGAAAGATTTGCCGACGCTCGGCTACACGCACTACCAGCCCGCGCAGCTCACCACCGTCGGTAAGCGCGCGACGCTTTGGGCGCAAGATCTGGTCATGGACCTCGAAGAACTCGAACACCGCATCGACACTCTCAAATTCCGCGGCGTGAAAGGCACGACTGGTACGCAGGCGTCGTTCCTGAGCCTGTTCAACGGCGATCATGCGAAATGCGACCAGTTGGACGACCTGGTCACCGGGCGCTTCGGTTTCGAGCAGTCGTTCAACGTGACCGGCCAGACGTACCCGCGAAAGGTCGACGCACAGGTCACGTCGTCCCTCGCAGGCGTGGCCGCGAGCGTGCACCGGTTCGCAAACGACATTCGGCTACTCGCGGGGATGAAACAAATCGAAGAGCCATTCGAGGCCGAGCAGGTCGGCAGTAGCGCAATGGCGTACAAGCGCAACCCGATGCGGTGTGAACGAGCGACGGGTCTGGCGCGCTTCGTCATCAGCCTTTCCACCAGTCCGTTGCAGACCGCCGCCGAGCAGTGGTTCGAGCGGACGCTGGACGATTCTTCGAACAAGCGTCTGACCATCCCCGAACCGTTTCTCGCGACCGACGGCATGTTGCAGATCGTCGTGAACGTGGCGCGTGGGCTGGTGGTCTACCCGAAGGTGATCGAAAGCTACGTACTGGCCGAGCTGCCTTTCATGGCGACCGAAGAAATCCTTATGGCCGCCGTGCAAACGGGCGGGGACAGGCAGGAACTTCACGAAAGTATCCGCAAACATTCCATCGACGCGTCGGCACAGGTCAAACAACAAGGCCGGCCCAACGACCTCATCGCGCGCCTCAAATCCGACCCCGCGTTTGTCCAACTCGACTTCGGCGACGTCATGAATCCCACCCGCTTCGTCGGCAGGGCACCACAACAGGTCGAACGCTTCGTCGAACAAGTCGTCACGCCGATCCGAAGACGCTATGCCGGTGAATTAGGGCAGGGCGTGGAATTGAAAGTGTGATCAGGCGGCAGGGAAGCCGGCAAGACGCCAAGAGCGCCAAGCAAACGCCAAGGAGACGAAGGCTCGGGCGCGCAACGTACCTCGGGCGTCCCGCCCGGTCAGCCTTCTCTTCCATCATTATTGCTTTGATTCAAACAAGGAAGGAGGAGTTGAAAGAACGGGCGAGACGCCCGAGGTACGGGTTGCGCGACCGGGCAGCCTGTCTGCTTGGGGCTCGTGGCGCTCGTGGCGTCTGGCGGCTCCTCCGCTTGTCGATTACGTCACTCGGATTTCAAAAATCGGCTGATCCCCGGCTTGAAGATCACCTTCCCGTCGACCACGACCAGTTCTTCGTCCAGATACAATTGCACTGACTTGCTGAGCACCTGTCCCTCCAGCTCAAGGCCTTTGCGCTTCACGTCGTCCAGCGTGTCGGCACCGACGTTGATATGGAAGACGTCTTGCAGGATGACCGGGCCTTCGTCCAGTTGTTCGGTGACGAAGTGGGCGGTGCACCCGTGCACGCGCACGCCGCTCTCGTACGCCTGCTTGTACGGCGCGGCGCCGGGGAAGTACGGCAGGAGGCTCGGGTGGATGTTGATGACCTTGTTGCGAAACTGTTTGACGATCCGCTCGGGCAGAATCCGCATGTATCGCGCCAGCACGACAAGGTCGGCCTGTGTGCCGGTCAGTTGTTTTTGTAACCAGTCGAAATGTGCTTCAAGGTCCGTGTGCGCCAGCCACGCGAACGGCAGGCCGGCGTCGGCCGCGATCGGCTCAAGGTCGGGGTGGTTGCCGAAGACACCGACGACTTGCCCGTGCAACTTTCCCGACTTGTGGTCGGCGAGCAGTTGCTTCAGGCAGTGCGACTCCTTGCTGACCAAAAGCGCGACGCGCTTGAGGCGCTTTTCGCTTTGAAGGTTGACGCGCACCTCCATGTCAATCCGTCGGCCCAGGTCGATCAGGCCGGTGATGAGTTCTGACAAATCGGTGGTGATCTCCTTCAGATCGACCAGCATGTCCATCACGAAAAATCCGCGCACGACGCGCTGTTCGATGTCCTCGATATTGATCCCGCGCTCGGCCATGTACGTCGCGAACTGCGCGACGACGCCCTTCTGGTCCTTCCCGAGCACAGAAACGACGGCTAATACAGGTTGCGGCAAGGTCACTCTCCTACGAAACGACCCATTTAGTGTACAGGAAAAAACTTGGGAGCCGATCCCCGTAACATGGGCGTCTCGCCCGTCGACGCGGTACGCCGCGGCGATCGACCGTATTCGGTCGATATTCAAGAGCGAGGCGTTCTCGGCTTTCAAAAGTCGAAGAACCGCTGCGCTCGAACATCTTGGTCTATTACGACCGAACGTCATCGCGTAAAACGACCATGGATGAGACGCCCCTGGAACGGGGGAGACTCACTTCACCTCCTGCCAGTTTTTCGCCCATGCCGCCTCAACCTTGAGCGGCACGGTCAGGCCGAGCTTTTTCCCCGCGCCGGTCATGAGGTCTTCGATCATGCGGCCTTCAGTTGGTGCGTGTTCGATCGGCGTCTCGAAGACCAGTTCATCGTGGACTTGTAGCAGCATTTTACTCGGGTGGTTGTTTTTGATGATTTCGCGATAGATATCCAGCATCGCGAGTTTGATCAGGTCGGCGGCGGAGCCTTGGACGACGCTGTTGATCGCCATGCGCTCGGCGGCATTACGCAGGTTGATTACGCCGCTGTTCACTTCGGGTAACGGACGCCTTCGGCCCAGGATCGTCTCGACATAACCCTTGGTCCGCGCCTGCTCGACGCATTCCTGCAGGAACGTATGAATGCGCGGGAACCTGCGGTTGTACGACGCGATCAGCTCCGCCGCCGCGGGGACGCTGAGGCCTTCGATTCGGCGGGACAAGCCGTACGCGGTGACTCCGTAGACGATGCCGAAATTGATCGTCTTCGCCTGCCCGCGCTGGTCGCGCGTGACCTGATCCAGCGGCACATTGAACACCTCGGCGGCGACGGTTTTGTGCACGTCCTCGTCCAATTCAAAACTCCGCAGCAGCGCCGGCTCCTGCGTGTAGTGCGCCAGAATCCTCAATTCGATCTGACTGTAGTCGGCCGTCAGCAGCACGTTCTTCTCCGCGTCACCGGGTACGAACGCCAGCCGGATCCGTCGGCCCTCGTCGGTACGGATCGGGATGTTCTGCAAGTTCGGGTCGGACATGCTCAAGCGCCCGGTGGCGGCGCCGATCTGGTTGAAACTGCCGTGAATCCGGTTGTCGCGCGGGCTGGCGTAGTCGGTGAGATTGTCCAGGTACGTATTTTTCAGCTTCATCAGGTTCCGGTACTCCATGATGAGGCGTGGGACCGGGTGCTCGTCTGCCAACTTTTCCAGCACTTCGACGTCGGTGCTGAAGCCGGTTTTGGTCTTCTTGACCGTCTTCAATTTTAACTTGTTGAACAACACGTCGCCGAGCTGTTTTGGTGAGTCGGGGTTGAACTCGACGCCGGCCTCTTCGATGACCTTGGCCCGGAGCACGTCGATGCGTTCCCCGAGCACCGCCGACTGCTCGCGCAGGATGCGCGGGTCGACCGCGACGCCGTTGAATTCCATCTCCGCCAGCACGTCAATCAGCGGAGTCTCCAGCGTGTCATTCAGCTCGCGCAGGCGCGGGACGGCGTCGAGCCGGGCGCTCATCAAATCGCACAGCCGCAGTGCCACGTCCGCGTCCTCGGCGGCGTACCGCGCGACGTGTTCGAGCGGCACCAGGTCCATGCTGATCTGCTGTTTCCCCTTGCCCAGCAGGTCGCTCGTCGGAATCTTTTGAAACTGCAAGAACTCCAGCGAGAGCCGGTCGATCCCGTACTGCATCCTCCCCGCGTCCAGCAGAAACGTCGCGATCATGCTATCCATCACGACCCCGCGGACGTTCACGCCGGCGCTACGCATCACCAGCACGTCGTACTTGATGTTGTGACCGACTTTTTGAACCGTCGCGTCCCCCAGAATCGGCTTCAGCGCCGCCAGCGTCCGGTCCCGTTCACACACGCCCGCGCCCAGTGGGCCACGCAAGGCGACGTAGAAACCCGTGCCGTGCGCCCAACTAAAACTCATTCCCACCAATCCGGAATTCATCGCGCCCAGCGCGTCGGTTTCGGTGTCGAAAGCGAAGCGTGTCTGAAGT
>Ga0163144_10017786_pt1 | contig 14448 bp, 8 predicted proteins | sample OliLak19BULKMAT1_FD_123175 | JGI IMG/M metagenome (GOLD analysis project Ga0163144, IMG submission 123175) | Freshwater microbial mat bacterial communities from Lake Vanda, McMurdo Dry Valleys, Antarctica - Oligotrophic Lake LV.19.BULKMAT1 | ecosystem: Environmental > Aquatic > Freshwater > Lake... | reverse complement strand
CAAAAGGATATGAAGGCCAACCAAAAAGAGTGGGAAAAGGGCCAAAAACACTTCCAAAAAGAGCAGGAAGTTTGGCAGAAAGAACAGCAAAAATGGCAGCAAAATCAGGAAAAATGGACCGTTGAGCAAAACTCTTGGCCATTAAAAGTCAAGGTCGTGGAAGAAACCCTAAAGGCCGAACTACTCAAAGATGGCTTGATCAGCAAGTCAAAAAACCTCTCTTTGGAAGTAAATGACAAAGAATTGAAAGTCAACAAGAAAACACAATCGGAAGCCATGCGGCAGAAGTATATGGAGCTGCTTCAAGGGTTGAATGGCGATACAGGAAAAGACAAGGGCAGCTACTTTTATAACTTTAGTGATGATGATAAGTGAGGGATAGCCCAGTTTAGTGGACAGCTCAATTTCGCTTAACAGCCCAGCGGTCATTTCAGACCACTGGGCTGTTGTGCGAAAAGTGTCCAGTTGTGTGGGTCATAGCACTATTTCTAAATTTCATCCCATTTTCCAAAAAAAGATTTAACTTGCGCAGACAAATTTATAGGCCATGTCTGTTTTACAACTTTCCGATAAAATTGAAATCAAGCCTGGGGTTGCTGGCAGTCAACCTTGTATTGCCGGAACGCGCTTCACAGTCAAGCAAATCGCCGTTTGGCATGAATTCATGGGCCTAAGCGCTGATGAAATTGCCACTGAGCATGATCTTAACTTGAGCGAAATCTATGCTGCGCTCTCTTATTTTTTTGATCACCGGGAAGCAATCCTGCAGGCAATTCAAGCTGAAGAGGCATTGGTTACAGAACTAAAAAAACGGTTCCCTTCCAAAATAGCTTTAAAGCGTGGGTAAGATCCGCTTCTTGGTGGATGTTCATGTCCATAAGGCCATCACCACAGGGCTGCGTAGGCGGGGAGTTGAGGTGTTTACTTGCCAGGAGGCAGATTTAGGAAGCGCAGGCAATGAAGATATCCTGTAATACGCCAATGATAACCGCTGGGTTGTTTTCTCTCAGGATGATGATTTTTTGAAAATCTGCGCAATTACTAATTTTGACTTTAATGGATTGGTTTATAGCCCTAAACGGAACTCGGTCAGCCGAACTCTTGCTGGGTTAAAGTTGATTTATGAAGTGTTGGAGTCTGAGGAAATGGAGCGTCATGTTGAATTCGTATAATATATTGTTATTAGCATACCTATGACAGGAAATAAAACGCTAAAATTAAACATGAAACAACCACTCCAACTCGCTATTTTACTCCTTCTCTTCAACGCTTTTGCAGCGTGTAAGGGCCAAACAACCCAGCCAACAACAAATGGACAAGCACGAAATAATACCAATAAACTCGTCGGCGGCCCCTTTGAAAACGGTGATTTTATGTACCTCGGAATGCCGGAAAAAATAAGCGCCGTGGACACCAGCGCAGGCTGGACTCAAAAGGGGCAGAAATTGCTCATCACCGGCACCATCTATAAACTGGATGGAAAAACGCCTGCACCAAACGTCATTCTTTATTATTACCATACCGATACTGAGGGGCACTATTCCAGTAAGCCAGGACTAGACCAACGGGCAGCCAGGCACGGCTATATCCGCGGCTGGGTAAAATCGGACGAAAACGGTCGCTACGCCATATACACCGTAAAGCCAGCGCCTTATCCAGACACTGATTTTGAAGCACATATTCATCCCACGATCAAAGAGCCAAACATTGAAAAGGAGTACTACATTGACGAATTTGTCTTTGATGACGATCGGTTATTGACCGGAGAAAAGCGCAAAAAGCTGCAAAACCGGGGCGGCTCGGGGGTATTGCGGGTGCTGGAAAAGGGCGACTTGCAAATTGCGGAGCACGATATTATCCTGGGGTTGAACATTCCCAATTACCCGGAAGGTTAGGTTACGCCAAGCAACAGGACTTGCCCGTTGAAACCATCAAAAAATACTCCAAAGACGTGAACTCCAAGCAGTGAACAGAATGAACTTGGGAAAAATTGATAAATTATAAGGCAAAATTGGTAAGGATTGAAAAAAAAATTCCCCCAACTTTGCAGCATCAATTTAACCTTTAAGAAAAAAAACATGGCAACCAAAATCAATGTCAAAAGCCTTCCAGTTGGCTATCAATCCATCATTTCAAACGGGCGTTTTGCCATCGTCGGCGACGAACCCATCACGGGCAAAGGTACCGACCAAGGTTTTTCCCCGGAAGATTTGATACTCGCTGCGCTGGCTTCCTGCAAGGTGAATACCGTGCGGTTCATCGCCCGCAAAAAAGGTTGGGTTATCCGCGACGTGGATGCCCAATTGGAACTCTCGGTGAAGCGCAACCCCGACCGCTCATTGGTCTCGACCGTGCAGGTGGCCCTGCAAATAGAAGGCGATTTGAGCGACGAACAACGTGCCGAACTGTTACGCGAGGCAGACGCATGTTACGTTCATCGCATGATAACAGGAGGTTGGAACATCGCAGAAGCTGTTCCTTTTGCGGAAAAAACCGCCGAAACCACTTGAGCCAACCTGCCTGCGCTGGAAAATGGCTTGCGTATGCTTATTTCGCCCGTTTAGGGCAAAATAAGCATACACATTATTCGGGCTAGCTTCACTTTTATAACGATTAAAGTGTTTCCACAATGCCTACAAATTAAAATATTAATCGGGTTTAATACTACTTCTGCTTCCAATTCTAATGTTTACAATTTCAACAAGCACCGCAAATGCCATAGAAAAATATATATATCCTTTTGGGATATGAAAATCAATTCCTTCGGCTATCAACGCAGTACCAATCATCAATAAAAAAGCAAGCGCCAATACCTTTATTGCAGGATGCCTATTGACAAATTCGCTTAAAGTTCTTGCGGCTAACATCATTACTATCATTGAAATTATAACAGCAGCAACCATTATACTAATATGGTCTGCCATACCTACTGCTGTAATTACCGAATCAAGTGAAAAAACAATATCAATGAGTAAAATTTGAAAAACAATATTCTGAAATGTTACAATTTTATTAGAAACGGTTCCTGTAGATTCAACATTCTCCATTTTTTCATGAATTTCATTTACACTTTTATAGATTAGAAACAGCCCTCCTAAGATTAGTACAATATCCCGACCAGATATTCCCATTCCCCAAATATTAAAAACATCCTTTGTTAATCCCATTATCCAGGAAATAGAAAAAAGCAAAGCTATTCTTATCAGCAGAGCCAAACTTAAACCTACTTGTCGAGCCTTTGCCTGTTGTTCTTTAGGCAGTCTATTAGCTAATATTGAAATAAAGATTAGGTTGTCAATTCCTAAAACAATCTCTAATGCACATAGAGTTAAAAAAGAAGTCCAAATATCAGGGTTAGTAATCCAATCCATAAAACAAATTATTTTGATTGTTAAATTGCAAATGTAATAATTATGCTCCGTTTTTTTTCTTTTGCTTGCCTGCAACTAAGCTTAAACGACAACTCCCCCCTACATTGAGGCTATTGCGTGAAAAACATCTTGGCCAATACCAATTATGTAAAACAAGTGATGTATGTTTAGTCAAACCCGTTAGAGCATTCCATTAATATTTTCATTTTTTTACGACAATGAATAATGGAAACCTTTTGTTAGCAGGGTATCTAACTTGAATTTAGTGCACGCAATTGGTTTTTATTTGAATTCAAGTTCCATTACCGCTCGTGAGGGTCTGCGACCCGAAACTGCTATCTTGCCCCCCAAAATCACCACTCAATGTCGCAACACCTCCAGAAAAAGCTCACCCTCTACGGCCTCACCATGGTCGCTGTCGGCTCCTGTATCGGCTCCGGCATTTTTGTAACCCCGGCGCAAATTGTCAACGCCGTGCCGAATGCTACGCTGGTGCTGGCCGTGTGGGCACTTGGTGGCGTCATTGCGCTCACGGGCGCGCTCACGTTCAGCGAATTGGGTGGCATGTACCCCAAATCGGGCGGCGTGTATGTATACCTGAAAGAGGCGTATGGCGAAATGGTGGGATTCCTCTACGGCTGGGTCATCCTGCTGGTCATCAACACCGGGGCGCTGGCCGGGCTTTGCGTGGCATTTGCAGAGTACATGAAAATATTCGCGCCCGACATGAGCAGCAACACCAAAACCGGCATCGCGGCCCTGACCATGCTGGTACTCACGGGCATCAATATCCTGGGGGTGAATGTGAGCCAAGGCTTATCCAACCTGTTCACGGGATTGAAATTGCTGGCCATTGTAGGCATCATTATCGCTGGATTCGTTTGCTTCGATCCTGTCAAAAACCCTATTGATTTTTCGCTGGCAGCCAATGTCCCCGCGCATCTCGGAACGGCCATGCTCACGGGCCTCATCGGCGTTTTATTTTCGGTGGGTGGCTGGCACCACGCCTCCTACCTGGCCGGGGAAGCCATCGACGCGCCCCGCACCGTGCCGCGGGCGATGTTTCTCGGCGTTGTCATCGTGCTGGTGGTGTACCTGCTGGTCAACCTCGCTTACATGATGTTGCTGCCGCTCGACACGATTGCCAACACTCCGCGCGTTGCTGGAGAGGCCATGGCCACGCTGGCACCCTGGGGCGGACAAGCCGTAGCAATTGGCATTGCTTTGTCCATTTTCGGCACCATCAGCATCTACACCATGTCGGCACCGAGGATCTATTTTGCCATGGCCGCCGACGGTATTTTTTTCAAACAACTGGCTTACGTGCATCCGCGCTGGCGTACGCCCGTGGTAGCGATGCTGGTGCAAGTGGTTTGGGCCATCGCCGTGCTGTTGTTCTTCCAGGGCTTTTTTGATCAAATCATCACCTTTGTCACCTTCATGGACATCGCGTTTATGGGCTTGGCGGGTGCTGCTATTTTTGTATTGCGCTACAAAAGGAAAGATGCTGAGCGGCCCGTTCGAGCCTGGGGTTACCCGGTTATTCCCCTGATTTTTATATTGATTTCGGCAGCTTTTGCGGTGAATACTTTGATGGAAAGGCCGGATCAGGCGCTTCCAGGGCTTGGGTTGCTGGGGGTTGGGGTGCTGGTGTTTTGGGGGATAAAAAGGGGCCGCGGGAAGGCAGACGGATGAACGGGGCGTAGCAGCGGGTTGTTATTGCAACATTTCGATGGCTGTTTTTGATTGACGAGTGGCGATTACATGATTGCCGATTGTTGAAGTCGGCGTTGCGTTTGGGCATGGTGCCTCATTACTAAAAAAAATCTCGCACAACGACACAACGTCGTGCTCATTACACGCAAAAAAAGTCTCACACAACGGTACAACGCCACAACGACGCGCTGCGCTTGTTCTACATAATCGAAAGCGCCAAAAGCGAAGCGTTTTACGTTATGTCTGTTGTGGCTTTGTGCGAGAAAAATAACAATACCCTACTTACTGCACCTTCAACACTCGACCTGCCCCCAAAACATCTCCTCCGACACCCAATATTTTAAAATAATAGAACCCAAGAGTCCCGTCCGCAGGCAACTCAAAAAAATCATCCGCGCAGCTTCGCTCCTGCCGAAGCCGCCCCAAAGCATCATACACCCGAATACGGGTTTTGGCGTTTTTCCATTCCTCCGGTATTTGAAGGAAAAAAGTACCCGTAGTCGGGTTCGGGAATACCTGCACGAAGCGGGCAGCCGACACGAGCGGGCGCGTGCCACTCGGATCATCTGTACATTTCGCTATCTCGTCCAGCAACACCTGAAATTTAGGCCGGTCGTTCCAGGGCGCCGGATCATCCTCGTCAAAAATATGCCCCCAGGAGCCGTACTGGCTTTTCCAGGGGCCCGTCAGCACAAAAGCCATCGGCAATTCACTGCCCAATACACGTAGGCTGTCCAACATGCGCGTGTACAAGGCGTACATGCCCGGATGTACCTGCGCGTCGTACATAGATTGGATGTAGGGCGGAATGCTGAAATCGGTAAAGTGCTGTCCACCTTCATAGTTGATCACTTTTTTGCCGTACAATTTCGCCGTTCGATACACCATTTCCCAGTGTGGGTAAAAACCAATGAAGGTATTGTTGGCATTTTCCAACACGTCTTCCGGCGTAGCCGCTGCACCCAATGCCTGCAAATTTGGTACGCCCGTGGCACCGCGATCGAGGCCCACATACCAGGAGGGCGACAGGTAATCGTATCGGCGCGGATCGGCATGGGCCAGTATTTCTTCCGTGATCCAGTCATAGCCATTTTGGGTGCCCAGCACCCGTTTCAAGCGGGTATTTTGACTGCCCCAAACGTCCATCCAACGATCAAAGGCATGCAAGGAGCGCTCCACATAGCGGCGTGGGTAACTGATGTTCTGCGGGCCATTGTCCGTCACCCAATGCGCTTGCGGGAATAGCCAGTTCCATACCTCGTTGCTGTACTCGATGTACACATTTATCCCTGGCTTCAAGCCATCGCGAAACAGCTTGGCCATCTCCGTGATGTAGGCATCGTCGGCCTGGTGCGGAATACAAATCCAAATGTCTTTGTCCAGTTGATTCGCCAGTTGAATGATGTATTCGTACGCCATTCCACCATTCGGGCTTTCCGCTTGCGAATAGTGCGTCGGCCGGGTACGCCCGCTCCACTGCGTTTGCGCGCTGCCATTGGTATGCATCCAGTCCATAAACCGCAGGGTGTGAAAGGGTGTGCATTTCTCCAGGAAACCGGCACGGAACGGCTGTGTCAGGTAAGTGCCGGCGTTACTGGCTTCTATCACCCGAATATTGCGCACCGGATTGCCCAATTGTGACAATATCAGGTTGAAAAAAATATTGCCGTCGTCGTTTACCACAAAGTCAATTTGGCCGGGCTGGTTGCTGTTGACCGTCAAATTGCCTTGCATTTGCAAAGTGCCCACGCCATCGTACAACAAGCGCATGGGAGTCCCTTGGGGAACAAATCCGATGGCTGAAAAAATACCCCGAAGCATGTTTTGCCCACTGCCATTCGGCACGACAAAAGGTATTTGCAGGGCATAGCCGTCTGCATCGACAGGAATATGCGCCTGGTTTTCAGTGTTCCAGATAAAGTTTCCGCCGGGCGGGTTGGGGTCGTAGGTGATCCATTCGCCACAGGATTTGAAAAAATCTTTGAAGGGACGACCTGATGAATAGTAGGCCAAGCCTTCGATGCCAACGCCGATTTTCATGGCGCATGGCTCGGGGGCCCAGCCCGGACAAGTGTTGCTATCCCGTTGTATTTGAAGCGAAAAAGTATCGCGGCAGCCGTTGCCGCCCTGGGCCGTCAACACATAATTGCCTGCCGCGAGGTTGTCGTACAGGTTTTGGCTGCTGGGCGCTATGAGGGCTCCACTACTGTGGCGCAGTTGCAGTGGAGTATTGTCGTAGTTGGTTACCCGGAAACGTCCGTCATTGCCTGTGCAGGAGGCTAGTTTTTCCTGCACCAGCCCCAACTGACAGGAAAAGGTGCCGGAAGCATTTTGCACTTGAATGGTTTTGGTAAGGCTGTGCAGCAAGCCTAGGTTGTCGCTTACCGTGAGCCGCACGTTGAGCAAACCCGTTGCGTTGAAAGTGTGTGTCACGATCTGGCCGCTTTGCTCCGGCGTTCCATCGCCAAAATTCCAGGTATAGGACACAATGCTGCCGTCCGGGTCGCTGCTGCTGCTGCCATCCAACATGACTTGCAAAGGTGCCATCCCGCCGGGCGGGTTCATGCTAAAGGCCGCTGCCGGGGGCTGGTTCACCGAAACGGAAGGGTCGGGAACGGTGCAGGCATAGGTGGCTCCCATGCGAATTTCGTCTGCTTGTCCGCTGGCAGCATCGTCGCCGAGGTAGAGCGCCATGGTTCGGAGCAAGAGTGGGAAGGTGGTGGATTGTACCAGGGTGGGTATGGGCGCGGGTATGTCGTTGCCCAATTGCGTGGGATTCACATACAGCGAAACCTGGGCATTATTGGTCAAAAATTCAATTTTAAGCACCAAAAGCACCGTTTCATCGCTAACGACGGGAATAGCTGTCGGGAAATAACTATCGCCCAGACGAAGCGTCCAGCGCCGTTGTCCGCCCACGTTGGAGGCGGTGCCGAAGTATCCCACGGCGAGTTTATTGGCGGTACAACTTTCACACCATTGCAGGTTGCTTTGGTGCCAGGTGATTGCTACGGGTTCGTTGTTCGACTGATTTTTGCGCAGCAAAACACTGGCCCAAAGGCTGGTGCCGGGCAGTCCGACGTAACCATCCTGCGTGCGCCAATCAGCGAATGGCCCAGCTGCGCTCGTATTCAAACGCCGCCCAGCCGTCAGGTAGGCAAAGCCGCCGGAGGCATAATTGCCCGCTGTTTGCAGGTCGAGCCATTGCAGGGGCGCGCCGGTCGCTATTTGAAAACCGGGCAACACGGTGTTTTCACCCTGAACATTCCAGGGTGCTTCCCAGCCGGTGCCGCCTTGCAAGCCTTCGAGGGCTGTATTGGGGGGGTAATCAAAGCCTTCGTAGACGAGGTAGTTGCAGGTTTGGGCTGGAGCGGTTTGGGAGCAGGCGAGGAGGAATAAAAGGAGGTAACGCATGGTGGTATATTTTTAGAATTTGAACGTGTTGTTTTTTGCAGGGATGAGTCGGGCGGGTCTAAATTTATCATAGCTTATTCGGGGTTGTGTCAGAAGGGATGGGCCGGGATAGCCAACAAAATTTAATTCTATTCGAGCGTTAGACCTTCCAGATTTTTAAAACCTGGAAGGTCTTCGCCAAGAAATTCGAAATAAAGTTTGGCAACATTTTCATAGTAGTAATTTTGACACAACCCCGAGGGCCCTTTGGTCTGACGATTTTTCATCGTCCGACCAATAAGTATAAACACTTATCAAGTTATATTCCCAATTCATTTTGCTTGTTTTGTCGGTTGCAGCATTAGATTACGGTGTTTGATCCAAGCGTTATGTGTAACGCCTAGTGCCGAGTCCATATCGCACGGCTCAAAGGCATTCATGATACTGGCCACGGCTTCTTTGTCGTCAATAAGGTCTTCAAAGGCTTACCTTGGCGGCCAAAGCCAAATTTACACACCTACACATGAAAATCGGTCTCTTTTTCGGTTCCTTCAATCCCATACACATCGGTCACCTCATCATTGCCAACTACATGGCAACCGAATCGGACCTGGAGCGGGTATGGCTGGTTGTAAGCCCACAGAATCCGCTAAAGCCAAAGAAAACCCTTGCGCGCGACCACGACCGCCTGCACCTTGTGCGCCTGGGCATCGGCGACAACCCCATGCTCCGGGCTTCTGATGTGGAGTTTCAATTGCCCAAACCATCGTTCACCATTGATACCCTCGCGTTTTTGAAAGAAAAACACCCGGAGCACCAGTTTGTGCTCATCATGGGCGGCGACAACCTCGGCTCGCTTCACCTATGGAAGAATTATGAGAAAATCCTGAGCGACTACGAAATATACGTGTACCAACGCCCTGGTTATGATTTGGGCGAACTCGCCACCCACCCAAACGTAAAAACCTTCGAGCCGCCACCGCTCGACATCTCAGCGACGTACATTCGGGACGCCATAAAATCGGGGAAATCAGTGCGCTACCTGGTGCCAGATTCGGTATGGGAATATCTCGAGACGGGATCCATCTATCGATAAAAGAGGGGGTTTCATGGTTTCAGGATTAACACGATTGGTTCGTGTCCTTGAAACGCCATTTCAAAATTAACAAAAGATCGCGTAAACCTGAAACCTCTTTTCTTTTTTAACGAAAGTTGCCCTTGCTGATTTGATCATCAACAAGGGCATACAAACACTTTTATCGCAGTAGGCAAAAATTACGTCGGTTAATAGCTGCTATTGTTTGTTCGGAACTGCTGATGTCTTTACCAGTACAATTTCATTACCTTGATTAGCAGTTTGGTGATCAAAAATGCCGGATTCCTTGATTATCTGACCATTTGCGTCCATCCTTGAGACTTCGTAAGTTCCCGTAATTCTGACCTTTCCATCAGGCATTGGGGTTGCGCTTCCAACCTTTATCTCAATGCGTTGAGAAGGAACGGCAAAAGCGCTTTCAAGGCTGCGAATAACTTCCTCTTTCGTTACAGTTTTGGTAGTCCCGTCAGGTGATACCGTAACAACCGACTTGTCGTACAGGCTTCCCATGGCAGTAGCATCCTTTAGGTTGTATGCACTCTGCCATTTTGCTGCGAAATTATCCATCGTGGTTTTCATATCTCCAGCAGCATTGGCCGTTGTGGTTGAAGTTGAGGTGGTTTTGGTAGTTGATGCTGGACTAACTTGTGCAGAAATTGCAGAAGTGAATGCGGCCATAAAGAGGGCGGTGAACAAGATGGTAAAAAATTGACTTGTCTTTTTCATAATCGTTGTTGTTGTTGTTTGAAAAAATGAAATGGCTATTGAATTGGTTGTTCAGGAAAATAGATGCAAATAATGTAGTAATTTAAAAAGCCTGCATACTGCTATGAATGATTTGATGAGCTTTAAATTATTACCACAAAATTGCACTCCAACCAACTCATGCCCCTTGTCAATTGGGTTCAAATATTTGTATATTCGTCGCATCGGGTGAGGAAAATATTGTCGATTTGTTTCATAGTTTAATTACTTTTACAATATATGATATTAATATTTAGCTATTTAGTGGTTGCGCTTGGCGACATCCCAAACTCTTCCTGGAAAGATTTAGAAAAATGAGCCAGGTCTTTATAACCTACTTTCCAAGCCACTTCAGTTACATTCATCTCCATGTCTTCCAGCATCATTTTAGCTTTGTTCAAGCGGTAGGATCGGATATAATCAGAGGGAGAGGTATCCACAATGGCCTGCATTTTTCGAAACAATTGCGAGCGGCTCATGCCTATTTTTTGGCAGAGTTGTGGTAAGGCAAAATTTTCGTTACCGTAATTTTGCTCTAAAATTTGTCGCAATTTTTGAATAAAAGCGTTCTCTACCTTGATAGCTTCTTCGGCTTCAGGCGAGGCTTCCGTTGATAATGGCCCTGAATGCAGGTTTTTTGAAAAATGGGCTACCATGCGCTTTTGGCGTTCGACCAACATTTCTAAGCGTACCAACAGCTCCTCCTTATCGAAAGGTTTGATTATGTATGCATCCGCGCCCCTGCGCAGGCCTGATATTTTTGAAGCGGCATCTGCTTTTGCCGTCAACAGGATAATCGGGATATGGCTTGTATGCTCACAGTTTTTCAAAGTATCGCAAACATCATAACCGTCTTTTTCAGGCATCATAAGATCGCTTATTATCAAGTCTGGGACATTCTCCAAGGCTTTCTCGATTCCGATTTTCCCATTGTAAGCGACATCCATTTGATAAAGTTCTCCAAGGCAGGTTTTTAGGTAAATAACCACATCAGGGTTGTCTTCAATGAGCAGCAAGTGTGGCAATGATCTAGGTGAAGGATTTTTTAAGTCCGCTTTATCCTCCGGGGACGGGGGGGGCTTCAAAACATATTCATCGTCAATTGTTATCGGTGCATTTCTGGTAATTGGCAACGTTACTTTAAAAGTTGACCCCTTTTCGAGGGTGCTCGTTACCCTGATTTTCCCGCTCATAACTTTCAGCAACTCCAGGGTATGGGTCAGCCCAATCCCAGTTCCTTTGCCAATGCGGGAATGCGAATCTTCTGCTTGGTAAAAACGGTCGAATATGTGCGATAAATCATTTTCGGAAATACCGATACCGGTGTCCTCTACTTCTATGAATAACTGCTCTTTTGAATTGGCTATTCTAACGCTGACATCGCCGCCTGAAGGCGTGAATTTTACAGCATTAGAAATAAGGTTTGTCAGTACCTGTTTCAGCTGTTCTGGGTCATAGTCCATAAACAGCGTCTCCGGAGCAGTAAAAAAGCGAAGGGAGAGGTTCATACTGTTGGCAAAGGTCTGGAACGATTCTGTGACGTACCGCAGGTATTGCACGATGTTGCCCTGCTGAAAATGGATGTGAAAGGCTTTATTGTCCAGTTTAGAAAGATCCAGCATTTGATTGATTAAGTGCAACAGGCTTTTACTATTTCTTTCAATGAGTGGAATGCCTGCTTCGAGGTGTTTTTTGGGATCTTTCTTGATTTCGCCGACCATACCAAGGATAACAGTCAGCGGCGTGCGAAACTCATGGGTAAGGTTGGTGTACAACTTACTTTTAAAATTGTCCAACTCTTTAAGCTTCTCTGCTTCAATTATTTCAAGTTCCAGGTTGTGCACAAACGCTTGACGGTTAAGTTCATAGCGTCGGAAAAAGTAAAGCAGGGTTAACAGCAGGAAGACATAAGCCAAATATGCCCACTTGGTAGCCCACCATGGAGGATGTACGATTACCGTAACGGCCAACTCGTTGGGATACCAAAGCCCGTGGCCGTCCTTTGCCCGTACACGGAATACATATTCGCCGCTGGGCAAACTGCTGAAACGGGCGGAATTGGTAGGTGATGGTTCTGACCAACTTTCCTTATAGCCTTCCATGCGATGACTGTATCTGATGCCGTTTGGATTGGAGAAATCTGTCATGGCATATTCAAAAGTGAAGTACCTTTCTCGTTGGTGCACGTGTATTTCGGGTTGCTGGCCAAAGTTATATTCCTTGATCATGTTATCATTTCGTTCATCAACCCGCTCAAATGAGGACAGTACCAGGTGAGCTGCCTCGTTCCGGCGTTGGTTAGACTTCATCAACGCTTCCGGGAAAAAGGCTACAACCCCTTTCATGTTACCGAAGAACATCCGTCCATTACGGGCCTTTAAGGTTGATCCCCGATTAAACTCGTCATCGGGGAAGCCATCTTCTTTGAAAAAATTAGTGAATACTTCTCTTTTTGTGTGGAATCGGGAAATACCGTGACTGGTACTGAGCCAGAGACAGGAGTCGCCTTCAGGCTGCATGCCGCAAATATTATCATTGGCCAAGCCATCTTTTTCGGAATAATGGCGGACGATGCCAGTTGAATGGTTGAAGCAAATCAACCCTATATCTGTACCCAGCCAGACATTTCCTGTGCGATCCTCCTCTATGGCCATAATCTGGGTTATTGGCAAACCAAACGTTTTTGGTCCAAACACGAGCAATTTTTTCGTTGTTGCTGAATAGGCGAATAGCTGTTCCATAAACCCGATCCAAATTTGCTGGCTCTGTTTCCCAGCATGGATGGCATCTGCCGAATAATTGTCATTGCCCGGCAGGCCCACTGCCTCCACCCAATGAAGGCCTTGCCTGCGATCATCCAAATAATAAAGCTTTGTTTGATAGGTCCACCAAAGCTGCCCGTTTTTATCTTTTGAAAACAACCCCCAATCCTTTTGCCCAGAAATTGAACCAGGTACTGCCTGCAACGTTTTTGTAGAGATGTTCCAGAGGGTTCCATTGTTTAACCAGATTCTTTCCCCCTCTGTGTAAAGACCAAAAGGCATGTTTGGAGGTAGTTCAGCCGGATATTCTCGCTTTTTTTCAGGGTCAATTTTACCACTGCCACCGTAATAGCTGCCATACACAATTCCACCGGCGCCCTCTGTCAAACCGCGGAATCTTCGGTACGTTTTGTTGCTTCCCAGCCCGGTAAAATACGTATCGATGGCACTTGTCTGAGGCACCACCTTTAACAGCCCCAACTGGCATGCAACCCAGATGCTACCGGTTTTATCCTGAAAAACCCCTTCAAAGTCACAGTCATGCTGGATAACCATTTCCAATTCCTGCTTGAAATCATACAAGGTGTCAAGGGCAGCATTGTAATAAATCAGGGTTTTGTTTGGCCCACATGCCCATATACTGCCATTTTTTTCCAAAAAGAACTGCCGAAGCAGGGTACCGCTTTGCCAATCAACAGGATGGGGCAAAAAAGCCTGCTGGCCCCTATCCAATTCAAAAAAACCAGAATCCGCGAGAACTACCAGCGTATTATCCTTACCAAATGCGGCACAACGCGCAACGCCATTGCCACCATTAGACCTAGGCACAAGAATTTCCAATGTTTGGTTTCCTGACTTATCATAGATTCCGAGCACTCCAGAGCTGAATATATACAGGCTGCCTGAATTGTCTACAGTGGCAAATGAGGAAAAGTCTATGCGGTATTTTTGCACCTGTAAGGGTAGCCGCTCGAAATGACTGTCCCGAAAAAGCCAATAAATCGATACATTAACGCTATTTTTAAGATAAAAATCCAGTAGTATATCGCCGGATTCAGCCAGCATAACCTTGTTGATAGTGTACCGGTTTCCGTCTTCCGAGGGCAATGGATACGATGCCGTCTTCCCATTTTTGGGGTTTAGGATCAATATTTGGTCTTCTGTGTGTAAAAAGAGCAAGGAGTCTTGATAGCATTCCATTCCAAATAATCGCCCATTACCCTGAAGCAACCCGGCTGGCATTGGATAGGCAAGGAATCTCCGGCCATCATACCGCATCAGTTTGCCTTCATTTAGGAACCATATCAATCCAATGTCATCCTGCATGATATTGCTGACGGCATTGCCAACCAGTCCGTTTGCCTTT
>Ga0163144_10017785_pt1 | contig 14449 bp, 17 predicted proteins | sample OliLak19BULKMAT1_FD_123175 | JGI IMG/M metagenome (GOLD analysis project Ga0163144, IMG submission 123175) | Freshwater microbial mat bacterial communities from Lake Vanda, McMurdo Dry Valleys, Antarctica - Oligotrophic Lake LV.19.BULKMAT1 | ecosystem: Environmental > Aquatic > Freshwater >... | reverse complement strand
TTACGAGTATCTGCAAGTTGTTTGCCTGGGTTAACAGCCAGAATTACAATGCCTGCAAGTATCGCAATAATTGCTACGACGAGCAATACTTCGATAAGCGTAAAGCCTGATCTTTTTACGGGGGTTAGTTTCATTTTGTCCTTTCATTAATAATTACTTGTACTCATTGTAAAAAACTTATGCTTGAATTGCAATACATTTACTTATGGTACTTCTTGCCAGCTAGCAATGTTTAAGGTTGGCCCAACTTGATTCAGAGTGATACTAACACGTTTTTTTATGTTTTTACCCGCAACATCTACGGTACCGGTACTGTTGACTGAATAATTTGGTGCAACACCTGTGATCGTATAACCGCACTGGGCTTTGGTATTTATATCGATGGTATAACTATTGGTCGTAGGTGTTGGAGTGGTAATATTTGCCTGAATTACCCCAAGTGCCAACTCTGCGCAAGCATTGGCAGCAGCTTTTGCTTGTGCAGATTGAGTAACTGAAAAACTTGTCTTAGACGACGTGACACCAGAAAACAATATTATTAGAGCAACTGATGAGGCTACAGCGCCAACGAGAATAACTGTTAGAAGTGAAATAAAACCTGGTCTATTCATCGTAAAGTCGCCGTTCCGTAGTAGGTTTTTTGAAACTGTAATTCACTTCTACTTGTTGGGTTGTATGCACTCATTGTTATTTGAATCTTGATTGAGCTTTTCCCGCCAGTGGCAGTGACATCATTAAAAGTAATACTATCTACTGTGACTTTATTATTAGTCAGGTAATTACTGACCGCACTCACACCTTCTCTGATTCTTAGGCGGTTACGCGAGCCGTCGTTAATAATGTCATAGATTGTTGGGTTATTTGCCGCTACTGGGGTACTAAAAGAAAGACTCGTTGAAGCTGTGCCTGTACCGGGGGTACTAACAGCAGTTGCGTTTCTGAGCTGTTGAGTTATTTGGCTGATTGCTGCCTCGCCTTGGTAATCTACCTCAGTTACTGCTTGATTATGCACTCTCTGACCAATTGATGAGATTGCTACAAACATAATGCTCGAAATTACTACAGATATTATAGCCACATAGAGTAGTAGTTCAATAAGAGTAAAACCACGAGCTGTATTCTGTGAAATATTCTTCTTCATCATTAATTGTCCCACATAAAATCAAACCAGACGGCATTATTGGTCGGCCCATGAGTATTATGGATTGTCCAGGCTTTGCCGGCAGGTGTAGAGTAGAGTGTTTCATTGGTACCATTTAATACAACTGAATACAGATTGAGATTTGAGTCTGCTACAAGTGACATTGCTTCGTCTGAATTGGGCCGACCAATGATCTTAGTTTTTTGAATTATACCCGTTGCATTTGGCAAGACAATTGGGTTTTGATCCCAGATATTTGTTGTGGTATTGAAGCGTTTGATCTTACCACTCGTAGTATTGTCAGAGTATAGTATAAGACCAAGATTTGATGCCAGGTATCTATAAGCTAGGTCAAAGGTGATTTGCCCACCCGGTACAGTGTTGTTAGTAATGATTTGATTAGTTGGTGATGAGTAGCCATTTGAGCCAGGAACTAATTTGTAACAGTATATGACCGTAGGAGTGTTGTCACCCTTGTCACAAGCTATTGATTCATCTCCACCAACAGCTCTTGGTACACTATATAAAGATGCTATATGCACTCCTGACGGTAGGCTGTCACTATTTGCGACTGGTGCCCAGCTACCTGAACCTACACCATCGGCTGTAAAGGTGCGTGCTCGTAAAGTGCGATCATTAGGGGAATTTGTGTATACTAATTCTCCTGTTGTAGTGTTTTGACTGTTCCAACCAAAGCTTACGAGTCGCGTGCCGTTACCAATAGAATTATTGGTCTGGAGAGTGTACCCAGACCAAGTATTATTTGCGTAATAGCTTGTTTCAACACTATAGTCTTGCATTAAGGTTGCCATCATAAGCTCATTGGTATTTTTTCGCGCTTTGGCAACTATTGTAGAGGGAAAGTTGGTGCTTGTGCCAATACTACCAATACCCAATTGAGCTCCCCAAGTAAGACCATTAAAACTGCGTGATTGTGGGCTATTTGAACCATTTGAATATACTGCCACAAAAGAACCATTGGCTAGCCAGTCGCCACTGTAATTACCAACATCAACAAATGTTTTTGAGGTCCATTGTGCTAAAAGCTGTGGTGTTGAAAAACTAGTGCCATTCCAGTAGGTAGCATACATATATTGTTTTGTACCATCAAAGTGCCGTGAGAGTATCATCTTGGCTGAGCCACTTTGTGCTGAGTAGCCTTTCATTGAGCGTACTGTTCGATTTGTAGTTGTCGTATCAAAGTCGGGCATGCCGGTAGCTGTTGTCCAGGTGCCACCTGTTTGTAGTTGTCGGTATTTAGCACTATCAGTTGTGGTTCCACCATCAGCATATACAAAAAGCCCACTTTTGCTACTAGCCGCCGTTGGCTGGCGCCAATTGGCAAAGTAGGTAACTGCAGAAACACTGCCGGCCCGTAGTGGGGTAATTTGCCAGGTAATATTTGTATTGGCTTGGCGTGAGCCATTTGGTCCATCAGAAAATACTACTGATCGAGTAAAATTATCAATTGTGGTAGGTGTAGTTGTCAGTTGCCATTGGTTGGCAGCAATAGCTAGATAGTAGGTTGTGCCATTAGTATAGCTCGATAGATTGGAGTAATTTGGGTTAGAAATATTACGAATCGCTTCTAGTGTTTCACTACTAAGCTCAGCTGCTCTTGAGCGGTCACCGGCTTGCTGGGTGGCTTGTCTGCCATAGACAAAAGCACTGACTACAATTGAGCCTATTAAGGCAAATACTGCAACTGCTAAGACCACTTCTACTAGTGAGAAACCAGATTTTTTAAGAGTATGCTTTGTCATTGTTCTTCAATCATTCCTTTTGAGTTTATAGTCAAAGTCCGAGTTTCGTTAGCTGCATTGGTGAGCGTGGTGGTTCCTATAGGTGTCGGAAACCCTGTTAGCTTTGAAAAAACATATTCGTTTTGTCCTGATATTGTTATGCTTGAAGACAAAGCATAGCTTTCATCAAAGGCAGAATTACGAGCTGCATAGCTAGTACCCTGAAAGACAGTCACTTGACCACTCAGTACCTTTACTCCCCAAGAGCTATCACCCTCGCCAGACATCGCAAGACTTTGTGATCTATAAGTATCTTGAACGATAGAGTTTTGTGCAACATCTAGGTCGCTGCGAAGTAAAAAAGTGCGCAAAAGTGGTGTACTCACACCAAACAAAATTGTAATAATACCGAGACTAACAATCAGTTCAATAACAGTAACGCCGTGTCGGGCATGAGCTGATATCATTTGCCAGGCTCCAGACCACCAATAAGGCTATATATCGGTACGATGACCGCTAGGGCAACAAATAATACTCCTATGGCTATGAGGACAAGTATAATTGGCTCAATCATCGTTTCGAGGTTCTTGGCAGTAATCTCGGCCTTGTCTTCATAGAGCTGGCTCATTTTGAGCAAGGTTTCTGATAAACTACCTGATTTCTCTGCACTGACAATTAGCTGACGAATGGGCCCCGGAAAGGCCTTTTTGTCATGTATTTTTTCAAAGGTAGTTGCAAAGGTATTGCCTTCTTCAATACTCACTTTCATTGTAGAAATGATATCGCGGTAGCGCTTGGTAGCCATTGAGTCTGAAAGTGAGTCGAGAGCCTCCACAACCGGTAAGCCAGCATCAAGTAAAGAGCCAAGAATAAATCCAAAACGAGCAATCTCTGATTGAAATAAAAGCTTATTGACACCCGGTAATGAGTACAAGATTTTTTGCATAATCTTCTTGCCGATTTTTGTATAAATGCCCAGCAAGATAATAATAACCAATGTCACCATGAATAATAGGGTAATAAGAATGCCCCATTTACCCCAGAATTGACCAAAGACTATAAGGGCTTTAGTGTACCAAGGTAATTTCATATTCAAACCGTTAAAGATATCAGCGAGCTTTGGCAGTAAGAATAGGCCAATTCCACTCCCTACAAGAATGAGTAAAACAATTAAAAAAGCGGGATAGAGCAGTGCTGAACGAACCTTTGAGGTCATTATATTATTTTTATGAATTTGCTCGGCAACTACATGGAGGTTTTCTGAAAGCCGGCCTGATTCTTCCCCGGCACGTATAATTGCTACTGCCGACGTATCAAGCATACCGCTATCACGTAGGGCTATCCAGAAAGCACTTCCTTCATCAACTTTTGCGCACATTTCGTCCATTACTTTACGGACTTTTTTTGTGGGCATTTCTTTGCCGATAGTTTCGAGTGCTTCACCAATAGGTACGCCCGATGCAATAAGCATACTTAAGTTATCTACCAAGTATTCTTTACTCTCACGACTGACCGAGCCAGGTGCGAGTTTTTTGACCTTCATTTCATTGGGGTCGGGGCCAGCTGGTAGGCTATTTTTGACATCTTCTGTCGGCTTGGCAATACCAAGCTTAATCTCCATCGGCTTTATATCAGTGATTTTATTGTTTTGATTCTGCAACACGCATGAGCTCCTCTAAGGTGGTTCTGCCAGCCTTAACTTTATCTAGGCCATCTTCAAATAAGCTTTTGACACCCTCTGATCGTGCTACTTCCCAGATCTCTTCAGATGAAGGGTTTTTCATAAGCAGTTTTTTCATATTTGGTGTGACGGTAATTATTTCGTATATGGCTGATCGGCCCTTGAAACCAGTAAAGTTACACACCTCACACCCCTTACCATAGTAGAGTTTGACCTGTGGTTCTTTAAAGAATACTTCGGCGTGTGGTAGATGAGCCTTTAGGTCTTCAATTGATACGGTATATTGCATACGACATTGTGGGTGAATAAGGCGAACGAGTCGCTGGGCAATAACAGCATTGAGAGTTGAGGCGAGTAAGAAAGGCTCTACGCCCATATCTATAAATCTAGGTATGGCAGTAGCAGCATCATTGGCATGAAAAGTAGTAAATAGCAGGTGTCCAGTCAAAGCAGCATTTACTGCAAGCTTTGCAGTTTCTTCATCGCGAATCTCTCCCACAAGAATAATATCGGGGTCTTGCCGCACAATGGTACGTAAGCCTTCGGTAAAAGTGAGATTTGAAGCAGCATTTACTTGTATCTGATTAACACCATAAATTTTATACTCCACCGGGTCTTCAATGGTAGTTAGATTAATATCAGGATTATTTAGTAGCTTCAAGAGTGCATAAAGAGTAGTTGTTTTGCCAGAGCCTGTTGGGCCAGTTGTGACGATCATACCAAACGGCCGGTGAATCTGATGATTGATAGTTTTTAGATTAACAACGTTGAAACCGAGGTTTTTGAAGTTGAGATTACGTGAGTTACCAGCTAGTAAACGTAGTGCTACCTTCTCGCCATCTATAGTAGGTACAATCGAGATGCGAATATCAATAGGTTCTTCATCGGCTATATAGCGAATTGCTCCATCTTGGCTTGAGCCATGCTCATCAATACGCATTCTAGACTGCACCTTGAGTCTATTGAGAATTTTTTCATAGTACTGCTTTGGTAGCTGACCCGCCTCATGCAAAATACCATCTATTCTGAAGCGAATAACCACAACATTTTCTTGGGGTTCAAAATGAATATCACTCACGTCTAAAATTATGGCGTCTTTTATAATTTCATCAATAATCTCAGGGGCTACATGAGCTTGTTCTTGAATAATTTTATTAAAACGAGTCTCGAGAGGTTTGCGATAGTAAACCAATACTTGATCTAAGTCTTCTGGCAATGAATACGCTAGGCTAATATGCTTACCAACAAATAACTGTTGTAACTTTTCTTGCAAGCCAGGGCTCGTTGGGTTGTCAGTAGCGACCAGAATGTTTTGATCATCAGTATCGAGTACTACTACTCTGTAGCCAATACTAATATCTTCAGGAAGAGTTCGAATCAGTTCTTTACTTGGCTGATTGATTTCTAGATCTATATAGTTACAGCCAAAATGCTCAGCGATAGTTTGACCAATATTTTCTTTAGTAACAATGTTTTGGCTGATCAAGTAGTCAATTAGATTAATATTGTAGGTAGTAACAGCATGTTCAATATTCTTCAAATACTCTGTTTTGATAAGACCTTTTTTGACCAAACTTTCTTTGAGTATCGGTTCGATATCTTTTTTATTAAAAGCCTCAAGATTGATACCTTGAGTGCCAGCAGCAGCCTTGCTACCTGCTGGCACTGAAGCGTTTGCATCTACTGCCTGGCCTTTGGCCTGAGCATCATCTTGAGCTTGTTTGGTGGGGGAGTTTTGTTCCATAGATTGTATATGTGAAATATTATTAAGCACAATTCCACTTATGTTTATTATACATAAATTAGCCCATCTAAAGTGGCTTTTTTAGTGTCTATTTACAAGATAGCTACTTGAAGAAATATTGTTCGTAAAAAACGAATGATTATAGAACTAGCGGTTGGTATGCAATACTAGTGAAAAAAATTGTATATGTGAAAGTTTCAAGCTAACATAATAACTATGAAAACCACTAAAAAACTTACAGCACAGTCAACAGTAACATTACGTAATGGCGTAAAAATGCCAATAGTAGGCTATGGTACCTGGAAGATCGTTCCGGGCCCAAGTACTCACTCGGCAGTTAATCATGCCTTATCTGCCGGATACAGGCACATTGATACCGCCCGTATTTATCTCAACGAAAAAAGCATTGGTAAGGTAATTACACAAAGTAATGTGCCACGCAAAGATTTGTTTATCACAACTAAGTTATGGAATTCAGACCAAGGCTACGAGAAAGCCCTAAAAGCCCTTGATAAGTCACTTGATAAATTAGAGATGGATTATGTTGATCTATATTTATTGCATTGGCCAGTGCCTGAAAAAAGACTTGAAAGCTGGAAGGCGTTGGTAGAAATATATAAGTCCGGCAGAGCCAAGGCGATAGGAGTGTGTAATTTTACCGAAGAACAGCTAGCTGAACTGATTGAAAATACCGATGAAGCTCCAATGGTAAATCAAGTAGAGTTTCATCCATTCTTATATCAAAAATTATTGCTTGACTACTGCAAGGAAAATAAAATTCAGCTTGAAGCCTATAGCCCCTTAGCGCACGGAAGGCGCATGCAAGATCCTGTTATTTCTGAGATTGCTGCCAAACACGCCAAGCATGCTGCACAAATATTATTACGCTGGAATCTGCAGCTTGGTAATGTGATTATTCCTAAGAGTACCAGCGAAGCGCGCATGCAAGATAATCTTGAACTATTTGATTTTGAGCTAGACACAGAAGATATGGAGAAGATTAGTAATCTCAATGAGAATTATCGTACTTGTTGGGATCCTACGGGGATGTAAGTGTTTTATTCGCGGTTAGACTTGCTAACAGTTTGCTGAGAGCTGTATTGTGCTGTGTTGTCTGGTAGGTTTTTTTGTTTCTTGGGACGCGCAACTACCGTTATAAGAATTACTAGACCAACAAAACCGAGCATTACAGCCAAAAGAGTCTGCCCTTGAGGGGTCTGAAAAGTACCAACTCTGTAGAGCAAACCAAAAGTTCCTAGACCAATTATACCCATTGATACACCATTAGAATTTGGATTTTTGGGATTGATTGTTAGCACACCTAATAAGATTAAGAAGGCTGGCCAGTAATCAATAATATTAGTAGTGGCATCAAGCTTGGTAAGCAGTCTAACTAGAATAAACAAACTAAATAGTATAAGAGCGATTCCGATAACAATGTTTGGTGTTCGACTTGATTTCATGGGGTTAGTATACACCTTGATGTTTTTTTGTAAAGACGATAAAATCTCGTAAGGTTTTTTGTTTTAAAAACAACTGATGTATACTAAGTTTAAAGCATAAAAACTTAAAAGAGAGGGTACAATGGCAAGTAAACCTGTAAAGAATATGACAGTTCAGCAGACATACGATCGAGCTTGGTGGCCACTAATTTTGCTATTTTTCGCTGTAATTGTAATTGTCAGTATATTTTTGGTTTGGCATTATAGTAAAAAATCTGTTCAGCATAGCTTAATCAGTAGTTTTGTATTTAGTGCCAATACTGGCCCAGTTTCGCCAGAATTTCAGAGTAGTAAAGTACTCACTATTAGTCCTACAGTGTGTCAGTATGTTGTGGTAGTTCGCGCGGTGAGTAATACGACCAATTGTACACTCTCGGCTATGAACTTTAATGCAATTATAGATAGCTACTACAGCAATAAGATTGAAAATGCTATTAATACTAATAATCAAAATCCCTCTTCTCTCATTGGTGGCCCACAGAACACCATGACCGTTAACCCGCCCTCTACAAGTGCATTAACTACTAAAATTACTCAATCATTTAAGACCGATGCTCAGCTGTTTTTTAATACTGTTGCTGTCTACGTACCAGAGTTTAGTAACTTAAACTTTTAGTCTTCAAAAAGCTGTAAATCCTTTAATTCTTCAGGCAAAAACCCTTTAGGATGCTGAAAGTTTGCTTCCCACTTGGTATCTTTACTGTAACCAAGATTTTTCATAAGCTTTGTAGGGGCATTGCGTAAATGAAGAGGCACAGGTGCGTTAGGAAACTCAGTAGCAGCTTTGAAGGCAGCACTCATGGCATCGGCTACCGCTCGTGATTTTTTGCTTTTTGCGAGCACAATAGCACATTCAAATAAATTATAATTGCATTCAGGTAAACCTATTCGCTCAACTGCTAGAAAAGTTGATACAGCTAGATTAAGCGCAGCGGGTGCAGCTATACCAATGTCTTCACTAGCAAAAATTATATTACGCCTGGCTACAAACTTTGGGTCTTCACCACCTTCTATTATTCTGGCTAAATAGTATAATGTTGCATTAACGTCGCTACCGCGCATAGATTTGATATAGGCAGAGATTAGATTGTAATGGTACTCGCCACCCTTATCGTACTTAACAGTCATCTTTTGCATAGCCTGTTTAATATCTTCTGGCTTAATCTTCTTACCAGATATAGCGGCTGCTGCCTCAAGGCCATTCAGTGCCATACGAGCATCACCACCGGCAAGCTCGGCCAGTAGTTCAATCGCTGAATCATCAATTGTTTTATTTTCGAGCTCTTTTTGTGCTCGCATAATTATTTCTTGAATGTCTGTTGTGCTGAGTGGCTCAAGTACAACCACCCGTGAGCGTGAAAGTAATGGCCCTATAACTTCAAAGCTGGGGTTTTCGGTAGTAGCACCAATCAGAATAATTGTACCTGATTCAACGTGTGGCAAAAATGCATCTTGCTGAGCTTTATTAAAACGATGAATTTCATCAACAAATAAAACCGTTTGTCGGCCAATCTCTAGATTTTGTTTGGCACGCTCAATGACTTTACGTACATCGGCAAGCCCTGTTGTGACGGCTGAAATCTCGCTGTATTCAAAGTCACCTGACTGCGCAATAATGCGCGCTAAAGTTGTTTTGCCTGTGCCGGGTGGCCCCCATAATATCATACTGACAGGCTGGCCCTTTTCTATAACGGTTCGCAAAAACTGACTCTTACCAATGACGTGTTGTTGGCCAATGACGTCTGAGAGTTTTGCGGGTCTGAGTCTATCTGCGAGTGGCTGTGATTCCATACTATGAAGTATACCATTTTACAAACATTAGCCGAACTGATTGCATTTTTATACAAATTCGCTTATTATTGTTTTAATTTGCACCTTGAGCTATCGAGAGGAAAATCATGGAGATGGATCTGCTTGCTGAAGACCCTAGTGAGTACCCGGCATATTTTGAGCGAGCTGGTTTTGCAGTGAACTTTGAATTTTCAGACAACATGCTTGATATGCATGTATACCGTTTTGCGAGCTGCTGCCTACCATGTCCTGGTATTAATAATATTGAGTTTGAATCATTGCACAAACTTATACATATCAAAATACGTAATGAGGTACATTCGTTCCATTCACTCGTAGATGAAGATCGATATGGCACCATGCTGACATACTATCTTGACGCAGTCATTGAGCTTCTTTTGCAACTGCTTGATAACAGTGGAGTTGAAGAAGTAGATGCAGAAGAAATGATTGAGCAACTTAGCTGTAATAACTTTCATTATATGTGCTCACTTAACTAATACCCTAGACATCTTGAGGGCTTATTGTTACATTTTTAACCATATAGAGGTAGAATCTCTTCAATAAAATTTGTACCTAGAAGAGAGTGGCATGTAACTCTACTACCCTTCAATTAACCACAGTATATTCGTCTGGCATTCTTTAGCGAGTGCCAAAACCCTAGCCCAGGAGAAGAAGATGACAATTCTTGAACCAGATACTACTGATCGCGGTGGCGAAGAATATGCACGTTCACTTGGCCCAGTGTGGCGACAAAATCGTATCAGAGAACTTGAAGCAGAACTTGTACGTCTCAAAAGTATAGATAGTGGAGCACCGCGTGATTCTCCGACGCAATAAATATACCCCAGAAATAATTTTCTGGGGTTTTTAATACGGTATAATTAAGCTATGAAAGATCAGCAAAAAGTAATGGTATTTATTGCCCGTCCAAAGGGTAATGATTATGAGTGGTTTAGCCGTCACAATGCCCCACACCCAAAGCATGGCCCAGCGCGTTGGTATATAGTTACCGGCAACTTGGACAATGGCGAAACTCACGAGCAAGCGGCTATTCGTGAGGTGCAAGAAGAGACCGGAATAAATACACATACTAGGCTTATTAAGCTAGACCTAGTTTCTGAGTATGATTCTGAATTTCACCTCGACTCACACTTTGTGGAGCATGGGTTTTTGCTAGTCACGGACTTTCGTGGAGAGATAAAACTCAACGAAGAGAGTAACAAGTACAAATGGCTGTTGCTAGATGAATTTGTAGCCAAGATTTGGTGGACAGACAATAGAGAAAAACTTTCAAAACTACTACAGGCAGCCATAACCTAGTATAATCAAGCTATGATTACCAAAGAATTAAAATAACATGGCTGGTAAAAAAATACAGAATAAATATTGTTTGCATGCCGAGACTCACACACGTTCGGTCGTAAAAACTTTTACCTATAGAATAATTATTATAATCTCGATTTTTACTATTACCTATTTTACTACCAAGCGACTAAACGACGCTGCCTCTATTACGGGCATTACTACCATTACCGGAACCACCATATATTACTTGCATGAGCGAGTTTGGAGTCAGATTAAATGGGGAAGAATGAAGTAAATAATTGCATTGAGGTTAGAAAAGCCTTGCAGGGTTATGCTGACCCAGTACGTGCTCAGTCATCTCAGCGTTTTTTTAAAACTGGCCCCGGTGAGTATGGTGAAGGCGATGTTTTTATAGGTGTGACTGTTCCACAGCAACGCCTAGTTGCAAAAAGCTATATGCATTTGAGTTTGAGTGAAATTGAAAAATTACTTCATTCAAAAATTCACGAACAGCGGCTAACCGCACTTATTATTCTTTGTACTCAATACAAAAAGGCTGACATAGTAGCCCAGAAAAAAATATATGACTTATATTTGGCAAATACTGAGCTTATTAATAATTGGGATCTAGTAGATCTAAGTGCACCAAATATAGTTGGTGAATATTTGCTTGATAAAGATAGAACAGTTTTGCTGAATTTAGCAAAATCTCAGTCTATTTGGGAGCGTCGCATCGCCATGCTCACTTGTTTCACGTTTATTAAATATGGTGAGACCAAAAACGCTTTTAGTATTGCAGAAATTTTAGTAAATGATGAGCACGATTTGATTCAAAAAGCAGTTGGCTGGATGCTTCGAGAAGCTGGTAATAGATGTGGTATTGCGGCTGAAGAAGAGTTTTTGCAAGCTCATTACATAACTATGCCTCGCACTGCACTGCGTTATGCAATTGAAAGGTTTCCTGAAAAAAAGCGACAAGCTTACTTAAAGGGTAATGCTTGAAAAAATATACTTCTTCTGGTAATCTATGGCTTGCACCTACTCTAGGAGGAACTTGTGAAAAAGATTGTTTTTGTCTCAGTAACTGCAGTTGTTGTGGCTGGTATTGTCTATGTTGCGCGAGCTCCTCAAGCTGATACGCGTCAAGTTCGTGCCAATGAAAATGCACGTGGTAACTTGGGATGAAAAAAGTACTTGCTGGAGTTTGTATAGGTTTTGTAGCCTATCCGCTTATGCGCAGCACATTCATTAGTTTTGTAGAAAGGTACCGATGAGAAAACACTTTCCATTCAAACTAACCCTCACCGGAACACTTGCAGTATTTGGGGTGTTTCTTATCAAGAAACGTGTTCGTAAAGATAGTCATAGGGATCGTTTTTCAGATGGATTAGGAATCACTACGATGCGGGTAGAAGATTGATAGTAAGTTTATCTGTTTAAATCCTGATAATTTTATCAGGATTTTTTTATTGCAAAAGTAGTTACTTCGTGTTACTATTACTAGTCCGAAAACAGTATATTTTCCGTACCTTATACCCGAAGGGTCACACATGCCTGCTGTAGTCACTATGCAAGAAATCATTCAAGAGGGACATAGAGGCAAGATACTTCCTTTGCTACTACTCCTACTACGTAATGATGATCTTCACGATATTACAATTAGTTTTGATCAAGCAAATGGTGTTTTTGTCGTTAATGCAGTTAAGCACGTATTTTGTGAAGAACATAGCTGTGATGATGAGAAGTGTCGAGATCTTATTCATATTAAAGACAATATGTCTTTTACTTCAGGTGACTTGGATGAGTACCTCGACGCGGTTTTTCACGAAGCCTACAACGAATAATAGATGCCCTTAGTTTTATACTAAGGGCTTTTTTAATTCTGTGAACCCGAGCTTTGAGCTAGCTTTGCAACATAGTCAGTACCGAGGGTGACTTCAAAATTAGCTACTGGAAACTTTACAGGCGTTGTTGGTTGGGCAACCGGTACACCTAAGAGCTTAGAGAGGTAATTAGCGGTGGCAGGTTTTTTGCCACCTGTATAATCAATGATCTGTGAGGTAGTAATGTCTTTCGTTTTGGCATTACCAAGGCTTGTGATGGTGAGAGGTATTCCATCTGTCTCAAGGCTAGTTTTTAGCTTACCACCGAGACCAGCTGTTGCTGTACCATTGAGAATGATTACAGTAGAGTCTTCTTTCCAGATAGGGGCGAGCTCAAAAATATTGGCTACAAAGCGTTGAATATCATCAAAGTTACCGGCTTCTGGTAGCAAATCACTACTTGTTTTGTCACTTATTAAGAATCCGTTTGGCTTAAGGGAAAATACAACATTGGTAATATCTGTAGGGTTTGTACCTTTTGTGATCTCTTGTAGGCGCTGAATGTTGCGCAAGCTTAAGTCGGTTTTTACATTGTTACTCGCTGCACTTATAAGGTCATTGACGCGTGCGGGGTTACTAAGAGTCTGGCCCGATAGTGCTTTTGCTCGAATAGCCGTGAGTACTTCTTGCTGGCGCAAGGCACGGCCAAAGTCGTCACCACAGGTGCCTTTACGGCAACGAGCGTATTTGAGTGCAGTCGCGCCATCCATGTGTTGTGGGCCGGCGGGTATTTTTAAACCACAGCTTTTGTTTTCATTTTTATCACAAGGATATTCCGTATCGATTAAGGGCTCTTTGACGGTAATATCAATGCCACCTACAGCATCAACTGCTTGTTTAAGGCCGGTAAAGTTGGCTCGCACATAATAATGAATTGGAATACCAAGGGTTTGCTCGATTGTTTTTTTACTTACCTCAATACCCTGAGGTGGCTTTTTTGCTTCACCAAGGGCATGAGCATCATTAAGCTTATGGTAGCCTTCACCTGATACTGACACGCGTAGGTCGCGAGGCAAGCTTATCATGGTGACCTTATTGGGTTGAGACTTTGTATCGATACTAATGACCATATTAGTATCTGCTAGAGTCTCACCCGCATGGCCTGGGTCGCCTATGCCGAGTAAAAGTATATTCACGCGGCCGTCATTCTCACCTTTAAGTTTACTGCTAAAGTCAAAAGGGTTGCTTGATATTTTGCTAGCATGTAAGAAAATATATGCAGCAATACCAACTGCAATGATACCTCCAAGCAAAAGAATAATAAAAAACCACTTCATGATTCGTTTCCAAAGTGGCTTGGGTTGTTTTTGTAGATCAGAAAAATCATCAGTTTGGTGAGTGTTTTTTGTGTATATAGGGGTTACCAGTTCTTTACTAGGGTCAAAATGAAAGTCAGGCTTTTCTGTGGTATGCGAAGAAGCAGCAGACGATGAAGAGGATACTTTGATTTTCTTACCCTTGTCGTTTTCAGGGTCGTATACAAAGTCTGGTTTTGGGGAATCTTTCATTAAGTATAGTATATAGGACTTTCGCACTTACTGACTACACCAACCCACAAAAAAATGGCAATAAATTTTCTTTATTATCTCACTATAGCTAAGGTTATACTTCACTAATAAAAAATATTTCTATCCCAGTTATTTGCAACCAGGTATCA
>Ga0163144_10017784_pt1 | contig 14451 bp, 8 predicted proteins | sample OliLak19BULKMAT1_FD_123175 | JGI IMG/M metagenome (GOLD analysis project Ga0163144, IMG submission 123175) | Freshwater microbial mat bacterial communities from Lake Vanda, McMurdo Dry Valleys, Antarctica - Oligotrophic Lake LV.19.BULKMAT1 | ecosystem: Environmental > Aquatic > Freshwater > Lake... | reverse complement strand
CCTTTCGAGCAAGGATGGGCGCTGGCCTCACCAAGAGAGGGGAAGATGCTCCGCCGGAACCCCTCACTTCCTCGCAGCCTGCCTGTCTCAAAGACGATTCTCGTTCATCCAGGAAAAACAAACCACAGTCATAGACTCCAAATTCGTACCAACCATGTGGACACCTCAGGAGCAAGGACAACGAATCAAATGAACCAACCTGGTGACGATCTATTAATTTGCTCAGCTGCAATTGTTAGTTGTTCCAACCTCATCCACTGCTGCATGACAGCAACAGTACAAAATTAATAAAACGGGTGCTACAGCATCCCTAACGCGGAACACCCGCATACATGGATGTACAGCATGGCCCACAAGGCCACAATAGTGCTTCACAAAGGCCAAGGCTTACGTACAGTACAAAACAGTCGCCAACATGCAAGAGTACAACCGGCCGCCAACATGCAAGAGGCAAAACAGCCGCCGACATGCAAGAGGCGTTCCATACAGTAGCACCAATAGCCCTTCACCTCTAGCTAGATAGAGTAGACCTAGCTAGTCGCAACGGTGGCGGGTGTGAGTCAGAGGGTGGTGCAGCAGACAACGGCAGGATGAGAATGAGTACTAGCTAGCTAGTAGCCCTTGTAGTCTACTCAGGCTCGGCTTGATAGTGGGCGATGGATGGTTTGGTTTGATACAGACGTTTCTACTTATCTAGCTAGCTAGCTTACATGAAAAGAAGGAAGAAGAGGTAAGTAATATAAAGCTGCATTGGCTATTAATTGTAGCTAGCTACGATTACAAAACGGCGTTGCGGTTGGCCAAACAGATAGATGCTGCGATCTGGCATTGCATCCCTGTTGTGACCTACAACCCAACGGAATAAATAGAAAATCATTTTAAAATGTGTAGACCTGACCTAGGAAAAGAGGTCGATGGCTGGATCGGACTGGAACATATAAATCAAAGAAACAGAGGAGCATTTTTCCAAAACGTCTTCTTTCTTGCCTTTTCTCTCTTGTGTGCGGGGCTGGAACAAAGGGTACTTCATTACCGTGTACCTGTATTGACTCTAGTAGTAGCAACTAGTGCGTCTAGGCAGCCCCGGCAACTCTTGGCGCATACACCAGCAAGGTGTATATGTTCAAAAAGAAGCCTTCCACTTCCCAGGTTTCCAGTAATCTGGGCCGCCGTTCGGGATACTTCATGACATCCCACACAAGATAAAGCATTCGTTGTGCGGACTGATGCTGGCCCAGCTCGGAATGGATGACGGACTTGTTGTTCAAGGCGGCCACGACGAGATTGGTGCAGTCGTTGTGACGAGACCGAGACGATTCGCCGAGAAGTTTGAGGACAATCTCGTAGAGCGCCAACAACTTGGTCAGATTGCGTTCTCGCAAATGGGTTTTCTGGCGATGGTAGGCCACCACCAAGTTGAAGACAATAATGGACGAGTAAAAGGCCAAATCCAATATTGTCACACTGGCTCTGGGGTAGAATACCAGGCCTTTGGAGTAGATGTAGGGTTTGCCCTCTTCATTTTCAGCCACGTCCTGTGGGTTGGTTGGAACATTCGTTGGCCCACACAGCGCTGATCGAGGAATGGCTCTTGATAATACCATGTCGTTGTTCTGGTGCTGGTCAGCGTTGTTGCCAGCTGCGTCTGCTGCCACAGCATCTTGTACCACTGCAGGAGGAGGAGGAGCGTCGCCAAGCATGCCGCCCTCCTCGATCTCCAAGAGAGCCCGTGCCAAGGTCTGTAAGGACGTTTTGAACGATTTGAGAGCTTTTTTGTTCTCTCCTACAGCCAGGAAGACGGCTCCATTGCTGTTGTGGTAAGCGGCGCGACGTAGGTGGTTCATGGCTGCTTGCTTGCGATTGGCTTTTAGCTTTAGCTATTGCGTTTGCTTTGTCGGATGCAGTAGCAACAGCCGTAGTATTTTGTGTGATGGTTGCTTCTTGAGTATTTTGTGTGATGGTTGCTTCTGGTTTGTAGCTAGCTAGATTGGTCGTTTTACTGTAATTGGTACCGGAAGTGTAACTGCTTGAGGAAATTTTCAAAGCAAGCCTTCAATGCAATTGCGTGATTTTCTTATTACGGTGGATCTCGTTCCTCTACCCTCTTCTCTTCAAGGGCCATACAACGAGCTACTAATAAGTACAACGACGTAACTACCGTACTGGTTTCATTGGTACTACTGTATGTAGCGTGAGGTTGCTTAGCAATTGACACAAGGCTTCGATAATCCGGAAGAGGTAAGTGATCCCAGTACCAGCAAGGACGTAAGCATTTCTGTTGTGCATCTGATCGTGTGTGCCGTGCAAATCATTTTCGTTGACATCTGCTTCTTGTTTTACTCTCATGGATGTCTTTCATCCGGCGCCTATGACTCCGGGAATGAAATTCCAAAATTATATAAAAAAAACAACGTTAAAATCTGCCTCATATCATTTTTTACTTAAACATAACCTCGTTTCTACCAAAAACAGGGCCTGTTCTCAATCTAAACATTTTAAACCATGGCTTATTCTCCATTAACACCGTTTCAGATACTTCTCCAGTGATTTGGTTCAATATGTTAAGTAGTTGTGCCTGACAGGTTTACGCTAGTAGTTGCAGAAAAAGAACATGCTTCTGGAGAAGCACTAGTGTCAGAACTCAGTTGCTGAATACTTCTGGTTTCCAATGGAGTACAGCCCTTCAGTTGGACCTGCTCCTCGTTCCGCGGGGGCAGGAGCACTTAATAGATGGCTGCTTCGGGCGAGATCTGCCACATTTGTACTCTGAGTAACATTTAGCAATAGTTCTGTACCTGAACTTCTTTACGATGAAACCTACGCTGAACGTACTGTATCCAAAGTTCTGTGCGCTGTACAGCCTTGTACGGCCTTTGACAGGCGCGGCATGTATTCATGCGGCAGTCGTGATTTTTAATGAAGCCTCATCAATCAGGGTTCGGAATGACAGGATTCATATTTTTGAAACGCGCACCTGATCCAAAACCTCTTTCCGAACGCACACCTAATCCATCACAAATCCATCGTCTGAAAAGATGACCACCAAACATCCCCCAGGCGCACAGAGGTGCTTGGCGTTGAGACTGATTTTTAGTGTTGAAGACACGACTCGTGGATTTTTGTTTGGGATTCAAATGTCATTGAGGCGCGAGGAGTGATAAAAGCGTTCGATGGCGCGGCGTTTACTAGCTAGAGTAGTACGCGCGTTACTCGAAATGCCCCATGTTTTCCCAGGTAACGGACTATTACGTACAGTAACGCTACTTACTACTAATAGCTAGCTAGCTAGTACTGCCAGTACTATAGCTAGCTAGCTAGTAGCTACCAGTAGCTATAGTAGCACATAGCTGAACAAATGAAGAAGGAAGAAGTGCTAACTCGTACGACGTAACCCAATGCAATTGTACAGGTGAGTGAGAAAACAAGCTAACATCACAATCAACTGTTCCACAAATTAGTGGCACATAGATTATTGGCTAGCTATAGTACAAATAGCTCCCTTTTGCAAGAAACATAAATCAACGGCAGTCTGTGGGACAGCATTGTATGTATCCAGGGAATATATTTAGTTGATAGGCATTGCAATTGAATACGTTTGGAACTGCAAACGTAGGAGGACACTCAGGCTCACTGCATGATGGACGGTACGGCAAACAAGAAAGAGGAGGAGGCGCCCTCAGGCGAGACTCGTACGAATAGTAGTGGGGACGAAACAACGACCCCCTTTTCTGCCATTTCCATGACGACTCAAGGCAGTCCTAGCGACAACAAGGGTGCACTGATTGCCATGCCCAACGTTTGGTCCGATGCTTTGGCAAGCCCAACTCAAGGGGACATTTTTTCTCCTGCCAAGCCCATGACGGAAAAGGAAGCGCTTCACGGTGCTGGTACGTGGATATGTGTACTTTGATGCTGTGCAGCAGCGACAGCCTTTTGTAGTTGCACAATGGTAATGATTGTCTTACTCATTTATTCTATCGTATTACAGGTCTTCAAAAGGCTTTGGATCGCGCCAAACTAGAAGCAAAATCGGGACGTCGCGTCAGTTTGATGCTATTGGAAAGTGCTAGTTGCTACGAACACTTTGGTGTGTGCTTGAAAAAAGACGTCACCGCGCACTCGCTCGTGGATGAAGAAGGAGGCGATGCTGTCTTTCAACAAAAGTTGATCTTGTCGCTGAGTCAAAAGAGCATCGAAATGGCTACAACCTTGCGCGAAGAGTTGGGTCTGCCCTTGCAAGGATACCATACAAACCACGGAGAAACAGTTCCTGCCATTCACCAGAAGTATGCGGCAAGTCGACAGCGTGCTCATGAAGCGAGACGAAGAGCCTTACTTGCAAGGCAAAAGTATCTCAAATCAGTGCAGGAGGCCGAGCAAGCTTGCAGCGAGGTTCGGAAAGCACTTTCCAACTCAGAAGAGAAAAAGGAGGACACCGGTGGAGAAGTAGAGGTAACATACAACTCCAACAACAAGAACGACAGTGGCAACAACTCAACAAAGTCCAACTGGGAGCAGCAGTTGGAAGAATTTGGGAGATTGACGGGACAAGAGTCTGTTGATCGAGTCACGCATCTATTGAGCGATGTCAAGGTTCTGCAAAAGAGATACTCGTCACTTGTGGAAAAAGAAAACGATGCTGTCAAATATGCACACGCCATGGAAGCGATTTCTCTTGAGGGCCTCGAAAAATTAGAACAGCAGCGCTTGGTTGTCTTTTATGACTCACTGGTGCGAACATTTCAGACAATTCAAACTTGCCTCGACGAATTAGTCACCTCTGTATCTGAAGCGGACAATAGGAACGGTACTTCCAACAAGGAGGAAGCTAAGCGTGTGCAAAAGAAGGGAGATTTCTTTACGACGTTTCTCAAAGTGGGTGCCTCGTCTGATACCACGGGTGTTGCTGATGCCGAAGCGCTTGGGCTAGATGAAGAATTGGGAAGATTGAGAGACGAAGTGAGCGCTACGATTGCTGCTAGACTTGCGCGCGTCAAAAAAGTAAAGCACTTGGCTGCGTTTTTTGAAGATATCGCAACAGCTTCGGCCAACCTTGGCAATGGGCTGCAGCTGGTCGTCAAGCACGAAACTTCCTATGTCTCGAGGTAAGCAGCCCGTTTCTTGTACCGCGTTATGTTCCATGTATTTTCCGCCATATAGTCGTCTTTCTAAATTCCCCTTTTCTTCCTTGTAGCAACGGCACGCCTGTGGAGCACCTACAGACACTGATGAAGAGTTGCGAAGGGCCTCGTACGCTGAACTTATGGAATGACCTTTTGAAAGCATTAGATCGCGAAGCAGAAGCTTTCCACCAATTTGCTAGATCACTGAATAGCATCAAGGCATCGAAATTGGACCATTTCCTTTTGACAGATGAGAAGGCTCTGAAAGACGCTAGAGAGATGGACGATGGACGCTGGAAGCACTTGTGTGATGCTGCCAAGACAGAATTGCGTTTAGATGCAAAATATCAACAAACGACAGCGAAAGCAGCGGCTGCTAGGGCACGCATCAATTCAGTCGACCAAAAGGAATCGGCGACTACCGAGAAGCCAGCAACCGTGAAGTCCCCCCAGAAATCTACTCGTGCCATGACGGACATGAACAAGGCCTTCGGTAACTTTCTTTCCATCTTGCCAAACGGTGGCGAACTAATTCTTACAGCGGATGCGCGTCGAGCAGTTGCTGAACGAAACCTCCAGGAAGCCGACGAGAAGGAATCAAAAGGAAGACAGGCTCTTGATAACGCAATTGCACTCAAAAATAAAATTGCAGAAGCGTACAAAACGAAAGCCGAACCATTATTTAAAAAGTACGAACTTGAAGAGTTGTCTGGAGTCGAAGATGTCAAGACGGCTATGGAATCCCTGGTTGCCAGTGTTGCCTCCCTTCGCACCTCTCGTTATGAATCGATGCCATCATTAACAAAGCTAGGAGAGAAGCCCGTGGCTGCTGCATTCGCTGACCTCAACGAATGGACGGAAAAAGCCAAGAAAGAGATTTCCCTTGAGAATCCAGCGGAAGACTCAAGTGACACAACCGGGTTCATGTTGAAATGGCTTGATCCGATATCAGAAGAAGTCCTCAACTTTGCCAGCCTCGGGAAAAATAACTCCTTCGATTCTTTGGACTCAAATGGTGACAAAGACGACGGCAGTGCAGATTCTCGCCCAGCCACGCAAGGGCCAGGAATGGGTAGCGACCGATCCTTAAATTCTGGTGGAGACGCTCCAATGGCAGACTCGTCGAACGGGCAAGCTAAGGCGCGGTGGCTACAGAAGTCGTTATCAACGCCCATGACAAAGCCGACCTTCCAACCATTTAGAAGAATGCACAGTGAAGGCGAGGTTACCGGGGAGGCGCTTGATGACATGACGGAGATGTCGACGGTATCAACAGCGGTGCCGCCCCAAAATAGTAAGGAGAGTTTCGAAACAGAATTCTTTACGGCCTTCTGGCCCGATTATGAAGGCAACGCTCCGGGAGTCACAGATTCGTTTGCTTGCGCTTTCCTACCTAAAAATTGCAATGCGAGGAACGTTGCATCAATCGAACACGGACGTCTATTCCTTACCCACAAATCAGCTGTGTTTGTGGCCTGGGGAGGCAAGAAGGCTATATTTCAGTTCTCGGCGATGGTTAGCGCCGAGTCAAAGGAAATTCAGTTTGGATTCTCTGGTGACACCCTGCTTCTGACGTCACAGCATGGAAATGCTCAACCGAAAACGATTTTGTTAGGTTGCTTTAATTTCCGAGGCAAAGCCCTCGAAATTTTGCAAGATCGAATCGAAACGGCCAAGAAAGCACGCATCGAGGCAAACAAGGCCACGAAGGCAGTTCCTGATGAGAACGCCCTTGAAACGTCTGCTTCTGGCCCGGCTCCTTTGGCCCCTGACGTACCAATACAACGTATGGAAAAAGTGCTAAATAAGAAGCTTCGCGGGGTCGCCGTCGAAAAGTTCCATGAAGTCGTTTGGGCGGACAAATCACCAAATAATTCGTTTTATGGTCGATGGTTGAGCAAGGGCAATTGTTTTGACATTGATGTCGGTGATTGGGAAACATGCGACAGTGGCTTTGTTGGCACTTGGTGCGGCGAAACATACAGCCACAAACGACGCTTGGTGTTCAAATTGAAAAGGAACAGCATGATCGGGCCTCCAGTTGCTGGCGTTACACAAACACAATACTCTCGACTCGAAGGTAAAGACCGTTCCATCATGCACATGACCATCGCCTTTGACAGTATCCCCTATTCGGACACCTTCAACGTAGAAGTCCGCTGGGTGGCTAGTCGCAGCGGAGCCAGTGACATCTCCGTTAACGTCGGAGTCGAGGTAACCTTTCAGAAGTCGACTCTGTTGAAATCTCAGATCCGGAGCGGTACCCTGAGCGAGACTAAACCAGTCCATGAAAGTCTCTTTGCCTTTGTGAAGGAAACTCTTGCCGAGGAGGGTGCATGCAACGGGGCAGAAATTGATGGCGACGATAACGAAGATGACGTGTCGTCCACAGAGAAGGGTGGCAGCATCCAAGACGAGGGTATTCTTGGCACGCTCACGAGCAATCTCCCCGGCGTTGTCAAGGAAAACTTGCATTTTGTAGCACCAATCGTTGTCGTCCTCTTCCTCTGGATCATCCGTCGCGCTTTTTGGTCTACACCATCTTTTGGTGGCCAAGAAATCTCTACACTAAATGCTAAAATCGATGGACTACAAGCGGAAATGAAGCTCATGCGGCACACCATCGACGAGCTTGCTGAATTTTTGAAAGAGCAAGCCACCAAGAAGAGGTAAATCAAAGAGCAATGCAACAATGCAAAATTGTTTAGGAAGCGAAAGGAATGCCAGCTACTTGGCCATTCATTTATATTATTTTAATTCATAACAAACAACAAGAATACAAGTCGACGTCTAAAACAATTCAATTAACAATTAAAAGTATCAGGTTAACGCAAATACTCAGTCTACAATGATGGTATCAATCAATATCCGAAAGCGAGACGCTGCGGGTTCGTCTACCCTGACCGGCCTTTAGCTTTGCACTTTTGAAACTAGCAGACACGTGCAGGAATTTGGTACATGAACGTGAAGCATGTTGAAGCTCCTCTTCCAAATTTATGTTGCTTCTGTTATCGTTGTAAGGATCATATCCATAATGGTGTTGCCGCTGATGTTGATAAAACATAGAGTCCACAACACTGTCAGTATTCTTACTAGTGGATGGTTTTCCAGCCTCCAGCCGATATCGATTCATGTCAATGCATTCTATTTGCACCTCAAGAGAATCATCCTGTTCCAAACATTCAATGACTTCATGATAGGTAGAGCGATTGTAGGGTCCAAACAGATGGATTTGGTTTTGGAGGGTAGGAGAATTGGATTCTTGTTGTTGTTCTGGCAAGGATATCAACAATGCCTTGAGCGTCCCGGTCAAGCCTGGAACATCACGTGACCTGTAGGCACAATCACATGCCAGAACTGTATTGTATTTATTGGTACTACTAGTAGTAGATTGACTGCCATGGTCTTGGCACTGCACATTTCGCAAGACTTGATTCCAATCCAGTTTCATCACCGTCAAGTTGCTATTGCCGCTACTATTCGCTAAGACATTGGTTTCACACTGTCGGACGACTTGTGGGCAACCATCGGTCAATGTCAAGGAATGCTGTTGTTGTGTGACATGATGCAACAAAATTCCTCCCAAACCGACACCACTGCCCAATTCCAGCACGTTGCCTTGCAACTGGTCGGGATGTCGGGCAAAATACAAAGCCATAACCATGGAGGCTTCCCATGTTGTGCCGCCTGTTCCGACTTGTCGGGTATCTATTTCTTGAATGTCAATTCTTGTGATTGTATTCGCAGGATGATGAGGTTCTCGAAGGAAAAAGGACTTGGAGGAATCCAAGAGATGGAAATGCTCTTCAATCGTCCAAGCATCATCAGCAGCAGCAACAGCAGCATCCTTCTCATTACTCTTTGTCGTCACAAGCTGATACACAGATCGGGCGACTCCCTCTGGGGACACGTGCAATTTGTCTCCTTCCAATAACAGCAATGGAGGGGATTCTGGTTCGTCTTGTGGCTGTTGTGAAGGAACTGGGGCATGTTGCGATTGTTGCCGGGGGGGGGAGGATGGAAAGGAATGCAAAAACGCACTGTTCTGATGATCATGGCGGTTGGTGGTGTGGTGAAAGGAATGGTAGTTATGATGGTTGATATCCGAATGACAGGGGGAAGACAAACTACTACTAGTAGCTCGTCGTGAAGTATTGGACGTCAGTGAAGCCATGACTCTGGAATCTGGGAATCGGAGAGGAAGACGGCTGGTGGTGACTCTCATATCGAGTAGAAATTCAATACTGTAGTATCCTTCTTCCTCTGAACAAAGGAAGAGAGGATGCAACCATCAAAATCTTGCTGTTGTGCCTACTTTTCTCTTAGGTTTCAATGTGTACCAGCACACAACTGATTTGAATTGAGCCAAATAATGGAATTTGCTGGAGTACCAATAGTGCATGTTGAATCTCATGCAACTTGTCGACCAGATAGAAGCCAATCTTATTTTTCACCGAACCATCACTCAAAAAGATTGAGAAGGGGTTCGGGGTTGAGTCAAGCCACACGGGACTCTGCGTAATACAGTGTACAGTAGTACTAGCTAGCTACTAGCTACAGTAGTAGTCTACAATCATGCAGTTCGCAAAAACTGGATACATGGCGAGCGAGCTCGATCAATAGAGCTCTTACTAAAGAGATCGCATGCCACACTACTGCTACTACTAGTAGTATAGCTAATCTAGCTAGCTACCAGTACTAGAGTTTAGATATTGCATGCGACCTCTATTCTATGATAGCTGCTAACTAGCTAGCTCTGTCTTTCGAAACCATTGATTGATCTCGAACCCGGCGGATTCATGTGTCATTTTCTTTTTCGGTACATAGATGATCCACACAAAGGGGGCAACATACCAAACCAATGATGTCCCCGAATCTCCAATTCTGGCAACTAGCAAGGCATAGCGTATTGTTTCATGAGGTTTGCCAATGCTCTACTGTAGTGTCTGCCTGGCAGAAGGTTGACATTTGCGTTGGGAGGAACAGTCAAGGGCTAATTGGCAGAGTCCATGACAAGTGTATACTAGTATTGATGTCCATCGATCTAGGTTCTCAGAACACACGAAATGTACATGGGTCATGAATTCTTAATCTTTGTGTATTACATATGGATTTAGAAGTAAACATATGGATGGGATCAGAAGGAGATCGCATCCTTTGTTTCTGCTTTTTGCATGTCTTGGATTCATTAAGATCTGCATGATCAGTTCTTGTGGTCCGTGCTGCAGAGCACCCGTCCGTCCTCGAAGAGTTTTCGTACCTGGTCTTCATCACCTGCACCGTTTTCTTCAATTGGAATACACGGTCGGTTGTAGCTTCCAGTTGAAGACATGAACAAGAAGAATACGCGTTAGATTAGCGAACACGATAGTGGACTGCACTGTTAAAAAGAAAATTATAACAGAGTCTTTCAGCTTACCAATTAACAAATTCGCCCTCTTCGCCATCCGGTTTGGCTTCAATGGCGTCAAAATCAGCCTTACGCGCCGCGTTCACAAGACAGCGAGCGCCATCCCTATCAATGATAGGTCCTGTGTGAGAGTGATTTCGAAGTGGATGTGAGCCAAGAAGTTTATCAAACCAGCAAATCAGCAAAGTGGAACCATAGCAACAGCAGTGGAAACGCAGTGCACGTACCCCCCATTCCGGACTTTGTGGTGTATGACCATGAATTCACGCTGCAAATATTGCCCTTTCCAGTCGTCTGATCAAAGTTACACATCCAGGGCCCTCCAGAAGCTCCGCCTGTTAAACCACAACCATCCAACCAGTAGGTTGGGACCCCTTTAGTCACATCCTTGAAGCCAGTAGTATCACTGCAGTATCTAAAATCAGGGTTATGCTCCAAAGAATACCCGAACCCGTACACGAATTGGTCCGTCAAATCCACGCCAACTTCAAATTCCATTTCTTGGACTGCCTCATCCAAAGCATCGCTTCCACAGGATTTGCCGGTATGAGCGCCCTCGTCATCGACAACCCATATTCCATAGTCATATTTGACGCGGTTTGGCCAAGGCTCGTCCCTCCACTTGTCATGAACAAAGCCAGCAGAAAGAGTCCAGCAGCCACAAATATCCTCAGTACATTGACGACCAATATCGTCTCCCGTCTCAGTGGAGTTGATGGAATCGCGGTTGGGGATGAAGATGACATTATCGCCGAATTGTTCCCTGGGATATATCAGGAGTTAGCACAGTTGATGAGCCAAGGCCGATACCATAGAAAGAGAACAGAAACAAAAAGTTCATCATGTTGACATAGTTCTTACCAGATATCATCCCACACACAATGGGCAGCAGTAAGAATGAGGCTTCGTCCAGACTTGTTGTCTTTGATCGCTGTGCCTGTGCAGGCAAAGTCCTCGAGTTCGCCAGTCTGAGGATCTGTGGAAGTAAAATAAATGCGACCCGTGACGCCTTGGATTTGGCCCTTAAGTGTCCATTCCGCTTCCCCCACACGGTTGCCTTCGTTCGTAGTAGTTTTGGAACCACTACGGGAAGAACTGGAGTAACGAACAACTACCAGTTCCTCTTCTGGCTCGACCATAGTAAAGGTTTGGGGGGAGGACGTCCTGCTGTTATCAGCATTGCGGACTGCCCAAGTCCATTCTCCCAAGGCGAACCCTCCCATCTGCACGTATGCCACACCGTCTTCGACTCTGATCCCTTGAGTGACTTCAAAGCCGTGAGATGCATGAGTAAAGACAAAGGCAGCCACATCAATGCTCTCCGTGTCTTCTCGAAAGGAAATCACATTATCGTCCTTAACGAGCTCGGCTCCAGTAGTGGGAAAGGGCACTGGACCACCTTGCAACTTGCGTTGGGGTTTCTTCTTCCCGCCGCCAAGCTTCCGTTCAAAACGACGCCTGTCCATGTCCACTTCTTCGATAATGTAGACACTTCCATTGACACTCACGCGTTTGTAGCGCTCCCCATTTTCTCCTACAATAGGATCGCGACTGGTAATGTTTGTGGAAGACCTATTTCCATAATGTTTGGCAATTTTCTCACGTTTCTTGTTATCCAGATCGTCTGTAGAATTGGATGCTGTTTCTATGCTATCAAGGAAACGGCTGCCAAATCTCGCAAGAAAACCGTGGTCTGCCTCAACGACAGTCAGCGCCATTGAGAGCACCAGGAGAAACAGAATGGCCTTCATGGTTAGTAGTGTATGGATCCAGAAAACTATGTGAGACACAGCCAAAAGAAATGTTTGACTGTCGGATTTCTACCTCTAGCTCTAGCTATACTAGCTGGTAGTAGTAGTAGTTGCTGTGTTGCTACTAGAAAAAATGTAGCGTGTCATTCTCAACCCACCCAAAATACCGGAGTGAAGACTGCTTGGTGACGGCAACGAGGCAATCCAATGGATGACTTACATGCATGAGAATAAGCACAGATTTCTAAGCAATCGAGGATGTGCAAACTGGTTGGGCCTCTTCTACTACTACTAGCTAGCTAGCTACTAGCTAGACTAGCTACTAGCTAGTATGTCACGGACCGTCGCGTGGCGTGTGTGCAAGTGCCAACGAAAACGCCCAAAAGATTTCGAAAACGTCCTTTCGCACGAATGAGAAATGACCTAGATCAACTATGCTACCTAAAATACTCTGGACGTCAGTCGCACAGTAGTTCTATTGCTATAGGCTTAGCCGAATTTGATATTAATTCGTCGTATGCCGCTACAATGTACTGGGTAATTAACTTCGTACCCTACGTTGCGATAACAATTAGCTTAAGTAGATCCATATTCATCCAGCTCGAAACATTTGGATCATGCCAAGAAGGATGTCAAACCCGTAACGTTGCGTCCTACTTATCCGATCCTATCCATTGGACGGTTTCGGAGAAAGGCAATGGCATTGCCCATACCGGTACGCAAGACAAATTCTTTGGGATCTTCCTCGCACAGTGCCCACAATAACTCACAGGAATACCGCTTGATATGACTCTCCGTCCAAGTCATGAGACGGATCAATTTGTATCGCAAGGTTCCGCGCGGTGCATCCAGAGCCTGCATATTCGTGGCCGCGGGGACCACACTATTTTGGCCGTTGTTGGTGGCAATTTGTTGAGTGCCGCGTTGGCCCAGCTGCGCTTGTGCCAATCGCCAAAAGAGATCTTCTTGGCTAGGAGGAAAGATACTGTGTTTGGTGACTTCTCGAAAGGTAGGATTGCCGGCCGAAAGCTTGTACAACACGGCCAAACTAGGAACCAATGCCGAGACGGCTGCGTCATCCACTTGAGTGGCGTCCAGTACAGCATCCATTTGTTTTTCCAGGATTTCCATCAAATCCTTGACCGCATTCTTTTCTACCAAAAACGTTCCAAAGGATGGACTAGCGTCGGTGAGAATGGTAATGGTAGACAATTTGACTTGATAGGTGCGAGGATCGTTCGAATCGAATTGTTGAAGCGACGTAATCACCAATTGTGACAGAGCCGGATTCGGACAAGGGTGTCGCAAGGCACGCGTCACTTCGCCCCCTCCCATGGCAAATATAATGCCCAATATTTCCACCACCAAATCAGGCCGACGGTCGTCTTTGGGTCCCGGAAAGGGTGGTAACGTAGGAGTGGTCAAGGACCAAATTAGAACATCCCGAAAAATAGAGGGATACGTAATGAGGCCGTCGGTATTGTCGTCGGGCTTTGGGGACCACGGAGCCTTGGCCATTTCCCCATCAAAGGGAAATCCTGTTTGTTGCACGACGGAAAGGCTTCCCGAAAAGGAGGCCAGCAGATTGTGAACATTGCGAATCAAGGACAAAGCCAATGCCGCCGATGTATTGGGTAGATAGGTTAATAGCTTGAGAGCTCGAGGAAGAAAGTGTAGTTCGTTGACAAGTAGCTCATGGGTGCTTTGCATAGTTTCATCATTGGGTGACAGGGGACTAAAGGTGGCGTAAAAGAGAAGCAGAGAGGCATACCTTGCAAACCGTTGTGACGGCGGCAATAATTGGTGTGATTGGTCTGTTGGTTGACCATTATTATTTTGCGTGTCATTTTTGCTGTTGAATTCCAATAAACTTAGAATTATGGAAAGCATGGAAGATGATTGAAAAGGGCTGGAACTCATGGGGTATATCAGGGGCTTGTATTGAAGATAGATTTGGAGGTACCATCGCAGGAAATTACTGCTTGTACGAAAGAGGTACTCTAGCTCTGCCCAACACTTGTTATCTTGGTCAATCCCTGCTAGCTCCTGGTTGTCAATATCATTCTCGGTGTTGATTCGATCTGCCAGTAATTTTAGCTTGTCTTCCATGGACGCGTTGTTGTCATTGGAGGATAGATTCAGCAACGCCAATAACCGAAACACAATT
>Ga0163144_10017782_pt1 | contig 14452 bp, 13 predicted proteins | sample OliLak19BULKMAT1_FD_123175 | JGI IMG/M metagenome (GOLD analysis project Ga0163144, IMG submission 123175) | Freshwater microbial mat bacterial communities from Lake Vanda, McMurdo Dry Valleys, Antarctica - Oligotrophic Lake LV.19.BULKMAT1 | ecosystem: Environmental > Aquatic > Freshwater >... | reverse complement strand
GCGATGAACTCGGCCAGTGTGGTCACACTGGGCACCGCGATCTGATGATCGCGCAGCAGTTCCAGCACGCTTTCGCGCCGGCCGTCGCTCTCGGCCACCAGCAGCACGCGGTGGGGCGTGGTGACAAGGTGGCGCTGCAGCGCGGCCAGCGGCGCGGTGGCGCCGCGGTCCACCGCAACGGCAGGCAGCGGGCGCGCCCAGGCTGCAGGTTCTTCCGTGTCGTGCACTGAAGCGTTGCCACGCACGGCCAGCGTGGCGTGGGCCTGCGTCAGGGTGAAGAAGTCTTCCGGTCGCAGGAAGATGTCTTCGGGCGGCAGGATCGGCCGCTCCGGGTCGTGCTGCAGGAAACGGTGGCGCTCGCGGGTGTCGGTCCAATAGCGCTCCAGAGCCTTGTCGACCTCGCCGTGCAGCACCAGCGCGGACTGCGCGCCGAGGTAGTCGAAGATGGTGGCCGTGCCGTCGAAGAACAGCGGCAGGTAGTACTCGATGCCGCCGGTGGCGAGGCCGCTGCCGATGTCCTTGTAGATGCGGGCGCGTGTCGGGTCGCCTTCCATCCTTTCACGCCAGCGCGAGCGGAACGCCGCGCGTGCGGCGTCGTCCATCGGGAACTCGCGGCCGGGCAGCAACCGCACTTCGGGCACCGGGTACAGGCTGCGCTGGCTGTCGGGATCGAAAGTGCGGATGGAGTCGACCTCGTCGCCGAACAAGTCCACGCGGTAGGGCACCAGCGAGCCCATCGGGAAGAGGTCGATCAAGCCGCCACGCACGGCGTATTCACCCGGCGACACCACCTGGCTGACATGCTGGTAGCCCGCCAGCGTCAGCTGAGCCTTCAACTTTGCTTCGTCGAGCTGCGTCTTCTGCTTGAACTGGAAGGTGTAGCCGGCCATGAAGGACGGCGGCGCCAGCCGCGTCAACGCCGTGGTGGCCGGCATCAGCACGACGTCGACCTCGCCGTTCTTGACCCGCCACAAGGTGGCCAGGCGCTCGGAGATCAGATCCTGGTGCGGGCTGAAGGTGTCGTAGGGCAACGTCTCCCAGTCGGGAAACACGACGATGCGCAGGCCGGGGTCGAAAAACGCCAGTTCGTCGGGCAGGCGCTGCACGTCGGCGGGGTCGGCGGTGACGATGGCCAACAGTCGCTTTTCATCGGCATGGGCGCGCGCCACCCGTGCAAGCAGCAAGGCGTCGGCCGAGCCCAGCGGGCGCGGCAGTGTGTAGCGCTTGCCGGGGGGGATGATGGGTATCTGCATGGGGCGTCGACAACACAAAAACCCCGCAGCGGGGCGCGGCGGGGCTGAAACGGTGTGGGGAATTGTAGGCAGCCAGTGTCGTCGCCGCTGCGGGCCTCGAGCCGGGCCCGCAGCGGCACCGGCGCAGCATTTGGGCGCCCATCTTGCGCGCCCACCCCGGCCTGACATAAACTTGTACATCTACATGAACAGGCGGTGTCGCCATGCATCAACCCAACGTGCACGAGGTGCGTGACAACCTCGCCGAGTACCTGGCTGCCGCCGAGCGTGGCGAGGAGGTGCTGATCTGCCGCCGCAACCAGCCCGTGGCGCGCCTGGTGGCGGTGCACGGCGCCCGGCCGCGTGTCGCACGTCCGCTGGGCGGCGCGCCCGATGCCGGCACGGCCTGGGACGAAGCGTTTTCCGAACCCTTGCCGGCTGCCCTGCTGGCGGCGCTCGCCGGTGATGGTGTGGCTGTCGACCCCTTGCAGCCGCCATGAAACTGCTGCTCGACACCTGCACCTTCCTGTGGGCCGTGCGCGGCGATGGCAGGCTCAGCAAGGCGGCCGCGGACCTGTTTCGTGATCCCGCGAATGACGTCTTTCTCTCAGCCATCTCGGCCTGGGAAATCGCTGTCAAGCACGGCTTGGGGCGGTTGCCGCTGTCCGACCCGCCTTCAGTCTACGTGCCGCGGGAGCGTGCCCGCCACCTCATCGAAGCGCTGCCGCTGAACGAAGGTGCCACCCTGATGCTCGGCAAACTGCCGGCGGTGCATGCCGATCCGTTCGACCGCCTGCTGGTCTGCCAGGCCATTGAAGGCGGCCTGACACTGCTCACGCCCGACGCCGCCATCCACCGCTATCCGGTGCCGGTGGCATGGTGAGCCCTTTGCCGGAAGATGCACCTCGCCTGTATGCCCTGGTGCCCTGCGCCGGTGTCGGTCAGCGCGCCGGCACCGGCGGGCCCAAGCAGTACGAGATGCTGGCCGGGCGGGCCGTCGTGGCGCACACGCTGACCACGCTGCTGGCCGTGCCGCGGCTGCACGCGGTGCTGGTCGTGTTGTCGCCGGACGATGCCGAATTCGAACGTCGTGTGCCCGGTTTCGGCGGTGCGCGTGCGTGGGTCGCACGTTGCGGCGGCAGCAGCCGCGCGGCCAGCGTGGCGATGGGCCTGGCCGAATTGCAAGCGGGTGGCGCCACCGATCACGACTGGGTGCTGGTGCACGACGCCGCGCGTTGCCTGCTGCGCCCCGAGTGGGTCGAACGCCTGATCGAGGCCTGCGCGGCAGACGCCGTCGGCGGTCTGCTCGCGCTGCCGCTGGCCGACACGCTCAAGCAGGAAGCTTCGGGCCGCGTGGCCGCCACCATCGACCGCAGCCACAAGTGGGCCGCGCAGACGCCGCAGATGTTCCGACTTGGCCTGCTGCGGCGTGCGCTGGCGGGCGCTGGCCCGGCCGTCACCGACGAAGCCAGCGCGGTGGAATCGCTCGGCCTGGCGCCGCTGCTGGTGCCCGGCGAACTTGAGAATCTCAAGCTGACCTGGCCGCAAGATTTCGCGCTCGCCGCGCGACTGCTGGAGACCCGATGAACGACTTGAACTTCAGCGCGCTGCGCATCGGCGAGGGCTGGGACACACACGCGCTTGTGGCCGGCCGGCCGCTGGTGCTGGGCGGCGTGATCATCCCGCACAGCCACGGCTTGCTCGGACACTCCGACGCCGACGCACTGCTGCACGCCATCACCGACGCGCTCTTCGGCGCCGCCGGTCTGGGCGACATCGGCCGCCATTTCCCCGACACCGACGCCGCCTTCAAGGGTGCCGATTCCCTGGCGCTGTTGATCGAAGCGGTCCGTCGCGTGCGCGCTGCCGGCTTCGAGCCGATCAACGTCGACAGCACCATCGTCGCGCAGGCGCCGAAAATGGCCTCGCATATTCCGGCCATGCGCGAGCGCATCGCCGCCGCGCTCGGCCTGACCACCGACGCCGTGAACGTGAAGGCCAAGACGGCGGAGAAGATGGGCCCGGTGGGCGAGGGGCTGGCCATCGAGGCGCGCGCCGTGTGTCTGCTGCTGCGTTCACCTCCCCGGAATCGGGGATGACTCCGCGCCCGCAGGGCGCCAGAGTCGACTCCTTTTACACGTCATGTCGGCGCCCTGAACGGTGAGCCAACCACGGTGCGCTCCAGGATGATGGTCAAGCGGGCCGCGGGTACCAGTTTCGGCGGCCTGCGCCAAGCTTCGCGCAAGTGGGAGTCTGGCCTGTTCATCGGCACGTCAGCGCCGTTTTTCATCTACCTCTACTCCGACCGCACGGGCGAGCGAGTCAGCGTCGACGCCGCCAGCGGCACCGACACTCGCAGCCCGATCAGCTGGCGCTCCAGCGCGGCCAACATCCTGCAGTGCCGCACGCTCGGCGGCGGCGGAACCGGCGAGCGCACATGGCAGCCCTTGCGCAGCGGCGGCGGGGCAACGTTCGTCATCGAAAGCGAGGTTCTGATCCCCGTCGGCGAGCCGCCGCTTCCATTCATCAAGCCACGCATCAACTTCTACAACGACACAGGCCCGGCCGCTCCGCTGCCGGGCCGGCGCTGAGATCAGTTCGCCGGCACGGCAACCTTGCGCGGCTGCGCATTCCCAGCCTTCGGAAGCGGCGGTGGCAGTTCGTCCTGCGCGCTCGCGTGCTGTACCAGACAGTGACCCTCAGCATCGCCTTCAACCCCCGCCGCCGCGCTGGCTTGATGTGCCGAGGCACCTTACGGCGCGCGTTTGAGCCTGATGTGCGCCATCAACCCGCCGTCGGGCGCGTTGGTCAGTTCCACGCTGCCGCCCATGCGTTGCATCGCTTTGTCGACGATCGCCAGGCCGAGGCCGGCGCCGGTGGCGGCGGTGCGCGCGGCGTCCCCGCGAAAGAAGGGCGTCGTCAGCTGGCCGAGCTTTTCTGGCGCCACGCCGGGGCCGTGGTCACGCACGGTGATGATCACCCAGGGCCCCGTGCGCACGTAGCTCACCAGCACGTCGGCCACGCCGGTATAGGTGCCGCGGCCGTAGCGGCGGGCGTTCTCGAACAGGTTCAGGAAGACGCGGCCGAGCTCGGTGTCGTCGGCCATCACGTTGAGGTCGATCGCCACTCGCGAGGTGATGCGGATCTGCGTCGGGTCACGGAAGTTGGCGGCCTCGCGGTCGATGAGCTGCGAGATGTGCACCGGCAGCATCACCGTCTCACTCGGGCGCGCGTAGTCCATGAACTTGTCGATGATGGCGTCGAGCTGTTCGATGTCGAGCGCCATGTTGGCCTTGGCTTCCTCGTCCGACACGCTCATTTCGGTTTCAAGCCGCAGCCGCGCCAGCGGCGTGCGCAGGTCGTGGCTGATGCCAGCCAGCATCACGGCGCGGTCTTCCTCGACGCGTGCCAGTTCGCGCGCCATCCGGTTGAAACCCATGTTGACCTCTCGGATCTCGCTGGTCAGGGTGTTTTCGTCGAGCCGCGAATCGAGGTCGCCGTCGCGGATCCGGCTGGCCGCGAACGACAGCTGCTTGAGCGGCCGATTGATCAGCCCGGCGATGCCGGCGGAGCCGAACAGCGTGGCGAGCAGCGCGATGCCTACCCACACCAGCAAGGTGCTGTTGGTGGGCATGCTGACCGGCGCGGCTTCGGCCTGCAGCCAGTAGCGGTCACGGTCGATCGAGAAGCCGACCCAGAGGCCGGGCTGGCCATTCACGCTGCGCGCCACGATGGCGTCGCTGCCCATGCTGGCGCGCAGTTCGCGGCTGACGCGGCGGCTGAAGCGGTCGACCTCGTACGCATCCCAGACGTCGGCCGGCTCGCGTGGCGTGACGCGGATCGCCTCGTTGCTGCCCAGACCCTTGACCAGCGTGACGCGGTTGATGCCGTCGGCCGTTTTCAGGGCGGCGCGCGTCAGGTTCACCAGCCCGGAAATCTGCTGGGCCGACTGCACCGCACGCGGCTCGAACTCCAGCGCGCGCAGGGTCTGCACCCAGGCGAACACCCCGCCGGCAAGCAGCACGGCCAGCAGGAAAAAAGTTCTCCAGAAGAGACTCAGGGCCACCGGTGATCGGTTCACCAAGCGAGTTTAGTTTGTCCCATCGGGCACGAAGACATAGCCGACGCCCCACACGGTCTGGATGTAGCGAGGTTGCGCCGCGTCGGGTTCAATCATCTTGCGCAGCCGAGAGATCTGCACGTCCAGGCTGCGGTCGAAGGGCTCGAACTCGCGGCCGCGCGCCAGTTGCGCCAGCTTGTCGCGTGAAAGCGGCTGCCGGGGGTGGCGCACCAGCGCCTTCAGCATCGAGAACTCTCCGGTGGTCAGCGCGATCTGCTCACCGTCCTTCGTCAGCCGGCGCAACGAGAGGTCGAACTCGAACGGCCCGAAGCTGACCGTCTGCTGCTCCTTCGACGGCGCGCCGGGTGCTTCGGGCGTGGGCCGGCGGCGCAATACGGCGTGGATGCGCGCCAGCAACTCGCGCGGGTTGAAAGGTTTGGGCAGGTAGTCGTCGGCGCCCACCTCGAGGCCGACGATGCGGTCGACGTCCTCCACCTTGGCCGTCAGCATGATGATCGGCGTCCGGTCGTTAGCGGCGCGCAGCCGGCGGCAGATCGACAGGCCGTCTTCTCCGGGCAGCATCAGGTCGAGCACGATGAGATCGACCGTGTCGCGCGTCATCACGCGGCTGAGCGCCTTGCCGTCCTCGGCAAGCAGCACTTCGAAGCCTTCTTGCGACAGGTAGCGGCGCAGCAGGTCGCGGATGCGCGCGTCGTCGTCGACGACCGCGATGCGGTCTGCCCTTGCGTTGCTGGAAGTGCTCATGGCTGCCCTTCGGTATTTGTAACAAGCGCATTGTGCGGTTCATCCGCAACCCGAAAACGGGATGCCTGACGGCCTGTTACAACTCTTTCGGCGATTGCGGACGCGAAGAATGTCAACCCGTGACCGATGCCACACGCTGCATTCGATGGGGTTGCATCTGAATCGTCACCCCATCCTGCGATTTCCCGCAATTCTCCGCAATTCTCCGCAGTTTCCCGCAAATCTCCGTCCCCTTCGAAGGATCGTCATGCCTCTATCTCATCGTCTGACCGGTGCCACCCTGGCCTGTCTGCTGTGCATTTCGGCCCAGGCGCAGACCGTGATGCCGCCGCAGAACGTGGTCGGCCTGTCAGCCAGCGCCACCGTCGAGGTGACCAAGGATCTGCTCGGCGTGTACTTCACCACCACGCGCGAGGGCAGCGACGCCGGCGCCGTGCAGGGCCAACTGAAGCAGGCGCTGGACGCTGCGCTGGCCGAGGCGCGCAAGGTGGCCAAGCCGGGCCAGATCGACGTGCGCACCGGCAACTTCTCGCTCTACCCGCGTTATGCGCCCAAGGGCGGCATCTCGGGCTGGCAGGGCAGTGCGGAGCTGATCGTCGAAGGGCGCGATACGCAGGGCATCGCGCAGCTCACCGGGCGTGTGCAGACGATGAGCATCTCGCGGGTGGGTTGGTCGCTGTCGCGCGAGGCGCGCGAAAAGGTCGAAGGCGATGTGGCCACTCAGGCCATTGCGCGCTTTCGCAGCCAGGCGGACGTCTTTGCGAAGAACTTCGGCTTCACCGGCCATGTGCTGCGTGAGGTGCAGGTGAGCGGCAACGAGGAGGGCGGCTTCATGCCGGTGATGCGCGCGCAGGCCAGCAAGTCCATGAGCGACGAGGCGCTGCCGGTCGAGGCCGGCAAAGCCAGCGTGACAGCCACCGTCAGCGGCACGGTGCAGCTGACGAAGTGATGCAGAGGTGCAGCGCCGCCCGCCACGGCAGCGGCGGCGCCGCGCTTCAGGTCTTACTGGGCGACCCAGCCGCCGTCGACGTTCCAGGCCACGCCGCGGATGTTGTCGGCTGCGGCGGAACACAGGAACACCGCCAGTTCGGCCAGTTGTTCAGGCGTCGTGAACTGCAGAGAAGGCTGCTTTTCACCGAGCAGCCGGCGTTTGGCTTCCTCGACGTCGATGCCGTCCTTGACGGCGCGTGCGTCGACCTGCTTCTGCACCAGCGGGGTCAGCACCCAGCCCGGGCAGATCGCGTTGACGGTGACGCCGGTGGTGGCGTTTTCAAGCGCCGCCGTCTTCGTCAGGCCGACAATGCCGTGTTTGGCCGCCACGTAGGCGCTCTTCTGCGCCGAGGCCACCAGACCGTGCACCGAGGCGATATTCAGGACGCGGCCCCAGTTGCGGCGCTTCATGCCCGGCAACGCCATGCGCATGGTGTGGAAGGCCGAGCTGAGGTTGATCGCGATGATGGCGTCCCAGCGTTCGACAGGGAAGTCTTCGACGTTGGCGACGAACTGGATGCCGGCGTTGTTGACCAGGATGTCCAGGCTGCCGAGTTGGGCCTCGCAGGCGCGCACCATGTCCTCGATCTCGCCGGCCTTGCTCATGTCTGCGCCATGGTGGGCCGCCTGCGGGTCGAACTGGCGCACCTGCGCCAGAGCCGCTTCCACGTCACCGAAGCCGTTCAGCATGACGCGGGCGCCGTGCTTCGCCAGCGTGGTGGCCATGCCCAGCCCGATGCCGCTGGTGGAGCCGGTGATCAACGCGGTTTTTCCGGTCAGCATGCGGTGCTCTCCTTCGGTTGTTACGATGCGCCAGATTATCGGCTGCCACCTTTCGCCCACATGACCGAACCCCGACTTGCCCACGTTCAGTGCCTCGACAGCCGCGGCCTGCACCGCATGGCTTACTGGGAATGGGGCGACCCGGGAAACCCGCGCGTGCTGCTGTGCGTGCACGGCCTGAGCCGACAGGGCCGGGACTTCGACCTGCTGGCGCGCGACATGGCAGAGAGCTGCCGCGTGGTCTGCCCCGATGTGGTGGGCCGCGGCCGCAGCGACTGGCTTGCCGATCCGATGGGTTACAGCATCCCGGCCTATGTGGCCGACATGGTGACGCTGCTGGCCCGCTTGAATGCAGAGACGGTCGACTGGGTAGGCACCTCGATGGGCGGGCTGATCGGCATCGGGCTGGCCGCGCTGCCGGGCTCGCCGCTGCGTCGACTGGTGCTCAACGACGTCGGCCCGGTGATCCAGCCGCAGGCGCTGCAGCGCATCGGCACCTATCTGGGCCAGCCGGTGCGCTGGAACACGCTGGATGAAGCGGCCGATGCGCTCTTGCTGATCTCGCAGGGCTTCGGCCCGCACACCCGTGAGGAATGGCTGGCACTGACCTCACCGCAGCTGATGCCCGACGATGGCGGCGTCACGCCGGGCTTCAAGCCACGTTCCGACCCGGCCATCGCCGTGCCCTTCCGCGCTTTCACGCCGGAGCTGGCTGCCGCTGGCGAGGCCATGCTCTGGCACGCCTACGACGGCCTGCGCTGCCCCACGCTGCTGCTGCGCGGCGCCGAGTCCGACCTGCTGTCCAGCGCCACGGCACTGGCGATGACGCAGCGCGGCCCGAAGGCGCGGCTGCATGAGTTCCCGGGTGTCGGCCACGCGCCGATGCTGGTGCAGCCCGGGCAACGGCAGGTGGTGCGGGAGTTCCTGCTCGCACCATGAAGTCCGGCGCGCCGGTGTTGCCGCTGGTCGGGGGCGATCTTTCCGCCGCCACCTCGGCCATCGTGCAACTGGCCGATCTGCCGACACTGGGCCCGCCGGCCGACGCCGCCGAGATCTCACGGGCGCGCAGTTTTGCCGAACCCCTGTTGGCCGGGCGGCTGCTCGACACCGGCGAAGAAGCACTGCCGCATGCCGACGGCGTGGCCGCCATCCTGCAGGCCATCGGCGCCGCGCCGGCCATGCGCGCCGCCGCCTATCTTGTCTATGCAGGTGACTTCCTGCAGCGCCCCGAAGAGGTGGTCGCAAAGGCATTCGGCGAGTCCTACGCCACCCTGGTCAGCTACACACGCAAGCTGGTGCAGATCCAGCGTGCCGCGCGCGCAGCGGTGGTGGGCGCCGAGCAGCGCGCGCTGCAGACCGAGCGTGTGCGCAAGATGCTGCTGGCCTTTTCGCGCGACCTGCGCGTGGTGCTGCTGCGGCTGGCGTCCCGGCTGCAGACCCTGCGCTGGTACGCCGCCAGCAAGACGCCCTGTCCCGAGGGGCTGGCCTTCGAGTCTTCGCAGATCTTCGTGCCGCTGGCCAACCGGCTGGGCATCTGGCAGGTGAAGTGGGAGATGGAAGACCTGGTCTTCCGCTTCCTGCAGCCGGCCGACTACAAGCACGTGGCAAGCCTGCTGGACGAAAAGCGCACCGAACGTGAAGTCGGCATCAACGTCGCACGCGAGGCCATGGTGCGCCGCCTCCAGGAAGCCGGCCTGCGTGCCGACGTGCAGGGCCGGCCCAAACACCTCTACAGCATCTGGAAGAAGATGCAGGGCAAGGGCCTGGGCTTCGAGCGTGTGTTCGACGTGCGCGCGCTGCGCATCCTGGTCACCGACATCCCTGCCTGCTACGCCGCGCTGGCCCGCGTGCACGAGTGCTACCGCCCTGTGGACGGGGAGTTCGACGACTACATCGCCAAGCCCAAGGGCAACGGCTACCAGTCGCTGCACACCGTGGTGCTGGGCGACGACGGCCGGCCGATCGAGGTGCAGATCCGCACGCCGGCCATGCACGAACACGCCGAGCACGGCGTGGCCGCGCACTGGATGTACAAGGAAGCCGGCGCGCGCGGCTACGCCGGCGTCAGCGCCAGCGGCGACTACGAGGAACGCGTGGCCGAAGCCCGCAAGGCGGTGCTGCGCCAGTTGCTGGCCTGGGAGCGCGACTTCGTGGCGCAAGGCGGAGCCGCCGAGGAAGAGTCCCCGGGAGAACAGTCAGCCGCGGATCCCGACAAGGGCGTCGACACCGGCGACCGCATCTACGTCTTCACCCCGCAGGCCACCATCATCGACCTGCCGCTCGGCGGCACGCCGATCGACTTCGCCTACAGCCTGCACACCACGCTTGGCCACCGCTGCCGCGGTGCGCGGGTCGACGGCGTGATGGTGCCGCTGAACACCGCGCTGCAATCGGGGCAGACGGTGGAGGTGGTGAGCACGAAGGAAGGCGGCCCATCACTCGACTGGCTGAACGCCGATCTCGGCTACCTGAAGAGCCAGCGTTCGCGCGCCAAGGTGCGGGCCTGGTTCAATGCGCAGGCGCAGGCGGCCACCGTCGCGCGCGGCCGCGAACTGGTGGAAAAGCTCCTGCAGCGTGAAGGCCGCACGGCGATGCGCCACGACGCGCTGGCTGACATGCTGGGGTACAAGCAGGCCGACGACCTGTTCGAGGTGGTGGGCAAGGACGAGCTCTCGCTGCGCACGATCGAGATCCTGCTGCGTCCGGCCGAGCCGCCGCCGCCCGACGAAGGTTTTGCGCTGCGGCGGCCGAAGAGCGAAGCCGGCGGCGGCCGTGGTGGTGTGCTGGTGGTGGGAGTGGAATCGCTGATGACCGCGCTGGCGCGCTGCTGCAGACCGGCGCCGCCCGACGCCATCGGCGGCTTCGTCACGCGCGGCAAGGGCGTGGCCGTGCACCGCCGCGACTGCAGCAACTTCCGCCACATGGCCGCCGGCAGCCCGGGCCGCGTGATCGAGGTCGAATGGGGCCGGCCGACAGGCGACCGCGTGGCCGTCTACCCGCTGGACGTGGTGATCGAGGCGAACGACCGCCAGGGCTTGCTGCGCGACATTTCCGAGGTGTTCTCCAAGGAGCGCATGAACGTCACCGGCGTGCACACGCAGAGCGTGAAGGACAAGCGTGGCGGCACGGCCTGGATGACCTTCACGGTGGAGGCCGCCGACGCCGCGCGGCTCTCGCAGGTTCTGCTGCAGGTGGCGCGGGTGCCGGGGGTGCGGCACGCACGGCGGAAGTAGCGGACAAGCAGCGCGCAAGCGGTCTGCGCCGGGCTTTTGGTCCCGCTCGCGATCGGCGTTACAGCGCGCCGCGCCGCAACTCGGCGATGAACGGCTCATACGCCTCGTGGTCGCTGCCGCTGCTGGTGCCGGTGGCGACGAACTGCGCGTAATAATCCTGGGCGATCTGCGCCTGCTGCTCCCGGTTGTAGCTGGCGTAGGTGCGGCCGCCGGTGCGGCCACTTCGCAGGCCGGCCGCCCCACCGTAACCGTAGCCTGTGGTGGCCTGGGCGTGGATGGCCTGGCCCATGTAGAGGCTGCCGACACGCTCGTACTGCACCACGTGCGTCAGCTCGTGCACCATGATCGCCGTGTTGTTGCGGCCGTGAGCGCCGCTGGTCGGGATGTTGATGGTGTGAAAGCTGGTGTAGGCGCGGCCGCCGTTCAGCGCATGCACGATGTGCAGGAAGCCGCCTTCGGCCACTCGCACCTGGTCCCAGTTCAGCGCGTTTTCGCCCAGCACCGACTGCGCCGCGGTGCGCTCACCGCTGGTCAGCGGAGTGGCGTGGCTCATCAGGTGCATCACCAGTTCGGCGGCTTCCGGCCCACCGACGGCGTCGAACACGCGCGACAGCAGCGTCAGGCTCCATGCGCCTGCCGACTTCAGCCGCTCCCACAGCAGATCGCCCAGTCCGCTCAGGCCGCCGCTGGCCAGGGCGCGAATGGCATCGGGGATGAAGCTCAGCACGCCCCAGAAACCTTCGACCAGCGTCTGCCCCAGCCGCAGCAGGCGCGCCGGCAATTCGGTGACCAGGCTGATCGCCCATTGCGCGACGTCGTGGATGCGCTCGCCCAGCCAGCCTGCCGCGCTCTGGACGGCCTGGCCAACGGCCGAGACCGCGCTGCCGATGGCGTTGCCGACCGCGTTTCCGACGGCAGCCACGCCGCTCACCACGTCGTCCCAGAAACTGCCCTGCACGCCGCGCCGCGAACGCCGGCCCACCGGCCCGGCGCCAGCCGCGGCAGAGCGTTGGGGTGAGCCGCCTTGTTGCACCGTGTGCGCCAGTTCATGCGCCAGCAGATGGCGGCCGGCCGGCGTGTCGGGGCGGTGGTTGCCGGGGCCGAAGACGATGTGCTCGCCGAGCGTGTAGGCATCGGCGTGCAGGCCGGCGGCCGAGTTGGCGGCGCTGGTGTCGTCGTGCACGCGCACGCGCGACAGGTCGGCGCCGAGGCGGGCTTCGAACTCGCCGCAGGTGGCGGCGTCGAGTGCGCGGCCGCCTCGGGCGATGACACTCGACGGCGCCACGGCTGCGCCTCGGCCGGCGGCGCTGCGTGGCAGCACCCCGCGTGCGGCGGTTACCACGCTGTCGGCGAAGCGGTCTGCCTCGTGTTCGTCGCCATGGCCGCGCCGGCCGTCGCTGGCGCTGCCGCGCGCCGGCCTTGCCGAGGTGTTGCCACGTGGTGCGGCGCCCGGCCCGCAAGCCGGGCAGGCGCCGCCGCAACTGCAGCCTGCGGCCGGCCGCAGCATGGGTGCGCGGTTCGTGTTCTGCGGGCTTGCCGGGAGATGTGCGGAAAGATGTGTGGAAAGATGTGCGGAAAGATGTGACGGCGGCCGCCGTCCGGATGTTTCATGTCTCGAGCTTCGTTCGGCTGTGCGCATGGAAACCTCCGTTCAGGGTGCCGGCACACCACGCCCGCCGGCGCGGTGTTCATCCGCCCCGCCCAGACGTTCACGCTCGATCTGATCGCGGGGTTCAGCCGCTGCGCGTTCGCGCGACTCGCGCGCCAGCAGGTCGCGGTAGTCCTCGGCGCTGAGGACTTCGTCCGTGCCACGCAGCACGACGTCGACCGACACCGAGTCGACACCCCGCTCAGTGCCGCGCCCGGTGCTGATGCGGGTGCGGATGCGGTCGCGCCGGCTGTTCGTGTAGACACGCGCCGTGGCCCCGCCACCGGCGCCGGGCACTTCGCGCAGCGTCGGGTCGGCAAAAAAGTCGCGCAGCAGGCGCACTTCGGCGGCCACGCCGCTGGCGTGCCGGCGGTCGAACTCCTCCTGCACGCCGACGACAAGGAAGTCCATCGACGCCGAACCGATGCGGCGCGCGTAGTTCGGCGTTGCCAGCCTTTCCCGCAGAAAGTGCACCAGCAGGCTCTGCAGGCCGAGGTCGCTGCTGGCGAGCAGGTCGTCGATGTCCACGTAGCCCGAGGACCAGTCGTCGCCTTCCACGCGGTTCGTGAAGCCCGGGTTGCCCGCTTCATCGCGCATCAGTCCGTGGCGGTTGGTCAGGCGCAGCGGGATCACCGCCTCTGCGTCGATGAAGGCCATCATCTGCTGGTCGAAGTCGTTCAGAGTGCCGCCTTCGCGCTGCGTGTAGCCGAGTTCGCCGGCTTCCATCGCGAAATCGAGTCCGCCCGAGATGGCGTTCAGCCGCGCGACCAGTTCGCCCAGGCGCGCGAATCCGGAGTTCTCACCGCGGCCGACGTCGCGCATCAACAGCTTTCGTTGCACGCTCACCGCCGCAGCGGCCACCGGGGGCAGGCTGGCGCCGCGCAGCGCGGCACCGGCGGCGAGGTCGGCCTGCTTTTCGTGGTTGGCCGAAGCCGCTGGCCGATGGCCGGCAACTGGCGCTCTTTGCTGCACGACATGCGCCAGTTCATGCGCCAGCAGTTCGCGGCCGGCCGCGCTGTGCGGGGCGAGGCTGCCGGCCGCAAAGGCGATGTGCGAACCGAGCGTGAAAGCCTCTGCGCCCAGCGTGTCTGCTGCGCGCGCGGCCCGCTTGCTGCCATGCAGCCGGACGGCGGCGAAGTCATGGGCGAAGCGTGTTTCGAAATCTTGCCGCAGCGCGGTCGCCAGCGCCTGCCCTGGCTCTTGGCGCAGGCGCCTCAGTGCGTCGTCGGGGGCATCGCGGCGCGACCTCAGGTCCAGCCGCACCCGGTGGCGCGGGCCGCAGGCCGGGCAGCCGCCGCCGCAAGTGCAGGCCAGCGGCTTGTGGGCCGTCGCAGAAGCCGCAAGCCGTGCCGTCAGAGGCCCGCCATCAGAACTGCCGAGCGTCTGGTTTCGCGCGCCGCCCGGCCGCACGTTGGCATTCGCGGCAGCTTCCGCCTGCGGTCGAACGGCGCGGTGGGCCATTCAGCTGTCCTTGCGAGTCCGGGTCGCCTTGGCCACGGTGGCAGGCGGCGCGGCAGCGGCCTTCACGCTGACATCGCCACGCAACTGCAAACGCTTCAGTTCAGCGTCGCCGAGCGCGACATCCTTCACCGCCACGGTGCCGGCCTTGAGCGTGAAGTTGCTGGCGGCCGTTGGCGCCACGTGCATGTCGCCACGCTGCACGACCACGCTGAGCTTGTCCTGCTCGGTCAGTTTCGCGGCGGCCGCCGGGTCGATGACGAAGGCGTAATAACCCGCGTCG
>Ga0163144_10017781_pt1 | contig 14452 bp, 10 predicted proteins | sample OliLak19BULKMAT1_FD_123175 | JGI IMG/M metagenome (GOLD analysis project Ga0163144, IMG submission 123175) | Freshwater microbial mat bacterial communities from Lake Vanda, McMurdo Dry Valleys, Antarctica - Oligotrophic Lake LV.19.BULKMAT1 | ecosystem: Environmental > Aquatic > Freshwater >... | reverse complement strand
CTACTGTCTGATGCCCAACCACTTCCATCTGGCGGTTTGGCCCCGAAACGACGGAGACCTCAGCGACTTCATGCAATGGCTGCTTACGGGGGGCCAAAAAGGGGACATTCTACATTTGCCCCACTCTTTCGCTCCGGCTGCGTCGAGACAACAGCTTGCCCGCCCCCAACCAGTTCGTGCGGCCTCGCAAACGACAACGCGGGTTGGCACGATTCAAGGCGCGACAGTAATGGAAATCTCTCCAGCTCGACGGGTCCACGCCATGGGGAGATTATCAACGAAGCCAAATGCGGCTTCAAGCGAAAGGTAGAAAATCCGTTTTTTCTCCGCTACGGGTGAGAGAGAGACAACTGAGGATCGGCCGTGAGATAAAATGAAAATAAAACGATGAAGAACGAAGAAAGAGAATGAAGCCGACAGAGTAGAGAGCAGATCATGACCGAGCAGGTTCGCGGTTCGGCAAAGAAAATCTGAACTTCGATTTTTGCCGTTCGACAGATTACGCATTTCGAGACGATACGTCATCGTCGGCCCGACGCTCGAACGGATTTATGAAGGCGAAAGATGAGAGATGCGTAATTTCCTCGACTACGTACAAACGCGGCAAGCGGAGTGGACGCAAGGGGTTGGGTTCGTGGCTTCGTGATGAGAAGATTTCGTTTCATTTCATTGCAAATACACAGCGTGCAACGAAAAGTGAGTGTGTGAAACGCAGTGAAATGGAAGGGAAAATAAAGGGGCCGCAGCTATATTCTCTTGGCAACCTTCCCTTTTTCTGCGATTCTATCCCCTATGCCACGCGGTACACGAGTGACTCCCCCGGGGTTTGTTTACCACGTCCTTAATTGGGCTGTGGCTCGGCTACCGCCGTTCAAGAAGCCCGCCGATTTTTAGGCATTTCTACGAGTTCTCGACGAAGCACTGGAACTTCATCCCACGCGAATCCTCGGCTATTGCATCACCGGACGGAAAACGGGACATTCTACTTTTCGAGAGCAGTCGGGCGGCTCAGGATCCAAGCGAAACATTCAATGCTCCCGATCCCGCCTGTCGATCACGTCGCCGACCGGGCTCACAAATCCCAAGAATCGACTCAAACTGCACTTCACTTTGCCACTCCTCCGCGCTATCTTCTTTTTGGCGAGTTGTGCTTCGGATCAACTTCAGCCTGGAGTGTCCCAAAATGTCCGCAAATGTCCGCGCCAGCAAAAAGATCGTTTCGCATAGCGAGCCCGATGCCGGGAGGGGAGCACGCAACAATTTGCCCCAATTTGCAACAAAAAAGACGGGAAGTTAATCGCCTCCCTTGCTTTTCGGCCTCAGGTTTCGAGGCGGATTATGAGAAACGCGTATTTCGTCCGGCTACGCACCGTTGCGGGAAACGGCTGAACTGCAAGGCTTTGCATTCGTGGCTGCGTAAGGTCGCCGTTTCGTTTCATTTCATTGCACATTTGTAGCGTGAAACGAAAAGTGAGTGTGTGAAACGCAATGAAACGAAACGAGAGTGGGCCGGCTGGGTAGCCGTGGCCAGCTTGGTTTGACATGGCGGGACTTGTTACACTTTCCTCATGTCCGAGTTCTCGCGCATCCTGGCCGCTCTCTAACGTGGCGAACCATTGGCCGCTGAGCAGTTGCTGCCCTTGGTCTACGATGAACTACGGCGGCTCGCCGGGCAAAAGTTGAATCAGGAAGCGGCGGGACAGACGCTTGATGCCACTGCTCTCGTTCATGAGGCATACTTGCGGCTGGTAGGCGATCAACAGTTTGTCAATCGGCAGCATTTCTTCGGGGCCGCGGCCGAGGCCATGCGGTGGATTCTGGTCGATAACGGCTGGCGTGATCAGGCCGCGTTTGATCAGGATCCCGACCTGGACTCGATTCGCAATGATCGCCGGTATCGGTCGCGTGAAGCCGTAGCGTACGCCTCGATTGGCTGTGGGACGATGTAGGGCTACCAGGGAATGGGGTGCGCGCGGCAGGCTTCCTCGTAGCTCATTTCCAACTCCAGAGACACGGACAGATTTTCCGAGGGCCCGATCGGAAAGAGGGGAGCCAAATTCAGCGGCTTAATGTGAAGCTCCAACAATGTAGCTGATTGAGCCTGCCGCCATTCATTTTGGCCTCTCTTTAAGTTCCGATTCCTATACAATCTCTGAACAAAGAAGCTGCGCCCGTTTCATTCGGCGTAATGCTTGCCTCATGCGCATGAAGGACTTACGTCGATGGCGAATTCCCCGAAAGCAATGATGAGTGGTGCCGATATCCTGGTCGAATCGTTGATCCGAAACGGGGTCGATACGATCTTCGCCTATCCGGGCGGTGCCAGCATGCCGTTGCACCAGTCGCTGACGCGGGTTCCAGAGAAGATCCGCACCATTCTGCCGCGGCACGAGCAGGGCGGCGGGTTCATGGCCCAGGGCTATGCCCGCACCACAGGCAAGGTCGGCGTGTGCATGGCCACGAGCGGGCCAGGGGCGACAAACTTCGTTACCGTGCTGGCCGATGCCAAGATGGACTCCGTGCCGATGATTGCTATCACGGGGCAGGTCGGCACAAAGGTGATCGGCACCGACGCGTTTCAAGAGACCCCGATTGTCGAAGTTTGCCGGCCGATCACCAAGCATCATTATCTGATTCAGCGGACCGAAGACATCGCTCGTGTGATGAAGGAAGCTTTTCACATCGCCACTTCGGGCCGACCTGGTCCGGTGATCGTGGATATCCCCAAGGATATCCAGGTCCGCGAAGTTGTGCCCGATTGGGATCAGCCGATGAATCTGCCGGGCTATCGTCCGACACGAATCACCAATATCGCGGAATTGAATCGCGTGATCGACGAAATCCGCCGCTCGCGCAAGCCGATCGTTTATGGCGGTGGCGGCATCATTCATAGCGGTTCCGCAAAAGCCTTGCGTGAATTTGCCGAGGCGACCGGCATCCCCGTCGCGCTCACGCTGCACGGGCTCGGCGGCTTTCCTCACGATCATTACCTGTGCCTGCACATGCTCGGCATGCACGGCACGGTTTATTCGAACATGGCAGTTAACGAGGCCGATTTGCTTCTAGCATTCGGCGTGCGTTTCGACGACCGCGTGACGGGCAAGCTGGCCGAGTTTGCGAAGCATGGCCGCATTGTCCACATCGATATCGACCCGAGTGAGTTGAACAAAAACAAATTCGCACACGTGCCCATTCACGGCGACCTGCGTTCCGCCATTGAGGGGATGAATGTCCTCTTGAAAGAAGAAAAGAACGCGGACCTCGTTGGCGGAGGTCGCTACACGGACTGGGTGCGTCAGGTGGATGCCTGGCGAGAAAAGGATCCGCTTCGTTACGCGGACCGTTCCGACGCGATTTTACCGCAATACGCCATCCAGCGGTTGGCACAGATTCTGCGTGCGAAGAAGTTGCACGATAACACGATCGTGACCACAGGGGTTGGCCAGCATCAAATGTGGGCGGCCCAGTATTTCCCGTTCAATCAACCGCGGCATTGGGTAACCTCGGGTGGGCTCGGCACAATGGGGTTCGGCCTCCCGGCCGCGATGGGGGCTCAGGTTGCCCATCCGGATGCACTCGTGTTCGACATTGACGGCGACGGCAGTTTCCTGATGAACGTTCAGGAACTGGCTTGCGCCCATGTCGAGAAAATTCCGGTAAAGATTCTGCTGTTAAATAACCAACATCTCGGGATGGTCGTGCAGTGGGAAGATCGCTTTCACGGCGGAAACCGTGGCCACACTTATCTGGGTGCCGGCATGGAGAAAGATTTCTATCCCGACTTCAACACGATTGCTAAAGGCTTCGGCGTGAAATCGCGCTCGGTGATGTTGAAGGCCGACCTTGATGCCGCCTTGGAAGAGATGATCGCTTGCGATGGTCCATTCCTGCTGAACGTCCACGTGCCACATCAGGAACACGTGCTGCCAATGATCCCTTCCGGCCAGAGCGTGAAAGAGATTATCAAGGAGCCGATGACTGTGGCCCCGGCGATGAAATAATGCCGGCCAGTGTGATGGACTGATCGTTCAGCCCATCACATAGGCCTGCTTTTACAAGGTTTACGGTATAGCTACGCCGTTGTCGGCTTCAAAATCTTCCGTGCTGCCCGGTGCAAAGAATTCGTTCAAGATGGTGTTCTCGAAGGTATCGTTTCCTGTCCCGCCTTGAAGAATCACTTTGCCACCGAATTTGATCAAGTTGCCGCCCTGGCTGCTCAGAATGATGAAGTCATTTCCTTCGCCGCCTTTCACGGTGAACGATCCGCCGAAGGTCGTGTTCTCGTTCAGGTTACCGGCCCCGTCCGAGTTCTGGTTATCGACTTGAAGCGAGTCACCTCCTGCCCCCAGATCGATGAGCGTGGCACCCGCAACGGAGGTATCGTCAATCGAGAGTTCGTCCGACCTTCCGCCCGTCGCGATCTTCAGTGCACCCCCAATCGTCACACGATTGACGCGTACGAAATCGTTCACCTCCCCGCCGGTGATCGTCATCGAGCCGTTCACGCTATTCGGAATAACGCTGTTGGTGCCGAATCTTAGATTCTGGTCGGCCAGCGTGCGGCTTCCTTTCGCGTTCACCTTCAAGTCTTTGCCAACCTGAAACGCGTTCCAGTTAATATTATCCGTGTCCAGCCCACCGTTGTAAATCAGCGAACCGCCCGTGCTGACGATGTCCAAATTGACGGCATTCTCACTGTCGCCGAGCGTGAATGTCATCGACCCGCCGACCGAGGCGTAGTTGGTCATGTTGACGGTATCGGGATCTTTGCCGCCCGTGACGGTGACCGAGCCGCCCACATCCATTCCGCCGAGATCAAGATCGTTCTGTGAGAGTGCAGCGGCCCCCAGTGTGATCTTCAACTTACCGCCGACATCGAGCGTCGTCGTCGTAGCCTTGGTCATGTCGAAATCGTCTTTGCCGGAACCACCGGTGTAGGTTAAATCCTTGCCAACCTTGAAGAGGCCGTCACCCGCACTATGAACCTGATTGGTACCGGCACCGAGGGTCATGCTGACGGAACCGCCAATCACCGCACTCGAGTCGGCTGTGAGGAAAACATTGTCGTTTCCCGTACCGCTTGAAATGTTGACGTTGCCGCTGATCGTGCCGCCAGTGAGATTCGCGGTATTATTTCCATTGCCCAATTTGATCGAGGCATTGCCACCAACGGACCCCAAACCGCTGAGTGTGACGATGTCGCTCGCGGCACCGGAGGCGGCCTGAAACGTGAAATTCTTGCCGATATTTGCCAGGCTGGTCACGTTTGTGTTTTGCTTGGCACCCAAAACGGACACACTGCCGGCGAGAAACGTGCCATTGTCTAAAAACAGCGTGTTGATGTTGTTTCCGCCCATTTTGACGACCAGGTTCGTCACAGGCTGAGCTTGCGTGATGCTATCAAAGATTCCTCCCGGACTGTTCACGTGGAGGTAACCGACCGGTGCATTGTTGGACGGGCTGACTTGAATGAAGTCGTTGTCCGCAGCCGTCACGGTCAACGTGCCGGCCAGATAACTGAAGGTCGCTGGGACACTGCGGTCTTCCAGGGTCTGAACGTTCAATTGAGGGCGGCGATTTTTGCGTGCGATCGACATGATTGATCTCGTTTTTAAGTTGTTGTTGTCCGGAGCCAGCTTCCCATTCGACCAGCACCGCGACCTTTCCCTACAGATGGAACGAGGCAGTCGAACCGAAACACAGAATCCGAGGATTCTCAAATAAAGCGAGCCGAGTCGCACAGGCGACTCGGCTCGGAACGGCCGATCGGTGTAGGATGCCTACGACAACGGGACGCCATTATCCGCTTCGAAATCTTCTTGGCTATCAGCACCCAGGAACTCGTTCAGTCCGAAACTCTCGAACGTGTCGGTGCCTACGCCGCCGAACAGGCTCACCTTGGAGCCGAACTTGATGAGATTGCCGCCCATACTGCTCAAACGAACGGTGTCGTCGCCTTCCCCAGCCTTTACCGTGAAGGTGCCGCCAAACGTCGTGATCCCGTTGAGAGCACCGCCATCGTCGGCATTGGAATTATCGACTTCGAGAATGTCGGCTCCCCCACCCAGATCGAACAGAGTCGTTCTCGCGACGGAGCTATCGTTCATTGTGATTGTGTCCACGCCAGCTCCCGTCGCGACCTTCAACGTGCCGCCAACAGTCGTGCGATGCAAGGCCACGGTATCGGCCCCGTTGCCCGTTGCGATCGTTGCACTTCCGAAGACGGCATTCTCATTCGTCGTGCCAAAACCGACTTGGACGATTTGGCCACTCAGAAGGGCATCACCCTTCGCATTGATGGTGAGGTTCTTGCCGACCACAAAGGAGTCGAGAACAAAATAATCCTGATCGATCCCGCCGTTAAACGTTAACGATCCACCGAGAAAGATGCCATCGAGATTCACGGAACCGATGCCATTTCCCGTATTGATGCTAACGGAACCGCCGATATTGGAGGTTCCATCCATGTCGATCAAGTCCACCTGATTTCCAGCAGTGATCGACAGGCTCGACCCGACGCTTAGCTCACCCGTTTCAAATCGATTGAAGATTGCGGCTGCACCGAGGGAGATTTTCATCTTGCCACCAACCCCCAGCGTGGTATCGAAGCCCGTATCGAGGTCGAAATCTTCATCGCCTGCCCCGCCAATGTAAGTCAGGTCTTTGCCGATGGTGAAGTTACCATTGCCCGCACTTTGAACCGAATTGGTTCCGCCTCCCAGATTGAAGATGGCCGAGCCTTTCACCACAACGTCGTTCGCGAAAGTCAGCGGTACGAAGTCGGCTCCGGAGCCTCCAATCACGGTCAAGTTGCCACCGATGGTGCCGCCCGTCAGGCTGACTGTGTTGTTTCCAGCACCCAGCTTGAACGTGGCGTTACCAGCCACGGAACCTTCTGACGTGAGTTCGATGTAATCTGTTGCAGCCGTTGGAGCAGGGGTATAGCTGAAATTCTGGCCAATCTCAGCGCGGCTGTAGACACCCGAATTTTGCTTGGCACCCAACACGGTCAAGTTACCCGGAATAAACGTGCCATCCGGCAAGGTCAACGAGGCGATGTTGGCTGGCCCCATATTGACGATCACGTTGTTCACAGGCTGCGACTTGCTCAGGCTGTCGAATGTGTTGTTGCCATCGGTGACTTTCAGATAGCCCACGGGGGCGTTTAGAGAAGGCTGAACAGTGATAGCATTCCCTTCGGCGGCGGTCACCGTGAGTGTGCCGGCTAGATAGCTGAATGTGGCCGGAACGCTCCGATCTTCGAGAGGTTGAAGGGAGAGGCGGTGCTTGTTGCGAAAGGAGGACATGGCTCGCTCGGGTTCGATTGTGTTGGCCCGGAACCTGGGTGAATTCACCTCGGCCCGAGACCTTTCCCCTAGCGATGCAGTCAAAATCCGGAAACGAAACAACGAATCCGAAGATTTCTCAATCCCGATCCCTTTTCGATTTGCCCCTTCCAACTTGCCCGCTCACAGTACAGAATATCCCCTGTCAAATGCTTCCTTGGATGACGGTGGCCTCGTGCGCGACGTTCTCACCATCGTGCTTGCGGGAGGTCGAGGCACTCGGCTCGACCCGCTGACGCGACATCGGGCCAAGCCGGCTGTGCCGTTCGGCGGCCTGTACCGCATTATCGACTTCACACTCTCCAACTGCATCAACAGCGGCTTGCGTCGAGTTGTGGTGATGACGCAGTACAAAGCACGCTCGCTCGATCGGCACATTCGCCAGGGATGGAGTTTCTTGAGCAACGAACTGGGCGAATATGTCGAAGTATTGCCACCACAACAGCGGGCCAATGAAGAATGGTATCGCGGCACGGCCGATGCGCTTTACCACAATATCTACAGTCTGGAAACCGAGAAGAAGGATCTCACGCTCATCCTCGCCGGAGATCACATCTACAAAATGGACTACGGCGAGATGATTCAGGCCCACCTGGATAATCATGCCGATCTCACGGTTGGGTGCATCCCCGTACCCCGTGCTGAGACGAAACATTTTGGTATCGTCACCACGGCCTCGGACCTAAGATTGACGGGTTTTCTTGAAAAGCCTGCTACTGCCGACCCTATGCCAGGTGATCCGCATTCGTCCCTCGGCTCCATGGGCATCTACGTCTTTAACACCGAATGGCTGTTCGACTTGCTGATCGAGGATCAAAATGCCGAGGGGTCGTCACACGATTTTGGAAAGGACATCATCCCGTCGGTGATTGGCTCGCATCGCGTGTTTGCTTATCCCTTCCGCGACCGCAATGCCGGTGCCGATCCGCGCCCCTATTGGCGCGACGTCGGCACGATCGACGCATACTACCAGGCGAACATGGACCTCGTCGATGTGGTTCCCGTGCTGAATTTATACGATCGCGGTTGGCCCATTCGCACGCTGCATCCCCAACTTCCGCCTCCCAAGTTCGTACATTATGCTGCCGGCCTGCCCGGAGAAGCAAAGCGTGGCGAGGCCGTGGATAGCATGGTCTGTGCCGGCTCGATCATCTCGGGCGGCCATGTGCGAAAGAGCATCCTCTCGCCTAACGTGCGCGTGAATAGCTTTGCCAAGGTGGAAGAGTCCATATTGTTCGAGGGGGTCAAGATCGGCCGCAAGGCGAAAGTACGACGAGCGATCATCGACAAGGGGGTCGAGGTTCCCGAGCGGGCGGAAGTTGGTTACAACCTGGAACTCGATCGCCGTCGGGGGTTCACCATAACGGAAAGCGGAATTGTGGTGATCGCCAAAGGAGAACCCGCGGCAACGTTTTCGCGTGTATGATGATGAGGAAGTAGTTTCTGCCGTGTCGATTATGGAACAAGGGAGGAGATTCATGACTGCCACATTGGAGGAGTTTGGCATCGATCAACTCAGCCTGTCGGATCGCATTGAGCTGATCGGAAAGATATGGGACAGTATCGACGCGAATGATGTTTCGACTATTCCGGCCTGGCACATGGAGGAGTTAGACCGTCGGATGGATGCTGCTGACGCAACCCAGGAACCCCCCGATATCCGCGACTGACCTGGACGCGTCAATGCCGACAGACCTGCTTACGCCGCTTCGTTTTTCGCCGATCTTCAAGCCGGCCATCTGGGGTGGTACACGGCTTCATACACTTTTTAACACCACTCCGTCATCCGATCCGACCGGTGAAGCATGGGTGCTATCCGATCAAGGAGACAATCCAAGCGTAGTCGCCGATGGGCCGCTCACAGGAACAAACCTGCGGGAGTTAATGCTGCGGATGCCGAAGCGAATCCTCGGAAAGGCCCCCCTCGTGAATGGCCGCTTCCCGATCCTTCTAAAATTTTTACATGTACGTGAGCCTTTGTCCGTCCAGGTTCATCCGGACAACGTGAAAGCTCGTGAACTCGAAGGTCCGCAGGCCTCCGGCAAAACAGAGGCATGGTACATCATGGAGGCCGACCCGACGGCACGTCTGTATTGCGGCCTGCATGCGAGAGTGACTCCCGCTCAGATGCGACAGGCCATTCAGTCGAACGAACTCGAGCATTTACTGAACGCTCATCGGCCCGAACGCGGCAACTGCTACCTCATCCCGTCTGGAACTATTCACGCACTCGGTGATGGCTTGCTCGTCTTCGAAGTTCAACAGACCAGCGACCTCACTTATCGTTTGTACGATTGGGGGCGAGTGGATCCGAAAACTGGAACACCGAGAGAACTTCATATTGAGAAGGGGTTAGCCTCCGTGAACTATTCGCAGGGCCCCTGCCGGCCGATTTCCCTGACGGAGGAGGGCCATGGCCGCGTTCGGCTCGCTCCACTCGTCGAATGTGCCTATTTCAAGATCGGCCGCTGGGACGCGGCCAGTCCATTCCAAGCGGGCGAGGAAGGTCAATGCCGTGTGCTCGTCGGTGTCGAAGGCCGAGCGGCACTTCGGCACGGCGGAAAAGAGTACGGCATTGGCGTGGGTGACACCTGGCTACTTCCAGCGGAAGTGGGCACTTGCGAGGTTGTTCCGAAGGGGCCAGTCGTCATACTGGAATGCGGTCTTCCTGCTTGACTGTGGGCGACCATTCAATCCAGCGGATACATCGGCCGCGGAATATTTCGATATGTGAATCGCGAAGGATTCACGGCCGTCACTCCCGGCGTATCCACTTCGATGATGCTCGCGGCAATCGGTGCATAGGCCGCCTTGTAGGCAACTGCCGCCTTCACCACGATCATCTTTGCAGCTTTCGGGTCGATGCCCAGGCTCGTAATTTGTCCCAGGCTGAAAGGAGGCGTTTGCAGCGAGTCAAAGACAAGAGTGGTTCCGCCATCCAGTTTCAGCACGGCGGTCGGGCCCTGATCGTTCTGCCGTCGGCCACCGTGCCGGGCTTCCGTCTCGATCCAGGTTCCGTCGAATAGCCCGGTCACGATCCCGCTGACCTCGACCGGATCGCCATGCAATCGATCGACCATCCCGCCAATTTTGCCGGTGAAACGTGAGCCGACGCCTACTTTCTGGCACTCTATCACTGCATCGGGCGCGAAGAGAACGACGACGGCATCTTTCGCTTTTTGCAGAATGATTTCATTGAGGATCACGGTGCCGTCGCCGGCTGAACCCCCGCCGATGTTGTCGCCGAGATCAACGAGCACAACCGGACCTTGCTTCGCTTCTCTCGCTTGCTTCACGGCTTCCGCGGGCGAAACGCATGCGACATAGAGATCCTTGCGAACTTCCCACATCCGATCGGCCAGTTCTTCCGCGACCGAGCGTGCAATATCCCGATCTCCATCCGCGACGGCAATCACGCTTGGCCCCATCGATGGAACGTCGGCGTAATAGAAGCCACCCATGACGCTCGTGGATAGCACGCCCGATCGCTTTTCAATTTCACGTGCCGCAGCCATCAGCCCCTTCATCGGTTCGCGATCGGTCGCCTGGCCCAGGATGTTTGCGATCATTGGCCGTTTCGCGATGTGCGTGACCGGACGAATTTCGCCACGAATTGTTCGCGTGAGCAACTCGGCCGCCAGTAAACCTCGCTGTCGCTGGTCGATGTGCGGGTAAGTCTGGTAGCCGACGATGGCGTTGGCGTACTCAGCCTGACGCGGATCGCAGTTGGCGTGAAAGTCGAGCGACAAGACGAGGGGCATTTTCGGCCCAATGGCCTCGCGCACTCGGCGGAGTACTTCGGTATCGGCACTCGAGTGCTTGGTCGTGACCATCGCGCCGTGCAGGCCAAGAAGCACGCCATCAATCTCGACCGAACTCGCGTCGGAGATGATTCGATTCACGACCTCATCCAATACGACATCATCAACCGGGCCGGACGGCGTGGCCCAGGCCATCACGCTGGGAAGCATTTCGAATTTGTACCGCAAGGCCCCTTCTATGAAGCCCCCAAGTTCGTGATGCGCGTCCTTCCAGATGGGAATGATATCCTGGCCGAAGGCGATCGATCCTTCTTCAAATCGCTTGCGATCCGCCGGCGTCGCGGCAAATGTGTTCGATTCGTGCATCAAGCCGGCAATGAGGATTTTCATGGTGAATTCGCGGTGAGGAGGCGGAGGTTTCTTACTTCCCCGACCCGCTTTGGGGAAGGGGCAATTCTCAAGCCAAGACCCGTAGTTCGTTACCTCGATAAACGCGTTCAATCCGCTCGCGGTTCAATCCCAACACGCGGTCGAAGCGGCTGAGTTTCATCCCTTCCACGTCCGGGTTGTAGCTGGCGAGTCCCTTCAGGATTTCGAGATCGAGTTTGATCTCCGCGTCGATGTGCCGGCGCATGAGCCAGCGGAAGAGCCGCAATCCTCCGGCAGGACCAGGCCAGCCCGATTTCGCGTAAGCAAAGGTCATCAACTCGGTGCGTGTCGCGTCGATCGGCGTAAAGAAAATAAACAGCCGCCAGCGAACCTTGGACTCCTCGCGTCCGGACGGGTCTGCCCACCAGTGATCGTAAACAGAGTAAACGGGCGAAAAGTGCGTGGTCCAATCGTCGTTGAACAAGAACCCTTCGCGGATTCCCACAAGATTCCGCAACAGCATTCCGACCGGCTTGGAAGGCCCAACGTTGATGACGCGAACGGTGGTATCCGTCGGTTCAAACTTTACACTCACCTCGGCCATGCGGGCCAAGTCGTAACCGAACATCGCGTGAGTGGTCGGCGTGTGTTCGATCTCGCAGAAATTGTCCGAGACCAGTTCAAGGGGTGCCTCGGCCGTGTGGTTCAGAACACAGATGGGGAAGAAGCCATCGACATTGAACTTCGGAAACTCAGCCTCGGCTTCTTGCGGTTTGACCCAGATCGCACCATGTTCGTCACGAACATCATAGGCTTGCGTGCAGGCATGCAACTTCGGCGTTCCGGGACTCTCCCCCTCGCCATTGGCATTGAAGGTCCAGCCATGATATTTGCATCGCAATTTTTCACCGCACACATCACCCAGGCTCAAACGCATCCGCCGATGCACGCACTCATCGGCCAACGCGGCCAGTTGGCCAGCGGCAGTGCGATAGATGGCAATCGAGTGCCCGGCAACCCGCACTTCAATGGGTTTCAATCGCAAATCCCGGCTTCGCAAAACCGGGTGCCAATGGTCGATCGCAGCCATCCTTGTTCCTCCAAAATTCCTATCTCATTCGATAGCACAGTTCGATGGCGGCGTGAAGAGCGAACTCGGGGGATTGATCATGTTCGAGAGCAGATTGCAAACCGCGCAAGCGTGTCTGTTCCTGGCTGGAATCCTCGAGGGAGTAGCCATACTCACGTTTATCTTCGGCTCAATTGCCGTTGCCATCTTTCTACTTGTCGTCTCACATGCCGGGGCGGCCTTGGGCAACTACTTCTACGCCGACTCGAAGGGCTACCCACCGTTGATCGGCATTCCGCTGGGTGTGGGGTTCGGCGTTGCTAGTGCGGTCATCTATGCCATGCTACCGGATGAAACCGTGGAGAGCACTTTCGCGAGCGATCGACGACTAGCTGCTGAAGGTGTCAAGAACGCCCGCAAGCGCGACAAAGGGTATGAGGTGCTCGACGACGATGACGACGATTGACCGGCGAGCCGAGCACCGTAAGGTGCCGGGTGATGTTGCTTCCGAGCGCGAAAAATCCACCGCAAGTCGAGCACCGTAAGGTGCCGGGTGATATTCCTTCACCCGGCACCTTACGGTGCTCCTCTCGCCTTGGCTTCAGGCCGGCTTCTGCTGTTTCAGCAAGTCCCGAATTTCCATCAACAGTTCTTGATCCTTCGTCGGCGGCAGCGGGGCGGCCGCTTCTTGCTCCTTCGTCCTCATCACCCAGCCCAAGAATTTCACGATGAACACGAACAACACCGCAGTCACGATCAGGAAGTTGACGACCTCGCCCAGGAACAGTCCGTACCGGATTTCCTTGTCGTCCATTGTCCACTTCCAGTCGACGTACCCTCGCTTGCTAGGAATGAGTGCGTCAATGAAGGGCATAAAGATATTCTTGACCAAGGAGTCCACGATCTTGCCGAACGCGACTCCGATGATAACGCCGACGGCGAGATCGATGACGTTTCCCTTGAACGCAAAGTTGCGAAACTCGTCGATCAACGAGAACGCCTTCTTGGTGGGATCGAGCGCAGTAAGTTTCTTGAGTGGGTCCATGTGTCGTTTTCCTCTCAGTCGAATGTAGCCCTCTCGCTCCGCGAGAGGGAGGCGAGGGAGTGGCCCATTGGCGAATTGTAGTGGGCTCAGCGGTGGCGCTTTCCTCTCGCGGAGCGAGAGGGCTGCTTTGGTCTGGTCAATTCGGTTGCGAACGGTACGTCAAGCCTGCATGCCTTGAACCTCTCCGAGACCCCGCCATGAATGGACCTGCTACGTGTACGACACTTTTAGTCGCCATTCTTTGCACTAGCAGCTTCGGCCAGGACCGCAAGACGCCCAAGGACGATGCACCACCGGTTTCTTCAGATCCCCGACTCGTGGTGGAACTATTCGCGGCTGCCCCGGACATCGTCCATCCGATCGCGACCGACTTCGATTCCAAGGGCCGATTGCTCGTGGTCGAAAGCCACACGCACTTTCGCCCAACAAAATACGACGGCCCCAAGTTCGATCGCGTTCGCGTTCTCGAAGATACCGATGGCGACGGTAAGGCCGACAAGTTCACCACTTTTTTTGAAGGCACCACGGCCACGATGGATCTTGCCGTTCATCCCGATGGTTCCGTGTATCTCGCGACCCGCAATGAGATTCTGCGACTGCGAGACACCGACGGCGACGGCAAGGCAGACGAGACGAAGCGGATCGCCTTTCTCGAAAGCACCGGCAACTATCCGCACAACGGACTCAGCGGCATCACCTTCGATGCGAAAGGCAATCTCTACTTCGGCATGGGGGAAAACCTCGGTGTTCCCTACAAGCTGATCGCGGCCGATGGCTCGAAGATTGAAGGGGGCGGCGAAGGCGGCAATTATTTCTGGATTACTGCTGACGGCAAGCAGATTCGCCGCGTGGCCACAGGTTT